>Ga0308169_10002242_pt1 | contig 20399 bp, 19 predicted proteins | sample PhyBR1_2_FD_202139 | JGI IMG/M metagenome (GOLD analysis project Ga0308169, IMG submission 202139) | Phyllosphere microbial communities from UC Gill Tract Community Farm, Albany, California, United States - DLSLSB.R1 | ecosystem: Host-associated > Plants > Phyllosphere > Unclassified | place...
GTCTACGCTCTACTCGGCACTCGAACGCCTCAGCGTCACCCGCACGCCCGCGCCGCCGGCCCTGGCTCCTGTTCCCCCGCCCCCTCTCGTCCTCCTCGACCCGACGACGACCTCGCTCGCCATGGCGCCCAACGTGCGCCTGCTCCTGTGGGGGCTCGTCCTCGGCCTCATTTCAGCCTTCTTGCCGTCCATCCTCCCGCCGAGTGTCTCGTCGCGCCTCCCCTTCCTCCCCTCGCACGCCCTCCACACGACCGAGGTCGGCAAGCGGTGGAGCGGCCCCTTTGCGCGGTACCAGGCCGGCATCGAGCCGCACCCGGGGCACGAGCACTCGGTCGAGGCCGACTGGGAGGCCGAGATCGAGATGCAGCTCCGGTTCGGGAGCAAGGAGAGTGGGAGGGAGCTCGAGAAGGAGTACAAGCGCCAGCTGAGGGAGGTCGAGCGCAGGGCAGAGCACGCCGGCGTCGAGAACGGCCTCAGGGAGACGCTGCCCGTCTACTTTGTCGAGCAAGGTGCGTCCGACCCATCCCCCTCCTCCTGCTCCCTCCCCTCTCGCTGTCGCTCGAGCCGAGCGCTGACGCTTCTCCTCCCTGCAGGTGACGACGTCGACGCCGCGACGCTCGAGCGCATCGGCGCCGAGATCAACTCGCTCAACCCGCAGTCGGTCATCCTCCTCGCGCCGCACGAGTGCGTCCTCCCTCTCGCACTTCGCCACGCTGGTCTCGCCCGAGCAGCCAAGCTGACTCCTGCCCACACGCAGGACCTCCGTCTCGCACCTCGTCGTCTCCTCGGCGCCGCACGTCTCGTCGGCCTCGTCGCCTCCTCTCAGCTTCCCCTCGTCGCCGCGCCTCGCCTCGGCGCTCCTCCGCTCGTTCGCCCACCTCGCCCCCTCCGGCGTCCCCGCCACCTCTTCGGCCGTCCTCCCCCTCTCTTCGACCTCGACCCGCGTCCTGCGCGCCCTCGGGCTCGACACCGACACCGAGCTCGTGCACGTCGCGCTGCCCGTCGTCGAGGCGGTCGATGCCCAGTGGGGCGCCGAGCGCTGGTGGGACGCCGGCAAGGCCGTGTACGGGCTCCTGCACGAGAAGGACGAGGTCAAGGGCGGGCAGCGCAGGGGCGGGTACCGGAACGCAGTCGTGCTGGCGCTCGGGACCGCTGCGCCCAAGAAGAAGAGCGTGCGTCCAGCTCTCTCTCTCTCCTCATGCCCGCTCGCTCAGCCGCAGGCACGTCCTGACTCTCTCTCTCTCTCTCCTCGTGCACAACAGTCCTCGACCTCGTTCGCCAAGCAGCTCGCCTCGGCGCTGTCGGACCAGACGTCGCACGCGCGCGAGCAGTCGCTCCACGCGCTGTACTCGAGCGCGAGCGGGACCAAGCCGCAGCGCGGGATCGACGGCGCGCGCGTCGCGCTGTATGCGGCCGTCGCGGCGGCGGGCGACGGCGAGGGCGAGCCGCTCGAGGGCGGCGCCGGGTGGAGGTTGGGCCACTTGCCCGTGCGGTAGAGAGCGAAGTGCTGCTGCAAGTCGAGTTCAGTGCTCTCGGTCTCTCTCGACGGCGTGTGCATTAGTGAGAGATGCTGTTGCTGCTATGTTGCACGAGAGAGGGGGGAGGGAGAGAGTAGACAGCGAGGAGCAAGAGGAGAGAGGGGTATAGCTCCGCTACAAGTACAGCCGGCCCCGCCCCGCGCCATCTACCGCCCACCCGCCGCCTCTAGCACGCCGGCCGCTCATGCCTTGGGCGGCACGTCCTTGCCGGCCTGCGCCGCCGCCTCGCCCTCGGCCGCTGCCGCACCGGCACCCTCGGCCGCCGCGCCCGCCTCGCCCTGCATCGCGTTGCTCATCTCGGCCTCTATCCGCTCCTTGGCGCGCACGATCTTGCTCTGGAGGTAGTGCGACGAGTGGGGCTTGCCCTCGGCCGTCAGCGGGTTGTTGGCCGCGAAGAGGTGGTCGAAGTTCTGCGGGCGCGCAGGGAGGAGCAGGGTCAGCTCGCCTCGTCCTCGGGAGAGACTGCACACATCCAAGAACGAGAGAGGACAGCAGGACGCACCTTGAGCATGCGCTGCAGCTCGGTCTCCTCCTTTGCCTGGATCCCGCCGCGCTTGACGTTGAGGATGTCGGCCGCCTCGTCGAGCGTCATGCCGTGGTTGCGCGTGATGGCGTCGACGTTGCCGCCGCGGCCGCCGACGGCGCCACCTGCTGCTGCGCCTTCTGCGCCGGCGCGGGCATCTGTGCGGGAGAGGGAGGGCGAGAGGGACGATCAGCTGAGCCGAGGAGGAGGGGAGGGGAGGGGAGGAGAGAGAGGAGGACGCACTGCGCGCTGCTTGGCGGTACGCCTGGACGAAAGCCTTGCCGAGGATTTGCGAGCCGAGGATGACGACCTGAGCGATCACTCGTGGTGCGGACTGGCGGGCGACGAGGCGATGAGGGAAAGCGGACGAAGATGAGGACGACGGACCCGGTCAGCGAGCTGTCCAGGGAGCGGGGCGGGTGGATGGGGGTTGTGTGCGCTGCTAGAGGACACGAGAGACTCACCATGGCTGCTGTGTCGGGTCCTGTGGAGGTGGCGCAGAGAGGCCGGCTTGGACTTGGTCGCGAGCCGCATCTCGACTCCGCGGCGGCCGTCACCTCGGCTCTCGCTCGCTCCGGGGCTGCACTGTGCGATGCAGCGCTCTCAGAAACTGTGTACGAGGTGGGGGAGCTTGCAGACCGGCACAAGCAAGAGCTGCTCTCTCTCCTCCCGTGCCCGAGCAACCGCGGAGAGCCGACCGAGCCAGCGTTACAAGTCCGGGTTCAAGTCCAGGTCAAAGTCGAACTCGTCGTCGTCCGTGTCGCCCGCCGCCGCTCCTGCGCCGCCGTCGAACGCCGCACCGCCGCTCACCCCTGCTCCCGCCGCCTCGTGCGCCTTGGCCTCCTGCTCGAGGCGTGCCGCTGCGTCGGGCCGGCTCGCCTGCTCTGCTGGTGCGCCGTCTGTGCCTTCTCGTCTGGCTGTTGCGAGAGGAGAGAGAGCAGGAGTCAGCGTCAGTGCACGAGCTCTTGAAGGACGAGAGAGAGTGCGAGATGAGGGGACGCACCTCCGACCTCGTTCGTCTCGCCGAGCCCATGCAAGAGCCCCTCGCGCCCAAACTGGAGCCTGCCGCGCCGCATGACGGCCTCGGTCGGGAACGGCGGGATGGCGCCCGGCGGGAGGGACCGGCCGGTCGGGTCGGTCGCGCCGACGCCGCGCAGGTCGAGCTTGTCCTCGGGCGGGTACAGCGAGCTCGGCGGGGCCGAGGTGAAAGGGGCGAGGAGGCGCGCGTACTGGAGGAGGGACGAGGGCGTGAGGGCGGGGCCGGCGCGTTTGGCGGCGAGGATGGCGGCGCGGTCGAGGGCGCCCGACTCGACGACGGGCGCGAGCGACTGGGTGCACGCGCGCAGGGTCGACGCCGACGAGTGCCAGGCCGAGTCGAGGGTGCCGAGGGTCGCGACGAGCGCGTCGATGCGGGCCTGGTGCGCCTGGTGCGCGTCGTACAGGACGAGGAGGCGCGCGAGCTTGTCGTCGACGGCGGCGAGCTGCTCGTAGATGGGCGCGGTCGGCTTGGTGCCCGCAGTCGAGGTCGACGGCGCCGAGAGGATGGTGAACAGGTCGAGCGAGAGGCGGGTAAAGTCGTCGACGAGGTGCGAGATCTGGGCGCCGATGGGGAGCGAGGGCGAGGGGATCTGGGCGGCCTCGGCTGGGTTTAGTCGTCGAAGGGCGCGGGCGGCAGGTACTGCCATGGCGATTGGCGACGGTGTGCGGGCTGCAGGGCGGGCAAAGACGGGGTCAGCGCGGCTTCAAAGGGAGAGGAGGGTGCTCGACGAGGCGAAGGGACGGAACGCGAGCTAGTCGGCGAGTATGCGCTGGTCTGTGGGCATTCTGGGCCCTCTAGACTCCCGCCCTGCACTGAGCGCGTTGTCCTGTGGCCCGCTCGTCGACGTCGAGTCGGGATCCCCACTTGGCGCTGATGAGGAGGACGAGGGCAGCGTAAAGAGCTCGTGCGCACCTGCGGCTTGATCGAGAGGAGTCTTGACAGCTGTAGCTAGACGACTGGCTCGCAGGAATGTGGCACTGGCGGTGCGGCGGGCGTGGACGAGGACGAGGTTGACCGGCTCCGCTTCGTCTCGCTCCACCCGCCCACTGCTCTCGCCCCGTACGCTGCCTGTACCGCCACAGTGTACCACTAGAGCATCTTGTACCTCTAGACTGCATCCACCCAGTCGCGCACCCACCTGCGCCTGTCCCGGCCACCTCCACCTCGTCGTCGTCGTCCTCCTCAGCACCCGGTCCTCGAACCCGCCCGCCCGGGATGGGCGTCGCCAGCCTCACCTCGTTCGTCAAGAAGCACAACCTCGGCACCATCACCTCGCTCCCCTCGCCCGCCACCGACAACGACCCGACCCCGACCCCGACCCCGATCCCGGCCATCATCGACGGCCTCGCGTTCGCCTACCATGTCGGCCTCCTCGAGACGTTCGAGGGCGGCGGCTACTCGCGCATCCGCAACAACGTCCGCCGCTACATCGACTACTGGCGCAAGTGCGGCCTCGAGCCAGAGTTCGTGTGGGACGGTGCGTTCGCTCTCTCCTCTCCTCTCCTTGCTCGCGCTCCTCTCGTTCGCCTGCACCGTGCTGACTCCCCTCTTCCCCCTCCTGCAGGTCCTTTCGAGCGCGAGAAGCTCGCGACCGTCGTCAGCCGCAGCACCCAGTCGCTCCAGCGCTCCCTCACCTACATGCGCCTCCCCGACAACCTGCGCCTCCAGCACAAGTACGAGAGCGCCGCAACTCGGCTCCCGCCACTCGCCCACATGTGCATCTCGTCCGAGCTCGAGCTCCTCGGCGTCGTGAGCCACTGCGCCGAGGGCGAGGCCGACTCGCCGACCGCCGAGCTCGCGCAGAGGAAGAACGGCTTCGTCATCTCGAACGACTCGGACTACTTCATCTACCCGGCGCGGTGTCGAGGCTACGTCCCGCTCAACTCGATCACGTACGGCCCGCTGCACCAGCCTCGGCTCGAGCAGGTGCCGCCCAACCAGGCCGTCGTCGAGATCCAGTTCCGCGTCTTCCAGCCGGCCGTCATCGCGCGCGCCTTCTCCCTCCCGCCAACCTTCCTCCCGATCCTCGCCGCCCTGATCGGCAACGACCTCGCCAACTACAGCGAGTCGCTCCACTCGCCGCGCCGCCCCTCGTCGATCCCGTTCCGCGGCTTCGTCGACCCGCGCGAGCTCCTGCGCATCGCCGGCGTCCTGTCGACGTGCGCACGCATGCCCGTCGACACGCTCGCCCAGGTCCAGGACGTCGTCTTCGCCGTCCTCCCTCTCCTCCTCGCCGGCCGCACCTCGCCCGACCCGCTCATCGTCGCCAACCTCGCCATGTCGGCCTACTCGTACGCCCTGCGCCCGCTCGAGGCGCCCTCGCCGACCTTTCCCCTCCACCCTCGGCCGGGCGTCGACTTGCCGACGCAGGCGCGCTCACGCGCAGCGTACGACGCCGCGTTCAAGGCCTCGCACCTCTCGTCGTTCCACCCGCACGTCCTCAAGCACGGCGTCGTCATGGTCCAGGGCTCGGTTGAGAACCCGGACGTCCAGTCGCCCATGGTGCGGCTCGCACGCCCGCTCCGCCGCTGGGCCTACGCCATCCTGCGCGACGCCGTCGGCCTCCTTGGCGACGAGGTCGTCGAGTACGTGCGGCGCAACGACGCGCTCCACGCCGCGACCGTGCCCGTCGTGCCGCTCGGCACGCTCCTCGCCGACGAGCGCGGCGTCGACCCGCAGCGCTGGGCCGCGCACGCGCCGATCGCGCTCGCGCCGCTCGCCGTGCGCCAGGCGTTCCTCCTCGTCGCACTCGGGTACCCGGGCGCCGACGCCGACGCCGGTGCGGCCTGGCCCGCGCGAAGGACCGTCGAGCAGCAGCTCCTGCCGCTCGTCCTCGCCCTGCGGCACCTCGTCGCGCTCCTGCCCGCCGCGCAGGCCTGGAGCAAGCACGAGATCCGCTGCGCGCTCCTCGTCGGCGCCTGGCTTGCGCTCGCGCCCGAGGCGGTCCCGGCGCTCCTGCGCTCTCAGGCCGCGCACGCCGACGTCGGCGCGCCGCCGCGGCGAGACCTGATCCAGCACTCGGTCGAGCTCGTGCAGACGCTCGTCGGCGTCAACCTCGTCGCGCAAGCGCTCCTGCTCGACCACCCGCCCGACGGCGCGCCCGAGGACGGGCTGCGCAGCCCGCACTGGGTCGTCGATGGAAGGGTGACGCACGTGCTGTGGAGCATGCGCGAGGCCGAGGTGAGGAGGGTCATCGAGGGCGGGCCGGTCGAGGTCAGGAGGGCGGTGGAGGAGCTCGAGAGGAGGGTGTGGGAGGGACTCGAGGACGGCGAGGAGGACGAGTAGGTCGAGGCGGCTCGAGCGCTGTAGCTTTCTGGGCTCGCCAATCGAGAAGTTCGACCGCTGGCTTGCGCAGAACAGCATCGAGTTTGGGACTTTTCTCCTGCGCGCTGCTTCTCCTTGTCGAGCGCGTGAGAACGAAAGCGTGCATGTGAGGCGGTCGCTGCGATAGCGGGAGCGAGCGAGTGAGAGCAACTTCGTCGCAAGGAGGCGCTCCCTCCCCTCCTCCTCCTCGTTCGAGTCGACGAGCATGACGAGCTGTCCAGCTACGCTCGACCTCGCCCGATCCTAGAGTGCTCGGATCACTGCTCGACTCGAGGAGAGAAGCCCCTCGCGCAGCCGCATGGCCGTCGGCAAGGGAAGCGGCAGTTTGAGAAGGTCGGCGAGCGAGGAGGTCAAAGCGCCCGAGGCGAGCACGACGCTTTCTCGGGCCTCTCGTTCACGGCACAGAGTCACAGTGTAGCTCTAGACACGGTGGACAGCAGCCGTATGGGCCGCAGGCGCCGCAGAGCCGCGACGACGAGCAAGTCGCCGGCAGCCAGGCAACGTTTTTTTCGTTGCCTCGTCCGCGCGCGCGGGCACAGGCTCGAGCGCCGCGCTTGCGGAGGACGAGCCTGCCGCGCTCTCGCGCGCTCCTCGTTCGTCCTTTCAGAGTAGTTCTCGTCGCGTAGCTGGCTCTCCAAGTTTCGGGCGGTTCGGGCGAACGCAGCAGGCTGACGAGGAAGCACCTTCCTTCAGCTCGAGCAGGTCGAGGCGCGGCTCTTCGGCTCGCTCGCTCTTCCCTGGCCGACACCGCGGAGCGCAGGCTTCTGTACGGAGCTATCGACGATCTTGCGAGACGCAGCGAGAGCGAGAGGAGGTGCCACGGCCTTCACCCCGACTGGCGCTTCGGGCTTGCTCTCGACGTTCTCGAGGCCGCTCTCGACAACGAGAACGGCAGCACAGCACGACGAAGATCAGGGACAGCTCACACTGGAGTGTAAGGAGTGCTCGACGATGCAGGAAGACCAGGAGAGGGTCCGAGCAGGTCTACGAAAGCGCGCGCGCGGGCAATTTCTACTCGTCGGTCGTCTGCGAGCATGAGCGAGAGCGAGTCAGCACGCCGATAAGGTGATCGTCGACGGGCCGCAGATGTAGGAGCGAGAGAGGACGCACTCCAAGCACCTCCTCGCCCTCGTCGTCCTCGCCCATCCCGGCAAAGTAGAGCTCGAGCCGCTCGTCCCTCGTTGCACCCTCGACGCGCTCGACGTGCGTCGCGCCGTCGTGGCCAAAGACGAGATGCTGCGGCGAGGAGGGGTCGAAGGTGGGCCAGGAGGGGTCTGCGGGCGAGAGGGAGGGAGGAGGGAGAGGAGGGAGGAGGGAGGGGAAGGAAGGGGAGGGAGAGCGTCAGTGAACGGCGACGAGGGGCGGGCACACTGTCGAGGACGAAGCTTGACGAGTTCAACGAGAAGGAGAGAAGGGTGGGACGCACCCGGCTCGCCCGACACGGCAAACTCGACCCACCTCCTCCCCACCTCCCTCGCCGTTCCCTCGTCCCCCCTCACCTCCTCCTCCCTCCCGCTCGCCGCTTCGCCCTCCCACAGGCTGCGCGAGTTGAACACGAGCGGGAGGTCGATCGAGTGGAACGCGCCGAGCTGCGAGGCGACTGGGTGCGCGCGCAGCGACGAGGGGCCCGTGCGCAGGCGGTAGAGCCAGACGCGCGCGGGCGGTGCGGGGCTCTTGGACGCCAAGCCGTCCGAGTCGGTGTGCGAGGTCGACGAGGTGGAGGTTGCCGAGGAGGGCGACGACGGCGCCGCGAGCGCGCACGCCTGGTCGAGCACCGGGTGCACAAAGATCTGCTCGGCGAGGAGCCTCGCGCCGGGCGTCTGCGCGAGCGGGACGGTGCCCGGCTCTGGGTGCGCGTGCGGCGCGTCGGGCGTGCCGCCGAGGTAGTGCGCGCGGATGCGCGGGACGAGCGCGGGCGGGAACTGCGAGGCGTAGTGGGCGAAGGCGGTGGGGGAGGTGAGCTGCGCGCGAGGGGAAGAAGGGTCAGTTTGCGGGCCGAGAGGGGAGAGCGAGAAGCGACGATGATCGAGCGACGAGGTGGAGAAGGAGGGAGAGGAGAGAGCGAAGACGCACGCCGAGCATCTGCGCAAAGATAGTCCCCTCGTCCTCGGTCACGCCGAGCACTACCTCGCGCACCCACTCGTCCCTCTCGCCCCGCTCAAGCCTCTTCATCGTGTCGTGCGTGCACACGGCGCCCGTCGCGCCCGCAGGCTCGAGCGCGAGCGAGAGGCCCGAGAGCGAGTGCGTCGCGGTGTGCTGCGCGAGGAGGGCTGACGAGGGGGCAGCGCGCAGGGCGGCGAGGCGCGAGGTCGGCGTAGAGGTCGACGGGTCGACGCCGAGAGAGGTGAGGATCGTGTCGTAGGCCGGGTAGGCCTTGTCGACCGGGCGGAGCATCTGCGCGCGGCGAGGGCGAGGTGTGAGCTCTCGGCGCACGATCGAGAGCGAGACGCTCTCCTCGAGCTCGAGAGCACGAGAGACGCAGAGAGCAGGAACGCACCATCGTGTTGGCGGCGCCGCTCTGGCAGATGGCGCGCTGGAACAGCCTCTTGCCCGAGACGAGCAGGTGCGAGATGAGGAACGCGCCGGCGCTCTGACCAAACGCCGTGACGCGGTCGGGCGAGCCACCAAAGTTGCGGATGTTGGCTTGGACCTGGATGGGCAACGCAGCGAGTCAGGTCGGGCTGGAAGAGAGGGCGAGGGAGGAGGGAGAAGAGGACGCACCCACTCGAGGGCGGCGACGACGTCGTACAGGCCGTAGTTGCCGGCGAGGCCTTGCGGGTCCTCATCGACGAGGTCCTGACTCACACAGAAGCCTGTTTGGGGAGTTGGGCCGTGTCAGCGAGAGAGCAAGAGGCGAGCGAGGAGAGGGGACGAGGGACGGACCAAAGATGTTGGTGCGGTAGTTGAGCGTGACGACGATGCAGCGCTGGTTGCGCTGTGCCGAGTCGCGCACGAGCTCGGTCGGGTCGTAGAAGAAGCGCGCCGAGTCGCCGTTGTTGAGGGCGCCGCCGCTGCGAGGTCGAGAGGAGGGGGTCAGTGCGAGACGACGAGCACAAGGAAAGAGAGGGAGGGGACGCACTAGACCCAGACGAGGACGGGGAGGTCCTCGCCCTGCTCGATGTCGCCCGGAGCAAAGACGTTGACGTAGTGCGAGTGCTCGCTCGTCTTGATGTGGGTGCGCATGAGGAAGCCGGGGAGCTTTGCGAGGCTGCGACGGGGGCGTGAGTCAGTGTTGGCGTCGCTCAAGGGTGAGCTGGAGGAGGACGCACAGGAGCTCGGTGTTGGACGGCGGCTGCGGGAACTGGGTGCTGCAGCGAGCAAGAGGGTCAGCGAGGCCAAAGTGGGGAGGAGGAGGGGGGAGGTGGACGGACCCGAACTCGAGGCAGGGCTTTGGGTCGGACCATGAGGTGGGTGCGACGGGTCGTTTGAAGCGGTCTGCGTGAGCGTAGGGGATGGCGAGCCACTTGAGGACCGGGGTGCGGTTGCCGGGTTGGAGAGGGGGTTGGGCGAGGGCGGGCGAGGTGAGCTGGAGCGGGTGGGTGTCGGTGAAGCCGTGGACGGGGCCGTGCTGGGTGTCGACTGCGAGTCCGAGCGGAGCCATCGTGGCAGAGCCGGTGAGGGGAGCGAGGAGAGTTGCCGGACCTCGTCCTCCTCCTCCTCCCCGGCGACGACGACGACGACCAGAGCCGGCTCGCTCTCTCCTCGCTCTCCTGCACAGCCCAGCGAGCAGCACCATTTCGAGCATGGCACACCCAGACCACACCGTCATCCTCTCGTTCCCCTCGCTCTCCCACCTCGTCAACTCGCCGTCGTCCTCATCAGCTGGCCACCTCGACGCCGTCCACGCCGCCGCACGGCACACCAACGACTCGCTCCTCGTCATCATCCGCACCCCTCGAGACGCACCCTCGCCCTGGTCCCCCTCCCCTTCGTCCTCGTCCTCCTCCTCGACCCCGCCCACTTCCCCACCTCGTCCGACCCTCACCTCGCCCTCGGCCCTCTTCCTCCCGCTCGAGCAGAGCCTCGCCCGCATCTACAACGCCGCAACCAGCGCCTTCTTTGCCCACCCGGACGGCATGGGCCCGCTCAAGCAGGTTGACGTCGTCGTCGAGCAGATGCGCGACGCCGTCTCGCGCCTCTGCGTCGCGAACGACAGCGCCGTGTCGCACTGGGACTACTCGAGCGGCGGCGGCGACGAGGGTGCGGGCGGCAAGGGCAAGGGCAAAGCGGGCGCGCCAGGGCCCGAGACGCCCGCCTCGACCTCCACCCCGACCGCCGACCGCAAGCTCCCGCCAACCTACCCGGTCGTCGCCCTCGGCGGCACGTTCGACCACCTGCACGCCGGTCACAAGATCTTGCTCACCATGGCCGCATCCCTGTGCACCTCGCGCCTCGTCGTCGGCGTCTCGGGTCCGTCCCTCCCTTCCTCCTCCTCCCCTTCCCCTCTTCGCGCTCCCGAGCTGACCCCGCCTGGCCCCGCCGCGCCCGCAGACGACCATCTCCTCGTCAACAAGAAGTACAAGCACCTCCTCCAGCCGATCGACGAGCGCATGCGCGCCGTCAGGCGCTTTGTCGCGCTCGTCCGGCCGTCGGTCGAGTGCGACGCGGTACCGCTGCAGGTGCGTCGCTGTTCCTCCTGCTCATGCTCCGAGGACGTCCTCTCGCGAGGCACGTCGTCGAAAGCTAAAAGATGCTGATGCCGAAGCCGCACAGGACGTGTACGGCCCGACGGCGAACGACCCGGCGATCGAGGCGCTCGTCGTCTCGGACGAGACGCGCGCCGGCGGCGATTCAAGTGCATTGCCTCGCTCTTTTCTCTCTCGCTCCTTCCTCGTGCTCTTTTCCTCGAGCAGCTCTTCAAGTCGACCTCGCCCAGCTGACCCCTCTCCTCCTCCTCTCGTTCCCCCCTCCCCCCTCCCGCCCGCCCGCAGTCAACACCCTCCGCGCCTCGCGCGCCCTCTCGCAGCTCGACATCTTCACCATCTCGCTCGTCGGCGGCGAGGACGCGCACCGGCACGGCGCAGAGGTCGAGGTCGAGGTGGCGACCAAGATGGGGAGCACCGGGATCCGCGAGTGGCTCGATCGGCGGGAGAAGGAGAGGGCGCAAAGGGAGGGCGAGGGGGAGCGAGGAGTAGGAGCGGACGCGGCAGCGTAGAGGGGGCGCAACATCGAGTTCGTCGGCGAGCTGAGCAGGAGCAGGACGCGGAGAGATCCGAGCGAGCGAGCGAGCGAGAGCGCAGCAACTCTCCTTCGAGCAGCGAGCTTTCGAAAGCGACCAGCTACAGGGACAGTGTGCAGCAGTATGGACGCGCAGCGAGTGCTAGCGAGCGAGAGCGGTCCGTCCCCGACCTCGACCTTCTCAAGCTCACCGGCTCGCTCTCCTCAAGTCGCCGCGCAGCGCCATCAACAGCTCGTCCAGCTCTATCTCGCCGTCGCCCTCTACTGCTACCTCCACCCGCCGCCGCCCTGCTGCTGCTGCTGCTGCTGGAACGCCAGGAAGGGGTTCCCTCCCCCTCCTCCTCCACCGCCGCCGCCGATCGGACCGCCAAAGCCCGTCAGCTGCGGCTGCAGGAACCCGCCGCCCGGCCCCCCCTGCATGCCCTGCATGCTCTGCGGCTGCTGCTGCGGCTGCATCGGGCCCTGCTGCGACCCGCCGAAGCCGGTCACCTGCGGGCGCAGGAGGAACGGGTTCGGCGAGCCCGCCGCGCCGCGGCCCTGCGCCTGCGACGGTGCGCCGCCGCCCATGCTCGAGAAAGGGTTCGGCGCGCCCGGCTGCTGCTGCTGCGGCGGCGGCTGCTGCTGCTGCGACGGCGCCGAGATGAAGTCGAACGGCGCAGGCTCGATGCCGCCGCCGCCGCCGCCGCCGAGGCTGGGCGTCGACGAGCCCGACCCGCCGCCGGCGAGCTCGAGGCCAAAGCGTGAGCTCGGCACGAAGCCCGTGAGCTGCGGGCGGAGCGGCGTCGGCTGGTGCGGCTGCTGCTGCCCCTGGCCCTGCTGCTGCCCGTACGGCGCGTCGCTCGCGCCGCCGCCGCCGCCGCGCAGGAGCTCCTGCCCGAACGCCGAGGACGGTACGAAGCCCGTCAACTGCGGCCGCAGCGGCGCCGGCGCGGCGTGCGGGCCCGGGGTCGCGCCGCCGGCAGAGAACGGCGCGGGCGACGGCGGGCCGCTCGACGCCGGTCCTGCTCCTGCTCCTGCGCCGCCGCCCGGGATCTGCAGCGAGAGCCCGCCTGCGGTTCCCGCCGCGCCGCCGCCGCCCGTCTCGCGCGCGAGCTGCTGCCCAAACGAGGACGAGGGGACGAAGCCCGTTAGCTGCGGGCGCAGCGGCGCGGGTGCGGCCTGCTGCTGCGGAGGGGGCGACGGCGTGTTGCTGCCGCTGCCGCCGTAGGCGTGCTGGGCAAAGGCGGGCCGCGGCGGGCCGCCGAGGCTGAGCATGTCGAGGTCGGCCCAGACGTCGTTGGCGGAGGCGCGCGGCGGCTGCTGCTGCGGCGGCGGCTGGTACTGCTGCTGCTGCTGCTGCTGTGGGTGCTGCTGCTGCTGGTACGGAGGCTGAGGCGGAGGCTGGGGCGACGGCGTGTAGGTGGAGCGGTTGAGGAGGAAGGGGTTCGTGCCGGCTCGAGGCTGCGGCGGGGCGAACTGCGGCGGCGGCTGCTGCTGCTGAGGGAAGGACGAGTGTTGCTGCTGCTGCTGAGGTTGAGGAGGAGGAGGGGCGAAGTGCTGCTGCTGCTGCTGCTGGAGGAACGGGTTCGAGCCCGGCCCCGAACCCTGCGACGCCCGCGGCTGGAACATCTGCTGGAACGCGTCGATGCCGGTCGCCTGCTGCTGCAGCGGCTGCTGCTGCGACACCTGCATCTGCTGCTGCTGCTGCTGCTCGTGCGCGCGCTGCTGATGCAGGTAGCCCTTTGCGCTGCCCGTGTACTGCGGCAGCAGCGGCGCGACGGTCGGCGCCTCGACGCCCATGCCCGGCCCGTGCCCGAACGCCGGTGCGCCCGCACCCATCGCCGCGCCCGGCTGGCCGTACGGGACGGCCCACGCGCCCTGCTGCTGCGGGACGCCGGCCATGCCGACGCTCGCGCCGCGCGCGCCGAGTGCGCCGAGCGTCCCGAGCGGCACGTCCTCGTCGCCGTTGTCGTCCGGGAGGAGGTCCGAGTCGCGCGTGAAGGCGGCCCAGTCGACGAGGATCTCGCTGCCGCTGCCCGAGCGGAAGCGGAGGACGCCCTTGCGCGGCTGGGGCGCCGACGCCGAGCGAGGGCGCACGAGCGGCGCGTCGTCCTCGACGTCTGAGTCGTCGGGCGAGGGGATGATGGTAGGCGGGTCGTCGGGGAAGCGGACGCTCTTGCGGCCGAGGGGAGGAGCCGAGGGAGCTCGTCGAGGCGGGAGGTTGGGCGCGGCGAGGCCGGCGCCGGGCGTCGACGACGACGAGGAGGGGAAGAAGGACGACAGGTCGTCGAAGGCGGAAGGCGGTGCGGCGCTCGACGGTGCCGTGCGCGACCGCGGGCGGCTCGGGAGGGGAGGTCCGGGCGGGTCGCCCGGCGGCGGGGCGAACGAGGTGCTCGTGCTCGGCGCTCGTCGAGGTGGAGGCGGCGCCGTCGTGCTCGGCGAGAACGCCGAGCCGTTCGTGGCTGCTGACGAGTTGTAGGCGGGCGGTGGCACAGGAGGGGGAGGGGCGACGGGCCCGGGCCCGGGCCCGACGAAGACGCGGTACTCGTACTTGCTGCGGATAAAGCGCTCGAGTTCCGAGTTGCGCTCGTCGCCCGAGTCACGTGGAGGTGGTCTGCGAGGGGATGCGCTTCAGGAGACTGCGCAAGGGAGCCCGAGCGGAACGAGAGAGCGAGAGGGACGCACGGGTGCCGCCGCTCGTCCGGGTTGAGCTGGGCGTTGACGCGCAGGTTGCCCTTCTGGCGCATGCTGTCGACCTGCTCCCGGGTCCACGTGTCGAGGGTGACGCTCTTGACCTTGGTGATGTGGGCGCCGATCTTGCGGTGCATCGACGCGCACTGGACGCAGAGGAAGACGCCCTGGTCCCACGAGGCCCACCGCGGGTTGCGGGCCTTGCAGTCGGCGCACTGGTCGTTGCCGGGCTCCTTGAGGAGGACGAGGAGCTGTCGCTGATGGCGCTCGGCGGTCGCCTTTGAGCTGGACATGGCGGCGGGTGGACGAGGTGGTGCCGATAGAGGGGACGACGAGGAGGTGGTCGAGCTGGTCGGCGAGCTTGACGAGGAGGAGGTCCCGAGAAGGAGCTGTACGAGAGAGGTGTGGGAGTCAGCTATGGCTCACAGTAGGCTCTGCTCATCGCTCGAGGGCGAGCAAGGAGCTGAGGTGGGGCCTTGCGGTGAGGAACGGCGAGGGGAGAGGTGCGACGCACAAGAAGACAGCTCGGCGGGCTCACAGGCTCTTGTACGGCGTGCTGCTTGTTCTAGTAGCTCTACCTGTGCCGTTGTCGAGGTCGGGGATGTGCGGGGTGACGAGCCGAGGTGGAGGGACGAGGCGGTCTCGTCGCTGCGGCGGTAGGCGGGCTCGGGCCGAGCTGGGTCGCGTGTGTAGAGGTGCTGGAGCTCAGGGAGCAGTCGTCCTGCCCAGCCGGTGCGGTGAGAGGAGAGGAGGCGAGATAGAGATGACGAGCCTTTGGTCGGCGCCGAGGATGAAGCAGCTCTCTCTCTCGCTCACCAGCCGCTAGACTCTTGAGTACAGCAGCCATGTTCTCTCGCTTTGCTCACCAGACCCTCCGCTCATCCCGCTCGGCCGTGCGTCCCTTTCCCCCCTCGCCCTCTCTGCCCCTCCTCCCTCCTCCCTCGTCTCGCCGATCTCGATCTCGCCATCCGCCTCGTCAGGCCGCCCACCTGACTCGCCCATCCTGCTCACAGGGCCAGTCGGCACGCTCCTACGCCACCTCGGCCACCGCCTCGACCTCGTCGTCCGCCCCTTACTTCCTCGGCGCCGGCATCGCCGGCTCGGCCGTCTTCTACCTCTCGACCCGCGACCAGCGCCTCCAGCTTCAGGAGGCAAAGACGGGCGCCGCCAAGAGTGCGGCCCAGGGCGTCAAGCAGACCGAGGACGGCGGCGTCAAGGTCCAGGGCGAGTCGGCCCTCTCGAACGACGAGTTCCGCGACTTCAAGCTCGCCGAGGTCATCCCCTACAACCAGTTGCGTCTTCCTGCCGGGCTCTATGTACCAGCTGCTCCACTGCTGCGCCGAGAGACTGACCCTCCCCTTCCCCTCCCCCTCGCCCTCCCCCTCCTTCTCCCGCTCGCAGCAACACCTCGCGCTTCGTCTTCGACCTCCCGGACGGCACCTCGTCGGGCCTGACCGTCGCGAGCGCGCTCGTGTGCAAGGCGTCCAAGGAGGGCGAGTGCGTCAACGACAAGGGCAAGCCCGTCATCCGCCCCTACACGCCCGTCACGGCGCCCGACACCGAGGGCAAGCTCGAGCTCCTCATCAAGCACTACAAGGGCGGCGCCTTCACCGAGCACATCTTTGGCCTCAAGGCCGGCGACTCGGTCGCCATGAAGGGTGCGTCGTCGCTCTCGTCTCTCGCCCCTCCTCGTCGTGTGCGGCTCTCGGGCCGCAGCGTCAAGGTGCGAAGCTCTCGGGGGTCGTTCGAGCGTACACTGACGCACGCCCTGCAGGCCCGATCCCCAAGCACCCGTGGAAGGTGCGCTCGTCGTCCCTCGACCCTTTCGCCTCGCGCTCACGCACGCACTGACACTCTCCTCGTCCCGCAGGCCAACGAGTTCGAGTCGGTCGGCTTCATCGTCGGCGGCTCGGGCGTCACGCCGGCATGGCAGATCCTCCAGGCGATTGAGTGCGTCCCTCTCTCTCTCCCGAGGTGTGCCCCTCAGCAGGGAAGGATCGGCTCGCTGATGATCTCGACCTCGGGCACGCAGCGCCAACCCGCAGGACAAGACCAAGGCGACGCTCATCTTTGCCAACGTCACCGAGGAGGACATCCTCCTGCGCAAGGAGTTTGAGGGTGCGTCGAGTCGCTCTCACCGCCTAGGGGCTCGAGCGCGCGCTCGCGCTCCTTCGGCATCTCGTGCTCGCCCTCTCGCTCGCCCGACAACGGCCCCTTGTCCTCATAAGCGCCTTTGCTGACGCTGTTCTCCCTCTCCTCTCCCTCCTCGCCCTCCTCTTCTCGCCGCACCCCACCTCGTCGCCGACCCGCCTCTTCCCCCTCGAGCAGACCTCGCTGCTCGCAAGCCCGAGCAGTTCCAGGTCCACTTTGTCCTCGACAAGCCGCCCTCGGGCTGGAAGGGCCCCACCGGCTACGTCAACTCGCAGGTCGTCAAGGAGGCGTTCAAGAAGTTCAACACGACGCCCGAGTCGAACGTCAAGATCTTCGTCTGTGCGTCGCGCCTCTCTCGCCCTTCTGCTCTTGTATGACCTCGATGGACGTCTCACTGACGCTTTGCGTGTGCACAGGCGGCCCGCCGGGTCAGGTCAAGGCCATCTGCGGCCCGAAGAAGGTGCGCTGCTCCTCCCTCGTCCCTCTTCGCCTTCTCTGCGCTCGCGCTCACTCTCTCCCTTCTCTCGCAGTCGATGAAGGACCAGGGCGAGCTCACCGGCACGCTCGCAGAGATGCAGTTCAAGAAGGAGCAGGTGCGCTCACGCCCTTTCGATACTGCGCCTTCCTCGCCGTCCCTCCCCTCGACGCACCCACCTCGCCCTCTCGATCCTCCCACTCGCTACTCCCGCCTCGCACGCCCTCCTCGTGCGCCTCGTGCACGAGGCCTCGCCCTCGACGCGCCCCTCATCCACCCTCGGCATCGACAAGATCCGTGCCCACTCGTCCCCCACGTGCTCGTCGTCGCACCTCGCAACCCGCCCGTCTCCGTCTGGGCACTTCCACTGACTCTCTCTCGCTCTCTCGCTCGCTCGCAGGTCTTCAAGTTCTAGACGAGCAGCCGCAGGTAAATATCTCGAGCGCGCGGGCGAGCGGCGGAGCGTCGGCGGAGGCGGACCTCGGACCCGACCGGCCGGGTCGCATCGTCCGGTGAGGAGGACAGGAGGCGACGGACGAAAAACGCGCGTTGCCAAGTAAAAAGCTCTCTTTCCCGATCTCGCTCGGTGTCGCGCTCGTCGAGAGAGAGCAGCTGGCGAGCGAGAGAGAGAGGGGAGGGCCCTACGGGTGGGACGAGGGGCGGCGGCTGCGACGAGAGCTGTGCTTCGCTGCAAGGGCTCGAGCAGGACAGGGAGCTGAATGCTGCGCGTGCGGCGTTGTTCGTGCTCGGCGGAAAAAGGGCGCGGACGGACAGCGAAGTTGCCGAATGGACGGCGCGCCGGCTCCGCCTCGCCTCGTCGCCTCGCTCTCCCCTCTCTCTTCCCTCTCCTCACCTCATCCAACCCAGGCCGTTCAGCAGAGCGACCTCCCCAAGTTACATCGCCCAAGACGTTCTCCAACGCCCTCTTCGTGCGTCCAGATCTCCTCGCCTCTGCGCCTGGCACGAGCGCGTTCGCTGACCTCGTCGATCCCATCTCGCCGCGCAGAGCTCTCACAACAGCGAGTCTCCCCTCTGTCCGCGCTGCGGTTGCGCCCTAGCTGACTCCTTGCCTCCCTCCCTCTCCTTGCGCCGTGTCCTGCAGCTCACCGGGGGTGAGTCGCTGTTCCCTCTCCTCCTCCCCCTCTCCCCCTCGCGGAGCCCGACGCGTTGCCCCTTCCCGATTGGCTCCTCCGCCCGAACCCCGGCCTCGTCTCCTCGCACAACAACAACGACTGACTCTCTCTCTCGCACCCTCGCCATGCAGCTCCTCTCGCGTCAGCGCCCCCGGCAAAGAAGAAACGCACTAAGCGCTCCTCCTCGCCCTCGTCCACCACCTCGTCCACCACCACCGCACCACCTTTCCTCCCCCTTCATCCACCGACCATGGCCCCAATCTCGCTCGCCGACACGGTCCACGCCGTCACCTCGACCGTCGAGTCGACCGTCCAGGCCTCGCTCGGCAACGGCGCCATCGCCCAGCAGGCCGTCGACCCGACCGCCGCTCGCCGCCCGACCGAGTCGATCCACGTCGAGTCGCCCAACCTCACGTACACGGACGACGCCCTCCTGTCGCGCTACACGTTCCACTCGACGGCCGTCGACAAGCAGGCCGACGCGGCGGGCCACGTCAAGTACAACGTGCGCCCCGTCGAGCGCGAGCTCGAGTTCAAGACGGGCCGCAAGGTGCCCAAGACGGGCCTCATGCTCGTCGGTCTCGGCGGCAACAACGGCACGACCCTCACGGCGACGATCCTCGCCAACCGTCACAACATCTCGTGGGGCACGCGCGACGGCATCCAGACGCCCAACTACCTCGGGTCGCTCGTGCGCGCGTCGACCATGCGCCTCGGCGTCGACGCCCAGGGCGAGGACGTCTTCGTCCCGATCTCGGACGTCCTCCCCATGGTCCACCCGAACGATCTCGTCGTCGGCGGGTGGGACATCTCGGGCATGTCGCTCGACAAGGCCGCTCGGCGCGCCAAGGTCCTCGAGTACGACCTCCAGCGCCAGCTCGAGCCGTACCTCAAGGAGTACAAGCCCCTCCCGTCGATCTACTACCCGACCTTCATCAACGCCAACCAGGAGGAGCGCGCCGACAACGTCATCCCGGGCGCCGACAAGCAGGCCCACCTCGACCAGGTCCGCGCCGACATCCGCAACTTCAAGCGCGACAACGAGCTCGACCAAGTCATCGTCCTGTGGACCGCCAACACGGAACGCTACTCGCTCCTCCTCGACGGCGTCAACGACACGGCCGACAACCTCCTCGAGTCGATCCGCACCTCGCACGCCGAGGTCTCGCCCTCGACCATCTTCGCCGTCGCCTCGATCCTCGAGGGCGTGCCCTACGTCAATGGCGCGCCGCAGAACTCGTTCGTGCCGGGCGCGATCGAGTTGGCCGAGCGCCAGAAGACGTTCATCGCCGGCGACGACTTCAAGAGCGGCCAGACCAAGGTCAAGTCGGTCCTCGCCGAGTACCTCGTCAACGCCGGCATCAAGGTGCGTCGGACCATCTTTCTCGCCGTCCTGCCGCGTCTCGCGCGGCTCTTGCGCCGTCGCGCACGGACCCTCTCCCTGTGCTCCTGCTGACGCCTTTCTCCTCTCCCACCTCTCCTTCGCACGCACGCAGCCTCTCCTCATCGCGTCGTACAACCACCTCGGCAACAACGTGAGTCTCGCCGCCAGCATGCTCGTCCTCCCTCCCCATCCCTCTCCCTCCCCTCATCCCCTTCTCCTCTCTCCTCGTCCACTTCTCCTCTCTCGTCGCCCTCTTCCTCATCTCGACCTTCTCGACTTGCGCACTCCAGCGCCCTCGTGTGCATCTCCACGAGCACCAGCATCTTTCCCTGCGCCGCTGGACCCCGAGCTGACCTCCTGCGCCCTCGGGCACCCTCGAAATGCAGGACGGCAAGAACCTCTCGGCGCCCGAGCAGTTCCGCAGCAAGGAGATCTCCAAGGCGTCGGTCGTCGACGACATGGTCGAGTCGAACTCGCTCCTGTACAAGCCGCTCGCCGTCAAGGAGGCCGACTCGAAGGACGGCTTCGTCAAGGGCCACACGACCGAGCACCCGGACCACTGCGTCGTCATCAAGTACATGAAGAACGCGGGCGACGACAAGAAGGCCGTCGACGACTACACGAGCGAGATCGGCATGGGCGGCCGCAACACGCTCGCGTTCGTCCCTCTCTCTCTCTCTCTCTCTCCCTCCCCCCTCTCTCTCTCTATACCCTCGCCTCTCCCACCTCTTCCACCTTGTGCAACTCTCGACATTGTCTGCTCCTCTCCCTGTCGCCCTCCCCTCGTCGCCGCCTCCTCGCGCCTCGCACTTCGACCTTCTCAAACTGACTCTCGCTCTCTCCCCTCTCCCCCTCTCGTCTTCTCCTCGCCCCCTCCTCCTCTCGTCTTCTCCTCCTCCCTCCTCTCTTTTTTTCACTGCACGCAGCATCTACAACACGTGCCAGGACTCGCTCCTCGCGACGCCCCTCATCATCGACCTCTGC
>Ga0308169_10002243_pt1 | contig 20392 bp, 24 predicted proteins | sample PhyBR1_2_FD_202139 | JGI IMG/M metagenome (GOLD analysis project Ga0308169, IMG submission 202139) | Phyllosphere microbial communities from UC Gill Tract Community Farm, Albany, California, United States - DLSLSB.R1 | ecosystem: Host-associated > Plants > Phyllosphere > Unclassified | place...
CGCGCACGGACCTCGACCTTCCCAAGTTGGCGCTCTCGCTCGGCTCGCGCTCTCGTTCTCGCTCTCGGCTCGCGCGCTCGATGCCTTTCGACGACAACACGTTCCAGCGGATAAAGATACGACCCATGCTCCGTCCCGACTCGTGCGCGATCCCGAGCTTGAAGGACCCGACGCAGCGGACCGAGCGACGGAACCTGCCTGCGAGCTGTTGCAGAGAGAGGCAGAGGGAACGAGGGGGCTGGCGTCAGCGAACTTGATCGAGCGAGGGCTGAGAGGTGGTGGACGAGGGGACAGGCAGGGCGAGGTGCGGGACGAGAACGGAGGAGGAGGAGGAGGAGGAAGAGAGGAAGGCGAGACGGACTTGAGCGCTCAGCCGACCCCGCACGCCATGTCCTGTAGGTCTCCACGGTCGGTTTGTACTCCTCGATCCTCGACGCCTGTGTAGCAAGCAAGGAAACGCGCCGCCCGACCGCTCGCCTTAGCTCGCCCGCTCGCCGCAGCCGCGGTCTCGCAATTTCGGCGCTCGTCGAGCAGCAAGGGCTTCAATCTAGCCAAAGGCCCCTGCCGTGCACGGCCGTTTTATGTCGAGCCAAGTCTAGTCGGTTTTAGCTACAGGCCGGCCCGCAGCGGCCGAGTGGTTGGATCCAGAGCTGGCCTCATCGCCCGGCCAGCCAGCGCACGGCGGCCCACCTTTCCGGCCAAGCTCCGCGCGCTCGCGACCTCGAGACACGCGCACGAGCAGAGCATGGCGGCCAGCAACAGTCCCTGGTCCGGCCCTCACGCCGCCGCCGCGACCCTCACGCCCTCTCGACCCGCTCCTCCCGTCCCACCTGCTCGCGCCGCAGCCGACACGCACCCACCGTCCAGCGACCGGTCGCCCTATTCGAGCTCTCCTGCGCCACACCTCGCCTTCGACTACAACCGCCTGTCGCCTGCAGGCCCTCAAGTCTCGAGCCCGCACACGATCGTTCGGCGAGGGTGGGTCAGCGCCAAGGAGGACGGGCTGCGAGCATGGCTGTGGAGCAAGAAGTGGCTGGTCCTGCGCGAGCAGTCGCTTGCACTGTACAAGAACGAGGTGCGTCTGCGCTCCTTCCTCCTCCCCCCCCCCCTCCCCGGACCCGTCTCGCACCCCCAGGACGTCGAGCTGATCTCTGTCCCGGCGACTCGCAGGGCGCTTCGACCGCTCCGTCGACCATCATCGAGCTCGCAGACGTCACGGCCGTCTCGCGCGAGGACCTCAAGCCGTTCTGCATCGCCGTCGCGACCGCCGCCCGCCCGTACTACCTCGCGCTCAAGTCGGACGAGGAGCTGTACGCCTGGATGGACGACATCTACGCCCGCTCACCCCTCATCGGCGTCTCGAGCCCGACCAACTTCGTCCACCAGGTCCACGTCGGGTTCGACCCCGTCTCGGGCGCGTTCACCGGCCTCCCCGAGCAGTGGACTCGGCTCCTCACGAGCAGCGCCATCACCAAGGAGGACTACGCCAAGAACCCGCAGGCCGTCCTCGACGTCCTCGAGTTCTACACCGACATCCAGAAGCGCGAGCGCGACGAGTTCGGCCTCGGCGCGACGAGCATGGGCATGACGGACCTCGGCGCGGCTCTGCACCCGCGCGACGCGCCGTCCGCCTCAGCGCCGGCACGCTTCGATGCGGGCACCGGCCTCGCTGGCCAGCGCTACCCGGCGAGCGTCGGCACGGTGCGAGCGGCGGCAGGCCCGCTGCTCGCGAGCTCGCCGACCTCGACGTCCACCTCGGCGGCACCGCCGCCCTCGACACGCTCGCCGCGGACCCTACCTCCTCCCGCGCCTGCCCAGTCGCCGTATCCGTCGGCACGGCCCGCACCCCCTCCACCGACTACCGCGCGCCCACCCCACCCGCGCCTGCCGGCTCCTCCCAACCTCTCCCCGATGGCGCCTGGGCGCGCCGCACCTCCTCCGCCAACGTCGTCGCCGCGCATGCCGCCGACTGCGCCCGGGCTGCGGCCTCTCCTCACCGGCGCCAGGTCGGACGCCAACGTGCGGGACCCGATGCACTCGTCGTCTCGTCCGGCGCCGCCCACCGGCGAGCTCGCCGGCGCAGTGCCCGCCGGCGCGAAGCCCTTGCGGCTCCTCGCCGGTACCGTGAGCGGCACGGCGACGAGCACCTCCGGCGCGTCGAGCTCGAGCCCGGTCCACACGGCGGTGCAGGGCGCCAAGAAGGTGGAAAAGGCGCCGAGCGACCGCCGCATCTCGTCGCTCTCCGAGGCGCAGGTCATGGCCAAGCTTCGGAGCGTGTGCTCGCCGCAAGACCCGAACGGCATCTACTCCAAGATCAAGAAGGTCGGGCAAGGCGCGTCGGGCTCGGTCTTCGTCGCCAAGGTGCTCGCCGACGGCGCCAAGGTGGCGATCAAGCAGATGGACCTGAGCCACCAGCCGCGCAAGGAGCTCATCGTCAACGAGATCCTCGTCATGAAGGAGAGCCACCACCCCAACATCGTCAACTTCCTCGACTCGTTCCTCGTCGCCGGCACCGAGCTCTGGGTCGTCATGGAGTTCATGGAGGGCGGCGCTCTGACCGACATCATCGACAGCAACACGCTCGAGGAGGACCAGATCTCGTGCATCTCAAACGAGGTGCGTGCTCGCGCTCTCTCCCTGGACCGCCGACGACGAGACGCTGACTTCTTCGTCTCTTTGCGCACGCAGACCTGCAAAGGCCTCGAGCACCTCCACGCGCAAAGCATCATCCACCGCGACATCAAGAGCGACAACGTGCTGCTCGACGCTCGAGGCCATGTCAAGATCAGTGCGTCGACGCTTCCCCTCGTCCTCGTTCTCCTCCTCGCCTTCCTCTTCCTCCATCGCTTCCTCATCGCCCGCTGCCCTGTCGCCCTCGACGGCAGGCACGGCGCTGATCGTGCGCGACCTCTCCTTGCCCGCAGCCGACTTCGGCTTCTGCGCCAAGCTCACGGACCAGAAGTCCAAGCGGGCGACGATGGTCGGCACGCCGTACTGGATGGCGCCCGAGGTCGTCAAGCAGAAGGAGTACGGCGCCAAGGTCGACATCTGGTCGCTCGGCATCATGGCCATCGAGATGATCGAGAACGAGCCGCCCTATCTCGACGAGGAGCCTCTCAAAGCGCTCTACCTCATCGCGACCAACGGCACGCCGACGCTCAAGAAGCCCGAGAAGCTGAGCAAGGAGCTCAAGAACTTTCTCGCCGTCTGCCTGTGCGTCGACGTCAAGTCACGGGCGACCGCCGACGAGCTACTACAGGTCCGTCGCCGTCCTCACCTCGCGCTGCGCTCAAGCCGCGCCGCCCTCGCACTGCGCCACCCTCGCTCTGACCCTTCTCCTTCTCGTCACGCAGCACGAGTTCCTTAAGAAGGCGTGTCCCTTGTCCGCCCTGGCACCTCTGCTACGCTTCCGGGCTGGATCCCGCTGAGCCGCATCGTGCAAGTAGCTCCCTCTTGCAAGTTCTTTTCGTCCTTCGAGCTCTCGTTGCAGACCGAGCGTAGCGTCGCTCACGAGAAGTGCGAGAAGAGAAAGATGCGGCATGCAGCGTGCAGAGAGGAAGAACGAAGGGGAGGGGGACGAGAGAGAGAGCGAGAGAGAGCGGCGGGGCCAACAGTGGGGGGGAGGGAGAGCACGCGCGACGGTGGTAGAAAACGCAGAAAAAAGGGCAAAGAGGGGACTACAGAAAAGGTGAGGCAGCACACAGAGAGCCTCACTGCGTCGCGCGACGCACCATCTGCAAAAGAGAGAAAGAGAGAGAGAGAGAGAGAGAGGAAGAGGGTGGAGCCGTCAGCACTCGCGACCTGGACGAGATGGGGCTGCTGCGAGCACGAGACGAGACGACGTACCTCGCGCGCCCACTTGGCGACCTTCTTCGTCTCGGAGCCGCCGAGCTTGGTGCGGCCCGCCTTGAGCAAGTCGCCGACCCAGGGCGAGTTGAGCGGCTCCTTGAGCTGCCCGTTGGGGAACGCCTCGGCGAGGTCGCCCAGGAGGCCGATGGCGGACCGAAGGATGGTCTCGGAGCGGTCCTGGTCGGTGAGGGTGAGGTGGAGGAAGGTGAAGACGTCGGCGATGTAGGGAAGGAGGAGGTCCGCCTTGCCGCCGGTCTTGAGCCCGCCGACGACGCCGGTGTACGCCTCGAGGATGCCCTCGCGGAGCGTGTTGACGTAGTCGACCAAGTCGTAGTTGTTCTGCACAACGGCGCGAGTCAGTTGCGGGCCATGCCGAGCAGAGAAGAGGGCGCGGGACGCACAGGGTCGGCGCGCATGATGCCGGCCTGCTTGAGGACGGTCATGCTCGTGTGGAGGAACGGCTCGAACGCCGGTCCGACCGCGAGCGCGATGTCGCCAAAGCAGCTCAGGATGGGCGGCTTGACGCTGCGGTGCAGCACGTTGCTCTGCAGCGCCGCGAGGAGGCCCTCCATGAACCCTTGGCAGTAGGGGAGGCTCGCGTCGCCGAGCGCGCGGCACACGTCGCCGATGAGGCCGACCGCGATCGAGCACAGCTGGTACTCGTCGTAGGCGCCGAGCGCCTGCGAGAGGTACGGCAGAAAGGCGGGCAGGAAGGCGTGGAAGTCCGAGTCGAGCGCCGACGTGACGGCGCCGACGGCGAGAAAGGCGTCCTCGAGGATCGGCGACTGCTTGCCCGCCGTCGAGATGAGGCGAAGGAGGAGCTCCATGATGCGGTGAGCGAGGGGCTGGATCTCGCGACCGAGGCGGCGGACGATGCTCTGCGGGCGGGGCCGACGACGAGGTCAGGCACGGCGGCGATGAGGCTGAACGGCAAGGATGCGCGACGCACAGTCAGGACGCTGCAAATGTTGACCTGCATCTCGTTGTAATTGTTGCGGTCGTCGGCGCCGACGAGCTGACCCTGCAAGACAGGCAGGACCCGGGTCAGGCGCGGCACAACTAGCGGGCGAGGAGGATCGGCGACGCACCTGCATGTTGAGGAGCGCCTCGGAGCGGTCGAGGACGGCGATGACGAGCTTGGAGACGACGGGCAGGCAGTCGTTCGGGGCGTGCGTCGCGAGCGTCGACAGGGCCTCGTACGCCGACGTGCGCGAGTTGGACTCGTTCGTCGCCCTGTTGCACGGGCAGGAGAGGGACGTCAGCAGGTACTCGCCGCCGCAGAGAGGTCAGGCAATGTGTTGGAGGAGGAGAACGCACGTTTCGGCCAAGTGCAAGAGCGCCGAGACGATGCCGTCGTAGAACGCACTGAGCGCGCACGAGTCGGCGCCCGAGTCGCCGAGCTGCTCGGCGAGGTTCATGAGGCTCCAGCAGCAGTTGCTGACGATGCGCGAAGACTGGTGCAAGCCCGAGACGAGCGCGCCGACCATGGGGCCCAGCTGCGCGTCGAGGTCGATCGTCTTGACGAGGACGTCCGAGACGCGCCCGAGCGTCCAGGCCGTCGTGTCGCGCACGTGCAGCGACGAGTCGGCCATCATCTCGATCAAGGTCGGGAGCGCCTGGGTGACGAGGGGCGCAAGGATCTTCTCCTCGGGCCCGTCGAGGATCGAGCCGAACGCCATGACGGCCGCCTCGCGGTGTCGCCACTCGGCGCTCTTGATGTTGGCCTCGACGAACGGGATGATGGGCGCAACGATGCCGTCGCCGACGCACTGGGCGAGGAGGGCGAGACAGGTCCCGGCCGCCATCGAGACGTTCCACTCGTCGTCGGTCGCGTCCTCGTCCTGCTTGGTGAGGAGCTGGAGGAGGACGGGGAGGACCTCGGGGAGAGCGACGCGCGCAAAGTGGGACGACTCGCGCTCGGGCGCCTCGCTGTACTCGGCGGCCTCCTCGGCCTCGAGCGCGAGCTCGATCTCCTCGTCGCACACGGTCGACCAGAACTCGACCGCCTGGAGGGCGACGTTCTCGTCGGCGTGCTTCATGCCGAGGACCGTGAGCTGTCGAGGGTGAAGAACGCCAACCGAGAGTCAGCTTCCGAGCCGGCAAGGGACGAGCGACGCGTGTGGGGCGGCTGGCTGAAGGCGGAGGAGGGAAGGGCGAGAGACGGCGAGAAGCCGAACGGCGACGCACCCCGAACAGAGCGCGCTCCATGTAGAACTTCATGTAGTCGTAGTAGAGGTGCATGATGCGGACGAGGCAGGCGAAGGCCGAGACCTGGACGTCCGACGAGGGCGACTGGGTCGCCTCGCACACGACCTGCATGATGTAGTTGCGCTCACCCTGCAGGGTTCCGATTGCAGTAGCAGTGAGTCAGTCCTGTGCTCCGAGCGGGCGAGCAGTCGAGCAGAGGGACGTGACGCACCTCGCGGCTAAAGTTCTCGCGCACAAACTCGAGCGAGTTGTACAGGGCGTTGATGGCGGCGAGCTGGACGTCGTGGCTGTCGATCGAGGGCAAGAGTACAACGATCAGTGCTCGAGTCCGGACACAGGCAACAGAGCCCAAGGGTGTGCGCAGGATCGTGCGAGCGAGGCCGAGACGCACCTCGGCTCCTCCTTGCGAACGCCCTGCACGACGGCGGTGAGGATCTCGTTGGACTGAGCGGCGAGGATGTCGGGTTTCTGCGAGGGCGCAAAGGAGGTGGTGCGGGACAAGAGGGGAGGGGGGGGTCAGTCGAGCGGTCGCAGGCGGACGGACAAGGGAGGGGCAGGCGAGAGACGTCACGCACGATGGCCTCGCAGATGTAGCCGATGGTCTGGAGCGTGGCTTGACGCAGGTTCGGGTTGTCGTTGGCGCTCGCGAGTTGGAGAAGCTGGCCGACGAGGCCGGGCCACATGCCGGCGGGGAGCTCGACGGCGGCGACGGCGGCGACGACCTGGCCCGAGACGTTGCGCGCGCCGCGGTCGGCTGCGGCCAAGGTGGCGAGCGCGTCGTGCTTGACGCTGTCGCGCGTCGGCGGGTCGAGGTTCTTCCAGCGGGCGGCGTAGTCGTCCTGGCGGGCGGCGTCGCGGGCCGAGAGGGCGTTCTTGATGGCGAGGCCGGCGGCGTTGCGGATGTGGGACGGTGCCTGGTCACTGGCGAGCGTCTGGCTGAGGTTGGCGAGGTAGGCGGCCGGGTTGGATGAGAGGAGCTGGGTGAGCTGCTCAGTGGCGGCGTCGCGCTCCTGCTGGTTGGGCGAGAGGGTCGCGGCGAGGACAGAGTTGGCGTCCATGGCTGCGCACGGCGAGCTGGGCGACCAGAGCGAGGTAGGGGACGAGGAGAGGGCGGGAGGAGGGGGGGAGCGACGAGCTGGAGGCGACGGCGAGGCGACGGCGGGCCTAGGCTCGCCGATTACAACTGCCGCATTAGCGCCGGGCTTACCTCGGTTTGTATTCGCCCGCCTTGGCTCGGTCGACCCCTCGTCGACCCTCTCCGCCCGCTCGCTCGCTCGTCCCTCGACAGCGCTCAGCAGCACCGACCGCCTCGGCTCGGCCTCGACCTCGACCCCGACTCGGCTCACTCGACAAGCCCGACCCGGGTCCACCCTCACGCCGTCTCGCTCTCGGTCGTCCCTCTTCTCGCACCTCCTCCTCTCGATGAGCGCAGACTTCAGGGTGCGTCTCTCGCTCTCGCCTGCGCCTCTATCCTCGCACAGCTGGCTAACTCAGGTCCCCACACAGGGGCGTGGACGTGGTCGCGGCGGCGCAGGCGGTGGACGCGGCGGTGCGGCGACCGGCGGCGGTGCAGGTGGAGGACGAGGGCCTGCCGGCGCGCGAGGCGAGGACCGGCCCAAGCGCGAGGCCATTCTCGACCTCGCCAAGTACGTCGACAAGCAGATCCGTGTCAAGTTCACCGGCGGGCGCGAGGGTGAGCTCTCTCTCTCCCTCCCCTCCCTCGGTTCCCTCGGCTCCTGCCTCGCACCGCTTTGCCTCGCTGCGGGCCGACCGTTTCTCGGCACGCAGTCTCTCGGGACGGTCGAGCAGGCTCCCCAGGAGCATACCCCCACACGTCGTTCGGCCTACTGACTCGGCCCTGCTCCCCTTCGTGCAGTCGTCGGCGTCCTCAAAGGGTACGACCAGCTCCTTAATCTTGTCGTCGACGACATCGAGGAGGCGCTCAACGGTCCGTCCCGCTTCTCTCGCTCCTCTCTCGGTATCTCGACCACGTCGCTGAGCACACCTCGCTGACGCACCTCGCTCACGCCCCTCGAGCAGATCCTGCGACCGGCCTGCCGTTCGTCCCTGCCCGCTCGCGCTCTCTCGGCCTGGCCGTCTTGCGCGGCACGAGTCTCGTCGTCATCTCTCCTCTCGACGGGTGCGTCCAGCCAGCCTCGACCACCTCCTGCAGCCGCGGTCGCTCACTGCTCTTCCCTCCCCGACAGGTCCGAGGAAATCGCGAACCCGTTTGGTAACTGAGTAGTTCGAATAGCGCTTCGCAATGCATGCCGTTCTCAAACAATGTCCTGCTCTTCCTCGATGACTACTTTTACACCCTCCTTGACGCCGACCTCTCGGCTGATCTCGAAAGCCGGTACTTGGCTCGACGCACGGCGGCGCTCGGCCGAAGATGAGATCCATCGCGCCCAGAGAGACCGAGGCTTTCCCCTGCAGGAGGAGCAGCACTAGTCAGCTTCGAGAACGTGTACGAGGGCGAGGAAGACGGAGTGCGAGGGCGAGAAGGACGGACCGAGGTCGTGAAGAGCCCGAGACGTCCGGCGCTCGAACGCGCAGAGCGGTGCAGATGCGCTTGTAGGCCGAGATCGCCTCGGTGCCGAATCCAAAGGCGGCGAAGAAGATGAGCCCAACGATCACGTTCGCCCAGGCGGTAAAGTCATGAGCTGGCTCGGCGCCGTAAGTCACAGGGCGCACATGCCACTGCAAGATGAGAGTCAGTCACTGCTTATGCAAGCAGGCGAAGCACAGAGGAGGAAGAGAACGTACAGCCGAATGGGCGTAGGTCCAGGAGTAGTCGTAGTAGCGACCGGACGACTGGATGTTGACGATGGCGGACCAGACCGAGAGCGGGACGCCGACGCAAAGATAGGCCATCGATACGGCTCCGAGTCGGATAAAGCGAGCGGTCGTGAGAGCCGAGTGTGCGCCTGCGACGACTCGACCAAAGTTGCGGCGGTGGCGGATCAAGCGGTACACGGTGTAGGCTGCGGGAGGGCCCGTCAGCGCAAGCTCGACTGCGCCGACGTCGAGAAAGCACTCGTACCTGAGTAAAGAGTTCCTCCAACGGCGAAGAGGGGCGACCAGATGATGCGCAGGACGAGCGTCGGCCAGGTCATGACCTGCGTGACCTGACATCCTCGGCCTCGGACGAGGCGGTACCGATTCGGCTGGTACAGGATGTGGCACGCCATGATGACGCCGGGGACGCCGAACGACAGTAGATAGTCTTGAACAGCTCGTCGACGCCGGTCCTTGCGAGTGATGGCCGTCGCCCGAGGGCTCACAATGTCGGCGAGGAATCGAGCGATGCAGAAGACGGCTGCGACTCGGCCGACTTCTTGACCGATAGCGAGCTGTAGGTGGACGTTTGGAATCAGCTCGTGAGCTGGCTGCGAGCAGGGAAGCGAGAAAGTGGCGTACCTTGACCCGGATGTCGCACCAGACGGGAGCTCGGTCGACGTCGTCGTGATACCAGAGCACCGCATTGACCTGTCAAGGCCGAGCGTCAGCGTTGCAAAGAGTAGATGAGGAGGACTGAGACGCACAAACTCGATGAGGTTGGTGAGGACGACCCAAACTCCCATGGCGATGGCGCCGGAGTTGCCCTGGACGAACTGCCAGTAGAGAGGCACGCTGTTGAGGAGCACGAGGAGGCCACTGAGCACGGCATAAGCGAGCTGCCAGGACATGGTAGCGAGAGTGCGGAAGCAGAGAGAGAGAAGCCTCGTCGGCGAGAGGAGCGCCCGCTCGGTCCGGGGAACAAAGGATGTCTCATCAGGCGAAAGAGAAAGGGTCGCAGAGCTCAATCGCTTGCAGCGCGCACGCCCACTAGCTCGCACTCACTTCTTCTTGACCTCCTTCCTGCGAACCTGCTCATCGCCGACAAAGATGCCCTTTCCCTGCGAGCGACGGCGAGAGAGCGAGTCAGCGAGGGAGTGGGTGCGAGCGAGAGCGAGAGCGGGGCGAGAGGGCGAGGACGAGAGGGGCTCACATTGTAGGGCTCGGGGATGCGCCAGCTGCGGATGCGGGCGGCGACCTGGCCGAGGCGCTGCTTGTCGATGCCGGCGAGGAGGATCGAGGTCGGGGACGGGGTCGAGGCGGCGACGTCGGGCGGGAGGTCGACGAGGACCGGGTGCGCGAAGCCGAGCTTGAGGTTGAGACGGTACCGGGCGGGCCCGAGGTGGGGAGCGGGCTCGACGGCGGCGCGGTAGCCGACGCCGACGAGGCGGAGCGGGAGGGTGTAGCCCTCGGAGACGCCGACGACGGCGTTGGCGAGGAGGGCGCGGGTGAGCCCCCACACGGCGCGCTGGTGCTTGACGGCGGCATCGTCGACGGCGACGCGCACGAGGCGCGACGAGGGGCCGTGGTCGGCCGGCGGGTCGACGAGGTCGAGGCGGACGAAGGGGGCGAGGTCGACGGCGAGCTCGCCCTTGGGCCCTCGCACGCGCGCCGATGCCGGTGTGGAGGGAGCCGAGGCCGCCGTGGTCGACGCACGAGGCGGGGCGACGAGGTGGACGGACGAGGGGAGCTCGATCGGGGCCGAGCCGACGTGCGAGAGGGCGGGCGAGGTGGCCGACAAGAGGCGACGGTGGAGGCGAGGCGTGGCGGTGCGGGGAGGTGCGGGCGAGGCTGCTGCTGCCCAGAGCGAGGCGGACGAGGCTGTTGAGCGGCGGAGCATGGCGGAGGTGGTCGAGGCGAGGACGAGGAAGATGAGGACGGGCGAGGGCGTGGAAGGGGGCGGCGGTTGCTGTGGGTGTCCTTGACTGTGCGGTGTGTGCTGCCTAGAGTGTCGACTGGCTACCCAGAGAGGCTGCCGTGGCTCGTGGCTCGTGGCTCGCCGTCGTCGTCGTCGCTCGCTCGCCGGCTGGCGCGGGCGCGAGCTGGGTTCGTCCTCGCCGCCTCGAGTCGGCTCTCGCTCTCGTCCCCACTCGCCCCAGGGCACAGCATGCCAGCTCTTGCACCGCCAGCAGACCGCAACCTCGTCCGCATCGGCAAGGAGCGCGTCGAGAGCGTCAGTCCTCGCTCCTCGCTCCTCCTCCGCCCTCCGCCTCGCCTCATCTCATCTCGCCGAGCGCTCGTCGCCTCCCTCACCGCGCCCCCAGCTGACGCCGCACCCACTCGTCCCTCTTCTGCAGGTCTCGGCCACCGACTTTCCCGGCCACCACCCCGGCGAGTCGCACCACTGGGACCTCGCCCTCTTCCGCCGCAACCTCCGCGTCCAGCTCAACTGGCTCAGCCCGACCGCCCTCGAGTTCGACCTCGTCGGCGTCGACGCCAGCGTCGCAAACGCCATCCGCCGCATCGTCATCGCAGAGGTGCGCTCGCTCTCGCCGCCCCCTCCCCCTCCCCCACCCACCGCCGCGTCCCGGAACGAGCCCCGCTCACGCTCGTCTGCGCCGCTTCCAGGTCCCGACAGTCGCCATCGAGAACGTCTACATCTGGAACAACACGTCCATCGTCCAGGACGAGGTTCTCGCCCAGCGCCTCGGCCTCATCCCGCTCGCCATCGACCCGCGCAAGGTCGACGCCAAGAAGGGTGCGTCCGACCCTCTGCGATGCTCGGCCCAATCGCGTTCTTGCACCCTGAATGCGTCTCGCTGACTCCCTTCCCTCGCAGCCGCCGACGAGCCGCCGACCGACCTCAACACGGTCGTCTTCAGCCTCGTCGCCCGCTGCACCCGACGACCCGACGTCAAGAAAGGCGAGGCCGACCCGGACAAGATCTGGAGCGGCACTCAGGGTACGTTCCTCCCTCTTCCCTCTTCCCCTGTTCCCGGCCCCGCCGTACCGTCCAGCTCACTCGCTTCGACCTCGGCAACAGTCCTCTCGTCGGCGCTCGAGTTCAGCTCGAGGGGAGGCCAGGACAAGCTTTTCGGCGAGCACGAGCCCAAGCCTGCGGTCGACGACATCCTCATTGCCAAGATGCGCGGCAACCAGGTGCGTGCTCCCCGACGGCGCGCGCTGCCCGTTCGCTCCTGACCCCGCTCGCACCCCTTCGCCTCGCGCAGGAGATCGTCGCCGAGCTTCACTGCAACAAGGGCGTCGGCAAGGACCACGCCAAATGGTCCCCTGTCGGTGCGTCACTGTCCCTCACCATGAGCATGAGCACGCCGCTGCGACGTGCCGTCCTGACTCGTCTCGCTTGCAGCGACCGCCTCGTACCGCCTCCTCCCGACCATCCAGCTCCTCTCCGACATCCCTCACCACCTCCACCGCAAGTTCCAGGCCTGCTTTCCCGCCGGCGTCATCGACATCACCGCCAACGGCCTCGTCGTCGCCAACCCGCGCCGCGACACCGTCAGTCGCGAGGTGCTGCGGCATCACGAGTTCGAGGACAAGGTCAAGCTCGGGCGCGTGCGCGACCACTTTATCTGTGCGTCGTCTTTCTCGCTCTCGCTCTCTCGCTCCTTCCCTCTTGCTCTCGGTGCTCGAGGGGGTCGTGCGGCGACAGCTGACCCTTGTCCTCCCCGCGCAGTCAACCTCGAGTCGGCCGGCCAGTACGCCCCGCAGGAACTCGTACCCGAGGCTCTGCATGTCCTTCTCGGCAAGCTGCGCGAGGTTCGTAGAGCGCTTTCCGCAACGGCGCGGTGAAATGCAGAAGTCTCTCCTCGCCGACCAAGTCACGATCTCGAGAGCGCTTTCATACCGCTACAGCTGGTCCAAAGCCCGCACCGCTCGTTCAATGTTCCGCCACCTCCTTCGACGCATGCTCCCCTCCAGAAAGACGCCGCAGCTGCTTCTCTGAAACCGAAATACCTGATGGTCTTGGACGCTCGAGACGACGAGCATGTAGTAGGCCACGACGCTTGCGCTCTGCTGCTCCTCGCGCCGAGACCGCCCATCGCCGAGCACCGTGAGCGGTAGGGCCAAGTCTGCGACGCCCGACGACATCTGGTTGCTGGAGATCCAGCGAAAGACGGCGGGAGGAGCGTTCCGTCCGAGACAGCGCCAGGGCCTTGGCCACGAGTGCTCGGGGATGATGGGCGCCTCATGCATCTTCTCGACGACGTCCTGGATGCCCGCGGAAGTGCGAGAGGCTTCGAGAGCGCGACGGTGAAGCCCGGCGAGCTCCTCGAGAGAGAGGGAGGAGAGGCGGTCGAGCGAGATGGGGTGAGGGGTGAGGGGGTAGGGCAGCATGGCGTTATGCGGATAGTCGCCGAGGGAAAGCACCTTGCGCAGAGTATAGGCGGCCGAACCCGTGATCGAGATGTGCTCGCCGGACTCGTCAAGATGCGCGCTCTGCGGGCGCCGAGGAGGAGAACGTCAGCTCCACGCGCACGCTCCGAGCGCACGCAACGAGGAGCTCAGACGCACCTTGAGAGCCCATGCCGTGAGAACGTCGCCGAGCGACACCGACTCGCACCTGGCTGCCGCCTTGGCCTTGACCGACTGCACCAGCTTGTCGACGACTCGCTCGTTGAGGAAGAGGTACTTCTTCTCGTCCTGGTACCATACCTTCTCGACGGCGTAGTTGGCAAGGAACTTGACGACGGCGGCGCTTGTTGCCGATACCCAGCCGGGTAGCCCAACGAGCGGCTTGCTGCTCGACGTCCTCGGGAGCGTCTTGATGGCTGGATCGAGCGCGTTGTCGATCGACAACGCCGGGGCACGCCATGGTTCGCCGCGCAGCTCGGCATTGAGCGCTCGCACAGCGTACCCCAGGCCTGTGGCGTCGAAAAGGCCGTGCGGCGCCGATAACCCGACGGCGACAGCGTCGACGAACGTCGTCACGTGGACCGCTAGGAGCGAGACGTCGGCGTCGGCGTAACCCTGGAATGTCGAGGGCAGAGCACCTTGTCGAAAGAAGTCGATCTTGGGCTGTGGCTGGAACGTGCACGGCGAGGTCGGCGAGAGAGGGGGGGAAGTGCTGGACAGGCCGGCGGCGCGAGCGTACGTCGCCTGCACGCTGTTGGAGGTGAAGAAGAAGGGCTTGTCCTCGGTCGCCATGTCGTCGGGAATGTCAATCGCCCAGATCTGGTCCTGCGCGTGGAGCGAGTCAGCCTTTGAGCCGGCTGCACGCTGGGCACGGACACACCTCGTCGAGCCACTTGGGTCGGCCGCGCAGTAATGCCCATTTGGCGATGACCCGCCTCGTCGCGTCTCGCACCTTCTCCACGAGGCAGCCGTGCGCGGCCGCATCGCAGTCGGACGGGAGCGAGAAGACGAAAGCGCTGCACAAGCCCATGGTCGTCACGGCGTTGTCGACCGGAGCGAGTGCTGCGCTGAGTCGGACGAGCATGATGGACGGATGAAGGCAAGAGGAAGACGAGCACTGCGAGCCTTGACGAAAGGCCGGCCGAGGCTGGCTCCCTTTGTGCGCTGGCCGGGCGATGGCGGGAGCTCCGCTCGCGGCAGCGTCTGGAGGGAGTAGGTCTGGCTGGGCGTGAGAGCAGCGAGCAAGCGCAACGTCCTGCCGTCCCCCGCTAGCAGTGCGAGTTGAGAGGGAGAGCGCGCGAGGGGAGAGCCGCTCAGGCTGGCGGAGACGGCGGCCGGCGCACTGCGCAGCGCCGGCGGGGGAGCAACTCGCCATCCGCCTCCACAGCGAGCGACCATCGCACCACGCAGCACCAGAGCGACTTCTATGCTGTTTCTACTTGTCGGATGGCTCTGCCTGGCGGCCCGCCTCGCCCAGGCGAGCGTGCTGGCGGTCGTCGACGAGCGGGTCTCGACATCCACCTTCGACCAGCTCTGGCTCGCTCTCCAAGGTGCGTCCCAGGCCTGCACGAGCGCAGGTGCTTGCCGAGCTGACTCATGCACATGCAGATCGTGCACTCGACGTGGTCGTCAGCAACCCGCAGGAGGCCGCCGTCCACCTTCGTCACGACGGCGACCGCTTCGAGACCCTCGTCGTCTTCTCGCCCGCCATCAAGGGTGAGTCCCTGCCCTGCTCGCTCCAGCGACTGCAACACTCAGGCCTGAGGAGCTGACGCTGTATCCCCTCCCACCCTCGCAGATCTACCCGTCGAGCTGGCTCCGCAGGCCCTCGCTCGTCGGCTCCACGGCGGCACCAACCTCGTCCTCGTCGCACCGACCGACGCTCCCGAGCTGTGGCGCGACTTTGCCCGCGAGTTCGAGGTCGAGCTCGCCGATCGAGGCCAGCATGTCGTCGACCACCTCGGGTTCGACCCGACCGCCGACGACGGCTCGCACCGCCTCCTCTCTCTCTCCCTCGCCGACACACCCTCGCCTTTCGTCGCTGCGGCAACTCGTCGAGGCCCCAACGTCCTCTACCGAGGAGCAGGTCACGCTGTCGGCCGACACCCCCTCCTCACGCCTCTCCTCCGCGCCGGCCCGACCGCCTTCTTCGCCGACGCCGCCTCGGGTTCGGCCGTCTCGGACGCTCGCGCTGCTGGCAGCAGCATTTCACTCGTCAGTGCGTTCCAGGCTCGCAACAACGCGCGCGCTCTCTTCGTCGGGTCCGCCGAGCTCTTCTCGGACGAGTTGCTCAATCGACCCGAGTGCGTCCTTCTCTCTCTCTCTCTCTCTCTCTCTCTCTGTCTCTCTCTCTCTCTCTCACTCAGAGCCTCTTACCGCTCCCGTAACGTCGGCTGATGCAGTGCTACGTCCGCAGATCGGGCAACCTGGCCTTCTCGCTCGACCTCTTCTCCTGGGTGTGCCAGAAGACCGGTCAGCTGCGCCTCGCCGACCTGAGCTACCGCGCCGTCGGGCAAGCTCACGTCGCTCCTTCGTACCGCATCGGCACCGCACTGGTACGTCCTCTCTATGCGATCTGAGCAGGGAGGGAGGCGGCGCGCGTGCTGCGACCGCTGACGCCTCGTCGACCGCCCCCGCAGCAAGTCGAGCTCGCAGTGTCTTCAGCCCCAGCCTACGACGCTGACGACCTGCAGCTCGAGTTCGGCATGCTCGACCCGCATCTGCGCCTGCCTCTCGCGCGGCACGCAGTCGCCCTCCCCGACCGGGCGACCAACACGACCGGGTACCACGCCTCGTTCGTCGTCCCGGACCGCCACGGCGTCTTCACCCTGCGCATGGACCATCGGCGGCCCGGTTGGACGAGCCTGCACGAGTCGAGGGCGATCTCGGTCACGCCGCCCAAGCACGACGAGTACGAGCGCTTCATCGACGGCGCCTTGCCGTACTACGGCGGCGCTGCGAGCGTCTCGGCTCTGTTCCTCGCCTTCGTCGTCACGTGGGCGCTGCAGTCGTAGCTCTCGAGTGCAATCGTGTAAGCCTGGTCGTGCGCGCGCATCTCGGCTGCGGGAGAAAGGGCCTCTCGCTCTCGTTCAAGCAAGCCTGCGCCCAGGAAGCTCGCCGACTTGGCCTTTCTCTCGCTCGCTCACAGGACGCAACGGTATCGGTTCTGAGTGCGCAAGTTACAACAGGAGTCCTCTGGAATGTGCTGCTCGAACTCGTAGCGACGCTCTGCGCGTCCTCTCGCTCCTCCCGAACCCGCTCCAGGCGTCGCTCTCCCGCTCCTCGGACTCGAGAGCCGCGCCCGCTCATCGTTTAGCCGGCCTGCGTAGCGAGGGATACGATAAGAAGATGGTCAGCGACCTGTACGACAAGGGTATCAAGCTCGTGCTCGGCGAGAGCGCGAGCGAGAGCTCGAGGGTGCGGTGCGAGGAGAGGGGAGCAGCGCGCGACTCACTTTCCGCGGTAAGGCTGACGACTTGGGGCGAACTCGCCGAGCTTGTGCCCGACCATCTCGGGCGTGATGTGCAGCGGCACGTACTGCTTGCCGTTGTGCACGAGGAAGCGCATGCTGTGAGCGAGAGGAGAGTCAGCGCGCACTCGACGGCGACGCCTCCCGGAAAAGCGAGCAGCGCGCAGACGCACCCGATGAAGTTTGGCAGGATGGTGCAAGCGCGAGAAGCCGTCCTAATGGGCGTGTTGGTCTTGATCGCCTGGCTGATGCCGGGGAAGGCCGTGAAGGCGGGTCCTGGCGGGGGCGGCGACAGCGTCAGCAGAGTCGACGAGGACAGGGCGAGAGTCGCACGCACCTTTCCAGGCAGCTCGTGCCCACAGAGCGCGGGTCGGGAGCATGTCGTGAGCGAGCGAGGGCCGAGATGAGGTTGCGGCGAGAAGCCGCCGCCGCGCCGCTCGGCACCGCCAAGTCGAGCCTGCAGCTGGTCAGCGGCGCAAGTCGAAGTCGCTCGGCAAAGGTGCTCGCAAAGCTGTCGACACGGCTAGCAGCGCTGCATGGAGGCTCACGAGCAGTCGCGCTCTTGCGATGCTAGCTCGAACGAGGACGAGTCGACTCTCGGAACGCTCTCGCGGCTCGAGCTGCCGAACGTCGACGAGCGGGACAAAACCATGCACTGCAGCTCAGCGATTCCAGCTACGCTCCTCGTCCTCGGCCTCGGGGCCCACCGTCACGTCCTCGTGCGCTCGCGCAAGGTCAGGTCGCGCTTCGCTCGCGTCCGAGCGCTGTCGTTGCTCGTGCACGGCGAGGCCGAGAGGAGCGGACGCAGTCGACGCTGATGGCATCGTGCTGCCTTGCGCCCAGGACAGCTTGGCGTCGCCGAACTCTTGCGGCAGTCGACCGGCGGCGAGAGCCTGCGCACGAGGAGGCGATGCAGAACAGTCAGTCGATGCCCTCGAGCGGGATCCGAGGCAGGAGTCCGCGCACCTGCTCGGCCGACTTCCGCAAAGCGAACTCGATCATGCCCGTCTTGGCCTCGGGGTCGTAGTCGAGCGCGACGACTTCGCCGAAGAGCTGTCGACGCCGAGTCACCGAGCGTCAGGCCGGTCGGGGAGCGAGCGTTTCGACCGGAGAAGAGAGAGAGGCAGCGACGCACCTCCAGATGCGCTCGTAGGCTGCTCAGCACGGCATCTTGCTCGAGTGGACCGATGAGGAGGTTGCGGCTGCGGTTGTCGAGGCGGAACTGCTGAGCGTGTCGGCGCGAAGATTGGCGAGGTCTGGCCGAACCGGCGCGGCTGAGCAGGTCCGGTCCCCGACTCGGCGGGCCCTGCGTATCGATACCGAGCGAGGCAGCCTGCGAAACGCAAGGAGGCAGAGTCAGCAGAGGGAGGTAGAGCGGCAAAGCGAGATCACGCACCTCGCGCTGCAGCTCGAGGAGACGGGCTCGGGGGTCGCCGATGGCCGGCTCGACGAGACCTGGGTCGGTGCGCTTGCGCAGCTCGTCGGCCTTGGCTGCGAGGTCGCGTAAGGCGGCCATGATGCCGCGCTTGCGCTCGGCGCCGGCGCTTTGCACCTCGGTCAGGAGCGCGCGCTGCTGCTCTGCATTCTGCTCGAGCAGCCGAGCTCGCGCCGTCGAGGCGATCGTCGAAGCGGGTCCCGGTCGACTGTGCGCGTCGACTTGGCGCGCAGGCGGCGCCGTGTCGAGGCGGGCGCCGGCGCCGGCGACACCGTCGTCGTCCTGTCGGCCGGCGCCCGAGGCCGATGAGGACGGGCCGACGCCTGGGTCGACGGTGCGATACACGCGCACAAAGCGGTTGCCGAAGACCGCCTGGGGCGAGGCCAGGGCCCGGTCGGCCTCGAGCGGCGCCGAGAACGTGATGGTTGCCGACCGGCCCTCGAGATCGAGGTCGAGCTGAAGGATGGGGCCAAAGGGCTGGAAGAAGTGGCGGACGGCGGCGTCGGTGAGAGAAGCGGGCGGAATGTTGTCGACGGTGATGACCCGAGACGTGCCGCGAGGAGGCCGCGCCGCCGAGGCGGCTTGTCGACCTGGGGGACCCGACGGGCGCGGGTACGAACTGAACGGCGCACTGCGCGGCAGTTCGTCGTGCTCGAGGAATGAAGAAGGGGCGCCGTCGCGGATGGCGGGCGGGAGAGGGCGAGGGGCGAGAGGAAACGACGGAGGGAAAGTTGGCGGGAAGGCTGGAGCGAGGTGCTGCGCCGGCGGCAGCGCATCGTGCTGGTACGGACAGGCGCTGCCGCGTGCGCAAAAGCCACGATCTGTTGGCGCGAGGGAAAGACGTCAGCTAAGCCGGCGGGACAGGCGAAGCGCGAAAGCGGGACGCACAGTGGTAGTCTCGGCACGGCGGGCGGTCCAAGAGTTGCCCTGCGCCGCGCCCGGGGAGCCTGCCGGATGTTGGGCCTGCCGGCATGACCGTGTCGGGCAGTGCGCTCAGGCGCGCGCCGCTACGAGCGCTGCCGCCGGCGTGCGAGCGCGGCAGCTTCGAGGACGACGACGCCGCGGGCTGAGGCGACCGCGCGCGTTTGAGCGACGGCGGTGGAGCCGCCGCGGCCGAGGCTCGGGCGGCCGGCCCGGACGACGAGCCATCTGGGTCCTGGAGCGCGCGCAGGAGCGAGTCGACGAAGGCGGCCGAATCTAGAGGTTGAACGAGGAGGGAAGGGGAGGGGTGCGGCTGGCGTCAGCGTGTGCAGGGCCGCTAGCGCGGCGCACGAGCGCCTCGTCGTCGGCGCATAGCTCGAGACAAGTGGGAAGGACGCACGCTGCTCGAGAAAGTCGTCGAGTTGGAGAACGCAGAAGTGCCGCAGCTCGTCGAGGTCGCGCACGTCGCGCTTGAGGAGGGCGAGGACGTAGTCGGCGAGGACGAGTGGCTCTGCATCCGAGCTGTGCAAAGCAAGGCGGGTCTGAGAGTCAGGACTAGAGGGTTCCGGCAGCAGCAGGCGAGCGAGAGCGGAGGGCAGCGAGAGACAGAGATGAGGAGGGAGGTGGACGGACATGGGCTCGAGGGCGCGGATCAGCCACGGCTTGAGCTTGTGCGGGTCGACTGGAACGAGCATGGCTGAGGACTGGCAGTCCTTGCGGCGGCGGTGGTGGTGCGCGAGCCGGGCGACGAGAGCCGAGCGAGTGAGCGAGCGCGCGAGGCGGAGAGGCGAGCTCAGCTTCAGGGGAAGCTGGCGCGAGGCGCGGCGAGCCAATCGGGGCGGGGCGCGCGCGCGAGAGCGGCCACAGCTCCAGCGCGCGAGCACGCTCGCCGCCCGCGCTCGTCGTGAGCTCGCTGTCCGTCGTCCGTTGTCTGGCCACCCTCTTTCTCCCCAGCAAGAGCTCAACACGACAACGTGAGTCTCTGCCTCGCCCTCTCACCCACCCCGGCCACGCTCGCGCGGGCGCGCCGTGCCGCCTCGTCTCGCCGCAGCCGGTGCAGCATGCTGACTTTGCTCCTTGCTTCCCCTCCTCGCCCTCGCCTCGTCCGCCTGCGCCTCGCCGTACCGCCCTGCGTCACCTCCTGGTCCTCTACGTTCCGCCGAACCCGCCCTCGGCCCTCTCGACCCTCTCGCCCCCCTCGCCCCCCCCCCTCCTCCCCGCCCCGCGCTTGTGCGGTCCGCGTCCCTCCTCCGCCTCGCTCTCTCCCCCTCCCTCGCCCCTCCGTCGACTCGCACGCCCGCTCGCCGCACCTCTCGCCTCGCCATCCCGACTCGCCCACTCGCCCCGCTCGCCTC
>Ga0308169_10002244_pt1 | contig 20390 bp, 17 predicted proteins | sample PhyBR1_2_FD_202139 | JGI IMG/M metagenome (GOLD analysis project Ga0308169, IMG submission 202139) | Phyllosphere microbial communities from UC Gill Tract Community Farm, Albany, California, United States - DLSLSB.R1 | ecosystem: Host-associated > Plants > Phyllosphere > Unclassified | place...
CTCGACGAGATCACCTCGTAATCGCCAGCGACCGAAAGTAAGGCCTTGGATTCGAAGGGAAGGGTTCAATCGGCGAACGACGGTGTTTGGTGGATCGGTTGTCAAGAGCGAGATGACGAGACCGTGGCGATAGAAGCCTAAGTGAGCCGCCGAAGAGTAGTATGAGTCGACTTGTAGAACGCGGGCAGGGAGAAGAGCGAAACGTACGGAAGTAACGATAGAAAGTGATCAAGTGAGTTGGTGCGTAGATCGATACGACTTCTCCTCGTCGAAGGTAAGTAACGACACTGATAAAGCACCCATCCAGTCGAATTCGAGGACTGAGAGGAGAGAGGATTATCAGCTCGACGAATCCTTTACAGAAGCCTACTGATGAAACTTCGCCTCACTGCTCGACATAGAATCTCCGCCAATCACTACCGTGTAGCTTGACGAGTTCCGCTGCCGACTCATCCCGTGCGATTTGCTGAGCAGGAACATAGGTTCGACGACCGAGAGCTCTGTAGAATCGAGACAAAGTCAGCGACAGCTTCGCAAGCATCGAAGAACAAGTTGACTCACCTCCACAGAGCTGAATCGAGAGTGATGATTCTCGCCGCTCGACAAACCCTCGCGAACCTCTCCAACGCCTCGACATCGCTTTTCCACTCTCGCTCAATATCATCCAGTTCCAATTCTGCTTCCAACATCATCATCTCCTCTTTGACTGTCCGTTTCTTGAGCGCTCGCTTGCCTCGATGGTGAACACCTGTAGATTCATCGGCGTCTTTCGATTTCGGTGGAGCGAGCATCGGGGAGAGGACGAGATGTCGTAAGATGAGGAGGAGAACTTCGTGTGGTAGATTGGCGAGGGGTAGAGGTTTCTCTTCGTTTGCAGGGATGAAATGGAGAGTTGCGAGAACTTGTTCGGAAGTCATCGTTTGCTTCGGCCCTAGTTCCTCCTTCGGAGACTGGAGCGATGGTAGCGGTTCCCCTTTCTTCGATGGGGACGTCGGCGCTTGGATAGATTGTGGCTTCCGTTCGTAAGGGTTCTCGGCGAAGGACTTGATTAACGAGTTGAGGAGGAAACTTGTACTGCTAGGATGGGTCGAATTCTTGTCCGTCTTTCCTCCCGTCTCCTCGTGAGCCTCTTCCTTACTTCTGTGCTCCTTCGATGCTTCGTAATCGGGACCTAGCTGTAAAGTACGCTCGAACTTGAAGTCTGTTGTAGGTGGAGTCGGTTCTTGACCTCTCGCGACAGCTCTAGCTTGAGCCGCCGTTGTCGCTCTATTCCAAGTCTTGTCTACATCGGGATCGAGTCGGAACGCAGATCGATAATTGACTAGAGCTGTTTTGGGGGAGATTTCAAGCGATGAGGTAAGAGGCCAAAGTTTGCACCTGTTGGAAGTACAGGGGGAGCTCACCATCGTTCAATCTACCTTCTTGTTCACTCTTGACTGCTTCACTGTACAGATCGAGTGCAGATTTGGGTCGTTCCCTCTCTTTCTCCTTGATCGGTTCAGGTCGATCTCCGATCTGAGTCTCCTCCAACTGTACTTCATCGAGCTGCCGTTGGACTGATTCGAGCCATGATTTGCCTTTTGGAGAGGTCGGCTGAGGTTGCTGAGGCTGGGGTTGGGGTAGATCTCGAGGAGGTGGGATCTTTGTGGAAATGGAAGCAGTCGAAGGAGGAGGAGGTTGCCGACGTTTAGTCTCTTCTTGCCATTCTCTACGGAATGCTGCTAGCTCGTCTTCGAGTTCTGGTGCTGGCGGAGGTGGTTGAGATGACATGTCGAAGAAGAGAAAAGAGCTTTCGTACGATCTGAGTTGTCTGCTCCTCGGCATTTTGATCGAAGCACTTTTGCGATGGTGTCAGAGTCCCTACGAAACGTCAGATTGCTAGAGAAAGAGCAAGTCTTGCAAACTGTGTTAAGGAGCATCTTCGAAAAGGCTTTCGCACCAAGAGTTTCCTGCTCTGCGTTCGTTCTCTGATAGTAGAGCCGCGCGGGCGAAGAGGACAGGTGAATAGAGAGACACTTTTGACCATTTCAGCTAGTTCGACAGGTGACAGATGAGAGACATATATGAGCAAAGGAGCGACAAAGAGAGAAGACGTTTTGACCACGAGACAGGATTGGAGAAGTGACAACAGGGAGAATCGGAAGGGGAGGCGGAAGCGGTATCAGACGTAGTACTGGAAATGAGAAGGAAAAAAGTCAGCAACTGGAAGAGGAGACGATGCAAAGCGAAAGAAAACGAGAACTCACTCGGAACAGAGGGTGTCGGTCACCTAAAGCTTCAATCTCTTTCGCTGACATACCTGTGAGACCAAGTCTCTTTTGAAGTTCGGGGTCGGTTTGACTGCGAGTCATCATATCGATCTCTCCTCCATCTTCGTAAGTTTCGGGTTTTCCGTAGAGGCGATCTCGTTTCGCGTTGTCTCGTTTGAGGTCGAAGTGAAGGAAGAGGGAGAGTACGACAGCCATGGCAGCGAATCCGAGTCCAACGGCGTGTCCTCTCATGTAACGGGGTCGGTCGACAGCGAAGTAAACCAGCGAAGAGATGATTCCTCCAGAATTTCCTGCCAAAGTCAAGCTCTGAATCAGTCAAAGGCGCGGAGCAAGAGGTTAGAGCTCGAACTAACCGAGAGTGAACATCATGCCTGATGCGAGAGCTCGTTTGTATGAAGGTCCACTACGACAAAACGAAGCAATTCAGTTTTGAGCTCGAATCTTCGCAAAAAAAGGACGTACACGTTGGCTCCGAGCCATGAGATGGTGCAAGCGATAGAGGGAGCTACACCACCGACACAGAGGAAAAGGGCGACTGCGCGAAAGAGTCGAATGTCAGCTGCAGAGCCAGGAGAGACCATCGAAAGAAACTGCTCACAGTAAGCAACACCTGGGGAAGTGACTGGGTTGACTCCGAGAAGAATAGCGTATCCGATAACGACAATGGACATCCACCAGACGTTGAAGAGACCTCGTTGTTGCTTCTTGTCAGAATAAAAGGCGGAAGCACTGAATTTGGGGAGTGAAACTGGTGAGTTGGGAAACGGCATGATACGAACGGATCGAAACTCACAGGGTGATGAAGAACGCAAGGAAGTAGGGAGGCGTTGAAAGGAGTTGTGCTTGCCAGCGCTCCCATTTACCGAGTGATGCGAGAATGGTAGGAACGAAGAGTGAGAGCGAGTAGAGAGGTTCGGCGACTCCGATGTAGATGAACATGTAGATCCATACGCGGTAGTCGGTCACAGCTGACTTGAGATGACCCCAAGAGAAAGCCTGAAGTCGACAATGTCAGAAAAGGTTGAGAGGGGAACCAGCGAAATTGAGCTCACAGCTTCACCTGAAGCTCCTTGATCTTTCTTCAACCTTGCGACGACAAAGACCTTCTCTTCGGGAGTGAGGAACTTGGAGTCATCGGGGAAGTCGTCGATGAGCCATGGGGAAACGCAGGCGACGACGAAAGTCATCAGTCCCTCAATAATGAAAATCCAGCTCTGCGCATTGGAACAAAGGAAGGAGTCAGTCTTGTTGCTGAATGTAGCTGTTTGTTGGAGTCTGACAAGATAGGGAGTGGGAAGACTCTTCGAGAGTACGGGAAGACAAGGCTTTTCCCTCGTTTGTCTTTGATCGGATATAGAATCTGAACTCACCCAACCGGCCTTTCCTCCTACACCATGCATCTGTCCGAGTCCATAAGCCAGCAAACCTCCGAAGGCACCTGCTAGAGTGGCGGAAGAGAAGAAGATAGCGATTCGGAGATTGGTTTCGGATCGTTTGTACCATCTGGAGATGAACGAGTCAGTGTCTCGATCTTCGCTGCTTTACTACGTTCTAGATGCTCACAGAGTCAGATAGAGACCTACGTGTAGCTCACAAGGACTGTCAGTATGAGACAGACTCAAGTGAAGGTGCGGAAGCCCCATTTCGAAACTTACAGATTCCGGGGAATAGACCAGATTCTGCCAATCCCAAGAAGAAACGAGCGGCGGCGAGACCAGCGAAATTGTGTACGATACCCATGAGTGTCATGACCTGATGAAAGGGAGGTCAGTCGCTAGAAGTGAACGCGAGAAAGCTCCAAAAAGCTCACGATTCCCTATAACCGAGAACGAAAGGTCAGCAATCGCACACAGTGATACATAGTTCAACATATCGGACTCACCCATGCAAACATCAATGCGGGAATGTAAATAGAAGGTCGGAACCGCTTGATCAAGACGTTACTCGGGGCTTCCGTGATAACCTGCGATTCAAAGACAACGTCAGTCTCTGCCTCCAGTGATCACAATAAGACCAAACACACATAACCGACGAAGAAGAGAACGAGAGCGATGTTGTACTCGTTGCCTTTCAGGTTGAGATCAGCTTCGAGACCGTCGAGTTCTGCGCGGGAATAGAAATGTCAGTGAAATGCTGGCTTGAAACGAAAGAGTAGAGCACTTACTCGCTTGACCAATGTTGACACGGTCCAAGAACGACAGTAGATAAAGTAAGGAGAGGAAGGGAACAAGCTATCGGTCGAGTCAACGGAATCGTCAGTTTCGAAGACACAACGTGGTTAGAGAGCGTGGACGTACTTTGAAGTCAATCTTTCGAACAATACGTCTCTCTTCTTCGGCTGACACGGCCGCTACTACCTTCTCCTGGTAGTATTCATTCTGCGAGACGTGACCTTTCTCTTTCGTATCTTGTTCTGAAGAGTGTAGTGAAGGTGTCGACATTGTTTTCCTAGGTTGTCGCGTTGAGGTAGAGTCGAGTGTGAGTAGAATGAAGGAAAGAAAGAGAGGGAAGAACGGAAGAAACTCTGAAGCGAAATAGCGTCCTGCAAGAAGCGTCCCCACGCTACCCTTTTGCGAAAACTCTGATTTTGCACTAAATTGGTTCGTCGGCACCACTTGTCGGATGTGCTATCCCTCGGGAAAGCCAAATACGCCGGATCTCACTTTTCTACGCTAACGGTATCTCATTGACCCTGACACCATCGAAGACGTCGTCGACGTTCGCAAACGAGCATCGTTTCATAATTCTCGATGTTCTTGCTGTCTTCTCAGGCTGCTCTCACTCAAAGACGATTGCCCTCGCGATAGTAACTTCCCCACTCGTAAGACAGAAGTGGATCAGCTGATAAAGTAGGATCTGCAAGCCAAGGTCAATTCGCATTCTAAAAGTCCGTAATCATTGAACCGTTACCAAAGTTCCTCTATTCTGCGAGGACTACGAGGGCATGGCTCTGTGTACGGCGTCCCGCATCACTATCAGCTGGAGAGAGAGCGGGGGATAATCAATTAAGAGATGGACGAGTTTCCGATCGCATTGAGCGAGGAATTACGAGGTCAAAGTTGGCAGTAACGTACAGTATCTCCGGCTCTGCTGCTACGTTGCCCATGTCTCTACTGTACGGCCATCCTTTCTTTTGTTTCCACGACGAATGGTTGCAGGAAACGGGTCGGACGAAAGATCGGATACAGACTTGCGAATCAAGAAAAAAAGATCGGTGTCCAGCAGAGGGTCAAAGAGGACGTGAACACTGCCTTCATATGTCGATGAGTGCTGTAGGTTTGTCGAACGTCTGCTAGGAAGAGGGGTTGATCGAGAGCACTTTGTTTTTCGACGCTCTCTTCGTTTCCGACCACGTTTCTTTTGACATATCGACGACGGAGCAGTCTACACTTAGTGGAAGGGCAACTGGGAGGAAGGGAGAAGAGAAGAAGAGAAGGGAGATGAGACTTTTTTTGACCTTCCTGTTCCGGAACTCGTGCTCGAATGGCCTCGATGAGCCTATTCCAACTCTCCTCCAGGAGCTGAATGAACTCTCTGCTTTCTCCGATTCACTCCTCCTCCCTAGCTCTCCTCCAAACCCACTCGGTCCTCCCACACACTCGTTATAAAACTCACTACACAAGATGGTTCGCACTGCTAGTCTCGCTCTCCTCGCCCTCGTCCCCTGTGGTAAGCCTCCTCTTCCTATTCATTCTGGTCTCACGACTCACGCTTCCCTTCGTTCTATAGCTCTCGCATCCTCTTCCTTCGGGACTCTCCACTCGTTCTCGAAACGACAGCAACTCGGGGCCGACAGTACTGAACAAGTTCAAGGACTCCTCACTCTCGCTCAACAAGTTCTGGGAGACCGGCAATCGGGAAACATTACTGAAGCATGCACGAGTTGGGCTGGATCTTTGATTGGATGTGAATCGAGTGCTGGATCGAATCAAGTCGAATTGGCGAGTTGCGCTTGCGGAACCGATATTCTCACTCAACTCAATAGTTGTGCCAGTGCTTACGGAGAAACTGGAACTAGCGCTGCTTCAGGTGAGGCTTAGCTTCCTTCATTTAACGACGAATCTCGAACTCATTTTCGCAAATTCCTCTTAGGTTTCGAATCATTCTGCACCAACACTCTCCCTTCGATCGCTCAAACTCCCACGACGACCACTGTAGGAGGAGGATCCTCCATCGCCGCTTCCTCAGCTTCCTCGATCGCCTCTGGAATCTCCTCCTCAGTTTCGAGCATCATTTCCCAAGCTTCCTCGATCGCAAGCAGTGTTTCCGCTTCAGCTTCTCCTTCCCCCTCAACTGGAGGATCAGGTGGAACTTCAGGAGCCCCGAAAGTTGGAGTTTTCGGAGCTGGAGCTGGACTCCTCGCTTTCCTCGCTACTCTCTTGATCTGATCTCGTTCGTTAGACTATACCTTTTCTCTATTCCTTTTCTCAGTACCATCACCCTATTCAAGTATATCTTCCTATTCTCTAGTCATTCCAGTCGTTTTTGCATCCTCCCACTCAATCCATTCCATCTCTTCGAATTGATCTTCTCGGATTGCGATTGACCGTCGAAGAGAGATTGATAGATTACGGCGGAGAGAGGCAAAGCAGTACAACAACATGCTATAGTATTGGGAAGCAAAATGACGAGGGAAAAAGGGCGAGAGCGATGTACGGGAGCAGAAGCGGGAGAAGCTTAAGTTGCGAGATGGGGAGCAGAGGGGGGAAACGGTCGACGGGTCACCTTCATCCTGTTGCTTCGGTCTCCATCTCCATCGGTACTTGATGATCATAAGGACCGAAAGCCTATGCGTCATCTTTGCTGTCAGTTGCTGAACTCGCGAAAGGAGAGAAAGCAAAAAAGTGAACTTACGTCCATGATAAATCCTACATCGGTAGCTTGAGTCTCGACCGGCGAATCCAACAATCGCGCAAGTCTGTAAGTCAACGAAGAATCATTCATCTCTGCTTCTACCAGAAAGATGTAAGAACTCTCGCGACTTACCTTTCACCCTGCTGATCGAAATGCAACAATACTTTCCACACTCCCTCTCCCAACCTTTCCTGACTCGGTAGCCACTCCTTCGATTGGATAGCGGGTACCATCAATGCCTCTGCATCTCTCGTCCAGGGTGAAGGTCGATTATCGAGTCCGAAGAGTTTGATCGACATCTTCGTTGTGATGATGAACTGGCGCATACGACGTAGCATCAGATGACAGGTGTGGAGCGAGCGAAGAAAGAGAGGACGTACGGATACTCGTCGAGATGAACAAATCGTTGCGAGAGTCGAGCGAATCAGATCATTCATCAGTCTCCTCGTTGAGGGATCGAGCGTCGGTCGGAGATGGGAAGTGAGAGAGTCGATAACGATCAGATTGACCTGTGCGAGTCCGATCCGATGTCAGCAAAGAACAAAACTGCATCGACTGCTTTTTCGTCGAAGTTGCTGATAAGTAATCGAGAACACACCTCTTGGTTCTCGTCGAGCCAGGTTTCTAGAGTATTGAAGAACGCTACGAGGAGCCAGGCAGAGTCTATCCTTCGATACAGGAGACTTTCGAGAACTTTCTTGAGAGAATGCGATTCATCTGTGAAAACAAATAGAAAACTTCAAGATTAGCGCTCTACGTTGAGACTCTTGATCAACTCACATCCATTGTGCTCTGCGTAGGCAGTAGCAGTCTCGTGTAGTAATCCAGGGTTGAGTGAACCCTCCGCATCTGTAAACCGATTACTACGCTTATCATCTGCCTGTGATAGAGAATAGGGCGTGATACTGGACTCACCAATTATGAGCACCTTTCCCCCTTCTAATCTGAAGCATTCAGCAAGAGCGAAAGCCATTCCGATTCTACTCTTTCCAATCCCAGGAGGACCGATCAACTCGAGTACCGCACCTCTAGGTAAACCTGGTTCATCTGATTCAGTTGTCGAGGTTGCTGGAGTGAGGAGTGAGTCGAGTGAGGCGCAATTGGAAGAGAATCGATGAGATGCTAAAGTAGTGAGCGATTCGAGAAGAGATGCGGCAGTTTGAGACGGTGGGAGATGCATTGAGGTAGTCTGTCGAGCGACATATAGAGTTGGCGAGGGAGAATATCGAAGTGAAGTGAAGGAAATCAATCAACGAAAGTTTCGCAAGTTTCGCAAGTTTCGATTCACCGCGAAACAAGGTCGATTGATATTTTGTAGAAAATGCAGGTTACGTATCGTTACAACACAAGGTGACAGAGTCAAGTATGCCAAAAATGCAAACAGAGTAAAAAGAGATATGCTCACAACTCGCTTTCTTCTATCCTTCCTTTCATCCATCTTCTCTCCATCACTCTATAAACTACTCCTCCAACCCTTTCCCCAATCCTTTCAACACCTCCCTCAATTCCCCAACCATCTTCAATTGCATCCTCATGCCTCCCTCCTCCTCTCCTCCTCCTCTACCCGCCGCTTTCTTCCCCACATCCAACGCTTCCCTCGCTTCTCTCATCCTTCTAATCCTTTCTTCCCTACTAAGTTTCTCGCCCACCCCCAACCCCAAAGAACGTGAGCGTTCACCAACAACAGCTTCGAAAACTTTCTCTTTCTCATCCTCTGCTTGAGATGGCGAGAGTGACAACGAGAGTGCAGCATCGAGTAGAGCCTGACGTGATGAGAGATCCAATTCGAGATCTTGAGGGGAGGTACCATCGTCCAAAGAAGCATTAGGATCCGTTATGGGTGGAGAAGGTGGTTGGTACTCTTCCCTCCCTTCTTCTTCTTCTTCTTCTTGAATCCCCAATCCAACTGTCTCCTCTTCTTCACTTCGAGATTGCTTGAGTTCTACCCCTAGTGCTTGTCTCAACGTGATTCGACTCGCAGCCCACTCGATCGCGAGTAGTTGTAAAGAATCTTTAATCCCATCATGTAACTTCAATAATGCCTCCAATCTCGCTGTTGATTCGGGTGTTGAGAGAGGTAATGAAGGGGAGAGTAGACGACTTTCAGAGAGGACTTGTTTGAGTTCTGATTGGAGGGATTCGAGACAGTGAGAGAGAGTCGAGTGTTGAGATTCGTAAGTTTGTAATGCGAGAGTTTGGGGAGAGTCTAGTGAAAGAGGAGGAGCGAAATTTGGTTGGATCGATGCTGATGAACGCTGACCATTGAGACGAGATAGCGCGTGGTGAATATGTGAGGAAGGGGTTTGGAAAGAGGGTGGAGTTGGAGAGTTTGGAGTGATTACGATTGAGGAGGAGGAGGAAGGGGAATGAGAGGAACGTTGATTCGGTCGAGGGGAAGGAACGTAGAGTGATGAAGGTCTTGCTACTACTCGTTTCGATGAACTCTTCTTCCTCAATATGTGATTTCCCATCAATTGAATCCCTTCTACTTCCTTCGTTATCCTTTTCAACCCTTTCGTAACTTGTTCAACTATCTTCCCCACCTGATTCGATTCTTCAGATTCCTCGAAAACAGTAATCAAACTCCAAACGAACCCTTTCCTAACCTTATGATACACTTCCCATTTCTCTCCCTCCTTCTCTCCCAGCTCTACCTCCTCCTCGACATTCACAGCCTTCAATAAAGGACTATTCAATAAAGGTGAAGATGAATGTTCAATCCAACCTCCCATACTCTTAGGTCTCCTCCTCCTCGCACCAACCTCCCTCAATAACGGACTCCCAGTCACCCCAAACGCTCCCACCGCTCCCACCGAAGGTCTCAATCGATGACTTCTCCCTCCTCCTCCTCCTGGTCCAACCGAAGAACTCAACCTCTCTGTAGTAGGATTCGAACTAGTTGATCTAGTCGAAGATTTTCGTTCGAGTCCACCGAAATACGTCATAGTAGGGTGGAATGGGTCTTCTTGAGCTTGAGATTGGGTGGAAGGGCTCGGGTGAAGGGGTAGAGTGGGAGAGGTCAGCTGATCGAATTGCTCGATTTCTTCTCGCTCTTGAAGGGCGATTTGGGCGTGCCGATAGAGCTCGCTCAAGGAAGCGGTGGGTTGATGCGTTTTTGAGCGTAGGCGAGGGAGGGAAGTGGGTTTCGAGAGTGTTTGAGGAGGTAAGGGTGTGGATTCGGGGGGTTGGGAGAGGAAAGGAACGAGTTGGGAAGTAGCGGATTCGAACAGAGTGATGAGAGTTGAGATGGAGTTGAGAAGCTCTTGTGAGGATTGGGAAGTACGAGGAGGAGAGGAGGATGAAGGTGTACGAGTACGAGGAGGTGTAGAAGGAGGAGTCGAAAGAGAATAAAGCATTTGAGGAGCGCTGTGTCGACTTTCCCGCCTCAGTACGACACCTAAACCTCCTGAGCTAGACAAGAGACTCACATGTTTGTTTGAGCTTGTAAGCTCTCCAATACGTCTGCGATTCTCCAATCCAATTCCTGAGCACATCTCACAAACTCCTCGACACTCTTGAGCATCCCATTCTGACCACTGTCCTTATCCTCTACGACTGATCCTTCTCTACCCCTGACAATCTGCACAATAGGTTTCGCAGCTTCGATAGGATTCCTTCCCCTCGATAAACCTTTGACGATCCTGACAATCCCTTTCAAAGCGATTCTCGATTTCTCCAAAGTACTCCTATCGTCCCATTCATGTCCGATCGTGTCCCACTCTTCAGGCCATCTGACGATTTGTTTCCCTTTCCCTTTCCGATTCCGATTCCCATTCCCGCATGATTCTTCTCTACCCCTTTCAAGGAGCGCTTCTAGTGAAGGGTATAGTTCTAGTGCGTCTTGAATGGTCGTACTGAGTAGAGCAGAGGTGGCTAGAGTGTATTTGAGGCGTTCTGAGTTGGGAGTTGGTTGAACGCGTTCAAGTTTCGATGAGGAAGAGGTAGACTGCGGTTCTACGTAGAGGGAGCTCGTTGAAGGAGGTGTAGGATCTGAGAGGGAGGTTTCTGGTGTGTCTAGATCTAGTAAACAGAGAGATCAGGTTGTAGAGCCTCGAAAACAAAGGAGAGCGAGAGGAGAACATACCTCGTAAATAATCGTCGAAGGGTGAGCCCGAGTAGGTTAGTGGTTCTGCCATGCTTTTGTCGAAATCAGAAGCGAGAGTGAGAGAGACAGAGAGAGATACTGAATCAACGCAGAAATCAATTGCAAAACACCACGTGAGTCTGCAAATCAGCGAAACTCCAGGATCCCGCTGGACTGCAATGCGCCTCGAGTTATTAGATCAGCTTGTTGTACTATTCACGTATAAATTGAGTCATAAAAATCAAAGGCGAAAGGACGAGAGCGACGAACTCAACTCTGTCGAGTGTCCCCTTCTCTCTCAACCTGCACTCTACTCGACTCTACTCGATCATACTATATTACAACGATAACTAGAATCAGCTAGACTACTATCACAAGCCTCGTTATCCCCGCCTCACTCGAACTGCATCGGAATTCGGCCCACCTCGACGAATAGTTTTCATCTCTAATTCCATACACCAATCACTAGTTTAGCCTGAACAGACAAAGAGTCAGGAGTAGTATATCCGTGAGTCCCTCCTTTGGATTCACCTCGTCAGATGTTGGTCAGTCTCAATGCTAATTATTCAGACCCCTCTCACTCCTTTGAAACAGTCTCAAATGTCATCCATTCCACCACCTCCCTCTTCATCCTCGGCTATTCCATTCGCACCTGCAGAAACTACTCCAGGAAATGCGAGTAATTCTTCCCCTCCTCTAACTCCGACTCCAACTCCATCAGGACATCGAGATCACCCAAACCACCACCACACCCTAGTATCTACCGCAGCAGCAAGATTGAACCAAGTAAACGCAATCCGACCTCCTACTCCCGCACCTAGTCCACAACCTAGATCGAGAGCAGGTACTCAAGATTCTCACCAACAACCACCTCCTACTTTATCCTCTGTCTGGAGATCCACTCATGATCAAGATGAACAAGGAGAAGCCACAGATCTATTCTCAACCTCCTCTAGTTCAATGTTAGGAGGAGGAGGAGGAGGAGGATACGATTCAAGATCAATCCTAACCGAATCAGATTTGATCGCTTCTTTGAGGGATCAAATCAATTTCCTCACTCCTACCTCACGTCAACTCCTCCTAACTCACCTAATAAACGATTCAGCACCCTCCACCTTGTCCCCCTTGATTCACTTGATCACGCCTAGACTCAAACGAGATTTCCTCAAAACCTTACCAGTAGAACTCAGTTTCCACGTCTTGTCGTTCGTAGACGAAGTGAAAACTTTGTCGAGAGCTAGTGGAGTTAGTAGGTTTTGGAGGGCATTGTTGGAGGATGATGCGACTTGGAAAAGAATGTGTTGGAAATCTGGATTTGGGAATGCACCTCTACCACCTCTACCACCACCTTCGTCCACTCCCACTCCCACTCCTCCGACGACTATGAACGAATCGTATCAGTTTGGGAAGATGAGGAATTTAGAGTTTGGAACTCCGGAACAATGGGATCAGGAGGATGAAATGTTTACTCCTGCCGGGAGAGAAAGGAGGGGAACTTTGGATCGAGTCGCGTTGAGTGAGTTTGCGGCGAGAGCGGAATTGTTTGATTTACCCGTGGCGATGAGGAGGAGAGGGAGTCAAACCACTAGAGGTGGTGCAGGAGGGATTGAAGAGATTATCTCGGAAGAAGCTAGGGATAGGAGTGATAGAGCTAGGGAAAGGGAAGGTAGTTGGAGTGATGCACCTCCTCCTCCTCCTTTACAGTCGAATTCAAGTTCGAACGAATCGAACTCGGTGGAACTTCAAACTGGATTAGGATTCACAAGTTCGATCGTTTCGACTACTGGAGGATTAGCTGAAAGGAGAAACTTGTCAAGATCCGTCCCACCTCTGAACACGACTTCAATCCCACAACGACGAGTATCAGCACTCGAATCTACCCCTCACGATCTCTCTCACAACCTCCCCTCTCGTTCAGGGGTACAACAAAATCGACAATTCTCTCTACCTCCTACATCAACTCTCGTTTCACCCCCAATGTTCTCCCTCCCCAACATCTCACCCTCTCCTTCTACTTCCTCCTACGCCCCACTCCCAACTTCCTCTACAACAACATTCCCAACTCCCCTCATCGCACCTCCTCCAGCTCGCCCTCTCCTCAACCCCTTCTCATACAAAACCCATTTCAAACGTGCGTACCTAACCGAATCTTCTTGGTTACGAGGACCCGGTCGATTACTCTCGACCCAAATGTCGGCGGATGATGGAGTAGTCACGAGTTTGGGATTCGACGAAGAATGGATCGTAGTTGGAATGGCTACTTCCAAAGTACACGTCTTTGAAGCGGGCGAAGGAAGGTATGTTAGAACTTTGGAAGGTCATGATTTGGGAGTTTGGTGTTTGACTTTGGTTAGTAAAGGTGGAGGAGTTAGAAAAGGAAAAGGGAAAAGTCGAGATTATGAAGAGGAGGAGGAAGAGGAAATCGAGGAACAAGAGAGGGAACAACATCAGAGGAGTCAAACTGGATTCTTTAGTTCACCACCGAGACCGAGAGCTCAACTACCACCAAGGAGGAGGAGAAGTTTCCCTTCTACTTCTGCTTCGGCGCCGAATTCATCGGGTTCTTCGAATGCGAATGCGAATTCAAGTGAAGAGAAGATGGGTGGGATGGGATTGGGTGCGGGAGGTCCTACGGGGGATAGTGCGCAACAATCTGGAGTGTGTAGTACGGCGAGAGGGTGGGGTCAAAAGGGAGCGGTCGTCGTTAGTGGGGGTTGTGATCGAGAAGTTAGAGTTTGGCAAGTTGAATCTGGGTGAGTTCGCTCTCCTTCCACTCTACTTTTGAGTTTCGAAGACTGATGAGAATAGTGTCGATCTTCACAGGAATTGTTTACATACGTTGAGAGGTCATACGAGTACCGTTCGATGCATGAGAGTTCTCGATGGACGTCCAATCGCAGTTTCGGGATCGAGGGACGCGACGTTACGAGTATGGGATATCGAGAAAGGAGAATGCTTACACTTGTTGAGCGGTCACGAACATTCGGTGAGGTGTATCGAAGTAAGCGGGAACAAGGTAGTTAGTGGGAGTTATGATGCTACTTGTCGAGTGCGTACTCATTCTCTCGCATTAGCGCTCTATCTTGGTTGTCGCTGATGTAGTTGACGTTTCGCAGCTATGGGACGTCGATACTGGAGAATGTCTGCATGTTTTCCGAGGTCACATTCATCAGATTTACGCAGTCGCATTCGACGGGATCCGAGTAGTGACTGGTTCCCTCGATTCAACCGTTCGAATCTGGAGTGCCGAAACTGGGTGAGCTTCATCTCCCTCTCTCTCGACTTTAAACGTGAGCTGACTTTCAATTTCGAGTGAACCACAGTGAATTCCTCGCTCTTCTTCAAGGCCACACTTCACTAGTCGGTCAACTAGTCCTTCTCCCCTCATCTCCATCTTCCGCTTCAGCTCCTGCAACTCCTCCAACCCTCATCACCGGAGGCTCAGATGGAAGAGTAATCGTTTTCGATCTCTCTACTTTCGACACCATTCATCGATTATGCGCACACGATAACTCGGTCACTTGTCTACAAGTCGACGATAGGTTCATCGTGACCGGTGGAAATGATGGAAGGATCAAACTTTGGGGTGCGCTCTCCTTTCTCTTTCATTGACCGCGAGGGAACGCAGGACTGATGATGGGGATTGAGTACCACAGATTTCCGAACTGGTCTCTTGGTGAGAGAGTTATCGGAACCTTGTGGTGCGGTCTGGAGAGTCGTTTTCAGGGACGACAAATGCGTTACTCTCTGTCGAAGGGATGGGAAAACTTTGATGGATGTCCGAACTTTCCGACCTAGCGAGGAAGAGCTCTTTGGCGATGGTCAATGATTTCTCATCCTTTCTTCTCATCTCTAGCTTGCATCACCTTTTCTTGCTGTCTGCTCATATCTATTCTTGTCATTGTTTAGTTCTTGATACCCTCCTCCATTTTCTTGTTGTTCTCTTGATGTTCCCTCTCCTTGTCGACGTCTTGCAAATATGTCTTGCGATCGCGCACTCGTAGGTTACTGGTTCTACAAGGCTTTCGAGGAGAGCGCCAAATTTTCGCTTTTTCGCACGCTTTGATTCGGTCTCATCCCTTCGCCAGGGCTTCTGCGACGAGCCCGGATGAGCTTTCGACGACACTAAACTACACGAGGAGCGTTAGCTTACAGAATGTTGTGTGCGCTCTGTAACTTATTCGAACGGTTTTCACTCAACATTGAAGAAGACCCCGCTCGCTTCAGCCCCTTCGCTCTGCAGCTGTGTGTAGCGGATGATTCAAGCCTAGCTTCAGACCATCGTCAGCCTGCAAGCTCGACTCGTCGCTCTAAGTCTTCTTGCCAACTTTTCTTCCCTGAAATTCTGCTTCCCTTCATTCCTCTCACTCAACCTCATTCATACACCTCAATCAGACCAGGACGAACCATGACAGCTCCTACTTCAGCTACTCGAGTCGACCCTACTCTCTCAGCTCTCCCTCCAGCTCTCAAGAAAAGAATTATCAAAGCCTTAGAAGAAATTGATCAGGACTCGCATGGAGATTGTGGATCATGCTGCGGAAGTGAGGATGGAGAAGGAGATCACGATCACGACCATTCGCACAAGCACAAGGGAGCTTTGGGGGACTTTAAGGAACTTGAGGAGGAACTCGATGAGCTCGCTAAGCCTGTCGAAGCGATGCTAAGGAATGTTGGAAACCTTTCGCTTGTGAACAAGGAGTGGTTCAAGATGTGTAGCCCGTTTATTTGGCAGGTACGTCGTTACTTCCCGAAATATTCACTCTTTTCGCAAAAGTCGCTGATATCTTGAATGTATTCTCGTACAGTCTCCCGACATCGTCGAGCGAAGCACCGAATCACTCCTCTACTTCTACCACAATATCCTCCCTCGTCATGCCGAACACATCGAGTCCCTCTTCCTCATGCAAACGGTAGAACGACTCGTTGAGGAGGAAGATTCCAAGTTCAAGGCCGTGTCAGGGTCGACTGAGGAGGAACGGGAGGCTGCAGTACTAGAAGCGGTCGAGTCCATCGCAAAGGTCTCCCCATCGAACGAGGAGGAGGTCCGAACAGCTCGTTCTCGTTCGCTCGTAGTCGGCGAGATCATCAAGTCCTGTCCCAAGCTTTACAAACTCGACTTTGACGCCTTCGTCTTGGAGCCGGCTCAGGAACCCCATCGAGATCTGAGGGACTACGTTCTCGAGGCCGCGAAATCTCACGCAAAATCCCATGGCTCGATCACTTACCTCGGTTACTCCCTCACTCCCGACGCTGTCACTTCCTACGGAGACGTCGCTTCCCTCCTCTCGTCTTACTCCTCGACCCTCAAATCTCTTCGTATCGAATGCCTCTCCGCGAAAGGGAACAAACAAACTTTCCTCGATTCCCTCCTCTCCCTCCAACACCTCGAGAAGCTCGATCTTGGCGAGTCCGACTTTGTAGACGACTCGTTCGCCGATCTCGATCTCATCTTCCCTCTCACACACCTCACTCTCGGCGAATACGACAATCTCTCCTACCCTTCCTTCACCAAACTCGTCGAGAAGTTCTCCAAGACCCTCACCAATCTCGAAGTCGACGGATCTCCCTACGCCGGATCAGACGAGGAGGAACTCGAGAAGGCTTCGAAGGACCTCAAGAACCCGGTCAAACTCCCCAACCTCACTCTCCTCGAAATCGCTACGAACCACAAGGTTGAGGTCCTCGACAAACTCGCTTACTCCGCCTCGAAGCTCAAGGAGCTCCGAATCGGTTTCTGTCCGAACTTCGATGTTGACGAGACGATTCAGTTCCTCGAGAAACGCCGCGATACCCTCCAGACCCTCGAAGTCGATCTCGCAACTTTCTCACACGAGGAACTATCGAAGCTCGATGCCGTTAGTGAGGAGCTGAAGATAGAAATGCATGTCATCTCAGGGGGATTAGACGAGTTTGGTCTTGGAGACGACTTTGACGAAGATGAGGAGTGGGAGGACGATGAGGAGGAGGATGAGGATGTACACGCAATGGATTGAGCTGAGTAGACCACTTCTTTTATTCTTATCCATCGATCGAACTACACCTCTTTCGCACTTAGACTTCACTTAGATATCGCAACTCGCAACCCTTTCTTTTCGCTCTCTATGCCCGACCGAGATGAGAGTTGGACAACATAGTACGACGATTGACAACAAGATGATAATAATGATATGATAGTGATATAGTATTAGAGAAGATCCGATTTCGACCTTTTCAACGAAGACCCTTTTTCCGACATCTCGAAGTCCTCGTCGACCTGAACCTGAACATCGATAGTAACGACCACCGTGTTCAACCCCGACTCGGTCGTATAGTCCTCGTCATCCTCCCTCCACCTCGACAATCCAGCGATATTTTTCGACGTTGGCTTGCCATCGAGCTTCCTCCTAGACGAGCTCTCCCGCTCCCGATCTTGCTTGCTCAACGATTCAACGATTTGTTTGTCGCTTTCGCGTGCTCCGAGAGCGCCACGAACGAGGAGAATCGCGCAAGGTAGACCTAAGACGGCGAAGAGGTAGAGAGGGGCGACGGATACGGCTGTCGAGACGGAAGTGCGGTTGAGGAGAAGAGGATTGATGGCGCCATAGACGGAAACGGCGAAACATCCTCCTGCGAGGAGACTGAAGGCGAATAATATCATGATCAAGCTCTGCGAAAGGAAACTGGTCAGTTTGAAGTCGATCCTTGCGAGGAGAGAACAATTGCTCACATCTAGAGTCCGCTTTACTCGCTTGTGTGCTGGGCTCGAAGTGAAACCGGGATCGAAGGAAGAGGATGAGCGGGAGAGAAGACGACGAAGGGTGAAAATGTAGTAAGATCCGATCGAAAGGAGGGCGATGAGGAGAGCGAGGGCTGCTACACTATAGAAGGTGTAGGTGGATTTGGCGTAGCTACCGAGGCTTTCGATGTCGGTAACGAGTTTTTGGAAAGCGGGAGCATCGGAAGCAAGTGATGCGAGAGTGAACGAATCTCCAGGTGACCAAGCTTGACCTTTCGCCTCGAGACTTTGAACGATCGTCCTGGTCGAGGTCAGTACTCGTTCGTAACTGCGACCTCCGAGGATTCCAATGGGTAAAGCGACTGCGAGGACTGCCAAAGGAGTTCCGATTCCTAGAATGTTGATGACCATAGCCGAATGCTTGATGTTGTGACCGACTGCACTACGGTGTACGACTAGTGATGCTGCGATTGACCAAATGGCGAGAGATCCAGCAATCCAAACCGAAGCCCTGTTTCCTTTGAAGGTCAGCATTGATTCGATGATTTTGGGGTGAAGGGGGTCAAGCTTACCAAACTGTGAACAGCCAGTAACCTGTATCTTGATGGGGATCACCTCGGAACAGTCGCACGTAACGAGCGATGAGTACCTCGAGTACTGTAGGAGCAAAGTCAGTACCTGTTCGCACTTCAGAAATGGGCATGGTAGCTCACGAGCGACAGAAACGAGTGATCCAATCGTCCATGGTATTGAAGCGTGAGGCTGGATGAGTCGTAATTTGGAGTCGTATCGAACGACCCAACAAATCCGCTTCGAGATCCTGATCGCAAGTGAAGCGAGAGCTAATAGTCCGATCCTACGAATTTCGCAAAACTAGCGTTAGTGCCGAACGTACTCGAAAGCAACTCGCCTGTGACTCACAGTCCTAGGATAGCAGCGAGAAAGTAAAGTTGATTGATGGTCGAACGAGCGAGAGTCGGGAAGATCTGAGATGCGAGCCGGTTTGCGAGAAAGTTGTAGGGGTTTTCATCCTTTGGTAGATTCGCCAATTGTTGAAACAGTGCTGCCTCCGCCATCTCGTCGCTTTATCGTGTATGTAGCGTCGAGGTAGAGTGGAGAGGAGAGTGGAGAGGAGAAGGAGAAGAGAAGAGGCGGGGTCGGGAAGAAGAGGGACAGAAGTGAAAAAAAAGTTCGTAAGTAGTATAGTTTCGCATGGTCAAAAAGTTGATCTGTTGATCAGGGCACTCTAAGATAAATTAGCATGTGAGCCTTCACTGTGGTAGGAAAAGCCTAGAGGAGACAGAATTCAAGCGAAAGAGGAAGTTTAGTAATTTCGTTCGGCGATTTCGCACAGTTCTGTATCCGGCAAGTGAACGAACAGACCAATGATCGACGACACTGTGGACTCGTATTCGATTCACCACTACAGAGTTTCGGCGTAGTCCGTTTCATCGCAAAAGACGGAAAAGGAGTTGAGATTCGGACAGAAGGCCTTCTTGACGACCCCTTCGTCACCCAAACTCCTAGGTAGCAAACCGGCTTCGCTTCCTCTCCGATCAAACCTTCCTTCGCACCCACATGTCACCTTGAATAGCCGCACGACTCGAAGGTACAGACCGAATCGAAGGAGAAAGTGCGAAGTTGGCGAGGTACGGCTTCGTTCGACTTCGAGACGGAATCGATGTAGCGCAAAGCTCCGTCGAGAAAAAGCATGAGCTAGTACCAGTGACGATCAGAACGTACTCCCAGTGCGGGACAGTGGACTGAGCCAGACCCTCGTACAGATCCCCGAACTTGAGCAAACTTGCGAATTCACTATTCTCATTCCAATCCATTCTCACACTTCGTTCTCGTACATCTTCCCCTCCCAGCCGCTTCCTTCTCCTGAGACCCCGCCGAGTATAGCTACATCTCCATTCTCAATTCCCTAGTCATTTCCAACTCATCGATCTGTACCACTTGCATCCACTTCCAAAGAACTTTTACTCTTTTCTCTTGTCCCCTACTCTGAGTCGTCGGTATCCTCGAGAGTTTACTTCGAATCGATTCGTGTTGAGCGAGAGGATGTGATGCGAAAGGTAGTGCGATTTCGAGTGTATGGAAAGAGGATGATCGAGTCGGAGGGGGAATCGAGGGAGGAGGTGTAGGGTCGAAGAGTGCAAGGAGGGAGTAGGAATAGTCTTCTTCGTCATCCTCGTCGTCGGAGGGAGTTGAGGGTGTAGGGTTTCCGTGAATCAGATCTGCAACTTTGTTGAGCCACCCTCCGACCTCCTTGATGCCGACTTCTGCTCGAACCGTTGCGATCGATAGAGTCTCGAGTTCGGGTGGAAGGGCGAACGTGATACGTAAGGATGGAGATGGTGAGGTAGGTGTGGGTGTTGAGCCGAGAGGAGGTGAAGAGATGGGCTGAGGAGTCGAAGAGGGAAGAGGTGCAAAGAGGACGGGCGAGAACAGTGAGAGTTAG
>Ga0308169_10002245_pt1 | contig 20381 bp, 30 predicted proteins | sample PhyBR1_2_FD_202139 | JGI IMG/M metagenome (GOLD analysis project Ga0308169, IMG submission 202139) | Phyllosphere microbial communities from UC Gill Tract Community Farm, Albany, California, United States - DLSLSB.R1 | ecosystem: Host-associated > Plants > Phyllosphere > Unclassified | place...
CCATCTCATCTCACTCAATTTGTAACAACATCAAAGGATTCTCTCTCAGATGCAACCACCTGTAGCAACAGATTTCGCAGAACCTCTACCGATCCCTCCACCTCCTCAGCATTCAATCTATTCCACTCAAGATCTTCAATCTGCTTACTCAACTTCAGGAATGCAAGTGGAAGATCAACAGAGACCTAGTACTTCTAGTTCAGCAGTACCCGGACCTGGACCCAAGAGCAAGAAAGCAAATGCAGGGAATGGAACGGGATCAACTACGAAAGCAGGTAAAGATAAAAGTGGAGCAGGAGGAGGAGGAGGAGGAGGAAGTGGAGACAAGAAGAAGACGAGGAGTAAAGCTGCTTGTTCGAGTTGTAAGAGCGTCAAACAAAAGTACACCCTATCTATACTCTGAGGAAGAGATGCGGCTTTAGCTGACTTGCGATTGTCGCCGTTTCTCAGATGCGAAGGACCTCCGTATGGTAAGGCCTCCTCTTCCTCTATCTTACTGCCTACAAGCGATCGAACTTCAGCTGACGACGTCTCTCTACACGCTCGCTTTCAGTCCCATGTCGTAGATGCGAATTGTAAGTGCCTCTTTTTACTTTATATCGACGAAACTAGCCGATTTCGGCACAATCTCGCTTGCAACCGTTGCGCGACTCTGATCGCTGACAATGCGTCGTCACTTCCTCTGTACAGGTACAAACTCGATTGTCAATTCCCTCCTGGTACCAAGACTGTACCTAGACCGACAGAGGGAGCTTCGAACGGTGGTGCAGCTGGTGGATCTGCGAATGGAGGAGAACCGTCTCCTGCAGTCACTCAGAAGTAAGTTGCATGTAGCCTCATCATTACACCCGAACGTATGCTAATAACGGATCCATAGATTGTACGAGATTGCGAATCGACTTCAATCAATCGAATCTGCACTCCACATAAATTCAGCTGCTTTCGCTTCCCCTTCTCATCCAGCACACACGCAAGTCGAATCCGCTAGTTCTCACCATGCCTCAATGTCGATGGGTTCATCAGAAGCTGGAGACGACAACGATACGGCTGGAACCGCTTCGCCAACAGACATCGCTTGTGCTGCCGCTTCAAATCCAATCAACGAAATCAATTTGACAATCGATTCTGTCGTTGGAGAACCTGGGTACACGCCAATACCTGGAGCAGAAGATTACGGAGCACCAGATGTCTTGAGAAGAGGAGTGTTGAGACAGGAAGAATGTCAACAACTTTTTGATTTGTACGAATAACTCCCTCTCACTCTGATACTACTCGAGCTCATCTTCGACTTCATGACAGCTTCTTCCTATCGATCCACCCATGGCTCATGAACTTCTCCCTCGATTCCGATCGAGATGCCCTCGCCGTTCGAACTCGAAGTCCCCTCCTCTTCCACGTTATCCTCCTTCTCTCGACCGCCTACTCCTCGACGTTCCCCTCTCAGCTCCACCTCACTCTCGTCACCTTCACGAACAACATCCTAGCTCCCCAGATCCTCTCCCCTCAGCCTCACGAATTGACGACCGATTTCATTCGAGCTCTCAACCTCCTCAACTTGTACAAACCTGTTCAACTCGGTCCGAGAAGAGCTGAGGGTAAAGATGACGCCGAAGCGATCAGGGTCAGCAAAGTCAACGGAATGGCGAGTTGGATGTTGCAAGGAATTCTGGCGAGAACTTCAGATCGGTTACAACTCGCTGGATCAGTTGGGAAGTTCTCAAGGGCTTACTCGGCGAGTGCTTCGGGAACCCCGATACCTCATGCTCTACTGAGAGATCTAAGGTCAGTCAATACAATCCTCAATGACCTCTCGGTGCACAAAGGTTGATCTTCTTTCCGAGGTGACAGATTGTACTATTGTCTGTTGTGGCAAGACGTGCAAGGGAACGTCCAGAGTGGACGCAAATGTAACATGGAGGGAGCGCAAGCCTTGACGACAACGAGGCTGTTCTCCTCGCTCAACGCTCAACCTTACGATGTTCGGTCAGTCCCTTTCTCTCTTCTCTCTTTTCCGCTCAAAGCCTTACATACTCTCTCTCGATAGACTCGCCGCCATTGTCGAGATGACTGAAGTAGCGCGACCGATCCTTCGCTCCGCCAACTACGAACGGACCCGAATGATTCCGAAAGCCGACCTTGAACGATTCAATTCTGGCATGAAATCGTTCGAGGAAACGTGGATCCCGATTCTGATTCGTCAAATCCCGGTCGACCCTCTCGCCATGTCTGTCGTCTGTCCCTTCCGAGAGTTCATCGTCATGCAGTACAACGCAACTTGCTACTGCTATTGGAAGAAGGACGCAAAGCTCTACTCCTCAAACACAAGCGACGCTTCTAGACCGATGGGAAGTAGGAGTAGTGATGGAGGAAGGCCCGGAAGTAGTCATAGCGAGAGGACAAGGAAGATGCTGCGAGATGGACTACCAAGAGGCTTGCATGATTGGGAGTTTGATGGATTGACGCGATGTGTCGCGGCGGCAGAATCACTCGTCTTCTCGTTGAGTGAGGAGAGTAGGATACCTGGAGCGTGGAGGAAAGTACAGTGGGAAGAGGCAGAGAGGAGTGATGGTTGGAGGAAATTGGTACTCGACGATCAGATTGTCGAACAATCGAGGTGGGGGATGGATGCCATTGTGAGTCTCCGCATGCTTTTCACTGCTCAGTCTCGAGAGGACTCGCTGATCTATCATTCACGTAGACTTGCATTTCTTACGTCTTCCCCCTCGTGTTCCTCGCAAAACTCGTCAATGAGGTGAGTCCGAATCGTTTCACCAGAGCTTGTCTTCTCTTTGTTGATGCGATTCTGGAGCTGCAGGGTCTACTCACAACAAACCTCAAACTTCTCCGTCACACCGCTCCTCAACCAGCTTGGCTCTACACCCAAAAACTTCCTCGACTACTCGAACTCGCTTCCTCATTCCTCGATGCAATCGCTCCAAACTCTCATCATCCCGCTCGATCGCAAGCTCAAGTCCTCCGTACCCTTCTCGATACCGGAGTTAAAGGTCGAATTCCGACTCCTACGATGACTGCCGGAGAAATCCCTCCCTCTTCAGGACCTTCGAACGCTTCGACGATTATGAGTTCGAAAGTACCTCCTCCCCCTTCAGGTCAAATGCAACATCCTCCTCAAGCGTTCCCTCAACAGTATCCTCAGAACCCGGTGCAATACTCGAGTCAACCACAACCTTCTCCCAACCAGCTCGATTCGAATCCTCTCAACTGGGGCTCACCAAACCACAATCAACAGCAGCAAATGATGAACGCCGGTGGAGCTGGTTATGTCGGCCCCGCTCAATCTCAAGGTTTCGTACCAGGAATGGATCAAGCGCTACAAACCGTTCTAGGCGATTTCGAACCTCTCTTCGGAGTCGAGAGTGGTCAGAACTTTTGGGAGTACGGGAACTTGTCGAGTAATAGTAGTGGAGGATCGGCAACTACTCCTCAAGGTTATGGAACGGGAGGAACTCCGACTGGAGAAACTGTCGATTGGAGTCAGTTCCTCAGATACTCGAATCAACCACAGTTGTGAGCTGAAACCGACAATGTCTCTCATCATTAGGTCTATCAAATCCTATCATGCTACACTAAAACATCGGACTTCGCTCTTCGCCTTTTTCGCCCAAGTCGTTCACTCCATTTCCTCGTCCTCGTTCCCGCCTCGGCACGACCATAATTCCAAAATCTACTTTAAGCTCGCTCTCATGATTCTGTTGAATCCCATTCCATTATGATACTACTACACGCTTTTACTTCTTTGGATCAGTTCCCTTGGTTTACTTCTTTATCTACCCCTCTCTATGTGTCGCCCTCTCTGTACCTTCTCTCTGTGGTTGTTGTCATCCGTAGATAAACCGAAATCAATTAGTGTCAGTATCAACGAGCGGCCCACGAAGACTTCTGCGAGAGATTTCTTTCGCAACTTTTGAATACTACGTAAATCTCGCTTCTCGTTCATCTGGGGTCAGAGCCTCGCGTCCTTCCGTACACCTTGTCGACTACTGCTCAACGAGAAGTCGAAGTCGTTGACTGAGATCTTTGTTTCATCTTGTTTCTCCTCTTCCTCGCTCCAACTCGCTCTACACGCTTCTCTTCCACTCTCACAACACTCTGCAAGCTTTTCAGTACCTTCTCGACCCCTTTAAGGCTTTCATCACACGTTCCCCCCTGAATCTCTTTAATTTGTGATCGACCTTTCTTCCTCTCCGACATAGTCTCTCCATGGCACAATCACCAGCAAAAGGGAAGAAGACAACAGTTGTAGCAAAGAAGACTACCACCGTACAGAAACGCTTAGCTCAACAAACTCTCTCCGGTCAACCCGCTCAGGCGCCAGGAGGAAGGAAATCAACTGGACACAAAGCAGTAGGAGGTGGTGGCAAGGGTAAAGGGAAAGGTGAGCTACACACTCTCTTGCTCTCGAGTGGGAAGCGAGTACTGATTTGGAGAGACGTTGGCGACGCTAGCTCCGGCTAAAGCTCCTCCTCAAAAGAAACCTCATCGATTCAGACCGGGGACAGTTGCGTTGAGGGAGATCAGACATTATCAGAAGAGTACAGATTTGTTGTTGAGGAGGTTACCATTCGCGAGATTGGTGAGTTTCTGCTTTCGTTCTCGTTTCTCGCACATTCAACAGGCGTGAAGATGGCTGGGAGCGGCGTCGGAACAAGACATTGTCAAGTCAATGTTGACGGACTGCTCGGGAGAAGGAAATTTTGGGAGAGAAGGATCAGGATTCGCAAGTATCGGAAATTCGCGACTGACCTCTCTCTCTCGTTATGTACAGGTACGTGAAATCGCAACAGACTTCTTCGACGGTGACGACTCAGGGAATCATGTCGGGCTACGATGGCAATCCTCTGCGTTACTAGCTCTGCAAGAAGCGACAGAAGCGTATATTTTATCCCTCTCCAATCCCCTCTCGAAAGCGCATGCTGATCGTTATTCGAGTGAACAGGTATCTCGTGCATCTCTTTGAAGATTCAAACCTCTGTGCTCTACATGCGAAACGAGTCACTATCATGCAGAGGGATATGCAATTGGTTCGAAGGATCAGAGGGGATTTCTTCTAGGGGAAAGATCAATGGCGAACGTTATCTCGTCCGACTGGAAGGCATTATAGGCGAGATCGTCGAGGCGCTTGGAGGGAGGAGGCTGTTCATACCCTGAGTTTGAGGTGAAGAGGAGAAGGGATTTCGGTTTACTCGGTTGTACTATCGTTCGGTTTCTGTCCTCTCCTGAGTTTTTTTCGGTGCTGCTTTATACCTCTACTACCACTACTATGACTGCTCTTTTTGTACGCTATACACGCTCACGAAAGTTGATCTTTTTCGAAACCGTTCGCGTTTTCGAAAGTAGTCGAGGCTGTACTATCGGCGGCTGCCTCCCGCTAGTGCTAGGGTCGATCTGCACGCTGAGAAGATTACAGTGGTATGAAGAATGGGAGTATTCCGTGCGCAGTCCTGCGAGGTTGAAAACAGTCGACGAGAATTCGACCTCTCAAGGGGCGATTCGCCTCTCGTGGTGACACTGATAAACGGCTCTTTCATACATTGACGGATAGCGCAAAATCAAAACCGTCTCAGATCTTCAAATGGATTACTTTCCGGACACGTTTCTCCTTGGTAGACGTCAAATTCTCGAAACCTCTCCTGTACTTTCGTCCTTTCCCGTGCATAGCGAACTCGAGAAGTTCGATCGATGGGACTCGCCTGAAGAGGAGACGGGCGGATTCGTTCAAGTCATCTGCATCAGGTTCAGTTGTACGAAGGTCTTCATACTTCTTGAGATCGTCGAGCGGTTCTTCATTTGGGCAGTAGATGTTCCTATGGTAAGCGAATCTCAGCGCAGTCAGTGAATGCTGCCGAACCGGAAGAAGCGGAAGGACCAACGTCTCAAGCGACTTGAGTTTGGTCAACGATCCGAGAAGATTGACGATTCGATCCTATTGCACTTCTCTTCACTCAGTAATTAGCCAGCAATAAGAAGCTACTACACTCACCAGACGTCTACCGGAGAACTTTCGCCAGAACGCGGGTATACTCTTGTCAGGGCGATAACCAAAAACGAGAGTCAACTGCTCGAGGTCGTGGAACTCCGAAAGCGCTGTCGCAAGTTTCCCATCCGCTTGTTCGTGTGGCTCTTCAGGTCTCGAGCTGAAGTCGGGTAGCATCGTGACCTTACCGAGCGACTCCGGTACCGACAAGATTCGAATTGTGTGGATCGACTTGAGCTTGGCGAGTACTCGAAGGAATTTGACGAGGTCTTCTTCGTCCGGATGGGACGTGCCGAGCTCGAGGGCGCAGACGTCGATGTGGACTGTGGTGAGCGAAAGCTTCGAGGGATTGAGTGAACATCGCTGCGAATTGACGAAACATCAATGGACTGGAGCTGCAGAAGAGCTTCAGACTTGAGAAAGCTTACCTCGAAAGCTTTGCAGATGGTCTTGAATTCCTCCTTGTGGATGTCAATCAAGGTGAGATTTTCGAGCTTCGAAAGATCTTGCCATCGGAACCAGTCCTCGTCAAAGCTAGATAGTCCTTCGAGGACCAGATCAACCAGGCTAGCTGGCAAGTGACCATCAACTTCGGGTTGAACACGACCGGACGTGAGGGTGAGGCTCTTGAGGGTTCTAAACTTTTGGAAGTTCCAGGCTAAAGTCGTCGAAGGCATTCCGTTGAGAGTGCGAAGCTGCCCGCAATCTTGAAGAGCAGCCCAAACTTTCGACCAGTCTTTGCCCGACGAAGATGCGAATCCCACGACGAATTGTCCCCAGATCTATCGTGAGAGGCAATTGTTAGCTCGGAATCAAAGAGGCAAAAAGAAATACTGCACGAACCTGAATGAAGCGGAACTCTTCAAGGTTTTTCGCGTGTTGTACAACTCTCAAGAGTAGATCCAACTCTCCTGTCCCTCCCCAAGCATAATCGTTCCAAGCTGTAAATTTTTTGACCAGCAAACATCGCTTCTTGTCTTCTCCAAGGATCCTCAAGTATCTCTTGATATTGTTCCTTTGCCTCTTGGTTGAAAGAACACACTCCTTGCTTCCGACCTCAAAGTGCTCGAAAAGGAGTGGGCGAATAAACCAGCGGACTGTGCGGGAAGTGAGGGAGAGCTGAGCGAGGTCGACAGTCTTCAATTCGGCGGCGATGAGAGTGAAGAGGGTCAAGTTGAGGTATCGCGACTTCATCACGAGTGAGTTCGGTCAAATGCAAGTGAAGTGAAGGAGGGAGAGAGGCGACACGAACAAGAAGTCCGAGGCATTGACCGGAGCAAGCTGTGAGTGACGACGACGACGAACAAGAGCGAACGCGAGGGCGACATGGCTGGGATAAAAGGCGAGATCCTAACATTGGGAGCGAGGGAAACGTTTGAGTTAGCAGGGACTGAGGTGAAGAATCAGAAGACTCACGCTTCAAAGCTCCGGCACAGTCGCTGCTTCCTCCCCAGAAGCCACTCGGGCTCACAATTCGTCCCGAAACTAGCGTCAAGCGAGACAGAGCTGGGTCAAGCGAAGACGAGCAAGCCAAAGCCTGTTCGACGCAGTGAGATTTTAGCGAGTTGAACGAAAAGAGCAGCCCTGCGAGTTACGATAGAGTAGATACAAGAGTACACGAGGGAGTGATTAAGTGGATATTGTTAAGTTCTATAAGGGAGAGTACTGCTTCTAATTCGACACTGTTGTCGATTCCTCGTCGACGTTCTTCTTCTCCAGCGAGTCCTTCTTTGGTTCTTTCGCAATCTTCTTCTTCTCGATCAGGAAGAAGACGACGAATCCATACGCTGCTATCACTGCTGAGACGAGGAAGACTTTGAAGAGTGAATCCTCCGCAACTCGACTGTTTAAAAAGCGAGGGGTCAGTCAAGAGAAGCTCTCCGGTGAGGAGGGGAAGGAGAGAGACTCACATGACAGCAGGCAAGTATTCAGCTTCGACGACATTCCTGAATTCACTAACACCCGACTCGACAATCTCGGCAGCGTTGACTCCAGCGATCTTTGAAACCCCGTTCTTGAAGAAGTTTGCGTAGATCGCTTCTGAAGCAGAGACCGAGACTGTCGCACTCCAGATCTGGAAGAAACAGACGAGTGCTGACGCTTTTGGTCGATCTTCAGGTTTCGCCACTGCAGATAAAAGTGGATGAGCTGCCATTCCGAGAGGAGAGAGGTGAAGAAAGATAGAAACGCACAAACTTGGGAAGCGATGAAAGAGAGCATGTACAGAGCTCCCATACCAGAACCCGCGATCATCTGATATCCAGTCTGTATATAGAACGAGCCATCGTAAGCTTGATGCACGAAATCAGAATCCATTACGACTTACCCATTTTCCGACTGACGTGGTGTCAGTCATCGTCGAGAACAGTCCAGCACCGATCGAAGTGAGTACAAGACCATAAGCCATTGGGTAATGCCAGTTGCCCCATCTATAGACGACCAGAAGAGTGAGCTCGTTTGAAGGGCAGAAACGGAATCGAGTGGGGAAACTCACCTTGAGCAAACCCATCCTGCGATAATGCCGCTCGCCATGTTGAGCAAGATCAATGGTAACATTTGAACACCAGATCGGAGAGGCGATGAACCTTGAACGGTTTGAAAGTCTGTAAAGAAAAGGGTCGAAAGGATGAGTCTATCGTTCTGTTTGCTTCGAAGGCGAGTATTGACGTACAGATAGGAATGAAGTAGATAAGGGAGTAGAATGTGACACCGCACGCGAATTGAGCTGAATCAAGGATCACCAGCTCTCAGCATCCGCCAGAGTTGGATGAGAGAACGAACAGATGACTCACGACCAAGTGCGAGAGCTCCGAGGTTACGAGAAGTCAACAAACGAATCGAAATGGATGATCTATCTCCCAACCAAGCCTCGAATCCAATAAAGACCATAAAGATGACGACAAATCCGACCAGAAGTCCAATAATCGTTGACGAAGACCAAGGATCTTGGATACCTCCTCGCTGTAGACGTTGAGACGCGTCAGTATACGGTGCAGAGCGAGAATGAGGAGGACTACATACCTGTAAAGCGAGCAAGAGGCAAACGGTCGAACTGAGCAACAACACCGCTCCTCCCCAATCCATCCTCATCAATCGTTCTTTCACCGTGTACTGTTGAGGGATTCGGGGAGGATCGCAGAAGAGGAAAATGGCGGCTAGGACGAAGGGAGTCGGGATGAGACAGATCCAGAAACACCACCTCCAACCGATTGTCGAAGTCAAGGATCCGCCGATCTATACGAGAGCTGTCAGTGAGTCGTGAAGAGATGTATGGACAGAGAGAGAGAGAGGCTTACGAGAGGTCCGATTACTGTTCCCGAACCGCTAGAAAAGTGTGAGAATCGAGAGTCAGCCGAGAGTCACATCCGAGAGAGTAGCGAGAGCGCAAACGTACTAGCATGCGTTCATGAGAGAAGTAAAGATAGCCTGTACACGCATAGGTAGAGTATTGGCAGCGATAGCGAGAACTAATCAAAAACGGACAAACGATCATCGGTCTCCTAAATGAATCGAGATAAGCTCGTCCGACTCACTTCCGATGAACAATCCAGCGTATCCCAACCCTTGCATAGCTCTACCCGCAATGAACGTAGCCGAGTTTTGCGCGACAGCACAAATCAAAGTCCCAATCTCGAAAGTCACGAATGCGGTTGTGAAGCACCATTTTTGAGGGAAGAATTGGAAGGCCCGACCATAGAGCGGTTGGAAGGAACAACAGGTGAGGAGGTAGGCGGAACCGTCTGTGCGGGAGGAATCACATGGGGAAATGGAGAGGTCAGTGAACCGTTGAATGAGGATTTCGGGACTTTTATGGAAGTTGAGGAGAGGAGTGGGTGAACTCACACCATCCGATATCTTGTAAAGCTTGAAAGTCATTCGAGATTGAGGGAGTAGCAGAAACGACGATAGTTTGTTCCAGTCCGACCAAGAATTCGACGAGTAACTACGGTTCACCTCACTTGTTAGCCTCGAGCTCTACGTACAATGTGAGATAGAGCATACCATAGCGATCATCAACAATACCAGCCTGACCCCTGTGAGTGGTTTAGCACCACTATTCGGTACTTGATCTTTCCCGCTATTGAAATCGATCGATCCATCCCTCTCCCTCTCTCGCTTCTCTGATTCCGCCGGGGTTCCAATTACAGTAGTAGCATCCGTTAATGATACTCTACGTTGTCGTTCCTCTTTCAATGCGAGTTCTCCTAATCCTGGTCGATGATCTTCTTCATTTGAAGTTTGATGTGGTCGACTAGACATTGTTCGCGTCTATGTATATGATATTGAAGCAGCTGAAGGGTTATGTGTGAGAAGCCAGAGTGGAGAATTGAAATGAAAGTGGAAAAAAAGAAGAAGAAGAAAAGACGGGCGAGTTTTTTTGAACTTGAAAGTGGAATCGGGTTCGAGTCCGGGTGCGAACGACACGCTTCGAGTCGACTCCAACCGCGCTCTAACCGACTGATGACAAACTGCTGGTGCGCAAACGAGTCAATTTGAAGCCCAGCGAATACGTCTAGCCGCCATTCCGCGAGGAGTATGATCGTTGAAAAGGTACAATTCCACTCTATGAAGTTATGTGCAACCAAACGACGAGAGACAAAAAGAAAGCAATGCGACCGATTAAATAAGCGTTATACAACAGATTCCTGCTCCCCGTTCGTTCATAGAGGTATATCCACCTCGTCTATCCGTCCTCTCGTTGTTGTTGGAAAGAGATCCCCTCCCTCATTCACGAATACCCCTTCTCCGCTCATTTTCTCCCGCAAAACCTCGTCCACTCGTTTCCTCACTAACGTAATCAATGTCCCTTCCTCCTCATTCCAACAAACGTCCTCATCCACTCTACTCAACATCTCCGCCGACCATAAATATGAATCTTCAAATTCTGGCGGAATTGAGGAGGAAGAGTTGGGGGAGCAGGAAGGAAGGGAGGATCCAGAGGTGGTTTGAGCGAGGATCCAACGAGAGGGGAAGGAGGAAACGCCACAAGTTTCTTGCTCGCAGAGTCGCATGACGCTAGAGGAAACAGAGGAGATTATTGATCAGTTCGATCAATAGTCCTGCTGAAAGAGAAGAGAGAGGGAGGTTACCCTTCGCTATACATCGCAGCAGGTCCAGCTTTACACACGGTATCGTCAATTACATAGGGAGAGTACGTAGATGAACGAACGAGAGCGTACCTTTCAATCTCAAACCAGGGAACTTTTCGAGTTGTTCTGCCGGTCCGAACGGAATCGAACATGCAGTTTCTAACATTCTCTGACCTGCTCCACCCCACTCTGGTCCTGCTATCAGTAGACTTTTACTGCACACGACAACACGAATGGTCAGCAAGCGAAAGCAAGTGAAGAAAGAGAATGAAAAGGCTTACTCGACGAACTCCTGAGTCGCAACATAACCAACGAACGATCAGCTAACGCACACCGTTCGAGAGAAAAGTGGCCACTCACCTTTTCTACTATCACCCCTGGACCAGCTCTCACGACCTCGCTCAAATCCCTCAAGAACACGGTATCGACATCGACAAACACCCCTCCAAACTTCGCCAACAATAACAATCTGATCAAATCCCTCCTCGTCATACTCGGCATCTCCACCTCTCTCCTATACTCTAAATCCTTCCATTCTTTCATCTCATCGAGACATGTTCCGACAGAGAGGGATTCGTTGAATTGTCGGAACTCGATGAGGGAACCGTAGGGGGTGTAGCGGGAGATGAATGTTGAGGGGGGAGGGGTTTCATACCACCAGATTAGGCGGTTGAGCGAGGTGGGAGAAGAGGATTGGGTAGCGAGCCAGGAATCTGTCGTGAGGGAGAAAGTAGGGGTTCTCCATTTCCGTCCGGACCAAAAGACATGCGTCTGCGAGTCTCAAAGATGACATTAATGATCTCGTATGGAGATGACTGATGCGATAGAGAGAGAAACGCACGATCAATCCCTCATCAGGTAATGGATAAACTGGACAACCTTCCTTCGTCAACTGTAAATCCGGATCTGTCCTCCCTTCCCTCACAACATCAGCGTTTCCCCCACTCCCATACAAACAGAGAGTGAAGATAACTCACCTTCCCTCCATTCCCCCTCTTCATGACTCTTCTCCCAACTCCTCCTAACACAAGTCGTATCCTCTCTCGGAACCTCCCATCTACTCGCCTCTAATCCCCTCCCCACAAAATAATCTTTCAAATCCTTCAAACCTCTTCTATCTAGTTTCCCGTTACTCAAGTGAGTCAAACTTGAAAGGACAATTAATAATCCAGTTGCGATGGCGAGTTTCGATGGGGTTGGCGTATACATATCTGGCTGAGAAGGGGGAGGCATGATGGGGGACGTGGTGGAGAATGAAGAGGAGGGAGTGTCGGGAAGGTGAGAGGCGGAAATGGAATCTTTCGAGGTAAGGGGCGAGGAATCTTCAGAGGTGGAAAGTTCGACGTAATCTCTTCCTCCTACTCGCGGCGTCGAACGAGTACTATCATCTCCTACTTCTTTATAGTGATTGTAAGCTGACATCGAGACGGGAACATGGTTAGGTACTGAATCTTGAGAAAGTTGAGGAGAGGAGAGGAAATCGGAACTCACTCCAAGTAGCTAGAGTCAATACGCCAATCCCAAAAGTCGTTCTGAAATCCAATCCATCCGTAACAGGGAAGAACAAGTGTTGTAACATGAACACTGTCGTGATGCAGAGCGAACTTCCAACCAATTTAACCAAGTTGTCCCGTTGCCTCAAGATCAACGCTACGACGAGTCCGGTAGCGGCGGTGACGGTGACTACAAGGGAGAACGCTGGGATTGAGGCGAGGGTCGAGGAGGCTTCGATGGGTGCGTTGAGGTTGGAAAGGATCGCTGCGATTCCAGAGAAAAGCGCTCCCCATAGGTAAAGATACGTCTAAGTCGTCCCTATCAGTCAGCTCACGTGTCATTAAAGCGGAAGAGTAGGAGGGTGCTCACCTGAGCTTGCCAGAACCCGATATCTTCTTTCAAAGCCAATTCCGTATAAACCGACGAACAAGCACTAACGATTCCCACTGTCAATCCAATCACTGGCCCACTGATCAAATCCCCAAAACTGATATTCCCCCTCTGAGATGAATCCCATAATGCTTCTGGTGATCCAGCTAAGATCAAACCAAACGTCAAGACTCCTAAAGATATCCACATTGGTTCTGATCTTCTTCGACGAATGACGAAATGATGCAAGATTGCTGTGAGGGGTAGCTACACACTCGAGACAACTCTATCAGCTCATCATGCATTTAGAAGGATACAGGTAGAGAGTACTGACTTTGGTTAAAACGCAAACTTGCAACAAAGCGGGACTAGTAATCTTCAACCCAGTGAAATACAACACGTTGTTTGTCCCGTACAATGCTGCGGGAATGGCGAACCTCGCATAAGGTTTCAAATAGTTGTAGTAAGATTCTTGAGGAGATTTAGTTGATAAGATGAATTTGGGTTGATTCGGGGGAGTAGACCACAACACTCCCACTACCGCTACTACCAACTTCAATACCTCGGATCTAACTCACTCCTATCGTGTTAGCTCAGAGTGTGAGGAAGAGGTGATTGTAACTGACCCAAAAGTTAATGCGGAAGGAGCTAAAGAAACTCCAGAATGTAGAGCTCCGAACACTAGTAGAGCTCGTGTAGTATCGACTGTGACATAAAGAGATAGCAGAAGTGCTGCTGACATGGTCTCTCGACCCGCGAGGGATCCTATGAGAATGGAAAGGAAGGAAGAGGAGGGAAAGAAGGAAGGAAAGGAATTCCGCCGGACTCTTGGTCCCGACGCATCTCGCAAACCCGCAAGATGAAAACGGTGACAGTCTTAGTAGGCGGTACAGAACACGGCAATGAACGCGAAACAGCGACCCGAAAATTGTAGAATAATATTCGGATTTTCGCAACCTGCGAAATCCCTATTAACTCTACAACCGTACAGTCTCTGTCTACTCTCTCAGTACAGCTCCTCCGTGACCCTCGCCTAATCCTGCAATAAAGCTTGTACTATATGACCCACTCTCAACATTCTCAAATCCGAATAAGTTTGTCCACACCCAACGAAATAAATCGGTTGACCCGTCGTATAAGTCATCGATAACGCTGCTCCGACCTACAAACCACAAACACTCAATCATCAGTCCCAATCTCAATCTCGCGGAGTAAAGAGGGGAGAGTTTACTTTATCATCAATCGTATCGAACCTGTTTTCGCTCTCAATCAGTGCCCATCCACTTCAGAAAAACAGAGAGACAGCTTACTTAGTCAGGATCATTCCATCTATTCCTCTCGCCTCTTTCTTTCCCCCTCCTCCACTTCCACCTCCAGAGGAAGCAGAGAAATCCCTCAAACTCCGATCGAACTTGACTAGTTGATCTACCGCTTCGTTACCTACCAGTGCTTCTCCAACGAAAATGATCTTGTCTGGTTGATTCACTGAGATCAACTGTGGGTGCCGAGATTGGATTAGCAAGGGTTCGTTTGAAAAAAAAAAGGGAGAGAGAAAGAGAAAGAGAAAGACGTACTTTAGATAAGGCTCGCATGAGTGGCTCGTTATCCTGCATACGACCTGCAGGTCCAGTAAGATTCACGTCAGTCATGCTCGAGAGAGTCGAGTGAAAGCTCGGTAAGAACTTACCTGCAGTATCGATCAACACGACATCGAATCCATTCGATTTCGCTGTTCTCTTCCAGTATCAGCACTACTCCCCACTCATCCTACCTCGAGAGAGGTGAAAGCTCACCATAACTCAACGCATCCTTCGCGATTCCCGCCGCGTCTTTCCCATACCCTTTCTCAAACAACTCGACTCGTCCCAATCCCTCTCCTCCCAACTCGCCCAAATTCCTGGTATGAACCCTCAATTGCTCCACCGCTCCACTCCTAAACGTATCACACGCGGCAATCAACACTTTGAATCGATTCTGTAACAACCAAAAAGCGACTTTTGACAAGTTTGTCGATTTCCCAACTCCATTCACTCCGACGAATGTAATTGCATAAGGTTCTGATTTTCCGACGGAGGAGGAGAGGGAACGTTTTCGAGTGATTTCGAGGAGGAGATCGGTCGAGGTTTTGGGAGTGAGAACTCGAGTTAAAGCTTCTTCGACAGATTTCTTCACTTCTTTTTTCACCGCTCCCCAACCACTCACTTTCTTTCCTTCCAATGATCGACCGACGGATTCGACGAGTTGGGTAGCGATAGGGGAAGCGACGTTTTTCGAGATGAGGTGGGATTGCATCGAGGCGAGAACGGGTTTGAGGGATTCTTTCGTGAGAGTTTGGGAGGTCGAGGTCGAGAGTGAGAGGCGGGAGAAGAAGGATGAGAATGTAGATTGAGAAGTGGAAGCGACAGGCGAGGAGGAGGTTTCATCGTCAGAATCGTCGGATTCTTGGGATTTGATCGAGTAATCCGCTACTTCATACATTCCTTGGTTGTCTCGTTTACCGAGCGCGTCTTGCGAGAGTAACCAATCTGTATCGATCGCTTTGGATGAGGATGAGGAGGAGGGATCGTTGGAAGAATAGTCGTAAGCTGCTAAGTCGGCGGCTGATAAAGAGGAGTCGGCCCATTTAGTAGCACTCTTTGCAGGTCTCTTCGCTTTAGCAGGTGAAGCATCGGATCTGATACACGAACTCAAGATCAGTCAAGTCTGAAGCGAGGAAAGGTAAAGGGGAAAAACAGCGTTACTCTGATCCAGCGTTACTTTCAGTATCCGTTCCACTCTTTCCTCCTACTCCCTTTGCTCCTTTCTGTCGTGCAGCTGCTTTTTGACGAGCTTTGAGAGCGGCGATATTGCGTGCTATTGTCGAGGCGTCTAAAGGTTCAGAGTCCTTCGAAGTGGAGGTCCCGGAGGCAGGATTGGGCGCTGGTAATAGAAATCGAGGAGGAGGATTGAGTAGGTCAGTAGAAGTAGGAATGGAAGTGAATTGACGAGAAACAAAGAGAGTGAACTCACTTTCTGAAGGAGTTGAATCTGGTGAAGTATCAATCACTTGAGATGCTGAAGTCGACGTTCTAGGTTTCGTTCGTTTGTTCTGTACGAAGAGACATTGTCGTACTCAGCTTCAAATGAACGCGTAGTAGGAGGACAGATCTCTTTCGCACCTTTGCAGCTTCCCCTTCCAATTCCTTCAATATCTTATTGAACGTCTCATCCCACCCTTTCCACATATCATTCCAATCCCCCTTCCCAGTTGATCTCGTCATCGTTTCTTTCCCTTTGCCCATCTCGAACAATTCCTTAACTTGTTCCCCCCAACCTCTCACAAAACTCTTCCTAGTCTTCTCGAGCAACTCTGTCGTATAAGTCAAGTTTAGGATCCTTTGATACTCGACGACAAAGATCAAATCCAAAGAGTTTTCGTTTATCCAAGAGAGGGAGTGTTGATCTTTATCCCATTTCGATACTTGGGACGAGGTGGAAGTGAGGGAAGAAGAAGTTCGTTGCTCGATGAGTGCTTCTCGGATGAGAGAGTCGATGGGAGAGGGAGAGGGAGTGAAGGAACGAGAGAATAGAACGAGTCCACCTTGAGTACTATACCCACGAGGGGAGAGTCAGTATTCAGTAGTCGAGGGGGTAAGAGAAGAGCCTACAGTATGGTGAAATGATCGAGCATGATTAACGAGCGAGAGTAGTCCAAGTGTAAGAAGGAGAGAGAGATCAAACTTGTTCGTGGGGTAAACAACATTGCTCTGTCTGCCCCTCCTTCCATTCACTCTAGAATGCTCCACTACACTCTAAGATGAACTCGACTCTATCCTCTGCACTCGCTCACCTCGAACTCTTATTCCCTTCTGCTGATCCGTCATTCCTTCTCACTTGCCTTCACTTCCACTCTCGCTCTTCTCCCCTTAATCAATCCTCATGGACCTCTGCAGCACTCGTAGAAAGAGTATCAGACAAGTTACTGGATCATTCATGGGGAGAATATCCAAAAGTAGCCTGGATCAAGAGTGAGGAGGGAGGAGACAGGGATGGGATCGCGAGTATGGATAAAGTAAAGAGGAGATGGAATAGTACCAAAAACCATGGCAAGGGAAAAGGGAAAGCAGTCACTGACGAGGAGATTCAGACGAGAAGGAGACGGAAGGTTATAGATGTTACATTAGGGAGGAATATCGCTCTGTGAGTTTCTACACGCTCGACATTCTCCTCTTGAAAGCGAGTCGATTGAACTCGCGTATTGACTCTTGAGAAAACGATTCACAGAATTCGATTACATTCAATGTTCCCACTCGTTCCGATCCCTCAAATCCGTCGACTCCTCCTCTCCTTGTCCCATTCATTCCTACACGAATCCGTCGATCAACTCCTCGCCTCCTCCCTTACTCCCCATCCCTCCAAGCCTCCTCTCAAATTCAAACTCTCGACTTTCTTGAATCAATTCTTCTCCCCACGACCTCCTACTGAATCCGCTCTGAGACCGACTGAGAAGGAACCGATTTTGAGATCGGACGATTTGTTCAGGACAAAGAAGGAGGATCAAGAGTTGATGAGCAAGTTTGAGAGAGAGTTTCCGACGCTTGTCGGCATAAGATCGAAGGGAAGAGAAGCGAGTGTTTTTGAGGAGGTCATTGTCATTGAAGGAGGGAGTGAGGAAGAAATGAGAGGAAAGTTGGAGAGGTTTAGGAGGGAGGAAGAGGAGGGATTGGGCAAGGGTTGGTGGAAAGGATTATTCTCGATTCGTCGAGATGACGAACGAGAAGAACAATCACCTTTGACCGTCAACAGGAATCAAGGAAAGAACGTCGAATCAAACGAAGTGGTCGAATGTGAATGTTGTTACACCTCGATTCCGTCGTCTCCCGAGTCGATCGCAACCTGCACTTCCTCCTCACCTCACTCATTCTGTTCCGCCTGCCTTGAATCCCTCGCATCAACCTACGCATACGGACAAACCCCTCTATCTTCCTCACTCCTCTCCCAAACTCCTTCAAACTTGGGAATCCCTTGTCCCTCAACTTCGACCTGTAAATCTACCTTCTCCCTTCCCACCCTACGACAGTTCCTCCCTTCCAAGATTCTAACAGCACTAGAGAAGCGTGCCATTGCACTCACTATCGAACCCGCTCTCACTCCAAAGGAAACCCTTCAATTCTGCCCTCAATGCTCATACGCAGAAATCTCTTCCCCACCACCCTCGCCTCTCCTACTTCTAATCCCTCTCTATTCCCTCCCTCTCTCAGCTCCCGCTATATTCCCATACGTATTACAAACCATCCTCGGTCTTTTCACCCTCTTCATCCTCCTCTCCTTCGTTCTGTTCATCTCCCCCCTTCCCTCCCGACGTATTTCAACAATCTATCTATCCCTCTATCCAACCGAACCCCTCTCAGTCCTCCGCTCAACGGCGACTCTCCCAGAACTCTTGATCGCTTCGTTTGATTCACCCCTCTCTTCAACGACTCACTTGGCGTTGGATCGAGAGAAATTGATTTGGTTGAAACCCTGGCGAGTTCCCTGGGTAGCTCTCAAGTGGATTGAGGAATTGTCAGAGGGAGTGAGGAGGAGGAAAGAAGGAGAGTGTACCGTCTTCAAGTGTAGGAGGACGAAGAATGGGAGAGTTGTCGAAGATTTGGGGAAGCGAGTTATCGGGATTGAAGAAGTGAGAGAAGGAACCGAGGAAGCTCGTCTGGAATTCCTCAGATCTCGATTCTTTACCGAGAACTCGGAGGAGTGGTGTGGGATTTATTCATGTCTACTCTGTTCCTCCCCTCTCAATCCAGCAGCTTCATCACTACATCGCTGTCACTCCTCCTCGTCCCCCACTACTCCGGCAGAATCTTTGAGGCTGGCACTCGAGAACGCGGCGAGCGAGGCCGTGAGGAGGGTTTGTATGAAGTGCGGAACGAGTGGAGTCAAGGATGAAGGTTGTAATAAAGTACGTTCCCTCCTTTACCCCTTCTCCTAACTCGAAGTTGGGCTGATCGGAAGTGAGGGGATAGGTCGTTTGTAGGTGTGGTCAAGCTTTCTGCTGGGCTTGCAAGCAGGAGATTGGGATTGAGGGTTATCGACACTACTGTCAGCATTTCACCATGCGTGCGTCTTCCTCCTAGACTCGATTTTCTCCATTAGAGGGTCTTACCGATAGTTCGAAGGATATACAGCTGGTCAGACTTGTCAGCAGTGTGACAAGTGTTTGTTGTACAAAGAACCGGACGAGAAAGAGCTCGTCAGAGAAGCGGTTCAACAAGGTACGCTTTCGCTTCTTCTTTCATTAGTCTGTTTCGACACTGATAGGTGAAGTAGAGTTTGTCTACAGCTCGGAGGAAATGGTTGATTGGACATCCTGAATCGGCGGATCAAGTAGATGGGATGGGAGTTTCGTTGGATCTGACAGAAAGGAATAGAGGTTCGTCGTCTCTCCACGCACGTTCGCACATGTTAAGCCATCCAGGCGCTGACCTGAACTGGCCAACATCGATGAACAGTAGCGGATTGGGTAACGGAGAATTTCGACAAGTTCGCGACGAAGATATTGAGAGTATTACTATGAGTCTGCGATCATCGGGATGCTGGAAACCTCGACATTATATCTATTCCGGTACATACAAGGCTTGCGTGAGAGTTCGAGGCGCGATTGTCGTCGTGAAAGTTTTCGCCTCGAAATTTGCCCTTGTTCGCAATACGACGGCCACCGCTCTAGCGTTAGTCTTCCTAGCTCTGCCTCCTGTGCGAGAATTTGTACTGATCATTGTTCCCCCGCCCAGCTTCCGAACTCATGCGCCTTCTTCCGCGCACCTACCCTCATTGTTTTCCCATTGTTCCCCACAGAACACACTCCTTGCCCTCCTCCCTCTCACTCCAACTTCACACACTCGTTCATAATACAACTCTCCACCCCCTTAGTAATGCGAGGGAATCACCGTCCACGACATGGCCCCCCATCTCGCTCTTCTTCCTCCCCTTTGTTCCTCAAGCATTCCTTCTTCATCTCCTTCCTCGTTCTTTCCCTTCTACCACTCATCACAGCGCATTTCCCGCTCCATCAATATCCTAGATCACTCCACAATCGCTCTTCCCTCACGTCGAATCAGTCACTCGATGCAACTCTTGAAGGGACGAGCGGAAGTGACCAGGCGGAGGGGTCGGGTCGGTCTAAGGAGGAGAAGCTACTGGCAGCGAATCTGAACATAGGGAAAGGGTTGCAAGCGGAAATGGGGATCGGAGAAGGGGAAATCGAATTGGGAGTGAATTTCGCAGCAAGAAATCGGACTACTTCAGCCTCTGTTGAACCTTCGACCAGCTCAAACTCCTCCCGATCGAGCACGAAGATGAATGAGAGAACCGTAAGCTCAGATTCTCGCTCACCAAGCACATCTCGACCATCGACCACGCAAAAATCTGAATCTTCCTCACACTTAACGTCCTCCACTACT
>Ga0308169_10002248_pt1 | contig 20370 bp, 15 predicted proteins | sample PhyBR1_2_FD_202139 | JGI IMG/M metagenome (GOLD analysis project Ga0308169, IMG submission 202139) | Phyllosphere microbial communities from UC Gill Tract Community Farm, Albany, California, United States - DLSLSB.R1 | ecosystem: Host-associated > Plants > Phyllosphere > Unclassified | place...
TGCCGAAGGGTTCCTCGATCTCGTCGCCGAGGGCATCCAGCCCGAAGAAGGTGTAGGCGACCAGCAGCGTCACCAGCGGGGTCAGGTCGCCGATCGCGTCGACCAGGCCGAAGGGCAGCAGGATGCAATACAGGTAGGCGGTGCGGTGCAGCAGCAGGCTGTAGGAAAACGGAATCGGCGTGCCGTGGATGCGTTCGCAGGCGGCGGCCACGCCGGTCATCGCCGACAGGGTGGCGTCGATGCCCGGCGCCAGGCAGGGATCGAGGCGGCGCTCGCGCAAACAATGTCCGAGATCGGCGCCCATCTCCAGCATCAGCGCGTGCGGCAGGTTGGGCAGGGCGCGCACGCGTTCCCATTCCTGCGGCGCGATCCACGGCTCGATATCGGCTGCGGGGTCGCTGCGCCGCAGGCGGTGGCGCAGCGCATGCGCAAAGGCGATGGCGCGCCGGATCATGCGTTCCCGCGGGGCGCCGCCAGGCGTGTCGCCCGGCTCGATCAGCGACAGGCACTGGCGCGCCAGGCTGCGGCTGCGCAGGACCAGTTCGCCCCATTGCTTGCGGCCTTCCCAGTAGCGGTCGTAGGCGGCGTTGTTGCGGAAACCGAGGAAGATCGCGAGGGGCAGGCCCATCAGCGTGAAGGGGATCGCGCCGATGGCGATCTTGTGGCCCCACAGCGTGCCGTGGGTCCAGGTGACGGCGATTGCCAGCAGGGCGGTGACGAGCAGGCTTTTCCAGATGTTCGGCATCACCGAACCGCGCATCACCAGGAACAGGCGCAGGGCGGAAGGGCGGTCGCGGACGATCATGCCCGCCCCGTTCCGCGCTGCGGCTGCGGGATGAAGGTGGGATCGGTCTGCTGCATCGTCGGATGTGAAACTGCTTGAGTTGCCTTCATTGTGCAACGGACGCAAAAACGCCTGCGTCCGGTTGAAATGGCCTTGCACCATTCTGATACTGCCGCGCGGAAATGACTAATTATGATTCCTGATGCCCGCCATGCGGTTGGTGAATGGTGCGGCGCAACCAAAATTCAGGGTCAGAGCACATTTCGCCCAAAATTCGGGGTCAGAGCACATTTCTGGGCAATGGTTTTTCGGTATGGCCGCGCCAACAGAAAGGGGCTCGGCGCAGGAGATCCGTGCCCAACCATCGCCAGTTTTTCATGGAAGCTATTTCTACAAAAAGTGCTCTGACCCCGAATTTATGAGTTAGAGGAGGGGCAGGATGACGGTGAAGGTGCTGCCCTGGCCTTGGCCGGGGCTGCTGGCGGAGACTTCGCCGCCGTGCAGTTCGACCAGTTTGCGGACCAGTGCCAGGCCGAGGCCGAGGCCGCCCTGGGCGCGGTCGAGGGTGCGCGAGCCCTGGGTGAACAGGTCGAACACCACCGGCAGCAGGTCGGGGCCGATGCCGGTGCCGTTGTCGCGCACGGTCAGGCGCGCGTGGCCTTCGCTCGCCGCCAGCGCGATCTCGATGCGGCCGCCTTCGTGGGTGTACTTGGCCGCGTTGTTGATCAGGTTGGCGGCCACCTGCACCAGGCGGGTATGGTCGCCGTCGACCATCAGGGGCGCATCGGGCAGCGTCACATCGAGCTGGTGGCGGCGCGTTTCGACCAGGGGCCGCGACTGCTCCACCGCTTCGCTCACCACGCGCCGCAGGTCGATCGCCTGGCGGCTGATCGTCACCAGCCCGCGCGTGACCCGCGAGACGTCCAGCAGGTCGTCGACCAGGTGGCGCATGTGGGCCACCTGGCGCGCCACGATCTCGCTGATCTGCTTCACGCGCGGCTCGTGGGAATAGGCGATGCGCAGCATGTCGGCCGCGCTGCCGATCGGCGCCAGCGGATTGCGCAGTTCGTGCGCCAGCATCGCCAGGAACTCGTCCTTGCGGCGGTCCGCCAGCTGCAGCGCTTCCTCGGCGTGCTTGCGTTCGGTGATGTCGATCGCGATCGCGTGCACCACGGTGCTGTGGCCGTCCGGACCCAGGCCGAGGCGGCCGCGGATGTCGATCCAGATCCAGCGGCCGTCGTCGGCGCGGCGGATGCGCGAAGTGGCGCGGTAGGCGCCGTTCTCGCCGCCGTTGCTGATTGCGCGGGCGACCGTCTCGTCCAGGCCGGCGCGATCGTCGGGATGGATCTGGTCCCACAGCTCGGCGACGTTGTTCCAGTGCTTGCCGAACACGCTGTGCAGGTTGGCCGAGAAGCCGACCGTGCCGGTGTGCGGATCGCGTTCCCACACCGCCATGCGCGCCGCCACCAGCCCCTGCTGCAGGCGCTCCTCGCTGTAGCGCACCGCGCGCTCGGCCTCTTCCAGCTGGCTGACGTCGGTGCAGGTGCCGAACCACTGGAGAATGCGGCCGCCGGCGTCGCGCAGCGGCGCGATCGAGCAGAAGAAGCTGTGATAACGGCCGTCGGCGCCGCGCAGCGGAAAGGTCATCTGGTCGGGCTCGCCGCTGACGACGGCCTGCTGCCAGCGCCGCATCACCTCGGGCAGGATGTTCGGGTCGTGCAGCTTCTGCCAGCCCGCTGGCGACACCGTGCCCGGTGCGGCCCCGGTGAACTCGTACCAGCGGTCGTTGAACCACTGGATGTTGCCGTCGGGGTCGGCCATCCACACCATTTGCGGGATGTTGTTCGACAGCTGATGGAACTTGCGGCGCTCCGCCTCCAGGTGGGCATGCTGCTCGTACAGGCGGTCGAGCATGCGGTTGATGGCGCCGGCCAGGCTGACCACCTCGCGGCTGCCGGCCAGCGGCGCGCGCCGGGTGCTGATGCCGGCGTCGCCCAGGCTGGCCGAGAAGGCTTCCAGCCCGCGCAGGTCGCGCGTCAGCCCCAGCGCCAGGCGCGAGGCCAGCAGGAACACCGTCAGCGCCAGCGCGGCCGTGATCGCGCCGATCAGCAGGTATTGCGGGGCCGGCGTGACGAGCGGCTCCGGCAGCCGCCGCTCGTCCTCGCCCAGCACCAGTTTGAGGTGGGCCAGGTGCGACGGCAGCGGCACCCGGGCGGTGATCTCGTGCGCCCGCGCCGGGTGGGCGTCGGCGGGGTCGAGCACGGCCCAGGGCGCCGGCTTCAGGTCGGCCAGGCGGATCTTGTACATCAGCGCGCCCTCCGGCGTGCGGGTGCGCGAGTAGCGCAGCAGGTAGACCCCGAGCAGCTCGCCGTCCAGCAGGGCGGCGCGCTCGTCGCCGCTGGCCAGCCGTTCGCGCAGCCAGGCGGCTTCGCGCTCGCCGAAGCCGGTGGCGCCGTTGTCGGCGATTTCCTTGCCCTCGAAGTCGGTGAACATCACCTGCACCGGGATCCCGTTCATCTGCCGCAGCCCGTGCAGGAAGGGCGTCAGGTAGGTTTCCTTGCCGGCGCTGTCGACCAGGGCGGTGGCCAGGATCGGGCTGGCCGCGACGTCCGCCAGGCGGGTGCTCAGCGCTTGCAGGTTGTGGCCGACCGTGGTCGCGTGGAAGGCCACCTCGCGCTGCTGCAGCAGGTCGTTGGCGCGGTCGCGCTGGCGGTCGATCAGCCAGAACGAGACGATCGAGATCAGCAGCATCGCGGCCGCGGTCAGGATCGCGGCCGCGATCGCGAAGCGCCGCGACAGTCCGGCGGGAAGGGACGCCGGCGCCATCCTCACTCCTGCGCCGGCACCAGCACGCCGTCGTCGCGGTAGCGCGCCATCAGCAGGTCGCCCGGGCCCAGCGCTTCGTGGCGGGACGGCGTGAACGGCGGCGCGTAGTTCTTGACCAGCCCATGCCAGGCCGGCAAGTGTTCCAGCGCGTCGCGCACCAGCTTGCGGTCGGTGCTGCCGGCGCGGTCGATCGCCTGCGCCAGGATGTGGGTCAGGTCATAGGCATGGGCGACGCCGACCGGGCCCTTGATGTCCTCGATGCGACTCACCTTCGATACCCTGGCGGCGCTGGCCAGGAAGCGCCGCACGCGCGCCGGATCGGCCTTCCAGAAGCTGAAGGTCTGGATCACGGAAAAGTCGACCTTCCGCAGCGCCGGCCCGGCCTGCTCCGCGAACTCGCCGCCGGTCACGCCCCAATGGCTCAGGATCGGCAGCCGCTGCTCTTTCGGCAGCGCGGCCATTTCGCGCACCAGCACCGCCGCCTCGTCGTCGTTCGCGACCAGCACGATCGCCTGGGCGCCGGCCGCGCGCAGCTGCCGATATTTGTCGACGAGGGTAGTGTCGCGCCAGTTGTACCAGGAGGTGCCGACGATCTGCATGCCGCGCATGGACTCGGCCGCGCGGGTGGCCGCCTCGGCGTTGCTGCGGCCCCAGGACGTATTCGTCAGCAGCAGCCCGATGCGGTGCAGCCGGCGCCGCTGCGCCGCCTGCAGCAGCCGCGGCATGGCCAGCGAGTCGCGTAGCGACAGGCGGTAGACGTAGTTCGGCCGCATGTCGTTGTCGACGATCGCGTCGGCCGAGGACCAGGGTGCCATGAACAGGGTGCGGGTCGACTTCAGGGTCGGCAGTTCCTCGATGACGACGGGACTGAAGCGGCCGCCGAACACCGCCACCAGGCCCGGCATCTTCGCGAATTCCTGGATGTTGCGGATGCCGCGCGCCGGGATCGAGCGATGGTCCTTGGTCACCAGGGCGAGCGGACGTCCGCCGAGCACGCCGCCGGCCGCGTTGATCTCGGCGATGGCCGCGCGCATGCCCAGTTCGACGGCCTGGGCGGAGGTGCTGTTGTCCAGCCCGAATTCGCCGTCGATCCCCAGCAGCACCGGCTGCGGTGCGGCGGCCTGCGCCAGGCCTCCGGCCAGGGCGAAACAGGCGAGGCCGCGGCGCAGCCAGCGGCGGAGTCGGGTCGGAAAGGACGGGTTCACTGGGGCGGATGACGATTTGACAATGGAAAAGACCATTTTAACGTTTTTACCCGCGCCACCGGCTTTGTTCACGTATTGAAAGACGTTGCGTTGCCGCAACTTACTGTAATGTAAAGACAGAACTTTGCGTATGATGGATCAAGAGACGCGGAAATTCCGTCGGGCCAAATCCTCGCCCTCAGTCCCTGCGCTCGCCGGCCTCCCCATCCACGCCGCCGGTACCGTGCAGCCTTTCTCTTTTCCCGAGGTGAAAATGCTATTCCATCAGCTGAAGATCGGGACGCGCCTGGGTCTTGCGTTCTCCATCGTACTGGTCCTGGCCATCGTCCTGACCGTGACCGGCGCCCTGCGCCTGCAGCAGGTGGTCGGCGCCACCGAGGACATGGACATCGCGATCCGCAAGGCCCGCCTGGCCGACCAGTGGCGCGCCAGCAGCCGTCTCAACCGCGCCCTGATCGATACCCGCCTGCGCGCCACCGATGCCGACGACCTGAAAGCGGTCAGCGGCCGGATGAAGGCCAACAGCGCCGACATCGGCGCTCTCCAGAAGGAACTCGAATCGCTGGTGGGCCTGCCGGAAGGCAAGGCCCTGTTGGCCGAGATCGCCGAGCGCCGCAAGGCCTATGTAGCAGCGCGCGACGAGGTCTTCGCCCTGAAGGATGGCGGCAAGGCGGAGCCGGCCGAAGTCCGGCGCCTGGCCGACAGCAGGATGATCCCGGCGGTGAATGCCTACGACGAGGCGGTCGGGCGCCTGTCGGCGCGCCAGACGCGCATGTTCGACGAGGCCAAGGCCAGGGTGGCCGAGGTGGCGGCCAGCGGACGCCGGCTGCTGGCGCTGATCGGCGTGCTTGTCGTCCTGCTGGGCGGCGTGCTGGCCTGGCGGCTGACGCGCAGCATCACGGTCCCGCTGCGCGATGCGGTCGCGCTGGCGAACGCGGTGGCGGACGGCGACCTGTCGATTCGCATCGACCATGTGGCAAAAGACGAAACCGGCGAACTGATGGCCGCCCTGAACGCGATGGCCGGCAAGCTCAATGCCCTGGTGACCCGGGTGCGCAGCGGCGCCGACAGCATCGCCACCGCCGCCGTCGAAGTCGCCACCGGCAACCTGGATCTCTCGAGCCGCACCGAGCAGCAGGCCGGCTCGCTGGAAGAAAGCGCATCGGCACTCGAACAGCTGACCGGCACCGTGAGGAACAACGCCGACAACGCGCGCCAGGGCAGCGAACTGGCGGCCGGCGCTTCCCGCGTGGCCGCGCGCGGCGGCGCGGTGGTCGAGCAGGTGGTCGCGACCATGGGCGAGATCGACGAGTCGGCGCGCAGGATCGTCGACATCATTTCCGTCATCGACGGCATCGCCTTCCAGACCAATATCCTGGCCCTGAACGCGGCGGTGGAGGCGGCCCGCGCCGGCGAGCAGGGACGCGGTTTCGCGGTGGTGGCCGGCGAAGTCCGTACCCTGGCCCAGCGCTCGGCCACGGCCGCCAGGGAAATCAAGGCCCTGATCGATACCTCGGCCGAGAAGGTCGGCAAGGGCAGCCGCCTGGTGGGCGAAGCCGGCGCCACCATGCAGGAAGTGGTCGCCAGCGTGCGGCGCGTCACCGACCTCATGGGAGAGATCTCGGCCGCTTCGCGCGAGCAGAGCATCGGCATCGAACAGGTGAACGGCGCCATCGCCCAGATGGACCAGGTCACCCAGCAGAACGCAGCCCTGGTCGAGGAAGCGGCGGCCGCCACCGAATCGATGCAGGAGCAGGCGCACAGCCTGGCCGACGCGGTGAGCGTGTTCAGGCTCGACGCCGCGGGTGGGGTGGCCAAGACGGCGCCGACGGCTGGGTTTAGTACGTCGTTCCCGCCAAGTTTGCGTGAATAGCCGATATCATATGCTATCGGTATACGACGAACCTGGCTTCCCGCCTGCGCGGGAACGACGTTTCAGCGCTGCGGCTTAAGCATATGCAAAAACTCCTCATCCTCCTCGGCCTCATCCTCCTGGCCGTCGGCCTCGCCTGGCCCTGGCTGCGCCGGCTGCCGCTCGGCCGCCTCCCCGGCGACATCCACATCGTCCGCGAAGGCTTCAGCTTCAGCTTCCCCATCGTCACCTGCCTCATCGTCTCGGTCGTCGTCTCGCTGCTGCTGTGGTTCTTCCGCCGCTGAGCGGCGCTTTCTCTCCTTCCCGGCCACATTCCTTGCCGGCGCGTGCGCGTGTCGAAAAATCAACACGCGTATTCGCGATAGCAAGATTTGACAAACATGGCCAAGAAATCAACGACACAATGCGCCCCATACGAAGACGAGAGACGCTGCAGCGTCCGCCGAATTCGACACTGGCAGCTTCACGTTGAGACATAGTTTGGGAGACGAAGACATGAACGAGTCGAAGGCAGGGAAGGCGATCGCACGCACCGCGATCGCAAGCGCGGTATCGGTGCTGGTGATGGGGATGGCGGCGCAGGCCCAGGCCCAGGACGCTGGTGTCGGCGAGGCGCAGACGGTGATCGTGACCGGCGTGCGCGCCGCGCTCGAGCAGTCGCTGCGCCAGAAGCGCAACGCCGATTCGGTGGTCGAGGTGGTAACGGCCGAGGACATCGGCAAGATGCCCGACAAGAACGTGGCCGATGCGATCCAGCGCCTGCCCGGCGTGAACACCCAGTCCTCGGCCGGCGGCGAGGGCGGCTTCGGCGAGAACGACCGCGTCAGCCTGCGCGGCACCAGCCCCAGCCTGCAGCAGACCCTGTTCAACGGCCATGCGATCAGCACCGGCGACTGGTTCGTGCTGAACCAGATCGGCGGCAACGTCGGCCGCTCCAGCAGCTTCTCGCTGCTGCCCTCGGAACTGGTCGGCTCCATCGTCGTGCAGAAGAGCGCGACCGCCGACCTGGTCGAAGGCGGCGTCTCCGGCGCCATCAACGTGATCACCCGCCGTCCGCTCGACTTCCGCCAGCCGCTGACCGTGGAAGCCTCGATCCAGGCCAACTACAACGACCTGTCGAAGAAGACCGAGCCGCAGGTGTCGGCCCTGGTGAGCTGGAAGAACCCGGCGAACAATTTCGGCGTGCTGCTGCAGGGCTTTTCGGAGAAGCAGAGCGTGCGCCGCGACGGCCAGGAAGTGCTGGGCTACACCCCGATCAGCGCGACCAGCGCCGCCGCCGTCGCCAATCCGGCGCTGGCCGGCGTGGCGGTGCCGACCTTCATCGGCGCCGCCCTGTTCGAACAGAAGAAGAAGCGCGAAGGCGGCGCCTTCGACATCGAGGCCAAGCCCTCGCGCGACTTCGGCATCGACCTGAACGGCTTCTATTCGAAGCTGCAGGCGCCGCACCAGAACACCAACTGGCTGGCCGCGCCGGCGAACTCGATCAACAGCAGCGGCCTGATTCCGCAGAATCCGGTCATCCGTAACAATACCCTGGTCGGCGCCGGCTTCGTCAGCAACTCGGGCGAGGTCGACAACATCTACCGCCCGAACGCCGGCGGCGAATCCTGGTACGTCGACCTGAACGGCCGCTGGCGCCCGAGCGACAACCTGAGTTTCACGGGCCGCATCGGCAAGACCCACGGCATCGGCTACGACCGCGACGACGTCTACTACCAGAACAACGTCGACGGCGGCATGGTCTATGCCCTCAACGGCCTGACCCCGGCCACCGTCAGCTACCCGGGCGGGAATACGGCGAAGCCCGGTTCGACCGCCTGGGCCGGCGGCGGCGAGGCGCAGTCGGTGGACCAGGAAAAGTATGCGCAGGTCGACGGCGAACTGCGCGTGCGCGACAATGCATGGGTGAACGGGGTGCGCTTCGGCGCCCGCTTCACGGATCACAACCGCACCGCCGAGCACCCGCTCGAGACCCGTCCGGGCCCGAACGGCTTCAGCAATCCCGGACCGGCCTGGAGCGGCAGCATGTATCCGTCCGACTTCGGCAAGGACCTGGGCGGCAACGTCTTCAACGGCTACTTCAAGTACGACGGTCCGGCCCTCGGCGCCTGGGGCGCGGTGCCGGGCAACCGCCTGCTCGACTTCACCTTGCGCCATAACTGGCTGGATGAATTCCGCGTCGCCGAGAAGACCGCGGCCCTGTACGGCATGGCCGAATTCGGCGGCGACGGCTGGAGCGGCAATGCCGGCCTGCGCGCGGTCGAGACCCGCCAGACCACGGTCGTGAACCTGCCGGGCGGCGCCGCGCCGATCACCGGCTCGGCCTTCGGTCCCTATACCCCGACCACCTTCAAGCGCACCTACCGCGACTACCTGCCGAGCGTGAACCTGAAGTTCGACGTGAGCCCTAGCCTGGTGATGCGCGGCGCCATCGCCAAGACCGTGGCCCGCCCGGACTACAGCGCGCTGGGCGGCTCGGTGTCGCTGAACGACGACGCCCTGTCCGGCAGCGGCGGCAACGTCAACCTCGACCCGGTGCGCTCGACCAACTTCGACCTCTCGGCCGAATGGTATTTCGCGCCGAAGGCGATGCTGTCGGCCGGCCTGTTCTACATGGACTTCGGCTCCATCGTGGCGCAGGGCACCAGCACCGGCAGCTACTACAACAACAAGCGCGGCGTGTTCACCGATTACCAGATCACCTCGCCGTACAACACCGGCGCCAGGAACAAGGGCGTGGAACTGAGCTGGCAGCAGCCGCTGATGAACAATTTCGGCTTCCTGGCCAACTACACGTACGCGGACGGCGAACTGGATGACGGCGGCGAGATGCTGAACTCCTCGAAGAACACCTGGAACCTGACCGGTTTCTACGAGAACGATCGCTTCAGCGCGCGCCTGGCCTACAGCTACCGCTCGGCGTACAAGGCGGGCGTGGACCGCGGCGCCAGCCAGCACGTCGACAGCATGCCCTCGCTGGCGGCATCGGTGAACGTCAAGCTGACCGAGCACCTGACCTTGACCTTCGACGCGCTGAACCTCACCAACGAGACCATCAAGATGTACGCGGAGAACAAGGACCGCCCGCGCGCCTTCTACTCGAATGGCCGCACCTTCTACCTCGGCCTGCGCGGCAAGCTGTAATCAGATGGCAGTCGTTGGTATCAGCTGGGAATGCCTGTCCAACCTGGTGGGGGAGGAAGCCTTCTCCGCCAGGCTGGTACTGCGCAACACATCGCATGCGCCGATCGCGGCGGGATGGTCGGTGTACTTCAACACCTGCCGCCGCGTGCTGGCGAACACGGTCGATGCGGGCTATCGCATCGACCACCTGAACGGCGACCTGTTCCGCCTGCACTCGACGAGCGAGGCGGACTGGTTGCCCGGCCAGGCGCTCGCGATCGGCTACGTGGCCCAGTTCTGGGCCATCAGCGTGACCGACGCGCCGCTCGGCTTCTACCTGATCGAGGCCGACGGCCGTGTCAGCGACCTGGGCGATCCCGAGATCCTGCCCTTCGCGCGGCCGGAGCAACTGCACCGCAACGCGCGCGACCTGCTGCCGCCCGCCGATGCGGCCTGGCGCTACCGCGACAACGCCGACCTCTATCTGCTGCCGCGCGAGGCGGTCGGCCGCATCACGCCGAAGCCGCTGCGCGCGCGCTTCAATGGCGGAGGCTGCGCGCTCGCCGCCGGTTCCGTACTCGCCGCGGCCGCGGGCCTGGCCGGCGAGGAAGCCTTCCTGCGCGGGCTGCTGGCCGGACTGCCGCCCGGCGCGGGCGCGCGCATCGATCTGGCCGTCGCCGAGGTCGATGCGCCGGGTCCGGAAGCCTATCTGCTCGAAATCGGCGCCGGCTCGGTGCTGGTGCGCGGCGCCAGCGCCCATGGCGTGTTCAACGGCATCCAGACCCTGGCCCAGCTGCTCGAAGCCGACGGCACGCTGCCCTGCGGACGGGTGCTGGATGCGCCGCGCTTCGGCTACCGCGGCATGATGCTGGACGTGGCGCGCCACTTCTCGTCCAAAGAGACGGTGCTGCGCCTGCTCGACTGCATGGCCTGCTACAAGCTGAACAAGCTGCACCTGCACCTGACCGACGATGAAGGCTGGCGCCTGCAGATCGATGCGCTGCCCGAGCTGACAGCGCTCGGCTCGAAGCGCGGCGTCGCCGGGGATGGGCAGAGCCTGCCGCCGTCCTTTGGTTCCGGCGCCGACGTCGAAGGTTCGGCCGGCACCGGCTATTACGATGCCGCCGACTTCATCGCCATCCTGGGTTATGCGCAGGCGCGCCACATCGAGGTGATCCCCGAGTTCAATATGCCGGGGCATGCGCGCGCCGCCGTGCTGGCGATGCGCGCGCGCCACGACCGCCTGCGCGCGGCCGGCGATATCGAAGGCGCCGAGCGCTATCTGCTGAGCGATCCGGATGACGCCTCGCGCTACGAATCGGTGCAGATGTGGCGCGACAACGTGATCTGCATCGCGCGGCCCTCCGTCGACCGCTTCATCGATACCGTGGTCGCCCACGTGGCGGCGCTGTACCGCCGGGCCGGGGTGCCGCTGCGCGCCGTGCACACGGGCGGCGACGAGGTGCCGCTGGGCGCCTGGCTCGGCTCGCCGGTCTGCCAGGCCCTGATGCGCGAGCGCGGCTGGAACGATGTCGGCCAGCTGCATGCGGACTTCGTCGAACGCTGCCGCGCGATCCTGGCCAGGCACGGCCTGGCCTTCGCCGGCTGGGAAGAGACGGCGCTGAAGCACGGCGCGGCCACCGCCGGGGGCTGCGCGCCGGCCCAGCACGAGAACACCCAGGCGGTGGAGGGCGCCCCGCTGCCGCTGCCGAAACCCGGCTTCGACGGGCCGGGCTTCCAGGTCTATGCCTGGAACAATGCCTGGGGCTCGGGCAAGGAAGACGTGGCCTACCGCCTGGCCAACGCCGGCTACGACGTGGTGCTGGCGAATGCCGCCAACCTCTACTTCGACCTGGCCTATGCGAAGGACCCGCGGGAACCGGGCTATTACTGGGCCGGCTTCGTCGAGACCCGCCATGCCTTCGTGTTCTGCCCGCTGGACATGATCGCCAGCGCCGCCAGCGACCCGATGGGACGCGCGCTGCCGCCCGAGCGGCTGGCCGCGATGGCGCGCCTGTCCGATGAAGGCCGCACGCGCATCATCGGCCTGCAGGGCCAGCTGTGGGGCGAAAATGCGCGTTCGCGCGCCCGCATCGAATACCTGGCGGCGCCGCGCATGGTGGCGCTGGCGGAGCGGGCCTGGGCGCCCGATCCCGGCTGGTGCGGGATCGGCAATCCGCAGGCGCGCGCCGCCGCGATCGAGTCGGACTGGAACGAGTTCGCCAACCGCCTCGGCCAGCGCGAGCTGCCGCGCCTGGACCGCGCCCCGCTGGCCTACGGCTACCGCCTGCCGCCGCCGGGCGTGCTGTACGACGGCCGGACCCTCCGCGCGAATGTCGCCCTGCCGGGCCTGGCCCTGCATTACACTCTGGACGGCAGCGAACCGGACGCGGCCAGCCCGCGCTACACAGGCCCGGTGCAGGCCGGCCCGCGGGACCGCGTGTTCAAGGTGAGGACCTTCGACACCCGCGGACGCGGCAGCCGCACCGTCACCATCGAACTGGAGCAGGGCTAAACAACAAGGTCAATGAGCATGGACAAGGCAGAGCCGCATCACCTGGCGCCCGGCAAGCTGCGCCACCCGCTGGCCTGGGTGCCCAGCCTTTACCTGGCCCAGGGCCTGCCTTTCTACAGCGTCGCGCTGGTGGCGGGCCTGATGTTCAAGAGCATGGGCGTGCCCAACGAGCAGATCGCGCGCTGGACCGGCCTGCTGGGCCTGGCCTGGGTCTTCAAGGCCTTGTGGAGTCCCTTCCTGGAACTCTTCCGCAGCAAGAAGCGCATCGTGGTGACCCTGCAGCTCACGGGCGGGGTCGCGCTGGCGGCGCTGGCCCTGGCCCTGCAATTGCCGGCCTGGTTCGCGCTGGCGATCGCCTTGCTGGGCGTGGTGTCGCTGGCTTCCAGCACCCACGACATCGCCGCCGACGGCTTATATATCGCCAGCCTGTCGGCGAAACAGCAGGCGGCCTACGCCGGCTGGCAGGGCGCCTTCTTCAACGGCGCCAAGTTCCTGTCGCTGGGCGGACTCGTGATCCTGGCCGGCCACCTCGAGCAGTCGGTCGGCCCGCAAGCCGCCTGGGCCACCGTGTTCGGCCTGCTGGGCGCGCTGATGGCGGGGCTCGGCCTGTATCATGCCTGGGCGCTGCCGGGGCCACCTGCGAGTGCGGGCCCCGCATCGGCCAAGGCGGCCACCGTGCGCGGCACCGTCGCCGTGCTGGTCGACGTGATCCGCGCCTTCTTCGCCAAGCCCGGCATCTGGCTGGGCATCCTGTTCATCCTGCTGTTCCGCACCGCCGAAGGCCAGGTCCAGACCATCGGCCCGCTGTTCCTGCGCGACGCCCGGGACATCGGCGGCATGGGCCTGTCGACCCAGGAAGTGGGCGCGATCTACGGCACCGCCGGTACCGCCGCCTTCCTGGTCGGCAGCATCCTGGGCGGCTATTTCACCTCCTGGATCGGCCTGAAGCGCGCGATGCCCTGGCTGATCCTGGCGATGAACGTGCCCAACCTGGTGTTCTATTACCTCAGCATGACCCAGCCCGAATCGCTGAGCGTCGTCACCGCCGCGCTGGCGGCCGAGATGTTCGGCTACGGCTTCGGCTTCGTCGGCATGATCCTCTTCATCATGCAGGTGATCGCGTCCGGGCCTTATCAGACTGCCCACTATGCGCTGGGCTCGGGTTTCATGCAGCTGGGCTTCGTGCTGTCGAAGGTGGTCAGCGGCGACATCCAGCAGGCCCTGGGCTACCGGCACTTCTTCCTGTGGGTGGTGCTGTCGGCGCTGCCGGTGCTGGTGCTGACGCGTTTCGTGAGGCTGGAACCCGACAAGGTGTAAAAAGCCCTTGAAATACTCCCGCTATACTCCACATGGAGTATAAGGAGAGTATTTTCATGAAACTTGTCGAAGCCAAACCAAAATTCCCCGACACCGACAAGGTGACGGTCAACCTCGGCCTGGTCGACCTCGCGCAGATGGACCTGCTGGTCGAAGAGGGCTTCTATACCAACCGCACCGACTTCGTCCGGATGGCGGTCCGCAACCAGCTCCAGCTGCACGGCGAGGCAATCCGCCAGACCGTGACGCGCAAGCGCTACGTGATGGGCATGCAGCGCTATTCGAAGGCCGAGCTGGAAAAAACGGTGGCGCGCGGCGAACGGCTCGAGATCCACGTGCTCGGCCTCGCTTCCATCGACGACGACGTCACCCCCGAGCTCGCACGCGAAGCCATCGCTTCCCTCCATGTGCTGGGCGCCTTTCTCGCCTCCAGCGCCGTCAAGGCCGCGCTGGCAGACCGCATCGAATCCTGAGGAACCAAATATGAAACCCTACGAAAAATTTGTCGACAATATCCTGGGCGCAGTGCGCTCCAGCCAGGGCAAGGACCCTGCCGCCGCCACCGCGATCATCCAGGAGGCGCTCAAGACGGCCGGCCTGATGGGCACGGTGCCATCGACGGCACGGGCGCAGCAGCAGGGCGCGCCCTTCGTCGACCTGAACCCGCCGCCGGCGTGGGCGCCACATGCGCGCCAGGGCAAGGCGGCGCCGGATGCCGAGGCTTCCCCCGGCGCCGGGGCGATGCAGGACTGGGTCGCGCGCTTGACCTCGCACCTGCCCGGACAAGGCCTTGCCGGCCGCGGCAAGGTCCAGGGTCCGGAAACGCTCGGCCCCGGCCAATTCCTGGAGGGCAGCTTCGGCAACGAGGCCGGCACGCGCAATTACCGGCTGTACGTGCCGTCGCGGCCGGCATCCGGTCCGCGCCCGCTGGTCGTGATGCTGCATGGCTGCAAGCAGGATCCGCAAGACTTCGCCGCCGGCACCACCATGAACCTGCTGGCCGAGGAACACGGCTGCCTGGTGCTGTATCCGGAACAGGCCGCCGGCGCGAATCACTCGCAGTGCTGGAACTGGTTCGAGGGCGCCCACCAGGGCCGCGATGGCGGCGAGCCTTCGCTCATCGCCGGCATGACGCGGCAGGTGATGCGCGAGCACGATGCCGATGCCGGCCGGGTCTACGTGGCGGGCCTGTCGGCCGGCGGCGCGATGGCGGCGGTGATGGCGGCCGGCTATCCCGAGCTGTACGCCGCCGTCGGCGTGCATTCCGGCCTGCCGGTCGGCAGTGCGCATGACCTGATGTCGGCGCTGAACGCAATGAAGGGCGCGGGCAAGAAGAAACACAAGGCCGCGGCCGGCGCCGGGACGGTGCCGGCGATCGTCTTCCACGGCGACCGCGATGCCGTCGTCCATCCGTCGAATGGCGAGGCGGTCTACCGGCAGTTCGTGCACGGCGCCGGGGTCACGGAAACCGAGGAGCGCGGCCAGGACTACACCAGGGCCGTGGCGCGCGATCCCGGCGGCCGGCCGGTGGCGGAGCACTGGACCTTGCACGGCGCCGCCCACGCCTGGTCGGGCGGCAGCACGGCCGGCTCCTATGCCGTCGCTGCCGGTCCGAACGCCTCGGCCGAAATGCTGCGGTTTTTTCTTGCGCAGTGATTTGCTATGCTTGCGGCTTCACACATACTTTGAAGGCAGCACATCATGGTTTCCCTGCAAGAGCAGCTGCTCAAGGCCGGCCTGGTCGACAAGAAGAAGGTCAAGCTGGCCAACCAGGAAAAGAGCAAGCAGCACAAGATCGAGCTGCGCACCGGCGACAAGAAGCAGAACGAGTCGCGCGACGCCGCGCTCGAAGTCCAGCGCAAGCAGGCCGAGCGCGCGCGCGAGCTGAATGCCCAGCGCGATGCCGCCGCGGCGCAGAAGGCGGTCGCCGCCCAGATCGCGCAGATGGTGACGACCAACCGCCAGCCGAAGGGCAATGGCGATATCGCCTATAACTTCACGATCGGGACCAAAATCGAGCGCATCCACGTCTCGGAAAAGGTGCGCGACCACCTGGTGGCCGGACGCCTGGTCATCGTCGGCATCGGGGGCGGCTTCGAGCTGGTGCCGCGCGTGATCGCCGACAAGATCGCCGAGCGCGCGCCCGAGATCGTGGTGCGGGTCGCCAAGGCCGCGCCGCAGGCGGTCGAGGAAGACGATCCGTATGCCGACTTCAAGATCCCGGACGACTTCACCTGGTAAGGCGGAGCGGAACGGCTAGCGCTTCTTGACCGGCAGCGCCAGCCAGCCGCGCCAGCACCCCTCGGCGTCGCGTTCCACCATCTGGATGTGGGGCCGGGTGCTGTCCAGCCGCCACAGCGACTGTTTATCGAGCCAGTCCTCGTACATGAAGCGGAAGCGCGGCCACTCATTGTGGAAGTCGAGGCAGGCGTAGCTGCCGGCCGGCAGGATGCGCATGCCCATGGCCGGGTCGAGGCCGGCGTCGTCGGCGCAGCCGAAGTCGTAGCAGTATTCGCTCTCGCCGGTGAAGCCGGGATCCTCGTCGAACACGCCGTACCAGGGCCGTCCCGCGCCCTGGCAGGACGCGATCACGGCATTGCAGGCGATCGACAGGGCGGCGCCGGACTGGCCGAAGAAGCGCTGGTAGCGCAAGGTCACCGCCGGCAGCAGGCGCACGGCGATGCGCGCGGCGATGGTGCCCGGCGTCGGCGGGCAGTAGGGCGCCAGCAGCACTTCCAGGTTGTCCGGTTCGGCCACGAAGAAGCTGACGTCGCTCTCGCGCCCGACCTGCTGGTCCATGTACGCGCGCCAGCCGCCTTCGCGCCAGGCCTTGGCCGACATCGAGAACTGCTGCCTGAAGGCCTTGGCGAAGGCCGCGTTGGACGGAAAACCGCAATCCTGGGCGATGCGCACGATCGGCACGTCCGGCTCGTGGCGCAGCAGGTGGGCGGCGCGGCGCAGGCGGCGCTTGCGCTGGTATTCGACCGCCGAGAAGCCGGTCAGCTCGCGGAAGATGCGGTCGAAGTGGAAGGACGAATAGCTGGCCGAGGCCGCCAGGCTTTTCAGCGCGAGCGGGTCCCCGACCGAATCCAGCATCAGGTCCATCACTTCATACAGGCGCGATACGCGCGAGGGCGGCTTCATGCGAAGGTTGTTTACGAAATAATTACAAATATGAAATAAGACTATTCCGTAAATAACCCCTGTTTGGCAAGTATTTGCGTGGCAGGCATGCCCTAAGTGTTGTCAACGCGTCTGCCTGGTCTCCTCCAGCTTGTTTACATCGAAGCCCTGGCGCTCGAGCCGGTCCAGCAGGGCGGCCATGGCCTGGCGCGGCACCGTGGGCGTGCGCGACAGGATCCACAGGTATTCGCGCTTCGGTTCGCTGACCGCCGCCAGCTGGTAATCGGGGTCGAGGTCGATCACCCAGTAATCCCCCCACACCATCGGCAGGAAGGACAGCCAGCCCGGCGCGAAGCGCACCTGCAGCCTGGGCGAATCGGCGGGGCCGACCTGGCGCGCGCTGCCGACCGCCTCCTCGAAGCGGCCGTCGGCGCGGCGGCAGCGGTTGATCACCTGGATGCCGCCGTCGCGCTCCAGGCTGTAGTGGGCGGTGGTGAAGCCGTCGCACTGCTTCTGGAAGCGGTTCGGGTATTTCGCGATCTCGTACCAGGCGCCGAGGTAGCGCGGCACGTCGAGCGAATCGATCGGCACCAGGTCGGACTGCCCATGGCGTTCGCGCGCGGCGGCCAGCACGGTGAGGGTGGCGCCGAGCAGGCCGATGGCGACGAGGGCGAGGCGGGATACGGGCATGGCGTCGATGGGTTGCTTGTCGGAAGCCCATCCTAGCAGGATGGGCGGCCTGGCGTCGCCATCGAGCCCGTTCTGCCCCTCAGGCCGGTGAACTCATGCCAGCACCAGGCGGGCATTATCCCGGCGCGCTGCCGGCACGGCAGGCCGGTGCGCCTCGCCCGCGGTCTCGAACATGGTCATCAGCCCGGCCAGCGCGCCGGCCTGCTCGCGCAGGGCAGTGGTGGCCGCCGCCGCTTCCTCGACCAGGGCGGCATTCTGCTGCGTGGTCTGGTCCATCTGGGCGACGGTGTGGGTCACCTGGGCGATTCCCGACGATTGCTCGCGGCTGGATTCGACGATGTCGGCCATGATCGTGGTGACGCGCTCGATGCCGTCGACGATGCCGGTCATGGTGGCGCCGGCCCGCTGGGCCAGCGCCGCGCCGTTCTCCACGCGCCGGGTCGAGTCTTCGATCAGGACCTTGATTTCCTTGGCGGCGGCGGCGGAGCGGTGGGCCAGGGCGCGCACTTCGGTGGCGACGACCGCGAAGCCGCGTCCCTGTTCGCCGGCGCGCGCCGCTTCGACCGCGGCGTTCAGGGCCAGGATATTGGTCTGGAAGGCGATACCGTCGATGACGCCGATGATGTCGGCGATGCGCTTGGACGACTCGTCGATCTGGCCCATGGTGTCGACCAGCTGGCCCACCATCTGGCCGCCTTCGCGGGCGACCGCGGCCGCCTGGCCGGCCAGGTCGCTGGCGTGCCGGGCGTGCTCGGTATTCTGGCCCACCGTCTGCGTCAGTTCTTCCATCGACGAGGCGGTTTCCTCCAGCGCCGCGGCCTGGCGCTCGGTGCGGCTGGACAGGTCCTGGGACTCGGCCGAGATCGTGTGCGTCGACTGCTCGATCGCGATCGAGCTCGCGCGCACCTGGCCCACCATGCCGGCCAGGCTGTCGCGCATGCGGCGCATCGCGGCCATCAGGCTGCGTTCGTCGCCGGCGGCGACGTCCACTTCCACCCGCAGGTTGCCGGCGGCGATCTGGGACGCCACAAACGCGGCCTGGGCCGGCTCGCCGCCGAGGCGGCGGAACAGGGCGCGCGCGAACAGGGCGCCGGCGGCGATGCTGGCCACCAGGGTCGCCAGGCTGAGGCCGATCAGCATGGTCTGGCTGTGCTGGGCGCTCGCCAGCACGGCGCGGGTCTGGTCGTCGATGGTCTTCTGCTGCAGCGCCAGCAGATCCTGGACCTTGCCGAGGTATTGGTCGGTATGCGGCTTGAAGTCGCGGTCGAAGGCGGCCAGCGCCTCCTCGTGCTTGCCTTCCGCCTTGAGCTGGGTGACGCGCTCGCGGTCGCCGATGTATACCTTGCGGATCTGCCCGATGGCGTCGAACAGGGCTTTTTCCTCGGGCGTGGCCAGCAGCCCGCTGACCTTGTTCTGGAGCGCGCTGGCGGTCGCGGTCGATACCCTGGCTTCATCGGCATAGAAGCTCGCCAGGTCCGGATCCGCCGAGCGGACCACCGACGCCGTGCGCTTCGCGCCCACCGAGGTGTTCAGCAGCCATTTCGAGATCAGGCGCTCCTTCGCCAGCGGCTGCTCGGTGAGCGCCTGGGTATCCCGGGACAGGGTCTGCAGGCGCCAGATCGCCAGGCCGGTGGAGAGGAAGGAAATCGCGATCACGATCCCGAAAGCCAGTCTGAGTTGATGGCGCACGCTGGCGCTTACTGCTTGAATCACGTTAGCTCCGCTACAATAATGACCCGTTTATCACAGGTGTTGCAAAATAGAAAGTTCGCAAGGATACCAGCAGTTGTTGAACGATGTATGCTTCTTACATAAAAAAGCGAGCAGGCGTGCGATATTTTCCATATAAAAAAACGCCAGCCGATGAGGCTGGCGTCCGGTAGCGGGACCGCTGCGGTCTTATTGCAGCTTGCTGGCGCGCTGGGCCTGCAGTTGCTCGCGGATCTGCTCGCGCAATTGCTGCGCGTTCGAATGGGTATAGTCCTTGTTGACCTCGAGCTTGATCAGCGGCTTGATCTGTGGAGGCAGGTAGCTGCGCAGGGCGCCGAGGAATTGCGGCGAGGCGGAAATCACGAGCTGCTGGAAGCGGCCCTCCTGGTGGGCGTCCAACAGGTATTTCGAGATCTCCTTCGCGAACAGTTCGGCTTCATGCTCCTGCGGCGTCTGGGCCGGCTGGTAAGCCTTGTTCGGCGCGCCGGCCTTGGCGTTGTGGGCGAAGCCCGCCGCCTCGTTGCCGCCGATGTTGTGGGCGCTGCTGCCGGCGGCCGTGCGGCCCACCTCGTCGGTGTTGATGTCCGAGGTGCGCAGGCGCGCGGCGGTACTGACCATATCCTCGATTTCTTCCAGCGGTTCCGACGGATCGGCTTCCGAAAAAATCCTCGCTCGGCCCGCGTTGGCCGACACAATCCAGGTCGTCTGCATATTACCCCCTGTCAGTCTATGAAGCGTGAAGGTGGATCGGCGATTGCATTCGGGAATGCCCGACTTGCACGCCGATCATGGCTTGAATTCAGTATAGCCAAGGTCGCAAATGGCTGGCGTCACGTATCCGGCAGGTAAGGTACGCGGCGCGGTCAGGAAGAAGCGGACCGCGCCGACCGGGATCAAGGGCCATCACGTGGCCGCCTCCGAAGAAAATCCGGAATACCTGGTCGTCAGCGACGAGACCGGGGCCGAGGCTGCGCACAAGCCCTCCGCCCTCAAGAAAATCTGACCGCTCTCCCTGGTCCGACATCATGGCGCGGTACGCGCCAGGCCCTTTCACGCCGGTAAGCAATGGGCCGTCCCCCGCCGTTTATGAAACAAGGGTAGGCCCGCCCACCGGGCGCCCATGCGGATGGCATGCGCGATCCAGGCGATGTTTACGAAAACGCGGCTAAACTACGCGCCCTTTTCTGAATTCTGTTGAGCTCCC
>Ga0308169_10002249_pt1 | contig 20365 bp, 28 predicted proteins | sample PhyBR1_2_FD_202139 | JGI IMG/M metagenome (GOLD analysis project Ga0308169, IMG submission 202139) | Phyllosphere microbial communities from UC Gill Tract Community Farm, Albany, California, United States - DLSLSB.R1 | ecosystem: Host-associated > Plants > Phyllosphere > Unclassified | place...
AGCAACAGCTTCGCTTCGAAACGCCACGGAACGCACGGGGGAGGCATTGCTCGTGGAACAATTCATCACTCAATGATATCTTCCCACGGTACTATGTGACTCTCATCACGCCACAAACTCCCACGGCTGACATGTTGGTACAAGGTTGTCCGAAACCCGAACGACATGACTACAACTTTTACTGAGCGGACTTTGTTCGCTGTTCACACGGCAGTTCATGTGGAGTGGGTCGATCGACAGGGACGTCAACGACGCCGATTCTCCCGAGCCACCAATTCCCACGCTCCCGGAAACATGATGACTCAAAGATGCTGACGCATCCGCGGTCACTTCTCCGCTTCTCCGCCGTTTGTGCTCGTACTTCCAGGAAGGCCGGATTGCAACTCCGCCCCACGAGAGACAACAAACAACCCATGTACGCAAGCGAGGCACAACGCTACGACGTGCCTGCAACTCCGATGGAAGTGTCCGGTCCGCACCTCGGTGGTTCGATGTCAGCAAACCAGGGGCCGCACGACGAGATTATGTGTACATGACACCAGCTGAAAAGACAAATGCGTGCATGCGATTGGCCCGATGACGCGGTTATGACTGTCGTCTGACTGTCGTCTGACTCTAGTTTGACGTGTGCAAACCCGTATGACCACGCGACGGAAGGAGTCATCGTACTCGGCGTAGGAGAGTCGCACAGCCGGCGTGATGTGACCATATGTGGCCATATGTCACCGGGTTGCTGAGAACCCGATGCAGATTGCTGACATGCACATGCTTCGTGCCGAGAAACCAAAACGAGCAGAGTCCTGTAATTAATTAAATGCAGAGACGCACGCCCGGACTCCGGCCGCCGTAGCGTGCCATCAGCTTGTTCGAGCCAAACTCTTGCGGCGATACACAAGCGGTGTGGTGCCCTGATTCCAGAAACGTGTATTTGACTCCTGCCAGCGGAAACTATTACGCGATGTCATCAAAGGCTCTCGGCTTGCGTGAATGAGGGGTACATTGCATGGGCCATCGATGTACGATGTCCTGCCTGACGTTCCGATGAAACCAAGTTTGAGGTGATGATGTATCGCCCTCGGAAACGAGGTACCTAGGAACCATATATGAGACTGATGACCTCCAGGCAAGCCTGGGCGCGTGTCCATCGGCCGGAAACGGCCGAGCGTGGCCTTATTGCTGACATGAGCCTCCCCAGTTGAGTGGGCTAGCCTTGGATGTGTTCCACGTTGCGATGTCGGGGCACAGGTGCGACAGACGTTCCCTGTGCTACCACGACGCCTGCTTGCACCATCGGCGTGTCATGCGATGAGATGGGGCTATTTCCACAGCGGAGAGGCAAGAGTGAGAACATGCCCCACGTTTCAGCCTCGCGACCGCTCGCATCGCGCAGTTGGATCGTGCTTCAAGACCGCACAGATCATGCACTGTAAGCCGCAAGGATATGTCGTATACGTTCAGCTATATGCGAGAACGTATCATCGATCTCGGCGATGTACTCCTTGCCGTTCTCGTCTCGGGCAGAGCCTGCTTGTGAGTCCACCGCCCGCGGCTGCACCTGTCCACTCACTTCTCGGCACTTCCAGCGTGAAAGACGGGGCGTAGAGCGGAAGGTATTCATGGTCCGGCACATGCGTGTCCTCATCCAATTGGCGCCCCAGCTGCAATCGATCAGCTCAACATCGCACCGAGCGCTCTGAGGTCCGTGACGCACCAGCTCGGCAGTCGCTATGGCCCACCCTCGCGCCGCATTGGCGTTATCATAACCCCCTCCACCCAATACACACAGCGGCAGGTCCCACGCCATGATTTGCTGCACACACCACCTCAGCCCGCCGGGCCCTTCCGTACCCCACGCACCGTACTGGCCCACCCTATCTCCGGGGAGACCGTCAAGTCCAAGCTGAAGCACGACATAGTCCGGGTCGAACGCCTCCTTGACCGCCTGGACGGATGGCCATACTCCCGCGTACGTCGGCGGTGAGGCATACGCATGCAGTGGTATAGATAGCGTGAACGGATTGGGCGTTTCTCGGTCGGGCAAGCCAGAGAACGGCTTGTGGGGCGGGAAGAACGTTCGCGAGTGGTGGTGGATCGACAGCGTGAGGACCTGAGGCGGTCTTGGCGGCATCTTCGTCGATGATGAAGGGGGATATCGGGATGGAGAAAGGAATGCCTGGTGTACGCCGTCGCCTTCGTGAATGTCTAAGTCGATGTACATGATGCGGGGTCGTCGGGGAGGCCGGAGCGGTCGACCGGGGGCCGCGGGCTTTGGACCCCCTGCTCCCTCCGTCTCGCGACTAGATTTCTCAGACACGTTCTCCGCTCCGCGTGTCTCCTTGATGGTGGCCTCGCCAACGGTACCGTTCTCGCTTGGCAGCACATCGACCTCGTTCGCTCCGCCCCGCACGTTGACTTCCGGCGTGGGTTCTGATGGCTCATCGTTGTCCGCCGTTTCCTGTCGAGACAGAGCAGCCGGTAACGGCCGAGGCCGCCCGCTCTTCGCCAAGGCCATGATCCCCAAGACGACATCGGCGACATAGCAGAAACCGCTCGCCCGGTTCCGCATCGCATGGTGTCTTCCTCCATCCCAGCATACCGCGACATCCGCCGTGCCAGCAAGGAGCTCCCGACAAGCAGTCTGCGCCGCGGCAGCGATGAGTGCGGCGTATGCTGGTAGAGCTGGGAAAGACGGACAATCCTGCGTTGTCAGTGCTGCTGGAAGCATCTGCTCGGCGTACGTGTACGAGTCATTGCTGTCGCCCGTCATGTCCGTGCTGTACCCGTCGCTGTCGCTGTCTGTGCCAACGTCATCGCCTTTGTTGCGATGTGTCGTCGGGTTCATCAGATACTCTAGGTTGTGAGCTGGCAGGTCACAAAGGCGAAGTCCTCGCATGAACGGACCCACGTATTTCGGATCGTGATATCGCTTCATATTGTCCTCGTTCCCTAGTTGTATATCCGGCCGGACGACCCGAGCTCTTAGCAAGTCGCCCCGCGCTCCCACACCACCGCTCCGTCTACCAGCGTCGCCTTGTCTCCCATCGCGTTCAAGGTCGCGAGGTACCCCCCCGTTATCCAGTAGATCCAGGTCCCTGATCAGATCATGCACCACGCTTGAGCGGCCGAGGTTGGATGGAAGCTGGTCCGCTGCGGCTTGCATATCCTCTGACCAGAGATACGCGACGCGCCGGGGTCGCATCATTTATGTCCGGCTGGCCGGTCCAAGTTGTAGCGCGGGTCGATGGATGCGAGCTAGCTGTCACCCTTCGGTTCCTGACTTGATACCACGGCTGATGACTGATGCGCTGCGCACAAGCGATGGCCAGAGATGCAAATGATCGATGGTGAAAGTGAGACTCAGCGCGTCCGGCTCATTTGGCCGTTCTGCCGGCCCGATCAGCTCGCGCCCCGTCGTGCTCGAGTGCTCGAGTACAGTCAACATCGGACATCACCAGTCCGCTGCCATCCCATCTACACCCATGAACAAGGCCTTCGGCTCCAGCACAAGCCACGCCATGCACCATACACCATACGCGCATATTATCGCAGCTCGTCCCGCGCCCGCAGACCGCACACGACAGGACCGCAGCAAATGAAGTGAAAATCGGCACGGCCGGGTTATACCCGCGGTTCCCAAGTACGCATAATATCGGAAGCGGGACGCCCCCCTCTCATGGTCGCACGAGCAGAGCTCCCCGGAAAGCTCTATCGCTGAGTGTATTGCGCTCATGCTCAAATATAGGCATCAATGCGCCGGAAAGGGATATCAAGACGCCCCCGGCATTCGACTGCGTTCGACTGCGAAGCTGCGCGTCGGTCTGCCGGTCTATTTCGGTCATCACGGGCTAAGAATGATGTGTTTTGAGCCTACAAAGCCGTCGCAGCGCACATTGCCGATCCAACCGTTCTGCGACCTGTCCCCATGCGTAGCCCAAGGGACTTGCCGTGATCGGGGACGCGAGCTCAACGGTTTGAGCGAGGAGATGCTGAAGGCCCTCTGTCACACGATACATCATTTCACTTACTGATCCGCTGGTCCCCGCCAAAGCCAGGTTGACCCATTGCTTTTCGGCAACGCATCGTCCCGCCCAGTCTGCTGCGCCGCGATGGCACCAGTCGAGAAGATCGTGAAGAAGGGAAACGATGTGGAGGACAACGACAAAGTGGGCGAGATTGTCTACGTGTACCTCTACAAGCTCTACGCCTTCGTCAACGACGTGCTCTTTGACCGGAGATGGTACTGGCCGTTCGTCGCATTGCTCCTAGCTGGCGAGGCCATGCTCTGTCTGCTTATCATCAAGAAGATCCCTTGTGAGTCAGCTACCCGCCAGGCTGCCGATGAGAGGACACGCTAATGGCAGACACCAAGATCGACTACACGGCGTACATGCAACAAGTCGACATGTTCCTCAGCGGCGAGCGCGACTACTCCAAGATCGAAGGCGAGACCGGTCCGCTAGTCTACCCTGCCCTACACCTGTACATCTATACTGCGCTTCGCAACGCCTTTGGCACGACCAACATCGTGCCGGTGCAGTACGGCTTCGCTGCGCTGTACATCGCCACGCTCGCGCTCGTCTCGATCATTTACCGCCGCGCTGGCGCTTCGCAGAGCCTGCTGGTCCCTCTGGTACTAAGCAAGCGTGCGCATTCAGTGTACATGCTTCGGCTGTTCAATGACCCAGTGGGGATGGTCTTCATGTACGCCGCGGTGGCCGTGATGATGCGCGAGTCGGGCGGGAAGGGGAAGTGGCGCTCGGCGAGTACGCTGTACAGGTGCGTCTTTGCCTAACAGGCTTCCTTCGATCTATCAGAGGACCCTGCGCTGACTCCAGCCTCGCTCTTGGTGTCAAGATGAACGCCCTGCTTTTCTTACCTGGCTTTGCAGTGCTGCTGGTGCAGCACACCGGAATCGTCGGGACACTTGAGTGTCTGGGGATCGTCGCTTCGATTCAGGTACGTCCGCCTCGAGTGCGCGCGCCAAAATTGAATGCCCGCTGACCCCAGCTCCTCCTGCCCGCGCCGTTCTTCCTCAGCTGGAGGGACAGTCAGCTATCGAACGCGTACTTTGCCTCGGCATTCGACTTCTCAAGAGAATTCTTGTACAAGTGGACCGTCAATTGGCGTTTCCTGCCGGAGCAAGCCTTTTTGTCTGCCACCTGGTCCCGCGCCCTCCTGACCGCCCAGGTGAGTCTGCTCACCACGACCCGGTGAGGCGAAGAATCGGTGTACTCGGTGCTTATGCCGCAGCTCGCTCTCTTGGTCGCCTTCGCGTGGTACAAATGGGCGCCGACGCCACAATGCTCAACGCCGGGCCTCATGTCCGATGCGCTCAAACACCCAGAATCTGTCCCTGGAGCCGCCTGGCAGCTGGGTCCGGCCCGTACGTGACTTGCGTATGATACAGTCTTCTAGCTGATGGCCAGACGTCCCCATCGTGCTCTTCACGTCCAACCTCATCGGCATGCTCTGCGCCCGGTCACTGCACTACCAATTCCACTCGTGGTACTTCCACCAGATCCCGCTGCTTCTCCGGCTCGGGGGCGCGCACGGCAGCCCGGCACTAGGGTGAGTCATTCACTCGGGGTCGATCCGACGGTACAGGCTGAACATCAGCACTCTGCTGTGGGCTATGATCGAGTACGCCTGGTCGACATTCCCATCAACCACGTTCAGCTCGGGCGTGTTACTCGTCGCTCACGCGGTCATGCTCGCCGGGCTTTTCGCTCGGTCCACATCTGAGCCTGCTTTGAGCGCGGGCGACGAGACGCCACCCCGGCGCTTATCTGAGCCGTATACTCCCGCTGGCCAGGAGATCGGGACAGCATCTAGATGATAACGTCTCATGAGACATGCAGATAATGTATAACGTGTAATGGTAGCAAACGCGCGCCACGGAATGACCACTCAGTCCCCGTCACCGCCTCCGCCTCCTCCGCCATCCGCCGTGTCCGTATTCAGGCGGATCCGACCTTCGCTCTGACCCGAGCCGAACAGACCCCGCCACCAGCTGGCCCGTCTCCGCTCGTGCTCCGTATCCCTACCGTGCAGATCTGGCTCCCCGCCCTGATCACCGCTCCGGCCGCGATCCTGACCATTGCCCGCTTCCCAGCTTGCTTCTGTTTCCCCGCCGTCTCGCATCGTCTGCAGAATGCCCGCCTGTCCCTCACTCCTCGTCCTTCCCCTTTGTGCATGTCCATGTGCATGCCCATGCCCATGCCCCTGGCCGTGCGGGTGCGGTTCAGCGCGCAACACAAAGCCAGGCGACGCCGCGCCGAGACCGATCGAGAACCCGGTGGGAACGACATGATGCTGGTCGTAGTCCGGTATAAGGGTGCCATACCGCGGTCCCCGACTGCGCCGCCTGGTCGGTGAGAGCGGGGAATCTGTGCCCGAGCGAGGCGAGAGCGGGGAGTCTGGAGCGATGCCCGGTTGTGGGTGATGCGCCGGTGATATCGCATCCTCTTCGGGCTCGTCCACCGCCGTGCCACCCAGCAGCGTCTCGTTCTCGTTTGGCTCGAGGTCAGAGCACGTCGATGAACAATCGTCTTCGGCCCATAGGCCGACGTCGACGCCCCCCTGGCCAGCGGGTTGTATAAGGGCCACGACCCATACGCCCAGCAGGAGGATGGCGACGCCGATCGATACCAGGGCGATCTGATACGGCTTGAGCAGCCCAAATTGGTCGTAGAACACAAGGCCATCTGCAGTCAGCAATGTCCCGTGGAAGTTGGTCGTGCCTGGACTTACCGAAGATTGAAGATAGGTTGAAGAAGCAGAAGGCGAGTGGGCAGATGAGAGCGGGGCTGGCGAACGTCAAGCTATAATTGAGATACACCAGCTGCAGGATCGCGCCGACGCCAAGACCGACGACGAGGAACCAGCTTTCCGGCCTGACGAACTGGTTCTCCCCTTTGCCGGTACGGTAATATCCGATAGTGATGACCAGGAGCTCGACGGCGGCTTTGGCGAGTACGAGCGACATTCCAGACAGTGTTCCAGATGCCGCGGCGAATGCAAGTCCCGCGAGGGTGAGAGTGCGCTGTTGGCGAGCGGTTGGCATCGCAAATGACGGATCGGATGGTGGGAGATCGATCGTGAGGTTGTTTGGCGGGGACTTTGCCGCGAAACGCACAGCGGACTTGGGCGTTGGAGAGGGCTCGGCGTCATGCGGAAGACTCGCCGGGGCAGGAGCCGACGGCGATGACCACCTCCGGGATCGCTGTTTAGTCAGACGGAAGGATATCGCGGGCGACGATTGTGGTGAAGCGTAATTGGAAGGAGGGATAGATGAAGATGGTGGTGTCTCGTGTCCCTCCAGCTTGATTCGCCCGGGACTAATCTGGCGGTGGGTCGTCCATGCAGCGATATGGGCCTGGCGTGAGCGAAAGCTTGCGAAGCAGCCAATATGCTCACACTTATGAGAACGATGACCACCGCCGCGACCAGCAGACTGAAGAACGCCAAGAACGGGCCGCGGCGCCATAAGCGGAGGAGCTCGTCCAGCGAATGCTCCTCCTCCTGCACCACCCCGAAGACCGCGATCAGAACCGCTCCCAGCGCTACGAGCCCGGTCCCCACCACCGCCGTCTTCCCGAATACATCACCCAGTATCACCTTGGCAAGCAGGGCATTGAAGATGAGTGAAACAGCGCCTAAGGGCGCAAGGATGACAATGGGCAGGGCGTCGAGCTGGAAGATGGTCGAGAAGACGTTGGAGGTGATGTAGATGATGAAGCCGATGAGCCATAGTGGGCGACGGATGGGTTGGCGGCGGCTGGGAAGGGGTAGGAGGTCCTCCTGGACATGCGATTTGCGTTGTATCGTCAGGCCTGCTGTGAGCGTGCCGTTGTGGGATGGAGTATGGCCACAGGCAGCACAGGCGATGTCGCGACGCCCGTAGTATAGCACAACTCACCGAGCGACTGTACAAAGGACGAGATCAGCCCCACGACGATAGCAACCGCGACGGACACGCCCATCTCGCCGGCTACTGAGGTGCGAGATCGCCGTCGCCTCTATCGCAGCGCGGTGCAAGGGCTGCTCGGCTGCTTGGAGGTCCGTGACAGCAGATCTTCCGTAGCAGGGGATGATCCAGTAGGATTCGTAGTCGTTGTCGTGCAGGTGTGAAGTGAAGTGAAGTGCCGGCAGGCAATGGCGAGGGAGCGTCGATCACAAGCACACTTGCCGCAACCGTCACCCAGCAACCCCCAGATGCCAGACGCGTTTCCGACGGAAAGATTCACTTCACCGCAATTACCCATAGCCGCGTTTCACCACGGCTAGCCCTTGATTCCTGCAATCACCATGGCTATACTCGAAGACGTGTCCGACAACTCGCAGGTGAGTCGCGACATCGAACACCCGGAATCGGCTCACGTACAGGACGAGCTCAACTGGGGTCTCCGGAATCGGGTCCCGCTGAAGCACCCCTCCGAGGTGCGCAAGGCGAAGCCGCTCCAGCCGCTGGTCGACCTCGGGCTGCCGACGGACACGCAAGCCGAGGTGCTGCAACATATCCAGGCCAGCTTCCAGGATGGACCGGAAGAGGACGAGGCAGGAGAGGTTGAGTACGATGAAGAGGGCTACGACGAGGACGTCGAGGATGATGCCGAGTACGAGCAGGTGCAAGGAGAGCAAGAGGCAGAAGTGAAGGACCCTAAAGAGGAGTTCTGGGACGAGTTCTTCGACAGCTTGGTCGTCACTGTCCCCTTCACGTTCCTCTACCTGCTGCTAGATATGTGAGTCCCACGCTAGCCTACTCTGAGAACCCGGCCGCAGCGTTGCAATCGTTCGGTTGCTCTCCCGCGGCTCATGCGCTTGCTGACCTGGCAGCCTCGTCCACCTGCAATACCAACACCGGCCAACCCTATCTCAGCTCGCTTCGCACGGAGCCCGCGCCGCCCCGAGTAAGTCCAACAGAGTATTCGGGTGCTGCTCAGGCTGACATCAGCCCTCGGCATTCTCGTTTTCTACAGCAGGTCTCCCCTTCGCCGATCCCCATCCCATCTGACGAACAGCAAATAGACACGCCGCGCACCCCGTCACGATATGGTTCCTCTCCGCTGCGTCAATATCGTCCGGCGCGAGACTCATATGGCTTGTGAACAAGGCGGGCTGGTCGCTTACGACGGAACAAGTGCGTCCCGTCCTCGGTAGATCCAGCATCCGCTGACAGCAGGCACCGCCTATGGGCACCTTGTGGATCCTCACCATCGTGCAGCTGCCCCTCTCACGCGCAATCATGGCTTTATTGGGCCTGGCAGCTTGGACATATTGGACAGGGTACAAGATCAGCCCTTGACTGACGTGACATGCATCATGGTCGTGAATATACAAGAAAGGTCTGCGCCAAGTACAAGAAGGTTCTGCTCGTATTGCTCCAAGCGTCATGCGATGACGGTACTGGGGCATCACTCCTGCCATCACCACGCCGGGCTGCTCGCTGCCGGTCCAGCAAGTGGCGAGCCAACAGCCACGCCGCCCTCCTTCTTCCGCTTGATCACCTTCTTTGGCCTCTTGGGCTCCGTGCCCGGCTCAGCCTTGACCGTCCCCTTCTTCGGTCCCGGCTTGTTGCGCTTCTTCGCTGGCTCGCCATCCTCTAGGTCGTTGTGGTCTTGGCTACCGGGCGTAGCCGCAGACGGAAGGGCCAAACCAGACGGGTGAGCCCGCTTCGGCGGACGACCGCCCTTCTTCTTCGTCTCGGTCTGCACGTCCACCTCCAAATAGTCCTTCCCGACGGTCGCGACAATTTCCTCGAAGTCGAAGTTGGCAGAGGTCGAGAAGCCTTTCTTGTTCTTCTTGATCTCGCCGTCGAGGTATACCATCGTGTCGAACCGTTCGAGGTATTTGCGGAACACGGGCTTCGCGGCAAGACGGTGTCGGATGACGGACGACGAGAGCGGGATCGAGGCATAGCTTGCTCCCGGTCCACTTCGCATCGGCGGTACCGGGCGGCAGAGGTCTGCAAGAAAATCGACGACCATGTCCTCCATATAGTCGACGGTGTTGACATCCGGATGACGAGCGTCCCCAGCGGCCCACATCATGCTCGCCAGGTCGGCTCGCATGCTACCCCTCATCCCCTCATTTCGCTTTCGCTCTTCAACCCGTACTTCTCGGACATCTCGAGCGGGCGTCTCTTCTCGTCTGGGTGCAGGCGAAGGCGCCGGGCGCTTCTTCGGCTCGACCTTCTCCTCCTTCGTTGTACTGGGAGCGGGACTAGGCGCCTGCACCGTCGGCGCAGCAGGAGTAGGTGCTTTTGGAACCGGGACTCGCAATTTGGACTGATCCAGCTGGAAGGTCGCGGGCGTGGCCTGCGGTATGACTGCCGCAAGGGCCACCGGGTTCAACTCGAACGGCTGGCCCGGTTGTAACGGCTGGGCCGGGTGTGCAGGCGGCCCCGAATTTGACCCCCGTCGACCTTCAACGCGCGGCGGAGCTGGCATTGTGTTGACTGTCGCTTGTGGCGGGGTGGAGAGGACCGATGGATGAAGCGGTTGCGGCGTGAGCGGCCTTGATCCCGATGCCGGACTAGGGAGTTGCGGAATAGACGGCCGACGAGGCAGCTGTACCTGTGAGGACTGCAAAGCCGCTGGAGCCATGGTACCGGGGGTGGACGGTTGCCTCATAAGGTGCTGAGGCTGTATCGAAGGTGACCCGTTTCGTTGTGCCATATGCTGCGCGGCAGCCATGTTCGGCCTGTTTGCGCCATTCGATCTCGCAGCAAAATACTTGGCGATCGCGCCCTTCTGTTGCACCGGGTTGAGTCGACCGGACACAAGGAGCTGGTACGCTTCATTGGCGAGCGTCGCTCGGAGTGTCGGTAACATCTGCACCAGCTCGGGGATGAGCTGGTACGTAGGCTGAGGAGTGCCCGGTGCCGGTGACTGGGTTTGCCGGATCTGCTGCACGTGAGGAAGGTGTTGCGTGGCCCGGGGCGGTGTATTCTGCGCGAGCATCTGTTGGATCAAGGCGGCGTTATTGATCGCGGATGTCGGTACCGGAGCGCGTTGTTGTTGTTGTTGCTGCTGCTGCTGCTGCTGCTGCTGCTGGAACTGCTGAAACGCCGCTGCCGCCTGCTGCTGCTGATTCCGCTGTTGCTGCGCAAACATCGCAATCTGCGCTTGCGTGAGTTGGTGACCATTCGGCAGGCTCGAATTAAATGGGACGCCTTGGGTCGGCTGGCCAGTCGGCATGTGGACATTCTGGCCGTTCTGGGTCATTTGCATGCCTTGGCCGTTCTGTCCATTCTGGCCGAAGAACGCCATCGGGTTAACGTTGCCGTTGGCGGCATTATTGTTGTACGCCATCCTGAAAGAGTCAACGTTGATTCTTTGCATACAACAACGGAACAGGGAGAGGTAAGGGGTTCATAGAAGCCGGATAAGCATGACTCCGCCATCGTATCACCCACTCTGCACGACACGCTCCGGTCACTCGACTTGGCCAAAACGGCGTAGGAAGAGATCGTGGATCCGCCCGAAGGCGACCGCAGTTTCCCAGACTCATCAGACACCCCGTGAAGGGCACTGAGAGTGCGGAAGGCGGGTGTGTGAGTGTGGATGACAGATGGAGGAGATCAGAGAATGGATTGAGCTAAGATTTGAATCATTACAAAAGGGTGTGGTGTGTACGGAGGTATGGAAGGTAAACCGCAACTTACGCGAAAAGTCCCCAGAATGGGTCTCTGCGTGAGTTGACTGGTCTCTGATTGTCAGCGCCAACTCGGAACATCGAGACAAGGCATGACGGAGTAAGTGTGTCAGAAAGAATTTTTTGGTAAATTGGGTTATCGCTCACGAAACACTCGGTAGCAGAACTGAAAAGTTGTTCATCACAAGATGGGAGAGGGAAGAATGGTGGATGGGAAGAACGCTGGCTGTGACTTACAATGTACTGCAAACTCTCTCGCAAGGTACCACCCTCGAGGAGATGCTCAATAGGGTCTAGCGCATGAGAGAGAAGAGGAGGGAGTCACGAGAAGACGTGAGGGAGGGGGGTACGGGAAAGGGGGTTGACTGTTTGTCTGGGGGAGGATGTCCAGTGAAGAAAGCGACGATGAGCTCGTTGGTTTCCCCCTTTTGAACCGTTTGGCGTCGAGAGTGGGCCATATTTGATCCCGCCTGTGTCCACTCATAACCCCGAGATATCGCCGCTGGCGTGTCGCCACCCATTACGTTTCCAACTTGTAATCCGGTGCAAGCTCATTCTAAATGGATCACCACGGCCACGCTTTTAGCCCTCACAACCGGATAAGTCAGCTTGGCCGTTGCGAGCTGTTTACACTCTCACACCGTTAATCTCATCATGGGCGCAGATGGTGGATCCATCCCGGATCGACGCGACCTCGTCAGGACAAAAGGCAAGGCCGAGACGACCGACAAGGCTCTTCTGCGGGAACTCTTCTTCTTCTGTGCGTTGTCAAAAGTACGTCGCTTGCTGCCGGTTCCGGATCGCCCACTGACCCGCAGAGGCTGCTTGCTAAACCTGTGGTGGTCGACCCGCTGGGCAAGCTGTACAACAAAGATGCTATCATCGAGTTTTTCCTCGACAAGAGCAAGTACGGAGATGGCGACAGGATATGTGGTCACCTGAAGGGCGTCAAGGTAAGCAGGCTCGGACGAGCTACTCGAAGCCGGACTGACCGTCAGGATCTGCTCACGCTCAATCTCACCGACAACCCGCTTTACACCGCCCCTTCCGCCGCCACCACCGCCCAGACACCTCAGCATGCCCCATTCGCATGTCCGCTCTCACTAAAGGAGATGTCCGGTGCAGTCCCCTTCATCGCCCTCAAGCCGTGCGGCTGCGTCTTCTCGGACGCTTCCATCCGAGCCGTCATTCCGAATCTCACCAAAGGCATCGCCGCTAAAGCTGTCAAGTCGGACGAGAAGCCAGACGAGGCGAAACCAGTCGCAGAAGCAGGCAAGCTCGTCGCATGCCCGAACTGTACGAAGGAGTTCGACCCGACTTTGCCAACTAGCATTCAGCCGATCAACCCGACTCGAGAAGTCCAGGAGATCTTGCTTGATCACCTTCTGGCTGCTCGCGCTTCCGCCAAGTCAAATAAGAAGCGGAAGGCTGCCGTCGATCCTGTTGTCGAGACGAAAGCGGCGCGAGTGGCCTCGGCTTCGCCTCGACCTGCGTCGTCACCTGCGCCCAGTTCGAACGGAAGGGGTACACCGCCGGTCCCGACTGCGAACTCGTTACATCGATCTGTGCATCAGCAGCTGGCAGACCAGGAGAAGAAGAGACTGGCGGCACAGGCTGGGATGAGCGATGCGGTCAAAGCCATGTTCAAACCAAAGGCGAAGGAGGATGACCGGAAGGGGAATGCAGATTTCTTTGGGCGAACGTTCACGAGGGTGAGTCTGCATCACAAGGCCTGGAGAATGCTCTTACTGACGGCAGTATGCGTAGCGTGTGCGATATATGCCGCAGAGCTATGGGTGCGGGACGACAGTCGGTACAGCATGGCATCATTGTGTAAAGTAGGTTATCGAGCGTTGTATGTCAAAATACGGTCATGCATTCATCACTAGCACTGTCCTTTACTAGCTTCGCTATATTGCTTGCGGGTCCGGTGATACGGCGGACCAGGGCGCATGTGGGTCAGTGCGTTGCCTCCACACAGGTGACTCACCCTGTGTTCTGCGCGGTGGCGTCTCATCCCGTCCATTCTTCCGCTTCTAGTCCTACCTACAACCGCAACACTGTCGATACGATGCGGCCCTTCCCAATGCCGCCCTCGTCGCCTACACCACACAGCACTCAAGATCAAGAAGGTGCACCTCCCCTCGTTGGCGACATGAACAGCAATTCCCGTCGAGCACTCACTCGAGCCGCCTCATCCGACGTCGAGAGCGGACGACATGCTTCGTACACGAACAGCACGGGGTACGTCACCGCAACAGGCTTGATCAATTGGAGACGAAAGAAAAGGAGGTCAACGGCGGCTAGGTCAACTGCGGGAAGCGATAATGGGAAACTTGGACCGGGGATGGGCATGCAGGGGACGCCGGCGAGGCGGAAGAAGAGGAGGACGGGGACGGGTAAGGTGAGTTCGGAGTGGACTAACATTCCATTCTGCCCCGTCCGGACTCTGATCGTCACCTCCCGCGTACCGCGCGACGCTGTTGCTGCGTAATCCTTCGTCCTCACCCGCCTCTTCTAGCCGCCCAGATGCTCCTCCTTCATTCCCAGTCTCTGTTTTCGTCCGTTTTGCTATCACTTCGACGAGTCCTCGGATGTACAGCACCCTGGGATATCTCTTTGTGTGATATTTGCGAGGTCATAGCTCACAATAGCGCATCGGACTGTCTTCCACTCCAAAAGGGCTGGCGCGGACCATTGTCGACCACTCACAATCAATCTCGTCTTTGTCGCTTTCTTCCCTTCCCGACTCCGACGACTCTGCCGGTAACGAGTCTACCTTCATCGTTCCCGATATGGCCTCGCTGGATCTCACCCCCATACAAACCACGCAAGCGACCGAGACCTCCGTCGACGTGTTTGGGATCATGACATTCATCAAGCCCTTCAACCCGATCCCGCTCGGCGATGGCGATGCATCCCGATCCAGCGGAGGGCTGCAGCCTTCGGCGACAACGCCCTCCCTCTTCGGTGAGCTCGAGGACTTGACCATCCCCGTGGCTTTCCCTTCATCCGAGATACAGTCTCCGGAGATCCAGGAAGCGGGAGAAGATGACGCCGAGACGGAGGTCGCGCGAGGCATGATGCGACAGAGCGGGGGCCGATTCCAGATCGAGTACATGATACCGCTCAAGTGGTCGACACCGAGTCAACCCAACGCCGATCGTGAAGGCGGTTCGAACGCCACTGCAAGACCGGGTGCTCCATCGCAATTGTGGACGCCCCCAGCGAACAGCACCACGAGCTACGCTGACGTCACGGTACCACTCGACGATGTCTCAAACTCATCAGCATCCAGGCGACTGACGGCTTCGCTTATGCGCACGAGCGGCGCTGCTACGACGAGATTCTCTGATAGTCGGATCGGTAGTCGGGTACAAGATCGCGTTTCGACCCCTTATCATCGTCAGGCACCTGTGGCGACCGGAAGCGATATCGATATCGCGAGGGAGATGAGCAGTGGAGCAGTGCAGACGATGAAACAGAAAGTAACGTCGGATACGGGAAAGACCAAGAGAGTGCGGACACCTGACATTCTGTGCAAAGCCGGTCACCTGAGCAACGAGCCCTCGCCGACGCGGCATGGGAAGCAGCACGACGCGCAGAATCCGGCGAGGCCCGCTATTCGAAGCAGATCATGCTGCGACGAGACCGCGGATCTTGCTCAGCTCCCACCGTTCCAAAGGGCTTATCCGTACCTCGGCAATATTGGCGATGTGGAGATTGGCCATTTGCGATGCGGAACGTACAGTTCATGCACCGAAATCCCCGTCGGCGAGTGCGCCCCTACCGATGCATCATTCGGCGATCCAGAGCCATCCTTCGACCCTGTCCACCTCGACCTCGACCTCGAGCTTGATCGTTTGCCTCGTTCACCGAGGACACACAGTCCCTCCGGATCCAGTACCGCCTCGATTCTGGGCTGGTTTCCGCCTTTCGTCAGAGGTGGGAGAATCTCTGTGACCTAGACTCCTATCGTGGCTGACGCGATAGGTGCTGCAACGCCTGTACCGTTCTTGCCCTCTTCGCAGCTCGGGACTCCCTTGCTCGTGTCAGATCTGTCACCCGTCTCCTTCGAGACAACGCTGTCCGGGACACCAAAGCTCGAGACCAGATCTGTTACATCGAGCTTGACTAGCTTAAGCGCCATCGCGGACAGGGTGGGCCGGCGAGCCGGGAGAGTGCAAGTCCGTGAGGAACAAGACACGAATTGCTCAGCGACCCTCGACAGTTCTCGCAACGAGCTCGGGACCAGATGGCGCGGAGCGAAGGTGTTGGGAAGAATGGGAGGTTGATCGAAGCGGTAAGGGTCAGCATCAGAGACATACAAGTCTCCCTCCTGGCATAATTTTACGTAGAGTCAGGCTGGTGTGGAGGCAAACTGGAAGATGAAGGCTATGAATCAACAACAAGGTTTGATTCTTCGAGTGAGGGTTGTACAGGGTTATACTGCCCCAGCGTACAAGCTGTGACTTGTGAGACATGCAGCTGCTCTTCGCGGAGAGCTTCTGACTTTCGTCTTCGCGCTCTGCGCTTCGCTTGATCGCGCCTTTCTCGACTTGACGAGCACCACATAGCCAAGCTGCGCGTGCCCGCCTACCCTGAGCTCCAAGTCGTGCACAAGCAGCCTCTTGCCCACCGAGAGCACATCAGCAGTAGGAGGTCAATCCTGCAAGCAAGCTCGCCGAGCGTTTGAGACGGCATTAGCACGGCTGGCCGTCGCAGCATTTTCGCCATGTACTGGTGCACGGCCATCCCAACAAACGCTACGTTCAGATGGTTACTGGCTGGAGGTCTTACGAGGGGAAAGCTGTGCATCGGATCCGCTTCTGGTGGATGCGTTCCCCCCGGGAGCACGTGCGACCAACAGGACCCCGCGAAGAGAGTCACACGTTGCGGAGACCGAATTGTTACCTTGAGACCTGAGACCGGGCTAGAGTAACTGGGGATGGCTGGTTTAGCGGGAATGGCATCTGCCGAGACTCTTGGCGCCCTTTGTCCTCGGGAAACGTTGCCCGAGTCCACCTGCCGAACTAAACCTCGTCCATCGAGTCTTCGAAGTCGCGCTGGCTTAGGACTTACTGCCCGATGGGATGGCTGCTCGTCCATTTCTAGGTCGGGTCACCTCGAGGGATATCAGTCGGATGCAAGACGTCTTCGCGCAGTGTCGTGCACGAAAGCTTTGACGGAATGCGTGGGTATCGGCGTATATATTGTTATGTTCAATTGACAGCCAGCTGTCATGATGATGTTTGTTTACTCCGAAACCAGGACCTGATTCAGGACTCTTAGACGATGTGTTTCCGCATCGGATCGACTCTGTTCGTCATCATTTCAGCCACCAAGATCCGCTAACGCCCATCGCACGTGAAGGCGGGAACGGGAACAAAATGCGACCGCGCTTGGCACGAAGGAGGAAACCCCCGGGGGCAGTGATTTGGGTTTCGAGATGGGTGTTTGAGACAGGAGTACGTACGACGGACCGCCAGTTCGATCATGCGGCTTCGATCGATAACCGATGACCAGGTCCAAGCCGTGCCGCGCCGACGAGAAGCGGCATGCACACCACGGCGCTGATCTCAGCGATGCATCGATCGACGAGCATATCGGTCAGCATGACCTGCCTACATCGCCAAGAGAGCATGCATTATTACGTGGACGGGAGACACAGCTGGTGTCAGCCGCGGTCAAGTATGCTCGAAGCTCTGGCGCCCAAGCGCAGGAAAGCGTCTCAAAAACGTCGTTCCTGCAGCATTTCAGAAACCACCCTGTACCCGGACTAACCTGACCGAAGAGATCCTGAGCTCAAGCCAAGAAAAGACGCCGGCAAGGCTAGCGCGAGGCCGTGCAGCCTCCGGCATCAGCCACGACATCGCCCGCTCCATGTATTCATACGGCAGGATTCGAGTGCGGAGCTATGCATCGCAGGTCACGAGGGTAGGTATTTCTGATGGTGAAAATCTAGGTAGGGGAAAGCCCCGGGGCGAGGACGACAGGACGACACGCTTTGCGTGAATGATGTATGGCTTAAGTTGCCCTTGGCTCTTTTTTTTTTTCGGTTCAGCGCTTGTCGTCTGCTTGGCCCCGCATCGGTTCACCGGCCGGTGCGTTTGGCGCACCGCCTTGATGAAACCCCTGTTTACGCCACTCCCGACAAGCGATCCCCGTCGTCCTCTGTCCCTGGCCCTGTTTTGCCCCTGGCTGGCGCCTCCGCTCGCCGGGCCGACGACAAATGGATGGCTACGTACTCGTCCAGCAGGACCACGGGGGCCAAGAGGGTCCATGCTCATGTGTAGCGTAGCGAAAACAGGCGGCTATATCTTGTGACCAAAACACATCATCCCCCGTCCATCCGTCCGTCGCCCCTGCCCCTCGCCCCGCTTTCGCTTTCGCTGTTCCGTCTCCCAATACTTGCATACACGAGCAACGAAGTCTCGGTGTGTTGACGACGACAAGAACGGAGAATACGACAACGACGGGGAACATCGACGTCACATATACGAGGGTCGACGATTTAAGGCAAACAGACTCAGCCAGTGGAGGTCATCCGGCGGCTCGTCCTAGATCCCGTACAAACACGATCACTCGTCCGACCGACCTTCGGGTACATCTCCCTCAGCACCTCTCATTCTTCGCCGCGCTTGTGAGGTCCCGGATCCGAACAGTCGTGCATAGCAGCACTTGCTTGACGGTTTGACAGAGGAGACCAGTAAGTCATCATCTGAAACTTACCTCCGTCTCCGTTGGTCCAAGCTCCGCCGAGCCCTGGCCTGCCTTTCGTCCACCTGCACCCACGCCAGGCACTGGTCCCACCTCTACACATAGTAGTCACTCTACTACTCTCTTTCATGTCTCTCACCTCTCCTGTTCGTCTCCCTTCTTTCACTCACAACCGAAACAATCAGTCTCACTCGTGCTCCATCCCAAACAGATAGCGTTGATCGCTTCCCTGATCGTCCCCTCCCTACCCGCACCAGCATCGCCCGTGGCGCATGCCATTGCCCCCTCCTACTGCGCCCCACATCTGCTGACCGTTGCAGCCCCTTCTCTGATAGCCCTCGAGCTCGTTGCCGGTTCACGAAGACCGCAGAGTCCCTCCGCCTTCGGACAAACATTCGCTTTCAGAAGCAAGCATCAGGACCGGCTAGCCAGCCTCTTCCCTCATCGCATTCCTTCTTCCTTCTTCCCACTCTTTACCCCCCCTTGCCTCTCTTCTCAGCATCATCATGGTGTCTCCCTCGAAACCGTCCGCGGTCAACACCAGCGATGCCTCCTATTCAGCCGTCCCCAACCCGGATGTTTCCTCGCCGGACCTCAACAACCTCGCCGCTTCGCCGGACCCGAACCTACGAGACTCGTATCTCTCGCCCGAGGGCACGAACACTCCCATTCTCGGACGCGACTCCATGCACATGCCGGCCCCCTCTTTGATGTCGCGCGACTCGACACACGAGTCGCTCCTCCGACCTGGCTCACCGACTACCAACCGCAACAGCTGGGCTAGCGGTGCAGGACTCGCCGCCGGTGCTTCGGGACTTGCCGGAGATGTGAGCTGCTTCTTCTCCCCCCCGAAGTAGCCACTGACGTGCAGCGACGACCCACCACGCATCGGGGACAATCCAATCTGCAACATTCGAGCGTGGGCTGGAACAACACCTCAGACGACCGCCTGACAGTCTCGGACGAAGATGAAGGGGAGGGTCACATTGCTCCCGCCGCTGCGGCAGCTGGGCTCGGAGCTGGTGCCGGCGCCGGCGCCATGAGCGAGAAACCCGCATGGGCGCGAGAGGGAGGACGAGCCCCCAAGAAATCGCGCAAGTGGCTCTGGATCGGGCTTGCAATCCTCGCCTTGTTGGCCATTGGCTTGGCAGTCGGTCTTGGCGTCGGGTGAGCGTGTTCGATGGCTTGGCCCGATGGGTACCCCGCTCACACACAGTCTCACGCAGGGCAAGAAGTCGTCATCTGGCGGGGCCAACAACGACAACGCCGCTGCTGGAGACAACAACGGCAACAACGGCAACAACGGCAACAACGGCGAAACGACCTCCGGTTCGGGCACTGGCACTGCGACGAGTGCGGCTCCCCAGCCCACCGCCACATCCGGAACGCAAGGCTCGCTCATCACCCTCGAGGACGGCACGGAGGTCACCTACGACAACCCGTACGGCGGAAAATGGGTGTGGGACCCGTCAAACCCATTCAACAACGAGGCGCAGGCGCAATCCTACACGCCGCCGCTCAACCAGAACTGGACTTGGGGCGTGAACAAGATCTACGGTGTCAACCTCGGAGGATGGCTGAACACCGAGCCTTTCATCGTCCCGGCGCTGTACGAGATCTACGCCAACGGCTCGAATGGTCAGACCGCTGTCGACGAGTACACGCTCTCGCAGAACATGGGCGACAACCTCACCGCTGCGATGACGGAGCACTACGAGACGTTCATTACCGAGCAGGACTTCATCGAGATGGTCTCTGCTGGTCTCAACTGGATCCGACTGCCCGTTGCTCACTGGGCGGTCTCGACATCATCCGAGGAGCCTTATCTCCAGCGTGTCTCGTGGACCTACGTGCTCAAGGCGCTCGGATGGGCGCGAAAGTACGGTATGCGAGTCAACCTCGACCTGCACACGCTTCCGGGATCGCAGAACGGCTGGAACCACTCGGGTCACCTCGGCTCGATCAACTGGATGAACGGGATCATGGGTAT
>Ga0308169_10002252_pt1 | contig 20313 bp, 32 predicted proteins | sample PhyBR1_2_FD_202139 | JGI IMG/M metagenome (GOLD analysis project Ga0308169, IMG submission 202139) | Phyllosphere microbial communities from UC Gill Tract Community Farm, Albany, California, United States - DLSLSB.R1 | ecosystem: Host-associated > Plants > Phyllosphere > Unclassified | place...
CCCCTTTTCCAATGCCCAATGTGCCAGACCCAGCAAGGGATCAGTTGGCTGCATTTGGTCAGACAAACCATTACAGGCGTCGAGCAGCGCCACAGGCCGCTAGTATACAGTCCCTCGAGCAACCAGATTCACGCTGTCGCTTGGGGAAGACGCCAGGACTTCATCTAAGATAAAGCATCTTTGTCCTATTCAGATGGGTACCGGGGGTCCTCTATGGGGCGCTTTGGCCAATCCTTTCAGTTCTTTCGATCTACCGCGTCGACTGGAGGCTCTGTACATTGTGGTCCTCACCTTGATCGTAGCTTGATGGACGTGGCGACTTTCACGTGCCAGCTCTCTAAGTAAGGCGGTGAGCGCGAGTCGACGTGGGCACTCGTGAGGCGATTTCGTACCGAGGTGCCAAGTATCTGTGAACTTGCAAGACACTCGCTCTAGGCCTTCTGGCGAGCGACTTCGCTGCTACGCGTGTCTCCTGAGCGGGTCCCGCCTTCTAGTCAACCATCGCTCCACTCGTCTTAAAAGAAGGACACTCGCTTTTCGCTCCAACTGCTCGAGTTCATTTGCAACCCTCGATGCGTCATCCGTTGTCTTGCCTTCCAGCGCGTGGGTCCGAGTGTATATATTCTGAAGCGTCCCTGACCGATCGAGAGCCCTTAGGTCCCACAGCTGCACTTGAGAATCCTGTCCTGGCAACCTACATACGAGCGTGAGCCACCTCGACGAGGACGTTCGCTGACCCATTGCCACCATGACCACTGCCCAATCGACACTTCAGTCCGCCATTCATGGTAGGACCATGCAAACGCAGCCGCACTTTGGTTGCTACAGCTGTCAGTCACACTGTACAGAAGCTGAGCTCATCGACATCGAAAGCAAACGAAGCCTTCCGTACTCAACCGCATACTCTTACGTTTACTGTCCCGGGCTTTCACATGACATTCGGAACATTGTATCCATCCTTGGACAGGCGGAGTTGGAGGAGCGTGAGTCCGCCGCTTTGACGATATGTAGTGCTCACTGGCAGGCGTCACCCGAGTGATGAAGTCGCTGGGTTACCGCAAACTCGTCAATTTTCACGTTCGACATGGTGAATGTAAGTCCTCTATCGCGACCCTGCTTGACTTCAGGTGAGCACTCTAGGGCGCACCTAGGCCGCGAGGATATCGGGCGGCTACGCTTGATGGGCGATGACGGTCGAACGTACCTATCCGCTAATACAGTCAGTCGATCACCGGATGACCAATCAGCGAGCCAGGCTGATGTACAGGCTCAAATTGCGTTCGGGGTCTCGGATCCACGACACACCAGTCGAGGGAACGACCAATTGCAGGAAACCAGCCAATCCATGGGAGAGCTTCGCATGCGTGGCACCAAGATGCCCGACATCAGATTTGTCACCCCAATGAGGAGAACTTTGGAGACTGATGACCTGGTCTTCAACGGACTCTCCGACACTATCGGATCTGATCACCCCGTTGTGATCCCGGTCAGTGCATAACACAATGCAGCTATTGATTCGCAGGAATTACGCCGGACGATGCACACGTACCGTCCTGGTCTTGCCTTGGGCCGTTCGCAGCTCTTGGCCGCATTCCCTCGTGCCATCTTGCAAACATGCCTGCCGGAGATCGACCAAGAGTGGCAATGTTTTGAAGTCCGCACCAGGCTTTCAAAAGTGATTAATTCCAAGACTGAAGAAGAGCGTTCCTCCTGCGGATTGCACAAAATCCCAATGGCCAGCCGCGAGGACACGCGAACGATCGCAGATACGCTCCGTGATCGTTACGAGTGGCCGTACTTGGACAATACCGATCAGCTTCCTCTACAAAACAACGATGAGTCCCCTGGGCTGCTCGAGTCAAATCTCCAGATACTCAATCGAATGGGTCGAGGACTTGATCTCTTGGTCGACACGTCACTGACTGTGGCCGAAAATCTCGACAAGCGGCAGTCTATGATCGACGACACCGAGCCGATCGAGATCGTCGTAGCCACCAGCAGCCATGGTCGTGCTGGGTCTATGATGAAGCGAGTACAAAACAAAAACTTGCAAGGATCTGAAGAATGGACGAGAATTGAGACTGCTCTTGGACAGGACGCTTGGGTTCTGGATGATGCCGAGGGAGCGGAGCGGAAGCATCACGCAAATGCCATGGGAGCCCGGTGGGTCAGCTTTTTCAAGGCGAACTCATCACATGTTCGGGACACTTCCCTGGCGGATTCTTGGCTAGACGCGCGAGCGGCGGTCTTGCGAGAGGCTCAAACGGCCAGTGATCCCGCGGCTGACAGCTGCGAACAGCTAGTCTGTTGCGAATGATCAGTTCTGCCAGAGCGTCGCTATGCTTGCTCATTTGACCCATGGAGGATCCCTTGACCTCGCAACATGCATTTTGAGATATTGTTCTTGCCTCAAGCTGACCCCGCCCGGTGATCCTCCCTACGCCATCTCCTTCGCAGTCGTCTTCCCTCCCACCTCCGACGTGTCAGCCTTCAACCTTGCTCCCTGTGAGTTGTACCTCACGGGGCAAGGGTAGATGGGTAACCAGGCGATTTTAGGCAACTGCATGTTTTTTGTATCTTAGGGCGGGAGTACGGAGCTCATCTCCTTGCTCGTATCGCGGCCAAACGGGCTCGTTTTGTGAGCTATGTCGAATGTGGGCACTTTGAACATAGGGAGCGTGTCATTCTCAGGATTCTGGTGTTGTGCAAAGAAATTACAGCCAGGCATACTGCCCTTTGTTGTGCTCCATGGTGGTATGGTGGAGAGGCCACAGCCCCACTGAAGGATCTTCAGTGAAGAAATCTCTTGCCAATTTGTGGAGATTTGGAGTGCAGTCGCCTTCGAGCGTCACAAGGTCTTGGTTGTTCTTCTGTTTGGCCATTCGGCTGCAATGAGCTCTCGATTATCGCTCTGCCCCATATGGGCCCAGAATCCTCTTCTGCTCTTGGTAGGTATGGCCATTGTAACGTCCAAGTGTTCCTTGTGCTTCTTCCGCACCATGAGCACGGTTGGCCGATCCTTCGACGGTTCCATCTTTGGCGTCCCCGACAGGCTTCCATCTTCTCGATGAGCCGCGAACATGTGGGCAAAATCCTGTCCCGAAGCCTTACGCGTGTCTGCGCCGACTTGTACATTGCACCACCGGTCCTTCAGCTTGACTTGGCTGCTCTGTCCTGCGTTCCAACGAGAGAATCTGGTGACCAAGCCAGGAATGTACGGCCACAATCTCCAAATGGATCGGTGGATTGACTTCCATACCTGACACTGAAGATTTTGGCCGAAGACTGTCATCGCTTCTCCCAACTGCTCGTACAGCCCATGTTTGGGCTCATAAACTTGCATAGCCTTGGAGGTTTCTCATTGCGCGTCACGCCCACGAGCTCTTGATACCCCCGACTACCGGCGCCCACCTCTCCAGCCTGCCCCGCTCTTCCGCCTCCACCATCCTGACCAAGCTTCCTCCACCAAACTCCCTTCCCTCTTCTCGCGCCTTGGCCCGGATCCTCTCCTCGGCATCGCACCAGAACATCTTCCACCCCTTCTTGCGATCGCCGTCGGTCTCGGTCGGGAGGAACAAGAACCCGTTACTCCTCTCGTAATACCACTTGTTCACCGGGTTATCTGCCCTGCTCCGCCAGACCAGATCTCGTCCCCGTCCCACACCGCTCAAACTCCCCTCGCTCGGGTTTGCTGCATCGAGCAGACCTAGACCGTACGTCTCGTCCCGCAGGGCTACCCACAGGAAATCGACTGTCCCGTCTCCCTGGTGCTTGGGGAGCACGGCAAATTTATCCAGGTAACAGATCCCCTCTGGATGGTCTGCAGTCCGGCCTTCCAGGGTACACACCGCCGCGCCGGCGTAATCGCCGATGACAATCACGAAGTCTAGATCCGCCTCGAGTCGGTCCCAAAATCGCTGGGCGTCGAGCTTGCGACGGAATGAGCCTTCGAGAAGGGCCTGAAGCTTGGCCTTGTTGATCTCGGCCACGCTGCGGAGGATCCGAACCGGCAGACCACGGCGGATGAGGGTGGGCGTGTCGCGTGTGATACGGTTCTCGGACTGCGTGAGGAGAGAGTGAGGCAACGAGGCGGAGTGGGCTGGTTTGTTGGTAATGAGATTGCCGATGAGCGCAGCTGGCGAGCGATGCGAGACAATCAGGGCGGAGGCCTCGCGCGGCATGTGGTCCAGGCAGTCCCGGGCGAGAGTGAGGTTTGCCAGAGCCGTTGGATGAGAGTGCCGCCAACGGGGACGGAATGTGTCGCGTATGAAAGCGAATTCGGAGGCGAGGTTGATCGATAGATGCGGCATACCTGAACGGGCGTATGATGGTATGCCGCCTTCTCGGTTGATCACGAGCAGTCGCATCGGTGTGAGGTCGAATGAGCGCGGAGAGGATGTCGAGGTCGTGGCCGTCTGGGTGGCCGTCGCGCACATTGCTTTGGCAAGGGAGGACAAGACAGGATTTGCGCCGACGCGACGCGAGCGGCAATTGGTATCCAGCGCCACGGGGAGTAAGACGGGTATTTCGCCCTCGCCCACCGCTCGTCGGACGTGATCAAGCCCTTCCTCCTCAACGAACACCTCCCCTGCACCCACAGCACCATCCTCCTCTCCATCTCCCATACGCGCCACAGTCGCCAGCACAGGTCTCGCCGGCGCACGATGCCGGTTCAAGAACGATGTCATCCGTTCAACGTCTCGCAGCATCAACGTCCGCTGTCGTTGCGCGGCGATGTGATCATTGGGCTCAATTGCCGGGATATCGTCCCTGTCCACCACGATCACCGAGACCAGCCCTAGCTTTTGCAAGTTCGCCATTCCCTTCGCGATGGCGTTGAGCTGAATGTCGGTGAATGGTCCCTGGACTTTGACGAGCGCCGTGCGGCGTAAGCGAGGGTTGAGCAGGGCGGTAACGAGCGGATTAGGGGCGGGCTTGGGCGGCGGAGCTGTCTCGGGGGCGATGGCATCGGGTAGGACGGTGAAAACGGGAAGCGAGGACGCTTCGATGGGGATAGCGGAAGGTGACGTGGTGGATGATGCGGGTAGCGGGTCGATGAAGGAGGACAGGTAGGCTTTCGAGTCCCGCATGGAGGGCGACGCTTGTAAGATGGACAAAATGAAGTCCTGCTCTGTCAGGTACAGCCCAAGGCCACCAACGTACATTGTCGTCAGTATCATGCGAGTCGTCCGGCGAGTCATGGTATGCCCGTAGCTATTCGTCAGCACCGAGCTGTTCCGAGGCCAGGATTGACGTACAGATAAGGATTGGACAGGCTTGCTGAGCCGGCCGTTCACCGCAGCGGTCGCCCTCACAGCCCTCCAGGAGCGTGTCACCGTCCTCATGCTGAGGTGTCGTCCTGGGATGCGGTGAATATCGAACAATGTGAGCTTGATGGTGATGATAAAAGTCGAAGATGCGAGGGCTGTTCCCGAGTCGTTAGCCGCAATCCGAAATCAGCCTCCACCAATGACACTCCCTCCAGGCTGAACGCGTCGCTTGTGCCCGACCAAAGCGATACCAGCATGGCCAAAGGCAGTCGACTTCTCATAACGCCAGGGCGTGGCCGAAGCGACAGGGAATATGAGGGATCGGAAAGAGTCGTCTAGCTACAGATAGATGCATGGATATATACACAACCACCTCCGCGTCAAAGCTACGCCGCGTGTCCGCCATACGCTGTCGACTGCTTCATGTGATTCACGACAGTCCTCCGCACTCCCCGCTTCTCACATGTTGCGTCACTCGCACAATCCTCATCTCCTGCCTCCCCGAAGAGCGAGGACAAGGTGGATAGCGCCGCCGGCTTGGATCTTGTAATCTTGGATCGTCTTCTCGTCGTTCCTGCACGTCAATCTCGACATCTCCGGCATGGTTCCTGTTCTCTCCTGCACTCACATAGCTTTACCACCGAAGATGAGACGTTGTTGGACAGGCGGGATACCGGCCTTCTCTTCGACGCGCTCCTTGACTTTCGAGATCTTTCGTCAGCGTCGGGCCCCAATCAATCACCCTTGTCTGCCGTCTCGCGCCGCAGTCGATCCTCCTCTTTCGACCAGAGGCCAACCCACCGGCCACTCGGGTTGCACGTCGATTTCCACCTGATATCAGCCTGAACCGGTGAGAGCGAGAGTTCGCCTCCTCACTTCTTTGCCAGTAAGCGTCTGATGGTGAGCTATGAACACAGCGGCCCAGGCTTCCAGCTTACCTTGACCTTCACCAACATCGCGATCTGTGGCAACGAGAGGTAGGTGGATAAAGTAGGAGCGGTGCCGCTTGGCTGAGATGCAGTGAGGTTGGTTAGAGAGGTGGAAGAGGACATCGGCAAGCATCATCATCAATAATAGCGGGCGAGTGGGAGAGGGCCCGATCAAGCGGAGATCGCCGACATGTCCGGTGCCTGTGGGCTGGATGGGTGGGTGGAGGTGGTCCACGGTGGTCCAAGCGTTTCCCGTGAGCAAACGGGGGGATTCGGGGCACACAAGGCATGATGAGAACTACTTCCTCTTCTTGACTTCCCTCTCTCTCTACTTTCCGTATATCCATCCCGCCCCCATATACCCTGTGTACCCTCTCTCTACCCTAATCACCTGGGTGGTGTGATGCCCAAGCATGACGGGAAGAACCCCATCTGGTTCCAGTCCCAGCAGGTCTCGTCTGGGACTCGATACACCCTTTCGCCGTAGTGGCTCGCAGGGACGGCCTCCTGCTCAGTCCCCCATCGTCAGGATTGCCGTTGACCATGCTGAGATCATCTAACTGATCGCCAGGTAGAGAGTGGTCGACGAAGGGCATTGACCGCATCTGATACGCCCGTCAATGCCACCAATTCACGCTTTCCAGCATCGTGGTCTGCGCGCTACCAGACATCGCCCGCTCGCCCGTCCAGAATTCCCTCGGACTTGGGCAACCCTTCATACGGTCCAGTACCAGCACCTCACCTTCCTGATATCCCAAGGTTCACCTCCTCTCAGCACGGTTCCCGCCGCCTCACTCGACCGATCACCCATAGATCTCCCCACCATCCTTCGCCTCAAGACGCCCCGCGGTCACATCAAAGGACCTCCATCCACATGTCGCAATCACTACCACGAGCCTTGATCAAGAAGCAGAATCCCTCGAGTCCCCTGGGACAAGATGCACCCGTCCGGACCATGACCGAGCCGGAAGAAGGTTACTGGGAAGATTCCGTCTGGGTTTCAGCGCCGATGATTACTGCTCGAGGCCGGAACTCAGGTGCGGAGGCCAACTTGGCGCACGTCCACCCAGGCCAGGCTGAGGACAAAAATGAGGGCGCTGGGGCAGGAGCTGGAGCTAGTCAACCTGGAGGGGAAAGTCGTCTCTTTCCAATCCACGGAGATGGGCCTTCCCACCGCAATTCTCCGCGTACTCGCACGTTGGCGTCAGTTTCATTCCTTTCGGCTGAACTCGGACACGTCTCCGCACCTAACCGTCTCAACGGCGATCTGAGCGGAGTGCGACAGACTCATGCAAAAACTAGCCCAGTCAGGCTACCACCCCTGCGACCACAGACACGCAGGTCAACTTCCGGGACACACAGGGGCATGGGGCCATGGGAATCGGTGGCTGACTTCGGCTTCAAGCCGATTGCACACTATGCAAGAGCGACCAGGAGTCGCGTGCGCGCCCAGGACGCCACCCAGTACCCCCTATCTGACATTCGAGACGACCCGACTCCGAGAGAACGGGCGATTCATCAGTCAAATTCGGGGAACCCTTTTCACTATATGCAGGGCGGGAGATATGACGGGAAAAATCCTCCTACACCGCCCCGAATGCTGCCACAGTCACACTCACAGCACCGTCGTCCCCTCAGCCCGGACACGCCCCTGTCTGCCCAATCGTTGTCACCGCACCGTATGTCTCGCAGCGAGCCGACCCAACGCCCCACGCACGAGGAACGAATGGCACAGAACGGCTTGCAGGCTACCAAAACCTACTCCAAAAGGAAGCCTACGGCGTACATATTGCCCCAGAAGGCGACACAGCTGGATGATGGTATTAGTTATCGCTATGACCGGAAGAAACGGCCGTTCTCGACCTCGATTTGGCCTCCGTCGCCAAATGAACTCAACGCAGAAGTTGAAAGGCCTTGCACACCATACTTCCCGGAATCACCGCCCGTCCTGCCTGGGGAGGGCTTGCATAGTCTGTACGAGCCTGTCAGGGACGGAGGCCAAGACAAAGACGAGGAGGAGGAGGAGAGGGAGACAAGACCACGAAAGCGACGTGCAGTCGCCCGTAACGGGGCTCGGCCAGAGGAGAGAATTGATGGGCTTTTTGACTACGATTCGACCGATGGTCCCCGAGCCGTTCGTCGGGATCGAGGAGAAATTGCGTTCACGGAAGCGTTCAAGCCAGACCCTAATAGCCAGTATACTCAGCCGGAGTATGTGATTCGGCGACATAATGGTCGTTTTGTGACGACCGACAAAACCGAGAGACGAGGGGAGCGTGTCAACAGGGACTATGGCAACCCGGCATTGCAGATGACGTCCTCGACACAAGGTCAGGAAAACCTTGACAGGTAAGGCGTTCAAACAAATTTCACGAGAGAGCTCATGAACAGATATGTCCGGGATATCCCACGTCGCAATCGAGCTCTCTGGCGTGACCGAAATCCACGAGCGCGTCCACCTATCCCGTTATCCACTCGCACGGTCATACGAAAGCGACGTCCGTCCGCTGTCGTCGCTGCAGAGAAAGCATCTCGAGATCTCACGTTTATGCGCTCCATCAGGACAGTCCCCTTTGGAGACAAGGAAGCCTCGGAGGAAATCAAACGCCGAAGCAGCAAGACGTCCATGGTTGTCAATCCCGAGCTTGTTCAAGCGGGTCAGCGCGAGTTGAGGATCCAGTCCCTTTCGAAGCTAGTTCAAGATCGAACACGTCGTAAGGATTGGGTCGATGATCGTCCGGGAGCAGAGTCTAGAATGCAAGGACCTGCCCCAAGTGAGAGCATCGCGAGCCTTACCCCCAGCCGTGGCTACCGCCTTCGCGGCGGGCCGGTCAGACCGAAATCGAGTCAGTTGACTTTTACGAGAGCCCCCTCGCCAGCGCTTCCACCTCAAGCTAGGAGAAGACCGCTCGTCTCATCCGAGACGCAGGTGGGCCGCTCGACGACACACGAAGAGCAGGACTCGCGACCGCCCACCACCACGACGCACTCGCACACGGATTCGCGAACGACTGAGTCGACAGATATCCCCACGTCGTACTTGCATGCCGGTGCTTCCGCCTCACAGGGAGCTGATGCCTATCAGCCACAGCCTGCCGGGGAGGCAGAACGCCTCGGGGTGAATCTCCCTTTACAGCGAACGGTACGCGTCCGAGCGCAGTTCAGGGACCAACATCGACGGGAAATCCAGGAGCGTCTCGATGGTATGCAGCGGCAAATGGCGGAAGAGCTGGGCCTTGAGCAACAGCAGATCCTCGAGCAACACGGACGACTACCGCGGACACAACAGCAGGAGCGACAACGCTCCATAGCCACAGGCATTGCCACCACTGCCTCCCAACAACGAACGCACGAAGGCCAGCAACAGACGGAGGAAGCCCTGGGAGGCGTACTTGACAGGATGGCAATTGCAGATGGGGCCAACCACGAAGGCGGATTGGGCAGTGCTTGGGACGGGTATCAGCCATCTGTGGCAGACCCCAGTACCACTAGGACTCGACTGCCGGGGAAGGCATTTGCTGTCGGCAGTCGGCAATTCTCGCCAAACGACGAGAATAAAGCCTCTATCATACCACTTCGAGAAAACAGCTGGGCGGCGGAGCTGAACGGGCTGCTGGATGAACGGCTGTTGACCGCCTCGCAAGCGGAAGAATTCCTTTTGACGGTCAAGTACGGCTCAGATGACATAGAAGCCGCTCGACCCGATCATTCGCTGTCTCACCAACTGGATGACATGTGCGGGAAGAACGGAATATCTTCAAATCGCTCTGCTCGATCGGGGCCGGAGGCTTTCCGTGTGATCCCCGAGGCGCCACCATCGCACCAAGCAGGAGGCGGGAGGGAGAACCAAACGCAGCCTCGTCCATCTCCTAATGGACCGCCGGTCTCACCTCGAATGAGGCAGTCAGCCCCCGGCACGAGCGAGCCGCACCGCTCAGCTGGAAGCACGCAACTTCTATCTACCGAAGCCGAAAGACGTCCAGCGGAACCAAATCCAGAAACTCATGCGCGTACCGCCCCGCCACCAAGCTCTTGGGCGGGAGTGCCGCAGCTCGACGATGCATCCTTCGACAACTCCCCAGGACCCTCCAGACCCCTTCTCGGTGCAGGGACCCGTAAGACCGCCCAGTCAGCACCGGCACCCACGAACAAGGCACGTGCTTTGCTCAAGGACGGCATGTCCGGCATACAAATGACGGAGTACCTGCAGGGTGTGCTGAACAACGTTCCCGCCGTCAAGACGGTAAGACAGCTCAGAAATGAGCAGCGGAAGCGACGTATCGGCGAGAAGAGGAGGAAGAACGAGAAGGACCAGCTGATGAGGAATTTGACCGAGTATCGAGGCTTCGAGGAGCGGCGGCTGAGAGCGGAGCAGCTGGAGATGGTGGCGAGGGAGGGAAGTGATAGCGATGAGTATGGCAAGCCCGAATCAAGCCGAACAAGAGCTCAGAAGTTGGGGCAAGGAAGCGACCCGTTCGGCGCCGACAAAGCCGAGGCGAAGGGATCTGGCGGACGTCGCGGACTCGCGAGCCAGGGTGGCGCGGCGTCTTGTGGTGGGGCGCACGACTACCATCTGTCGCCCACGCAGCTCAATACGCTCTCTTCACCACCATACGGGCGATCTCGGACTTGGAACAGGAAGCGCTTTACTGCCACAATCGGGCGCGAAAATACGGAACAGCAGTGGGCCGACACGCAGGAGTCGAAGAATGTCCTGATGTTGCGTGAGCTCCTGGACCCTTGAAAGCCAGAATCAAGCTGACGGGAAGCATACAAACCCCCATCGCAGTACCGCAAGAGTGAGACCGAAGAAGACGTGCCCATGTCGTTGCCTGTACCCCAGCGGCGACGATACGATGTCTTCGCTGAGACGTCGGACGATGATGAGGGAGCACTGGAGGGGTCGGAGGGTGCGCACAGGGTTGAACAATTGGGAGAGGGGCAGCGGGCGGAAGTTGCGGATTTCATGGCAACGGGCAGGCGGGCGCATCCGTTGGAGGACTCAGTTGAGACGTCTGACGGAGTCGAAGGACAGGGACAACGAGGCGCACCGGACAGGCGCCGTGTCATCGAGACATCTGGACAACCGGATCCGCAAGCCCCGACAGTCACTGTACAACACCCAGGCGAGAACAGCCGCAGGACCGGCAGGGCGCGCACATCTGGCGCTGGTGGACCACTGGCGAGACCGTCAAGTACCACGCGAAGGGTTGCCCCGCCAACGTGGCCTGTTGAAGCCCGACCGTCCAGTTTGCTGTCGGCTTCGGGATTGACGAAGTCCGAGTTCAAACCGCCTCTTAGGACGCCTGGGGGTGCACAGGCGCAAAAATCAGGCAAGGAAACGGAGGATGCACGTCGTTGAGAGGATGGTGGGATCTATAAAAGATCTGGGGGACGGACACCATTCAGGGAGTGAAGAGTCGGGAATGTAGGAAAGATCAAGGATGGCACAAAAGCGAGGCGAGAATCGCCAATGGACGCCACCGGAGAACGACGTGAAAGACATCATCAAGCGGACCAACCAACATGACGGCAGAGATGACGGTGTCGAACAGTAGCCATGCGTTTTACGAGATACCAAACCGAAAAGGCCTTGCAACGTTGTTCGCCAATACGCGAATAGAGCATCATGTGTCGACGGCATTCATGCAACTCATCATGTGCATGACGTGAAACGCGGTGTACGGCCGACATAGATTTCGCTGAAGTTACATCATGCGTTCCACGTCCGATCCTGACTTTGTGGTACCTGATTTCCCACATTTCCTCGGCGCTGAGCCGCGAAAGGTCTGCTTCCCCACTGCTGATCATCTCACACTCGCGCCGCCGCAGCGCCTTCTCCTTGCACACCACATGCTCAGTCCCTCAGGCTGAGACAGCAGGACCCGACGTCCCCTCCTTGGCTCGCCGTCCTCGTTCATCCTCAGTGCTCACAGCCCGACCCACGAATGCACTCCTCCGGGGTTGTGCAGACTCGTCTGGCCAATCTTGACCCGCCCACCTGGCAGCGCATCTGGGCCTGCGCCCGGGGCGACAGGGAGGCCGGGCGAGAACGGCGCATCCATCATCGGACTGTTCAGCGCCCCGCCCGCGCCTATACTGGCTGATCGGCCCGCCATTCCCGGCGCCGTCGGGGACAGCGCGTTCGTCCCATTCGCTCCTGCTCCTGCGCCTGCTCCAGATGCCGGCGCCGTCGTCGGAGCGGTGGGCAAGAACGCCTCGGCACACCACTCGTACCAAATCTTCCGCCTTCCTCCGTCCCACAGCCGCCATATCCCCACTTCCAACTCGGCCCCGCTGGGGAGGTACAGCGGCTCCTTGAAGGGGAAGAACATGGGGAACCAGGAGAACATGTCTGGCGAGACGCGGTGGGCGGTCTCCGGGTGGATAGAAAGGCCAATGTTCGAGTACAGGTGGGCTTCGAAGTACCCCGCCAAGCCGTGCAAGGGTGCCGCGTGCGGGATGTGGAAGGTGACGGCCGAGGAGCGGGTGTTGTGCGAGTTGGTGAGTGGGACGCCTGGGGTCAGCGCTGCTGGCAGACATTATGATGGGGTGGACATCGCGGTCGTCCGACGAGAATGTCCCGGCGTTGGGGAGCGTTGACTCACCAGTCGGATCAAGGATGAGGTCCCGCCGCGGATGCTCAAACTGCCAACACTGCTGAATCCGCTCGCCACATCGTCCTGCGGCTCCACCGCCATCCGCCGAGATGATATTGACCGCAGACATCATGACCACATACGGCGTCTCCGCACCACCAGGCGCTCTCGTGCTCGCAGTCGCCTCGGAATAGAGCTTCGTCGACGAGATCGGCGCCAGGTGAGCGGTATACGAGATGGGTATTGAGATTCCGTCCGCTGCCCGTCAGTGTACGCATGGCTGACGCTAGACGCCGGCTCACGCTTCAAGAACCGCATGGCGCCATCGAGGCACTCCGGGCTGAGCTCATTGTCCCCGAAACTGCCGAGCAGCTCGGAGACCATGATGTCCGCTCGATCGGGTATGTCGATATTCCGCATATCGCCAAAGATGACTTGGACGCGGTCGTACCATTCTGTGGCTTTTCGCTCCTGCAGCCTGAGGGTCAGATAGAACTACCATTCTCGAATGTCATATGCACGCACGTCGTGAAGGCGCTGACATTCTTGTCCACGGCGTACACCTTCGCTTTCCTGCCCGACTTGTCCAGCGCCGCAAGTGATCTCGACACGAGCGGTCCCCGGCCTGCTCCGACCACCATGATCACGCTGCGAATCAGCATTTCCCTCCCCTGTATTGGCCCGTAGCACCCACTGCTCCCGGTCCTCAGGTAGATCCATCAGGGCAAGGTAGATCGCCTCCTCGTATTGTCGGTACTTGACCGGATCCCGCTCAAACACATCATACGTTGCGCTGCCCAGATCATCCATAAGAGGCTGTAGCGGCGCCTGCAGATAATCTGCATATCCTGCCGTAAAGTCCGCAGCGCCATTCTCCGGTATTCTAGCCTGCGCGGACGCGGTGGCTGATTGCGTCGTGACTGGTCCGGGGGACGAGAGGATATGGCGGATGTACTGCAAGTAGGCCGTCGGACCGCCTGCAGGGTGTTTCGGCGGTTGTGTCGCATGAAGGATGACCGTGGGATGTTGCTACCATCAGATCCTGAGAGGAAGACGTATGTCCTAGCTCACCTTGGCCATACCGCGCAGGAAGGCCTGGCACGCCTTGGACAGGACGGGGTACCCTTTGGCGTTTGGGATGAACGACGTAGCGGGCAGCCAGATATTCTTGACGGGCTCGGCAGTCCATCTTGCCAGGGCGCCCACTGACGGCGGAAGAGGGTTGCTCAGGTCCAGCGCTGCCGTCAGCTACAACGTCTCTTTATGCGCATCGCGCAAAATCCACCGTCACTTACTGACGGACAGCCGAGGGTGGTACCCGCATATCCTCCTGATACAATCCCACATCTCCCACGTCGAGCTCGGATCGCCCGTCGCGAACATTGGCACAGCTGATCGAGCAGACATGACGCTGCTCGTGGCGCTCACTCCGCTCGCGCCGGACGGGACGCGCATGCCGGCGGGAATGACCGGCAGGGTGTTGTTCGCCTGGTGCATAGACGTCGGACGAGTGGACATGCTCGACATGCGCTTGTGTCGCTTGTCGGTGACGGGGTCGGAGGTTGTTCCGTTGGTCTGTCCGGGGTGAGTGGCGGAGGGACCGGTGAAGGGCGGTGCGAGCGACGGGCCAGCCGGACCTTGGTGAATCAGCTCGGCGGGATCGGAGATGGGTATCCGGATCGACAATTGGGTGAATGCGGTGGGTCCACCTAGAGCGAGGAGGTCGGCGATAGCTCGGGCGTATGATGGGAGATATGCTCGGTTGGCGAGGATTGGGGCAGGGAGAATAAGAACAGGGATGGCGAGGTATAGAGCTTGTTGCAGCTCCGCCCGAAGCGCCTGGCGTCAGCGGTGTCATCAGTGCCGAGGAGCAGCTCCTGGAGCGTATCAGACAATCAAGGCTGGACTGATAACGTCTGAAGCCTCAATGTAGATGCCCGTCAACTACACTCACCAGTTCTGAATCGAATCGGATCCCCTCATCCGGGCTATCCAGCTCCAACCAGTCCGCAGCAGTAGCGACTAGCGTTTGCGTCTCCTCCAGCCGCGTAACGTTCAGCTCGTACCGATTCAGGCCACCCTCGCGCCTCCACAGGTCCGCCTCGCGGTCCACCGCTTCTCGCTCCGCCAAGCTCTGCGGCGTCGGGACCGGCTCATCCTCGTCCATCGGGCGCAGACATAATCGGTCCCATCTTTCTTGCCATTTTTGGTTCGTCAACGGCACACAGACGGCATCGTAGTCTGTGTTCGTGGTCGTTTGTGTGATGAGGGTCTGAAGGGGCGTCGGGGCGGGAGGAGGGGTTTTGGGAAGCGGGGGAAGGGGGTGAGGGAGGGAAAGGGCGATCGTCTGGGCGCGGGCCATGGTGGTAGAGTCGACTGTCCTTCCGCGAGCGTGTGCGTAATGGGCAGCTCGAAGATGCGACGGGACGTGGATAGGGGACTGTGTGGGATGTGGTGTGGTGCTGTCTGGGTAGACACTGCAGTGCGGTGCTGGATGACCTACTAGCCAAGACGACGTCTCGAGTCCATCCGCAAAGAAACGCGCGCGCGCAATATTCCACCCGACGCGTCGCATCCAGGCGGCGATCGCCGCTCATTGGCATCTGACGATTTCCGGTTGAGCTCAGCGCAAAAGCTCAAGCGTACATACAGCGTGACACACCTTTCGCTACATCGGACATCTACAGCCCATCATGGCAGCGTCATCGTCTAGGATCACGTTGGATCTGCTCAAGGGGGCCGCAAGAAGCCCCGCGGTGCAAAAGCGGGCCCGAGCGACCGTCACCTCAACGCCATCGACGCCATCGCGGCGGATACCTTCATCGCAACATGTCATCAGTCGACGGTGCTTGCATTCGACCTCGCCGGTCTCGGATGATGCTGGCCGAGGTAGGAAGGAAGAACCCCGCTTCAATTTCAACACCTCGCTGTACTTCACTGAGGACCCCGATCCAGACGTGAGTTCGACGACTCAGCCGCTGGCCTTGATGGCCGTATTTAAACCGGCTAGACAGGACCCGTCTGGATGCTCTACTTGCGCTCGGCAGCTGATGACAGCATGTCAACTATCGCCGAGTCACAGCGACCGAGCTTCGGTCCAGGAAGGAACCGCCAACGAAAGTGAAGATGCTCGTCAGGGACTTTATCGACGACAGCCTGTACAACGTGCGTTTCAAGCTTAAGCCCACCGCCGGCCGGCGCTGCGAGCCCGCTCCGCGTCGTTGTCGCTGACAGCAGCCGCACTACGGGTACTTCTCGAAGAATGCCACCATCTTCGCGCCGCCAGAAGGGGGCTACGACTTCTCCAAGTTCAAGAATCAGGTCGAGTTTGAGGAGACCGTCGCGGCGCAGTATGTGGAGAAGTACGGCCGGGATCCGAATAGCGATCAGGGGACAAGCGGAGGCTCGGGGCGGCAGGTATGGCATACGCCCACGGAGCTGTTCAAGGTAAGTTCGACGATCGTGTCTCTCTGAGATCATCGATTGCCGCCGACTGCTTGCGAGCCAGGAACGTGAACTCACGCCGCAGCCGTACTACGCCCAATCCCTGATCTCGGCCATCCTCGAGTCGTACAAGATGAACCAGTACCCATACCAGGACCTCATCATATACGAGCTTGGCGCGGGTAACGGCTCCTTCATGCTCGACTCTCTGCGGTATCTGCGGAAACACCACCCGGAGGTGTTCGCACGGACAAAGTACCGCATTATCGAGATTTCCGCCCAATTGGCGAAGCGACAGCGGATACGAGCGAAGAAGGCCGGACTGGAGGACCACGTCGAGATTGTCGAGAGCGATTTCTTCAAGTGGGGGGGCGGCGGCCCGGAGCCGTGCTACGTCGTCGCCCTCGAAGTCTTGGTGAGCATCCGAATGGGTCGCCGCAAGGCGTTTATTCAGGTGGGCAAGCTGACTGTAGGACAACTTCGCGCACGATATGATCAGGTACGACCTCAGCACCCTCGCACCGATGCAGGCCATCGTCGTCATCGACGCCAGTGGCGAGTTCACGCTGCTTTACGAGCCCTTGAACGATCCGCTATTACGCCGCTGCTTCGAATACCGCGAGTCCCTGCCCCGGTCATCGGCGACTCTGCCCACGACGAACCGCGCCTTCGCTTTGCCACTGATACGCAAGGCGTTCACCTCGCTACCGTTCGCGCCAAACTTGTCCAAACCGGACTTCATCCCGTCCAAAGCGACGCTCTTCCTGGAGCGCCTCCGAGAACGCCTTCCGCAACACCGGCTGCTGGTCGCTGATTTCTCCGATCTGCCAGATACCGTCCCCGGCCGCAATGGCCCAGTCGTACAGACGAGAGTGGGCAACGAGATGGTCCCGTGCGAGACGTTTTTGGTCAAGCAGGGCTACTTTGATATCTTCTTCCCGACCGGTATGTCGCATAGCAACTCCGATTCTGGCCCAGCTGATGCCAGATTTCAAGATGCTGAAAGACACATATGAGCTCATCATGCGGTCTACGCCGGCCAACCAGCCGAGGATTGGCCAGGTGACCGATGGCGAGGGGTCGAGTCCGTCAGACGAGGGGTCGAGTCCGTCAGACGAGGGGTCGAGTCCGTCAGACGAGGGGTCGAGTCCGTCAGACGAGTCGGCGGAGACACCGATGCGCGATGTGGTTGTGTACGGACAGGACGACTTCATGCGGACCTTCGGCGGAAACGAGGTGCTCCAGAAGCTCACGACGAAGGATGGAGTGTGTGTCGTGGATCGGATGTACGGCAATGCCAAGGTCATGTTCTAGCCGGAATAAAGCGGCTTACCGATGATCAGAGCGGTGATGGGCGACGACGGACGTGGGGATCACGTACGGCCGGGAGCGGGAGGAGCATCGGGCTTCGAAGCCAACAGTCTACGTAGTGTGGGCGCGGAGCGGTGGCCGCGTCTCACCGGGGACCAGTATACGCATCGTAGCAGATCACACTGGCACATCTTAGCATACCGCGCACATGAGCATATCGCATGATCTCGCCCCAGCCGTCCATTACAATACCTGAACACCAGTATTAACCGCCTCGAATACAACATCATAATAGCCTACCGACTCATCGATCGCGGTTCGCATCCGTGTCGTCATCTCGCCTCGAGCATGTGCGTCCTCTTCCGCGTCCCTGTCACATGTGGCTCCCTCGCCGTCGCCCGCCCAGCACCGCGCCAGGCGTCTTCATATCCTGCATGGTCGTAGTCCTCGTCCTCGACCGCGTCCGCCCGTCGCTTGCCTTTGTCGTTCCCACTGCGGCGCGAGTGAGTGTTGTGGCCGCCATGCCCCCGCGGGGGTGTGACAAGCTCATGTGCAGTTCCCGAGTCAGACGGGCTGTCTTCGGGCGTTCGCGAGTGATGCCTGCTGGAGCGGTCCATGTTCGATCGCGGTTGTATTTCCGAGCGATGCACGGTGTCGGACCGTCTAAACCTTTCCGCTGTCTCGGGTACGGCCCTCCGGGCCGACCGATCCTCCCGCGACGATCGCTCCTCTCCTGAGGGTTGATCTCGCTCTGATCGTGCCCTTCGCTCAGAACGGACCCCTCTGACGCTCCTAGCGCTTTTCCCGGCGTTTCCCTTCCTGGCAGGGCCTCGACGCATCCGCCTATCCACCCACTCCAAACCTAACCTCCCCATCCACCCGCCAATTAGTCCCATGACGCAACCGATAAGGATGACCCCGCCCACAAAAGCGATGATGGGCCAGAAGGTGTTGATCACGCTCCTCACCACGCCCAGCGGCGCCAGGACGAACGTCCGGAAGATAAGCGTCCCCGTCGAGGTGAGCGGGTAAAGCACCGTGAGGACCACGGCCAGGACTACGTGCAGCAGGTTGAGCAGCATCGGCAGCGGTATGGCGAGGAGCGTGATGAGGAGGTAGAACGGGTAGAAAGCCAGTCCACCGATGATCCGCCATAGACTCGTGGACCGTTCGGCCGGGGTGTTGGGCATGGGCGGGGGGATCGGGGGCATCGGGTACGGCAGTCCTCCGCCAGGGTAGTGGTGTTGCATGTCGGAGTGGAGGTTTGACCCGCCGAGGGAAAGGTGTGATGGCGCGAGGAGGGAGGAGGTCGGCGGAAGGTGCGAGAGAATCTCGAGGTCGTCCGAGCGGGTGAGGAGTTGGAAGATCAGGTAGAGGGCTGTCACGTAGACTACGGTACGGGTCAGCAGGCGTACAATGGAGATGACGCATGCGGGCAGAGTGCTGTGGGACTTGGTCGACCGGGAGGGTGGAAACGCCAATGATGTGACTCGAACTCGGGCGATGGGGCAAGGAGGGTGAGGCGGGTGATGAGACTGAGGGTGGACTGGGACTTACAGACGACAAGGATCGGGCTCATTGGCTCGTCCTTCTTTTTCCGGATTCTGGTTGCACCAGCGGGCCTCTGCCATGTCTCCTCTTCCTGGCCGTGCTCAGCGTACTCGTCGCTCTCGAGGACATCATCCTCGTCAAGCCGGCTTGCACGCGAATGTGCGTCACTATACGCTTCGGAGTACCGGCTCGAGGATGAACGCCGACTCGTATCCGTCCCCCGACGGCGAGGGCGGGGGATGTCATCTGCGAAGGCAGAGTGGACGGTTGACGTCGTGGTCCGACGAGGTCGTGACATGGTGGTTGAATGACACGATCGCCTTGGCTGGGCGGTATGAGGTACTGTTGCTGTCGCTGGGATCGAGTTTGAACAGCGGTGCGTCGAACAGTGTCGAGGGAGGAGGTGGTGTGAATGAATGGGATGACAAGGTTGATTGGTGCACCGTGGACTGGACCCGGGAGGGATGTGTTTAGGTGGTCAAACCGAGAGTATGACGCGCCGATCGCAGACTTTTGTTTTTAGAGTTGGATAAACGCGTCGATCCAAAAGTCGGTCAATGTTGAGCAACGCCGACCTGACCCGCGTACGGTGATCACGACCAAGCTGGCGCATGTATATATGCTGGTGGATGAAAGAGGTGGATGGTCGAATGCAGCTCGCCCCCAACAAGGACCGCACGGAGATGGCTCAGATACACGTCACGAGGTGAGATCGCGTGACTTGCTGACGACAGCGCGACAGCTCGGCGCGTCATCCAATACTTCGGTCGAATTGCCTTGGACCGCAGGATCTGTCCCTCCAGACTGGCTACGCCAGGCTTCGAGATCGCAATCCTTGAGTGCATCTGGTCTGCTGCGAGTCCCGGGGGAGCCGACGCCGCAACCGAGACAGACTGATGATCAGCGATGGAGGGCCAGGCACTGCGGGGCAAGAACCAACCAGCTCACAATCCTCACGGCGATGACCGCCACCCGGATTCGGGTGATCGGCCGATTGCAGTCGCCCAGCAGTGACGATCCTTTCGGTAACCGCAGCAAGCACTTGCACACCCAGTGCGCGATCATCCTTTGCACAGCGGACATGAGTGACTTGCAGTCTTGAACACATCCACCAGAGGACACCATCTCCGTCGACGGCGACAAAGTGCCCGGTGACTGTTTGTTGTTTGGTCCGCACGATTGCACCGGCGAAACCCCAAGTTTCACCCG
>Ga0308169_10002253_pt1 | contig 20308 bp, 17 predicted proteins | sample PhyBR1_2_FD_202139 | JGI IMG/M metagenome (GOLD analysis project Ga0308169, IMG submission 202139) | Phyllosphere microbial communities from UC Gill Tract Community Farm, Albany, California, United States - DLSLSB.R1 | ecosystem: Host-associated > Plants > Phyllosphere > Unclassified | place...
AATGCCGAATGCGATGCGCTTGATGAGCGTCCCGGCCGTGCCGAGCGCAGGGCTCGCGACGTAGATGCCCGCCGTGCAGTAGACGGTGACGGCGACGATGAAGTAGATGAGGGTGACGAACGACTGGCCCGTGAGCACGGCCTTGGGATAGTCGCGAGGGTTGCGCATCTCGGACGCGATCGGGAGGCTGTGTCGAGCGCGAGGTCAGCGACGGCGACGACGGACGAGCTGCGCCTGCCGAAGAGAGAGGGACGCACAAGCTCGACGTGCCGGTGAAGGCGAAGAAGATGGACGAGACGGCGCTCATGCCCTCGGCGAAAGAGGGGCTGCCGAAAGCGCGCACGCCGAGGTCGTACGGCTCGGGCGCAGGAGGTGCGAGCGCAGGGCGGTCGGCGAGGCCGACGGCGATGACGACGGTGAAGATGGAGACGAGGATGGACACGACGGCGACGTAGCCGAGCCACTTGAGGTTGCCGAAGGTGCGGAGCGACGCAAAGGGGAAGGCGATGACCGCGGCGATGGCGACCCAGGCGGCGGTGCAGATGGCGTGGAGCGACAGGGCGTTGAACGCCGTCGAGATGGTGAGGAGTGCAGAGCCGCAGGTAAAGGTGCAGACTGTGCGCAGCAGGGCGAGGGAGCGAAAGTCAGCTCGGCGCTCGTCTCGTCGGCGGCGGTCGAGGAGAGAGGACGCACACAGCCAGTACGCGACGCCGAACAGCTCGCCGCACCACTTGCCGAACATGAGCGTGCCGCAGTCGGAGATCGAGTCTGCAGAGAGCGCAAGAGGTTGAGAAGGTCAGCCGGGAGCGCGCGAGGAGGACGACGACGACGGCGACGACTCACAGACCTGCGGGTGGTTCAATTTGAAGAATCCCACCTCCAGATCCGTCCACATAGTGCTTATAGCGAAGAGGGCGAAGACGAGAATGCCCGGTACGAGCCCGAGAGTCGCGAAAGCTGAGGGAAGGCCGCTGCAGGAGGGACGGCGTCAGCTTGGCTCGAACGACAGCGCGCTCGGGACTGGACGCACAGCACGCCAATGCCGATCTGACTCTTGATGAGGAAGACGACGGTCGTCTTCCAGCCGACGCTGCGAGCGAGAGGAGGAGAGGAGGTCAGCGAGGACGATGAGGGCTCGAGCGGCGGCGGGGGCGGCGAGCGCACCTGCGGTAGTTGACAGTCCCCTCTCCCTGCTCGCCGAAGACGCCGTCGACCTCGTCTGCAGATGCGCCATCGTCGGCGAGGGTGAGCTTGACCTTGTCGGCCGGCGCCGAGTCGCGCTTGAGGGCGGCCTTCTCAGCGCGCGAGAGCGAGTCGGTCGAGCGGCGGAACACCATGGCTGGGCGTCGTGTGCGTGTGGTGGAGCTCGTGCGTCGTTCGGGACGACGACGAGCGAATGTGGAGCGGGCGAAGGGGCTCAACGGCGCGGAGCCAGATGCGAGCTCAAGCAAGCCGCGCGACCACCCCGGAAAGTCGGTCGAGCGTGAGGCCGACCCCGCGGTGGGCGCTGTCGGAGGCACAGCTTGGCTCGTCGGCGCGTGCACCGCCGATGCGGCCCTGCGATGAGCGTGATCGGGCGCTAGGTTAAAGTGGCCGCCGCATGCGAGGGAGGACGGAAGGGGACGACGACGCGGCGTTCGAGCTCGGAGTTGGACGACGCTGATGACGTCGACCAGGTCTCGAACCGTGTTGCGCTCGTCTTCTCGGACAGCAGCAGAGCGCATGCGCAACGGCCGATCTCGGCGGTGGAAGCGAAGACAGCGGACGAGGGGGAGAGGCTCGAGCGCTCGAGCGCTGAAACTTGCGCTCGCGCTTGCAGGGCGACGGGCGCTTGCAGCGAGGCAGCATGTGAGCTCTGCTGCTCATGCATGGTCGTCGACACCAGAGAAAGCCGACAAAGAGCTGCAAATGCGACGAGAGAAGGAAGGAAACGGTGCGAAAGTTGTACAGCCAGCCTCGACGAGCGCTACGACCAGGCCCGCCCTTTCTCCTGCGCCAACCGACGCGAACAATCTATGACATCTCCGGGGAAAGAGAAAGAGGGAGAAAGGAGCGAGCGCGCTCACGACCTCCTCCACCACCTCCTCTTCTCGTCGCCGCGCGACTCCTTCTCGCTGTGCTCCTGGCTCTCGATGCGCGCCGCGGCCGCCTCCTCCTCGGCCGACGGCGGGAACATGTGCACGCGCGCGTGCGGGATGTACTTGCCCGGGTACGACGCCGTGAGGATCAGGCCGGCGAGCAGGATCGGGCCAAACTCGAGGCCGTACTGCGGGCGGGCGGGCGAAGGCGCACTCGTCAGCGCTCGTTCCCGGTCGACCTGAGCGAAGAAAGAGAGAGGGGGACGCACGAAGAAGCCCTCGGTGCTGAGGAGGTAGCCCTTGTCGTCGCCGCCGTTGCCCGTGCCGAACTCGACGCAGCGGAAGATGCCACGCACGAGGACGCACACGCTGCCGGCGTAGAGCGTGAACAGGCACTTGGTCCAGTCGCCCTTGGGGACGCCGGCGCGACGGGCACGAACGTGGTCTGCGAGCGGGGTGGGCGGCGAGGTGAGCTAGGCCCGAGCACGAACGAGGAGAGGGAGGGACGCACAGATGATGGCGAAGCAGGCAAAGAGGCCGAGGCCGATGATCTGGATGATGAAGCCGACGAGGAGGATGGCCTTGGCCGTCGTGTAGAGGTTGACGTTGTCGGACGAGAAGAGCTGCGCGACGAGAGGGAGCGCGGGTCAGCTCGACGCTCACGAGCAGGCCGCCGACGAAAGAGAGGCAGACTCACACTTCCTCCTGCACCCTGAACGACGAACGAGACGACTGCAGGCGAGGAAGCGAGCGCGAGGTCAGCCTCGAGAGCCAAGGGCGAGCGAGAGAAGGAAGAGTAGGACGCACTGTCGATCGTGACGAACGTGAACGTGACCCACTTGCTCGGGATGGGCGTCCACTTCTCACCGACAAAGGTGATGATGCGGCCGAAGCACTGCGAGCGAGAGGGAGGGCGTTAGGAGGGAAGCGCGAGGAGAAAGGTGGGGACGAGGCTCGAGAGTGAGGCGCACCACTGCGAGACGACGAGGGAGGACAGTCAGTACAGGCTCCCGAAGCGAGGAGCAGGCGAGGGCGAAAGGGACGCACTGTAGTAGGACGCGCACATGAGGGCCGGGCACAGAATGAGGAAGAGCTCCTGGAGGAGGTACCACGTGAGGGCGCTGCCGCGGCCGCACGAGTTGTCGGCCGACACGCGGCGGGTGGGACGGCGTCAGATCGAGGGAGCGCGAGGAGGGGGAGGGAGGGAGCGAGAGGCTCACGTAGCGGGTGCGGTACTTGATGGTGAGGGCGACCTGGGCGATGAAGATGACGGCAAAGAGCGCCAGGGCGACGTAGGTCATGTTGCGCATCGGGTCGTAGGCGTAGTAGGACCAGACGCCGGGCGGACAGACGTTGACCATGGTGGGCGGGCGGTCGAGGTGGGCGGGGGTGCGAGGCGGAGCGGAGGGCTGGGCGGGCCTGGGTTCTGCGAGGCGACGGCGACGACGAGCGAGACGGAGAGGGAGCAGAGAGGCGAGGCAAGGTCAGCGATGCGCAGGCTCGATGCTTTGCCAAGCAGCGGGAGTTGGAACGCACGAGGAGCGAAGGGCGACGGCGGGGCGTGGGCGACTGGCTCGACTGGTCGATGGACGGCTGGAGGCGCTGTGGATCGGGTGGTGGTGGTCGCGGTGGTGTTTGTGCACGAGGTGGAGGCGAGGTTGTTGGAGAAGGTGGGCTTGCGTTGATCGCTGAGCGGGAGGGCGAGGCGGCGAGTGACGAGCGCGTGCGAGAGTGGCGCAGGCGGGGGGTCGCTGAGGCGGTCGAGGTCGAGTGCGAAGGTGCTGGACGAAGGAGAGCAGTGCCCGGTGCAGAGCGAGGGCAGGGAGCGGCGCGGCGAGGTGGATGGGTCGACGCGGCCGGATCCTCTGTCGGCTCCCGCACAGGAAAAGGCGAGACGACCCGACGCAAATAGGCAGCACACTGTGCGTAGCAGTGGTTCTACCAGCTGCAGAGTCATCTTGACAGCTGTGCAGCACAGGCGAGGCTGGAGGGAGCCAAGGCGGCGAGTCGCGACTTTGCGCAGCTGAGACGGAGAACGACGAGGACCAGGACGAGAGCCGACCCTCAGTCTCGCTCCTCGTCCACCCACACCCTGCGCACGGCTGTACGCCGACACAGCACACTCCAGCACGCCCACACACCCACGCACGCCGCCCCTCGCACCCGCCGCGTCGTCGTCCGCCTCGCCTCGCCGTCGCTCAACTCGCGCGTCCACCTCCCCCTCGCCCTCGTCGCCCTCCCTCCCCGCTCAAGCAGCGCACCAGCCACACCCACGAACAGCACCACCCTCGACACACACGCACACCCTCTCGCTCACGACCCGCGCCTCCCCCTCGCCGCCGCCCGCCGCGAGCCCAAACATGGCCCCCGTCGCGTCCACCTCGACCAGCCTGCACCTCGTCCCCTCGCGCAGGGCCACCTTCAACAAGTCGCGCAAGGCCGCCGCCACAAAGGGCCTCAACTGGCCCTTTGCCCTCACGGGCGCCGCCGCCAAGGCCTCGACCATCCACCCGGACCGCCTCGCCGCCGCCGGCTTCCACGCCACCCCGAACAAGCTCGACCCGACCGTCACGACCTGCTTCCTGTGCGACGTCGTCGTCGGCCAGTGGGAGGAGGACGAGGACCCGGTCTTCCGCCACAAGGCGGCCGCCGACGAGGCCGGCACCCGCTGCGGCTGGGTCACGGTCCAGAGCCACGAGTGGAGCCCGAACGACATCGACGAGCGGCCCCAGACCGAGTGGGCCGCCCTGTGGGGCGACGACGGCGAGCTCCACCCGCGCGGCGGGCGCATGGGCGCCGCCCGCGAGCACACGTTCCGCCTCGGGTGGCCGCACGACGACGACGAGGGCATCCCGACCAAGGAGGAGGTGCGTCCATGCTCTCTCTCTTCTCTCAAGCTTGTCTTACTCCCTCTGCCCTCATGCTGACGCTGCCGGACCTCGTGCGCCGCAGATCGCCGCCGCCGGCTGGTACTTCCGTCCGGGCGCAACCGCCGCATCGGCCGACCAGTGCGCGTGCATGTACTGCGGCCGCACCGTCGAGGGCTGGGAGGAAGGCGATGACCCTGTGTGCGTCCCTCTCTCACCTCGTCCCGCACGATCGAGCGCGAGCCCTTGCTGACTCGCCCCTCTCCCGCTCTTCCTCGCACGCAGCGCACTCCACAAGCGCAAGATGGGCCTCAAGTGCCCCTTCTTCCTCGCGCCCGACTTTACCTCGTCGTCGTCGTCGACCGCCGCGAGCAAGAGCAAGAAGAAGGCCAAGGCGTCCAAGGCGGCCCCTCCACCGCCGCAGGACGAGCCGGACGACGACGAGGACGACGTCGAGCCCGAGCCCGAGCCCGAGCCCGAGCCAGTCAAGCCCAAGCGCGGCAAGGCGGCGTCGACGGCGAGCGTCGCCAACACGGCGCTCAAGAAGAGCACGCGCGGGCGGGCCAAGGATCCCGAGCAAGCCGTCGACGCCGACGAGGCGGTCGAGGACGCGCCCGAGGACGTCGAGCCCGAGCAGCAGGACGACGAGGACGTCGTGCCGGCCAAGTCGGCGCGCGCCAGCAAGAAGGCGGCGGCGGCGGTCAAGAAGCCGGCGGTGAGGGCGACGAGGAGCAAGACGACGCCGGCGCCGTCAGATGTCGAGGACGAGGTCGAGGTTCCGGTGCTCAAGAAGTGCGTCCTCCCTCTTGCTCTTACTCTGCTTCGTGCGCGACGCAGCAGCTGATTCGTCGTCCACCTCCCTGCAGGTCGACCCGCTCGCGCGCCGCCTCGACCGCTTCGACCACCACTTCCGCCCCTGCGCCCTCACGCGCCTCAGTCCTCGCCAAGTCGCGCTCTCGCCCGGCCAAGGACGCCGACATCTCGGTCGAGATCGAGGTCAAGTCCAAGAAGGCGTCGTCGTCGTCGGCCGCGGCTCGGAAGAGCAAGAAGGCGCCCGCTCCCGAGCCCGAGCCTGAGCTCGAGCGCGACGGCGACGGCGACGAGGACATGGCGCAGCTCGCCGCCATCGCCGACCTCGCGCTCGAGGCGCAGCCGGCGCCCGAGCGCGAGCCTGAGCCGACCCCGGCGTCGGCGCCGAAACCGGCTCGGACGTCGTCCAAGGCGCAGAAGGCGTCGAGCTCGAGCAGCGGCAAGGGCAAGAAGGTGCAGCAGCAGGCGGACGAGTCGGACGAGCCGATGCAGGACGCGCCGGCGCCCGCAGAGAAGGCGCCGACCCCGCCGGCACCTGCGCAGCCGTCGGCGGCCGTCCCGCCGAGCGTCGCCTCGGCACGCGCGCCCCTCTCGCCGACCGTGTCGCCCGGCAGCAGCTCGCGCGTGATCCGCAGCCTGCCGACCAAGGTGCACCCGTCCAAGTCGCCGACGTCGGCGTCGCTGAAGCAGACCCCGACCGAGCCGGCTCCGCCGCTCCCGCACAAGTCGGCCTCGGCGCCCGCAGCGATCCCTGCGCCTCTCGAGCAAGGTGCATCCGCCCCCTCGAGCGCCGCACCGACCCCTGCGGCGACCGCCTCGTCGACCCCGACGCCCGTCGTCGTCGTCGACCCGTCCCAGCCCTGGTCCCCTCCGCCCAACGTCTTCGCCTCGACCGCCTCGCTCCTCGCCCTCCTCCCGCCTCCAACGCCCGCCGAGCTCTCGTCGCACACGGTCGAGTCGTGGTACGCCCTGTGCGCCGCCCGCCTCGAGGCGCGCTTCGCCGCCGAGAGCGACGCGCTCCGGGTCCAGCTCGAGGCGCGCGTCGCCGCGGGCCGCGAGCGCCTCGAGCGCATGGGCGCCGAGGCGAGGGAGCGCGAGGAGCGCGAGGACAAGGAGCTGCGCCGCAGGGACAAGAAGGAGCGCGCCAAGGCGGGCAGGAGCGCGAGCAAGGTCAAGGGCGCGGCGGCCGTGGCTGGCGCGGCGACCGGTGGGACCGGCGGCAGCGGGACGTCGACGAGGAAGATGCGCTGATGGTGTGTGAGCGTGCGACGAGATACCCTGCGCGGCGCCGTGCGAGGCGGTCCGAGCGCCCTCCTCTCCCTTCGACTTTCCTCCTCTTGCCCTCCTTTCGACGCCTTGTTCTACCATCCCTGTCTCGTCTTGCCTTCTCTCCTTAGCTATCTCTCTTCGTCTGTACTCTCTCTGTTCTCTGCATCGTCGACGTTGCGTCACTTCCTCTCGGTCCGTCTCGAGAGCGTGCGCGAGGAACTTTCTCTCGTTGCGGATCGTGAAAGAGCTCGTTCCCTGCGAGACTTGGCTACCAGCGCCCGTCTCTCCTCCTCGTCCACCTCTCTATGCCTCCTGCTCGCCGTCGCCGCGCCCCCTCACCTCGCCTCGAGACCGCGCACGAGCCCCTCCTCCTCAGAGGCCGCGCGCGCCGTCGCCCTTGAACCGGTAGCGCTCGTTGCGGTTGCCCGTGAACTGCCACGACGCGCGCTTGACGACGTCGAGCTTGTTGTCGGTCCAGCGGCCGAACAGGTCGGTGAACGAGTTGTGGATGATGTCGAGCGAGGAGGGGGTGAGGACCCAGCTGCAGGTCGAAGCGAGTCAGCAGGGGCTCAGGCGATCCGTCGACGCGCAGAAAGAGGGAGAGAGACGCACGCATCGTCAAAGGCGTCGGCGATGTACATCGTCTTGTTGCGCCCGTCGGGCGTCGACACGACGAGCTCGAGCCCGCAGTACGCCCTCGCCGCCGCCTCGTAGTTGCCTCCAAAGTTGTTGAGCATGGTCTTGAGCGATGGTGCGACGCCTGGGACGTCGTTCGTGTAGGGGTAGCTGCGGGCGAGGTGAGAGGGTCAGTGCGCACTCGCAGGAGGAAGAGGAGGGCGAGCGAGCGGGCGCAAGACGCACCCGCACCACGAGTTGCCGTTCGTCGAGTCCTTGGCCGAGTTGGTATTGTACCACGACAAGATGGCATCTGCGGCGAGGAAGAGGGCGCAGCTCGTCAGCTCTCGACGCACGCACGAGGAGGAGGACGAGAGGTCCGAACGCACTCGTGTTGTTGCCCTGGAAGCCCGTCACGCCCGCAGCGACCATGGCGTTGGGCGTGATCGTCACCGTCGGACTCGGAGCAGCGCTCGTCGTCGTTATCGTCGTCGTCGTCGAGGGCGCCAAAGTCGTCGAGGTCGAGACGACCGCCGCCGACGAGCTGGTTGGGATCAAGGTGCACTGCCCGACGCGCCCGAGCGTCGACGAGTAGCCGTCGAGGCACACATAGCCGCACGCGTTGTCGATGCACGTCGCGACGCTGTTGGACGGGCGGTACAGGGTCCGGCACTGGAAGGTCGACTTGCAGCCGACGGCGCGCTCGGCGAGGGAAGTGCCTGCGCCGTCGACTCGGTCAATCCAGCTCGTCGGCGAGTTAAAGTGTGCGACAAGGAAGAGGAGACGCACCGGTAGGAGCTGCGAGAGCTGGGACGAAGGCGAGGAGAGCGGCTGCGGCGGAAAGTGCGAAGCGCATGGTCGGCACGTCGAGCTGGCGAGGTCTGGACGGTAGTGCTTGGCGGTCGAGAGGTGCAGAGGGTCGAGAAGTAGAGGATCCGCGAGACCAGCAGGCGGAGGAGCTCGAGGCGAACGAGGAGCGAAGAGGAGGAACGTGCGACCGGCGCGGGCGGGGGACGAGGAGGAGAGGACCGGGGCGAGAGGGCGAGGAGAGAGAGAAGCAGAAGCAGCAGCGACAGCCAGGGCCGTCGTCGACGAGCAATGTCAACGACGAACACGAGCGCTGCATGGCATTCCGCCCACTCAGGCAGGACGAGGCCGATCTGCGCCTGCCGCTTCGAGGAGGCGAAGCAGGTCGGCCAAATCCGCCTGAGCGCCTCGACGCCCGCAAGAGCGCGAGCCGGCCGCCGCGAGCGGCGCACAGACGAGCATCGAGACGCAATGAGGCGTCCGGGAGCAGCCGGGTCGAGGTGCGGGTGAAAGGGAGGCGCGAGGAGGGAGCGTTCGTCGACTTGCGAAGGCCGCCGGCTCGCCGCACTGCGCCGGATCCGGACGAGCAACTCGGAGAGGACCAATCTGGGCATTTCGACGCAAAGGGGAAGTATGTGCGGACGTGGAAGAACTACGACAAGGGACGAACAAGGGGGGAAGGGAGCGGGTCACTGAGGGTCGAGCGTCGGCAACTGCCCGAGGGCGAGTCGGCGGCGGTGCGGCGGTACAAAGGGGGCAAGGGGGAGCTGAAAAGGCGAAGGATGTCGGGAAGGAAGCGATCTGCGCAGGCAGGCATGCAGTCAGCTCGAGCTCGAGGTCGGAGGCAGGAGAGGAGGACGCACTGGACGAGAGGATCAGGCGTGCGCCTCGCGCATGCCGCCCTGCTTGCTCTGGACCGCCTCCATCTTGGCGCGAATGACCTCGGCGCGCTGCTCAAAGTCGGCGCGCTGCGACTTGCGCTGGCGGAAGATGAAGACGACGGCCTGCGGGCGAGCGGGAGCGGCGTCAGCTCTGGCAACCGAGAGGAGCTGAGCAGGAGAGAGAGAGAGAGAGAGACGCACCAGGACAGTGAGGAGTGCACCGAGTCCCAGCCCGAGGCCCAGCCCAAGCGCGAGGCCGTCGACTCCTCCAGCGGGAGATGAGGCCGCCGACGACGAGGCGGCGCTCTTGACGACGGCGGTCGAGCCGGCCGCGATCGAGAGGCCAGGGATGTTGCTCGGGCCCTCGGACGCCATGGACCAGGTCGGACTGGCCGTGCGCGGCGTGTACGAGTAGCTCGAAGGGGGCGTCTGCGACGACGAGGGCGATGACGCCTGGGCGGTCGCAGGGGCGCTCGAGGGCGTGGGGAAGGTCGTGTAGGAGCGCGTGAGGTCCGACAGGCTCATGGTGGGCGCGTGGTGGCTCGGCTGGTGGGTTGCTGGCGAGCGTGAGGGAGCGAGAAGATAGCCGAGAAGGCGGAGCCGGAGCAGCTCCGCAGCGGAGCTCCGACCTGGGTTGGCGCCAAATGCGCTCTCTTCTCTCCTTCTCGCTAGCCAGGGCCCAAGGGAGCGACGTCAAGGAGCGTTACTTTGCGAACGAGAAGAGAGGCACACCTAAGCCAAAGAGAGAGAGAGCGAGAAAGAAAGGGCCGGAAGCGCACTGCAGAGGCTCGACGACCCCGACGAGGCGCACAGCGCATCGACGAAGCCGCTCGAACCTCCCGTCGCTCCCTCGTCGCAACACCGAAGAGGGGAGCAGGAAGAGGGGGTGGAAAAAAGGGGGAGCTAAGGTCATGAGAGAGGGAGGAAGGGAGAAGCGGAGGTGAAGAGCTACAAGCGACTGGCGCGACGACGAAGGGGGCGAAAGGCGGCATCAAGCCGGCCTCGAGGTGGGAGGGATATGATGGTGAGGGACGAACGAGAAAGGTAAAAGGATGCGAGTGCGGGAGGGGGTAAAGCAGGATGTCAAAAAGGGAGGATAGGAGAGGTCGACGGCGGGTTTGTCGACGACGATGCGCGGCGGATAGGTCGCGTCGACGCTCAGGAGAGCGAGTTGGTCGACTTGAACTTGTACCTGCGCGGCGAGACGAGGCGTCAGCGGCCGAACCGAGAGCGTGCGGGCGAGAGGAGGAGCACGAGAGGAAGGGTCGGCTCACTTGTCGTTGCGCTGGCCGGTGAACTTCCACGACGCGCCCTTGACGACGTCGTTCTTGTTGTCGGTGTACGAGCCGTACAGGTCGGTGAACGAGCCGTGGATGATGTCGAGCGACGACGGCGTGAGGACCCAGCTGTTGCGAGCGACGACGACGACGTCAGCGTGTGCGCTCGTGAGGCAGGAGCGTACGAGTGAGAGCGAGAGAGGGACGCACGTGTCGTCAAAGGCGTCGGCGATGTACATCGTCTTGCTCTTGCCGTCCGGGGTCGACACGACGAGCTCGAGGCCGCAGTACGCCTTGGCCGCCGCCTCGTAGTCGCCGCCAAAGTTGTTGAGCATCGTCTTGAGCGACGGCGCGACGCCCGGAACGTTGTTGTCGTAGGGGAAGCTGCGAGCGTGAGGCGAGAGGGTCAGTGCGCGCTCGGGAGAGGGAGACGCCGACGCCGCACGAGTCCGCCAAAAGAGGAGAGCGTGACGCACCCGCACCACGAGTTGCCGTTGGTCGAGTCCTGGCCCGAGTTGGTGTTGTACCAGGAGAGGATCGCGTTCGAGTTGTCGCCGAGGAAGCCCTGGATGCCGGCCTTGGACAGGAGCGAGACGCTGCCGCTCGTGTCGGCGACCTTGGTCGACTGGGCGGCCTGCGACGACGACGACGTGGTCGGAGCGACCCACTGCGACGTCGTCGTGGTCGTTGGCGCGACCCACTGCGAGGTGGTGGTGGCGGCGGCCTTGGACGAGGACGGCGCGACCCACTCCGAGGTCGACGTGGACGACGGCGCGACCCAGGCCGACGAGCTCGAGGACGACTCGTCCTCCTCATCGTCGCAGACCCAGTCGTCGTCCGACGCATCGGTCGAGGCGGACGAGGTCGACTCGTCGCAGACCTCGTCGTCGTCGTCGCTCGAAGCGGCGGCCGAGGTGGCGGCGGGGGCGGCCGATGTGGTGGTCGGGGCGGCCGAGGACGACGAGGGCTTGACGGCGGCCTGGACGACGGCAGCGGTAGTGACGGCGACGCGCTCCTGGGTCGAGGTGGTGGTCGTCGGCTTGGGCGCCTTGGACGACGTCGTCTCGACGGCGGCGGGCGCCTCGCTCGTCGTCTCGACGGCGAGGTTCGACACGTCGACGGTGGTGCCGTCGAGGTAGTACTCGATGGCGAGCTCGCCGGCGTCGAGGTCGCCCTCGAGCGCGACATAGGCCGACTTGGAGAAGGTCGTGTAGTCGTCGCGGTTGGACGCGCCGACGACGGTCGCCGAGATGGTCTTGCCCGACTTGGTCGACGTGACGGTGACGGTCGAGCCGCAGAGCGACGACTTGGAGCGGACGTCCGGGTAGAGCGAGAGGGGGAGGGCGACGACGCTGTCCGACTCCTTGATCTCGACGCCGCAGCTGCCGACCCAGCCCGCCTCCTTCCACCAGATGGCGGTCGACGTGTACTTCGAGTCGGTCGACGAGGTCGTGTTGGCGGCTGCGGGAGAGAGCGAGAGAGAGCGGCGTCAGCGAGTCGAGCTCTGGCTCGAGGAGACGCCCGCCGACCGAGGGGAAAAGGGAGACGCACTCGAGGACCTGCGAATGCGAGCCATGCGCGGTGCGACGGGGCCCTTGAAAGCGCGGCGAGCGAGTGCGTGGTGGTCGCGGCGACCGTGGTGGTGGCCCGAGCCGGAGGCGGCGGCGAGCGAGGCCGCGAGCGAGAGGGTGACGGCGGCGTTAACGAGCATCTGCAGGCATAGTTTGAAAGCAGCGTCAGCCCTGTCCACTCGCTGCTCGAAGCTCGCCTCGTCGTCGTCGTCGGAAACGCCGAGCCCACGCGCCTCGGTCCTCCAACGGCTCGACGCGCGGCGAGAGGAGGAGGAGAGACTCACCTTGGTGGATGTAGTCGGGGCGAAGGCTAGAGTGGGCTGACCGGCAGACCAGTTGAGCGCTTTGCTGGACGAGGGCGAGAAGGGTGGCGGATGGCGAGGGTCGGCGACGAGCAAGGCGCGTGCGTTGAGTGACGACGAGGCGGGGCGAGGTGGGTGCGGCGCAGGCTTGAAGGAGAGGGCGAGGCGCGGGACCGTGAGGGGAGCGAACGAGAGCGAGGAGGCGGAAGGAGAGACTTGAAGGCGAACAGGGGAGAGGGGAGAGGAGGAGAGGAGGGCGGCGCGAAGAAAGGAGCTCTCGTCCGGTCGCCGAGCGAGGAGAAAGGGAGGCGCGCCCGGGCGCGGGGCAAAGGGGGAGCCGGCGCCAACGGACTTCGCGCTCGCGCCGTCTTCCTCTCACCTCGTTGCGGGTGACAGTAGCGACACGGTGTTGCTGAGGACGCTGTGCAGAGGCCTGGCACTGCAGTCACTCGCAGAGCGAGCTGTGAGAGGAGGATTCGACGCGACAAGTGACCGACGCTCTCGTCGCGGCGCCGCCATTTCGCTCAACATCCGCACGCTCTCGCTCTTGGCAAAGGCCGGCTCCTCCTGCGCAGGCTCTCCGACGAGCAGAGCCGGTAGAACGGGCTCGGACGACCATAGGCCAGGTCGACAAGCTGCACTGGCCACCGTTTGACCTCGCGCAAAGTCGACCTTCTCAAAAAGCCGTTCGCCGGCTCGGCCTGCTGCGCTTACGCTCCGCAACGGCGGGCTCGTTCATCGGGCCACGCGTAGCTTGTCTTATGTAGCGCCAGCGATGCACTGCAGATCAGGTCCGTGAAGGACGTCGAGCAGAAGAGACGGTCGAACCTCTCGAGGAATGCCTTGCTCGCGCTCTCGCCCGAGCAGTAGTAGACCCGGAAAATGATGGCTGCAGAGATACACGTGTATATGATGAAGATGCTACAAGCTGGGCGAGAGAGAGACAGGCGTGCGAGGCGGGTACAGGGACGAACGACCGAGAGGGAGGGGGAAAGTGTCTTTTGCTCAGAGGTGCACAAGCTGCCCTCAGCAGTGCACCTGCGACGAGAAAACGACGCCGTCCGGGCGCACGAGCGAGATCCGCCTCGACTTGTCGAGGCTCGAGCCCGACGTCGAGCGGGCGGGCTCGTCTCGCCGAGCGTGCGAGCGCTTGAACGTCGCCGACGGCGGGTGCACGAGGATCTGCTCCGAACTGCGGAACTTGACCTGGGCGCAGGGCGAGTCGCCGATCCAAACGGCGAGGTCGGGCGAGAAGTGCCGACCGCGAACGACTGCGCGCAGAGGAACGAGGCGAGGTTCAGCTCTGGTCGACGCAACGCAGCACCTTCACACAGTGGAGGGAAGAGTGCGACGCACTGAGCATGCCGGGCTCGCCGTCACGAGTGGCCGTCGTGAGCGGTCCGTCGACCGAGGTGACGGTCGGCACGTCCGGGCCGATCGGGACTCGAGGGCGAGGCGTGCGGTACGACGAGGCGCAAGTAGACGAGCTGCGAGCAAAAGGGGAGAGGGTCAGCGACGCAGAAGACGGAGAGGAGGGCTCGATGAGAAAGAGAAGGCGTACTCGGTCGCCGAGGAGAGGCTCGTGCTGTCGATCGACGGCGGGACGAAGAAGGTGTGGCGCTCGACCTCGACTTGCACCATTGACCAGACGTGACCCTCTGCGTGCAGAACATCTCGGGTGAGCTGGAGAAGCTCTAGGTGAAGAAGAATGAAGAGCAAGAGGGAGAGGAAGCGCACCTCCGAGCGGCAGCGTCCACAAGCCCGCCTCTGCACCTCGCACCTCGCGCTCGGCCGCAGCCGTCAGCTCGGCAAGCGCAGCCGCCGACATGCCGCGCCGCTTGTTCTTGACGGCCGCCGCCGACAGCTTGCTCGTCTCGGCGCTCGAGCGACGAGCGGCTCGCGGCCTCGCCGACGCTCTCGGCGCGCCGTGCTCGGCGAGCGGGTCGACCCGAGAGATGTCGTGCTCGCCCATGTCGCCGCTGCGGTGCTGCTGCATGGCAGCAAAGACGTCGTCGAGCGGCGTCGTCGGCGTGATCGGCATGCTCGGCTGCTCGTGCGCCGCTCGGACGTACGTCCTCGCCTCGTCGAGCTGGTACATGCCGACCTCGTCGTCGATGACGCCGAGGAACGAGTCGCGCGGGCGAGCACCGTCGCTCGAGCGCTGCGGGCCGAACGACGACGAGCAGGCGACCTCGAGCGCGATCGGGCGGTACTGCGAGACGGGCTCGCCGAGGTGCTCGCCGGGGAGAGTCGGGTGGAGGGGCGAGTCGGTGGGAGGGGGAGGGACGACCGTCTCGAGTGAGCCGCCGCCGGAGCAGACGTTGCCGGCGTCGACCTTGCGGAGCACGAGTACAGGCTGCGCGCAGGGTTGAGCAGGGTCAGCGAAGTCGCTCGCGCAGCGAGGCAGGATGGAGGACGAGACGCACTGAGACGACGCCCGTAGCGAGATCCTGGAGGACGACCGTTTGGTTGTAGTAGAGCGAGCGCGGGATCTTGCCGTCGATCGAGAGAGCGTTGCTCGGCGGCGGCGGGAAGCCCGGTTGCGGCTTGGCGGTCGACTGGCGACCATGCTCACCGTCGACGTTGACGGCGTAGACAACGAAGGCGTCCCACGTACTCGTCTTGGAGACGAGGCGCAGGTCGCGAGCGTCGGGAGCGAAGGTGCGCTGAGCGGTGCCGCCCGTCATCGCCGCCCACTGCTGAGTCGGGAACATGGACGCGATGCCCGACGTGCAGAGATACCGGGTCGAGCCGCTGTACGTCTTGGTGCGGTTGTAGAGCGAGACGATGCTGCCGTGGTTTAGGCCGGCAACTGCGAGCGGGCGACGAGATGGGTCAGCATGCTTCGTACGACCTCGACAGCGTTCACGGTGAGGAGAAAGAGGACGCACTGTTGCCCGAGACGATGGCCCGCTTCTTCGAAGGCTTCGAGATGACTGAGATGGGCTTGCCGAGGAAGCGCGCCCAGACCCTCTGCTCGAGCTCGCCCGCGCCCGGCTCGCCAAGCGTGACGACGGTCGTGACGGTCGTGCTGACGTCCTTGTTGAGCTCGCCCGTGACGTTGACGGCAAGCGACTTGCTCATGGCGCGGCCGGCGAGCGGCGCCGGGTCGGTCTCGGTGCGCTCGAGGACGAGCTTGCCGTCGTCGGTGATCCACTGCGACGAGGCGGCGACCTTGGGGAACACCTTGTCGGTCGAGATCGAGAGGTAGACCTCGGGCGCGAGCGTGAGACGCTGAGGCGGCTCGTCGGGCGAGGGGAGCTTGCCCGAGACGAGCGACAGGGCGTTGGACGAGGCGTGCGTCGACCACCACGACGAGCCGAGGAGGAGCGCCATCGGTGGCGGAGCGAGTAGGCTGCGAACGAGGGAAAGGCAGAGTCAGAACGAGACGAGGAAAGGGGGAGAGAAAGGGAGGAGGGGGTCCAAGCGCACCGTTTCTCGGTGCCGTAGCTGCGCTGAGCGATCTTGGGGTTCATGACGACGACCGTCTTCTCGCCGAGCGCCATGCCGTTGTCCGCAGCGAGGTACTCGCGCACCTCGCGCTGCACTCGGGCCTGCTGCCCGTCGTCGCGATGAGCGAGAGCGCGAGACTCGGCGACGAGCAGCTCCTGGTACGCCGCCTCCTGCTGCGCCTCGAGGACGCCCCTCGCGTCGTACGACGCGCCGAGCCCGCCGCCGCCGCCGCCGTACATGGCATCGGGCGCGACGCACGCCGCCGCGACGGCGAGCCGGACCTCCTCGAGGCCCATCTCGAGCTCGAGCCCGAGCCCGACGGTGCCGTCGAGCGGCCGGGAGGCGCCTGCCCCACTCGCTGCAACGTCGAGCGAGCCGGCCGGCGCCATGATGGACCAGTCGGCCGGACCGGCCGCCGCCGGGTGCGCCGACGACGAGGTCGACCAGCCCATGCTCTCGTCGGCGCCGGCGTACGCCTGCTCCTGCTCGAACGCGCGCTGCGACGGTTGAGGCGCCGGGACGTGGCTCGCGAAGCCCGACAAGCTCGAGCTCGCCATGGTCGTCGACGCCGGCGGGGCGGCAGCGATCGTCGCGCGGCGCATCTGCTCGTGCGAGCGGCGCGCCGACGAAGGGCGGTAGACGCTCGCGGCGCCGTTGACCGACATGGCGTACGGGTCGGTGTACCGCCGGCCGTGCGCGTCGTAGAGCGGGTGCGCTCCGGGTGCCGACCCGGGCACGGCGGGCGAGTACTGCTCGAGCGGGTACATGGCCGACGAGCACCCGCTCGCGATCGTCGCCGGCGTGTTGACGGCGCTGCTGTTGGCGTAGGGCGACGAGGGCGAGAAGGGCGAGTAGTGCGGCGAGCGGTACGGGCCCATGCCGCTCGTGGCTGCGGACGAGCGGCGCGACGACGAGCCGTCGACCGAGATCGACAGGTTCGGGTGCGGCCGGCGGGACGAGAAGGAGAAGGCGGGCGAGGCTGGATAGGGGTGAGCCGGCGAGCCGGTGCTCAAGTCGGGCGCGAACGAGGAGGTCCTTCGAGAGGTGGGCGTCGCCGGGTCGAACGAGGTCGGCGGGGTGAACGAGTCGACGGTCTCCTCGACAGGCTGCCGGCCATGCACGACGCGGTTGACGAGTGCCGCAGGAGGCGCGCCGGACGAGCGCCGACTCGAGCTCGGCGCCCAAGTCATGCCCGACGCACGGGCCGGCGAGCCGAACTCCTGCTGCAGTGCCGCCTGCGACGAGCGCCGCCGCGCTGCCGCCGAAGGGTACGGTGCGTACGCAACGGGCGAGCTCGGCTGCATCGATGCTTGCCGACCCATGTCGCCCTGGACCTGCTGCGGCGAGTCGAAGCGCGCTTCTTGCTGCGGCGACGACCACGAGTTGTGCCGCGGCACGCTCACGGGCGCGACGACGACGGGCGAGAAGTGCGGCTGCGCGACGAACTCGGGGCTCGCGTTGGTGTGCGCGCGCACGAGGCCCGGGCGCAGGGGACGAGCGCTCGCCGATGCCGACGACGCCGGGACCTGCTGGCTCGGCGAGGGGAAGCCGACGAACGGCGAGGCGATGGGCGTGTCGGGCGCCGAGGACGAGAAGGCGGGGCTGACGAGGACGGCGTGCTGCATCGCTCGCTGCGGGATCGGCTGCGCGACCGTGCGAGGCGCGGCGGCGGAGCTCGACGACGATGCCGCCGCCGGCTGGTAGGGCGAGTGCGTCGATGCCGGGTACGAGCCCATCGAGTAGGCGTCGTAGTGCGAGTAGGCCGACTCGTCGAGTGCGCCGTGCGGCGCCGAGTAGTCCTGCCCGTACGAGAGCGCGGCTCGAGGCCGCTGCTGCTCGTCCCGCCAGTGCTCCCTCGACATGCGCGGGAACGACGCCGAGCTCGGCGAGACCTCGCCGGGTCCGAGGTGCGCCGGGCCGTACACCGACGAGACGGCGGCGCTCGAGGCGGCGGCGGGTGCGAGCGTGTAGCCCGAGTCGAAGAAGGCTGGGTGCGCCGGCGTGGCGTCGTACCCGTACGGCTTCTGCGGGCGAGCGACGACATCAGCTCAGGGCGTGCGCAGGCAGGACAGGAACAAGAGAGAGCAGGACGCACCGAGGTGAACGAGAACCGGTCGCTCATGCCGCTCGTCGGCTGACCGCCCTCGCTGTGTCGACGATACGGCGACGGCTCGTACACGGGCTCCATCGGGTCGTCGCCGAGCGCGAGGACCTCTTGCTCCTCGTCGCCGTAGCCGTAGTCGAACGCGCCCTGGCCAAACTGGCTCGACGCCGGCGGGGCGAGCTGCGGCGTGAACCACGCCGGGTCGTGCGGGTCGAAGTGCGACTCGCGCGGCGGGGTCGGGGTCGGCGCGTGCGGCGAGAGGAGGTAGGGCGAGTCCTGGACAAACGGTGGCGCCAGGCCGGCGTGCTGAGGCTGCGAGCCGGCGGCGTACATGACGGTTGCTGGGCGGCTCGAACCTCGACGAGCAGGGCGCGGCGGGAGGAAGGCGGGCGCGGCGCGGTTGTCGTCGTCGAGGAGGAGGACGAGGGTACGGCGGTGATGGCGGAGGGCGAGGATCACTGATTATCGCCGCGCGCTCGAGGCGGGGCCGGCGACGAGAGCGGCGGGGCGGAGGAGCAGGAGCGACGACGGGCCACGAGGAGAGGCGGCGACGGCGAGCGGTAGCCGGTAAAGGTGGACGAGCAGGTGCAGCCGAGCGAGGTGCACTCTGCGCGCGCGAAGGCTCCATGACCCAGCGCTGCGCGGCGGCGGCCGCCCCCCCCGCCTCCCCTCTCTGCGCCGCCCCGCCGGTCGTCGTCGGCCCATGGCTTTGAGCCCTCTGCCCGAGTGCTCCAGCTCCGCAACGAGCTAGGCCCAGAGAGCGGAGATCCATCCACCCCGTCCAGCGCCGAGCAGGAGCCCTGGAGGCGCAAGGTTGGAACCGCGCCCGACGAGGAAGGCGACGAGGCGGAGCAGCCCTCTCCATCCCTGAGGAGGAAGGCAGGAACGAGTGGGCCGCGCGCGGCGATTGTTGCGCCGGCCGAGGGCCGCTCTGAACGGCGCGGCGAGCGGCCGAGGGGCAGGGCGGCCGCGACGGTTCGAGGAGGAGGAGGAGAGGGAGCGAGCTGCTCTCGTCCTCGCCCGGCTCTGCGCCCTGAAAGCCTCTCTGTCTTGCGCTCGCTCGAGCTATCCTTGCTCTAGGCGAGACGTCACTGAGCAGCATCAAACCGTGGAAGCTGCGCCTGTCCTCCTCGACGCGAGCGAGCGTGCTTCCGGCCTGCAGCTCGTCTTCGTCACCGTCTCGAGTGTTCTTTTGCTGCGGGAGTCGCGATCTGAAGCACTCGCACGACGATCTTCCGTAGCCTCGAGTCCACAGAGCGAGGCGAGAGAGACGCGAGGCCGACGCGTCGTCGGCGAAAGTCGAGACGAGGAGAGGCTGGCCTGTACGCGCTCGCCAGCTCTCGCCCGCGCACCTGGGACAGCACCATGAGCTCTGCGGCGCACTCGGCACCCGTAGCAGCCCCCGACCCAGCCTCTGCGCTGTCGACGGGCCCGGCCACGCCCACCTCGCCCTCCGTCGCCGCTCCGCCGCCCGACTCGACCACCACCTCGACCAAGCCCGGCCCGGCACAGCTCGACACGCCCATGCAGGTCGACCCGACCGGCCAGGACGAGCCCGCGCCGGCACCGCCCGCCCCGAGCGAGGACGAGCCCGTCTCGCTCGCGTCGCGCCCGCTCGACCGTGTCATCGGGCCCTTCACGCCCGCCAGGAGCACGCCAATCTCGCCGGCCGTCAACGGCGACAAGCACTGGGCCCCGGGCGACGCGTCGACCAGTAGGGACAAGCGCCCGCTCGAGGCCGACTCGCCGCCGGCTCACGACTCGACGCGCCCTGCTCTCGCCGGCGACACCAAGCCCGACAGCGCCGGCCCGCCCAAGAAAAAGGCGCGCAAGTCGGCAGGGCCCAAGCCGGCCGACACGCTGTACTGCCACCAAGGTGCGTCTCGCTCCTCTCTTCCTCCCTTCGGCCCCTCCTGCGCGTTCGCCCTGCGCGTCGTTCTCGCGCACCTGCACCCTGCGTTCGCCGAGCTGACTCTTCTCTCATTCTGCACGCAGATCACCAGGCGCACGACGTCACCAAGGTCACGCTCATGCGGTGCACGGCGCACAAGGTCGCCGGCAAGCCCAAGCCCGGCTCGACCGAGGTCCCGACGCGCCCGTGCTCGCTCACGTACTGCGCGCGCTGCCTCGCGAGCCGCTACGCCGAGGACGCCGAGGCGCTCGTCGCATCCGGCGCCGCGGCGTCGTGGACCTGCCCGTCGTGCCGCGGCGAGTGCAACTGCTCGTCGTGCCGCAAGCGCTCGGGCCTCGAGGCGACGGGCCCGCTCAAAGAGC
>Ga0308169_10002255_pt1 | contig 20305 bp, 18 predicted proteins | sample PhyBR1_2_FD_202139 | JGI IMG/M metagenome (GOLD analysis project Ga0308169, IMG submission 202139) | Phyllosphere microbial communities from UC Gill Tract Community Farm, Albany, California, United States - DLSLSB.R1 | ecosystem: Host-associated > Plants > Phyllosphere > Unclassified | place...
GAGGAGCTGCGGCGCAGGTGGAAGAGGCGGCTCATCTGGGACGACTCGCTCGAGGAGGAGGAGGAGGAGGAGGACGACGACGACGAGCTCTGAGCGTTCCGAGTCTCTTCCTCTCCTCTCACACCCCGTCTATACATCTTTGTCCATGCTGTCTGTATTCCCTGCATTGCACTCGTTTCCTCCCTGCACTGCGCGCTCGGCGTCGACGAGCAGCCGTCCTTCGCTCTCTCGCTCGACCAGCTCCAGCTCGACGGGCTCCAGCTCGAGCGCACAGGCTCGGGACCTCGATGGGCTAGTTGCTCATCGTGAACACGTGGCAACGCCCAGCAGAGCTCGCGCGTCGCTCTCGTTTGTGTGGAGCTAAGAGTTGAAGGCGGACGCGAGCGACGCAACTTGAGAAGGTCGCCGAGGCAAGGTCAAAGTGCGGACGAAGGAAGCTCGGCTTCATTTGCAGAGGCAGCAACGTCGCGATATACTAGAGAAGCCCTCGCCAAGCTCTGCTCCCGCACAGGGTAAGCGTCCACCCCCGCCCGCTTCCTCACCAAGCTCCTCGCGCTCCGCCCGCCCGGCGGCGGCAGCTCCGAAAGCCGCACGCGCAGCTCGCCGTAGCATCTTGCGCAGCCTGTCGCGAGAAAGTGTCAGTCAGACACGAGGTTTGAGCGTGCAGAAAAGCGCCGTCGGCCGATTCGTCGCTCACTTTGCCGAGCGCTCGATCCTGCGCACGAAACTACTGATCAGCTTCCACCGGGGAGCGAACACAAGGCAAAGAAGGGGCGCACCTCGGTAGACTGCTGCCCCAGCATTTGCTCGAACGTAGCCGCCTCGTCCCGGTCCCGACGACGACGCTCTCGCGCAACGTGCTCCTCGTACCGCTTCTCGAGCGCTTCCTGCACCGCCGAGTGCTCCCCCCGGATCTCATCCTCCCACTGCTTGCGCTGCCGTCGAGAGCTGGCCCTTCGCCGCTGTCGAGGCGACAGGCCGTCCCACCACCGCTGCTTCTGCTCGACGACGAGCTGAAGCTGCCGAGCCTGCTCTCGCGCTTCGAGATCGAGCTGGGCCGGGACGTCCTTGAGACCCTCGATGGCGGGCCTGCGGACCTCGTCGTCGTACAGGGCCGTCGGGCGCGCGATGCGCCTGAGAGCGCCGGCTTGAAAGCCGAGCCCCGCGCGGCCGTGGATGCTGTCGAGGGAGCGAGACGCAGGCTCGTACGGGCTGTTCGGCTGGTGGGAGCTGGCGGTAGAGGACGGCTCGGACGCCATGGCGACTGGAGCGAACGGATCGAGGAAAAGGAGCGAGGACGCGCCGGCCGACTTTCGGAAGCGCAGGCGAGCGTCGGCCGTGCCGCGAGAGTGCCGAGCTCGAAGTGCGTTCGCCCGTTTTGAGACGGACAGGGGGCTCAGGAGAAGCGACGCACGGCTGAGGCTCGGTGATCGAGAAAAGGTGCTGCGGACGAACCAGCGAGACGGACCGGACGACGCTGACCGAAGCGAGGAACGTCCCTCGTGCGGAGAGGAAGATGTCAGATCAGGTCAGAGCGGCGAGAAACGATCAATCTGTCGCTCGGGGCGAGACGAGCGAGGTCGGCGAGAGGAGGGGGCCGTGCGCAAGGGCAGCCACTTGAGAAGGTCACTCGGCGGCCATCCTCTCGAGCGAGTCCACAGCGCAAAAAAACTGACAATACAGGCTGCGTCTACTACGCAGATGCCCGAGCCTAGCGTAGGTCAAGATGGAAGGATCGGAGGATCGAGGAAAGTCGAAGAAATCGCGCAGCCGAATCACGCCGCCCTCGTGCCCTGGCCCCCTGCGGCGGCCGCCCAGCGGCTTGTCACGCACACCTTCTCCACCTCTCAAGGCACGCTCAGCGGCACTTAGAGCGCGAGCGCAGCGACAGCCGTGACCACACCGACGACGAGACCTGCAGCACCGCCGACGCGCGCCGCAGCGCCCGACGTCGAGCCCGAGTTGGCCGCAGCGGCCGAGGTCGAGGCGTCGGCCGACGACGACGACGACATGTCCTCGGTGGCAGATGGCGAGGCGACGGCGGCGGAAGAGCGGGCGGGGCCGGACGAGGTGGTCGTGAGGGCGGCGGCGACGACGTCGGGCGTCGTCGCACTGCGAGAGAGGGAGAGCGGAACGGTCAGGACACGGCGAAGGGCGAGCAGTTGAGGTTGTCGCTAGGAGGATCCAGAGGAGCGGTAGACTCACGCTGCGGCGGTCGTGCGGGCCTTCTTGGTCGTCGTGACGGGCTCGGCCGTGGTGGCGCTGCGAGCGAGCGAGCGAGCCATCGGCATGTCAGGCGTGTTCCCTCGCCGCCGTCGCAAGAGTTGAGTGGAAGGGAGGGACGCACGCAGGAGCAGCAGGCGCGACCGCAGCGGCAGCGCTCGCTGCCGTCGCCGGGTTGCAGGCAGCCGCGCCCGGGAGCGGCGCCTTGACGACGCGAGGCAGGTTCAGGTTCTTGCCCGTGCCGTCGGGGAGGAAGCCGTAGGTCTGCAGAGGAAGAGGCTCGTCAGCTCACGAGCGCGCGCCGAGCGGATGAGCAGGGAGGGGGAGAGAGGGTGTCGTAACGCACGACGAACGACTGCTCCTCGGCGACGGCGAGAACGAAGTTGGTCTGCTGCGCGTCGGGCGTCGTGATCCCGTCGATGACCTGGAGCGGGCCGAGGGCCATGACCTCGGCGAGCGTGATGGTGGCGGCGGCCGGGTCGACCGCGGCCGGGAGGAGGACGAGCGTGAGGGGGCGAGCGGCGGCGCTGTCGAAGAAGAAGACGTTGGTCGACTCGCACTGGTGGAGCGAGCCGGGGATGGTGCCGCGCAAGGTGGCGAGCGAGGCGAGGGCGGAGGGCGCCGTCGCGATGAGGGCGACGAGCGAGGGGACGAGGGTCGAGGTGCGCATGTCGGGGGGCTCGGCTGCGGGCGGTGCGAGGGCGAGGTCGGTCGTGGAGGGTGTAGGTACTGTTGCAGCGACGAAGGGTGAGTCCTAGGCGTGCTGGTGCTGCACGCTCGAGCCAAGGAAGGACGGTCGAAGTGGAGCACTGCCCCGGAATGCCAAACAACGACGCGTCCAGGCGCGTCCCCGCACCTCGCCTCGCCGGCCGGATCTTGTCGCACCATTACGGCGAGCGGTTGCCGTCGAGTCGTCGGACGCCGAGAACGAAGCTGCCGGGCGTTGTCGCAGCGAGAGGTCTTGTGCAGTCGGCCGAGGAGGAACAGAGGAGAGGTCGTGGTGGATGCAGCGAGTCGCCCGAGCCGTCCGGCGATACTGCGTCGCACAGCACGTGAGGTGTTCCCGAGCAATTTCAGGGCGCGCCGAGCCCGAGAGAGCGGCTTCGCGACGACGTGCGGCCGGTTGATGTCGAGGAGGACGAGATTGAGCAGCCGAGTCGACGCGAGTGTTGATTGGAGCGGGCCCATCGTCGAGAGGCGCTCTTGTGGATGTCGAGGCTATCGGAGTTGGCGCAGGCGAGGTCGAAGGAGGTGTGTGGGCGCAGGTCGAGGGGGTTCGGCGGTCGGCGAAAGCGTGCGAGGAGGGCGAGGTGGACTGACGCGGAGTTGGGCGACCACTGCGCCCAGGCGGCGGGTCCAGACAGCTCCAAGCTCGAAGCTGGCGGTCTAGCTATGCCTCATCGCCGAGAGAGGCGGCCCGCAGCGACCAGGATGTGGGTGCACAGCCACCTCGGGAGCGGGCGAGAGCAGAGAACGCTGCGCGAGCCGGCAGTACTCGGCAGTGCACGGCGAACTGCAGAGCAAGGCGAGTGGTAGAGCGCGGGTACCAGGCTGAGCGGTGCGACGAGGAGGAGAGGGAGAGCCGGACACGGACGAGACGGCTCGTCGCTCCTCGTCGACCCGAGCCTCGTCCACCGCCGACGGGCAGCAGCCGCACCCTCGACCACCACCACCTCTCGACTGAGCACCATGGCCGACGCACCCCACCCCAAGCCCGTGCGCTCGTCGACCAACAGCAAGGGCCGCCAGAACTCGCCCCCACCGTACCGCTCGCACGCCGAAACCTCGATGGAGGACTTGTCAGTCCCGCTCCCTGCTCCTGTTGGGTTAGGACTGTGCGGCCTGGAGCACGCGCAGGACTCGGGCGGACGACGGCGAGGCTGGAGCGGGCCTCATCTCTCCGCAGCGAGCAGCGCGACGACGACGGCCACAGCCGCGCACAGCAGCCAGACGCGCGCGCAGAGCTCTCCTCGTAACCATGCTGACCCCCTCGTGCTCACCCCTCGCAGCGTCAACGAGTGCGTCCAGTCTCCCTGCGCCAGCCATCCTGCGACCCGGCTGACCCTCTCTCTCTCTCGCCCGCAGGTTCTGGCAGCACGCCATGAACGTCGCCGAGCACCACGAGGACGACTTTAAGCACCAAGCCCTCCCGCTCGCGAGGATCAAGAAGGTCGCAAAGATGGATCCCGAGGTGCAGGTGCGTCGCTCCGACCCCCACCTGAACCTCACCCTCCGCCTCACGAGGTCCAGGTGCTGACCCTCGTCCTGCGCACACACCCCACAGCAACAGATGATCTCGAGCGAGGTCACGGTCTTGTTCGAGAAGGCGTGCCAGGGTGCGTCCCGTCAGCCTCTTCTCTTCCTCCACCTCGTTCCCCCTGCTGACCCTTGCTCTGCACCACCGTCCTCGCAGTCTTTATCCAGGAGGTCACCGCGCGCGCACACCTCGTCTCGCTCGCAGCGCGTCGCCGCACCCTGTCGCGCGCCGACGTCGCCCAGGCCGTCTCGAGGAGCGACATGTTCGACTTCCTCATCGTGCGTTCCTTCTCTCTCCTGTGCAGCTCGCGCCTCTGGGGAGGGGCCGTCGCTTACACCTCATCGCCTCCTTCCCCTCTCGCTGCAGGATATCGTGCCGCGCAACGAGCAGCGCGCCGCCGCTTCGACCTCGGACGCCGTCACCTCGGGCAGCGGCACCAAGCGTCGCGCGCGCAAGCCGTCGCAGCGCTCGCCCGCGCACGATGGCGCAGGCGCAGGTGGAACGGTCGGCGTCGAGGGCGCTGAGGGCGGACCAGTCTCGGGCAGCGAGGAGGATGTCGGCGAGCCGAGCGGCAAGCGCATGCGCTTCTTCGAGGGGGCGGGCTCGGTGGACGCGCAGCAGCAGGGCACGGCGGCGGGGCCGAGCCAGTACGGGATGCCGATGGATGCGGCGAGCGCACAGGCGCAGGCGCAGGCGCAGGCGCAGGCGGCGACGTTCTACATGCAGCCGGACGGCACGGTGCGTCGCTCTCTCGAGTTTCTCCCTCTCAGCCGCTCGCCGTCCTCGTGCCCGAGAGCTGACGACAAGCCCTACCGCTCGCAGCCCGCGTTCACCGCCGAGGGAGACCTGCCTTGGCCGCCTTCGTTCGGCTACCCGGCCGCGCGCACGGTGCGTCTCGCGCTCTCCCTCCTCCTGCCTTGCCCTCGCGCTCGAGCAGCCGTCACGCCCCGACAGCCTCGCCCTCCCCATCTCGCTCTCATACTGATGGGTTCTTTCCTCGTGCAGGTACCCGACCTGCAGACCTTCTACCAGCCGCCGCAGCCGAGCGGGAGTGGGGATGACAGCCGGGAGCAAGGAGCCGGGCACGGCGAGTAGGGCGCGCCGCTTTGTAGCGCCGACAACGACGCACTGCTTGTTGCGCTTTTTCTTTCTGTCTTTCGGCAGCTCCCGAAGCGAGGAAAGCGGCTCGCACTCTCGGACGCGCGGGATGACAAAGGAGGCGGGCGGCGCAACGAGGAGGGGTGAGCGGTTCGCCTTCGAGGGCCTACTCGACGCGCATCTAGGTAGAATGAGAGAGCTCGCAAGACGGCCTGTCGGACCCAGGAGCTCGCTCGGGCGAGTGGTCGAGAGGAAAGCGAGGCGGAGTCGGCCAACAAGCTCATCAGCCGGACCGACACTCTCTTGCCTCGTCCTTGTCCCCCTCACCCTCGAGCCATGATCTTGTGCGTCTCTTGCACTCGAGAGCACTCACACCTACACGCTCCCGACCGCCGCTGACCCACCCTTGCCGCCCCGCTCGCAGCTGCCCGTACTGCGCCAACCAGCTCGGCTTGGTCGAGGGCGCATCCGGCAACAAGTTCGGCTGCGCGACCTGTCCCTACGAGTACCCGCTCAACAAGCGGGTGAGCACATGCCCGCTACCCGGTCCTGCACGCACGTGAGCAAGCTGACCTCTTCCCCCCCTCCCCCGCTCCTCACCTCCTCCTCGCTCGCTCGCCTCACCCTCTTCCGCACCGAGCAGTACATGGAGCGCACCTACCTCAAGCGCAAGCAGATCGACGACGTCATGGGCGGCGCAGACAGCTGGAAGAACGTCGACTCGACCGCAGGTGCGTCCCTTTCCCTGCACTGCCGCCCCCTCTCGCGCTCGCTGACCAGGTCCCCGCTCTCCCCTGTCCGCAGTCGACTGCCCGAAAGAGTGCGGCTCGGACCGGGCCTTTTACATGCAGATCCAGATCCGCTCGGCCGACGAGCCGAGCACGACCTTCTACAAGTGCGTCGCTCCCTCCCCTCCTTCTCCTCCTTCTCCTCGACGACGAGCTGACGCCCTGCTCGTCCTCCCACAGGTGCACCAACATGCACTGCAACTATCAGTGGCGCGAAAACTAGGTTCGAGCTGGCTGTGGTCTGGTGGAGCGGTCGGAACGGGACGAGGAGGAGGATCTCGGGACGGCGACGAGCAGTCGTAGGGCCCAATCCGTGTCTTGTTGTCATCATTAGCGCACGTATTCGTCTCTGTCTGTCTGTTCGACCGTGACCGAGTGAGCGGGGAGCAGCAGGCGACTCGAGGGAACCCAACCAGTTCGAGAGCGAGAGCTGAGCATTTGAGCGGGCGCAAGGAGCGAGACGCAAGCGTCGCAGCAGACTTTAGCACAGCGTCGATATCGGTGAGGCGGGATCGAGGTCGAGCTAGGTGCTCGACGCCTGGGACAGCTCGCTCGGGCCCACAGCGCCGACGAGGACGTCGAGGCGATGGCTGCACAGACCTCCCCAGAGCTGCGATAGCCCAGGAGATCCGCGCTCCGAGCGCAGAGAGTTGCAATCACTGTCTGGCGCGACCGTTGGAAGCAGCCAAAGGGCGAGAAGAGCCGCCTTCGCGAGAGCACGACCGCCAACCCGCGAAAGATAGCCTCGAGCTACGCGACCCCGGCTCATGCAGCTCTGAGCGGCTCCGACCTGGCTCTGAGCGCAGGTAAAAGTCGCCCAAGAGGCACAGCAAGTGCACCGCTTGCGAGGTCGACGAGAGGAAGACCGATGACGCTTGCCTCGGACGAGGGCAAGGCCAGATTGGGGAGCGAGCGACGCCGTGAGCCAGTTGCAGCGGGATCGCAGCGAGAGACAGCTGCTCGGTAGCTCGAGGGCAAGAAGCACAACTCAGGGAGCGGTGGAGCGGGTGCTGCGAGTCGCCGAGACTCGGAGAAGGAGGAGCGCGAAGGCGAAGCTGTCGCGGCTCGCGCTCCTCGCCCGCTCCACCCTCGCTCCGGCCGCCAGTGGACCACAAGGACCGTCCAGTACCTGCTCAGGTGAGCTCTCTTTCCTCTGTCCTGGTCCTCTCGCGCAATCGAGCGCTTCTTGCGAGGTGGAGCCTGTGCCCGCCCTCGATTCGATCACCTCGACATCCTCGCCCTCGCACACTCGCCCCGCGCCCTGGGTGAGCGCTCTATCGAGCTCCCTGGTCCGAGGGGATTTGGTGGCGTGCCCTCGCCGGACGGCGCGGCCTCACGGGCTGTTGTCGGGGAGCCACGGTGGACGAGGGTCGTGAGCCCTCATCAGCGACAGCGGCTACGACCTCGAGCACCGTCAGGGCCGCACACGCACTCGCCCCACCTGTATCAGTGCATCCAGCTGACCATGCGCTCCTTGTCTCGCAGGCCCGCCTCGCCCTCGCCGCGCCCGTCCGCCCGCAAGCGCCTTTGCCCTAAGCCGCACCGCCCGCACGGCCTCACCTCGCCTCGAGCTCGCCAGCGCTTCCGACGCCCGCCTGCGAGGTCGTCGCACGTCTTCGGTCGACTTGTGCCTCTGTCGCTCGCGCCAGTGTGAGCCGCTTCTCCTCTCCTTCCTCATTCTCTCGCACCACGCCCGCCCCTCTTCCCCAGCTTCATTTCCACTGTGATCGACCCAAACTTCCACGCCGTTCGTCCATCCACGTCGAGACAGGCCGAGCACCTCAAGCAGGGCAAGGAGCGAACGAATGCTGACCCCCTCCCCGCTGCAGACCTCGCCCCGGTCCTGCACCGCCGCCTCGTGCTCGCCGACCTCGTGCTCGCCGACCTCGTGGCGCCCGCCTTCGCCTAGTCGGCACACCCCGCCATGCCGACCCACTCTCCCCTCCCGTCGTTCCACAACTCGCCGTCGCACACGCCGCCACGGTCGCACTCGCCCAACCTCTTCGGCTCGCCGCCGTCCGGCGCCGTCGCCGAGAAGGTCGCCCTCAGCTACCAGCGCGCGCGCGTCGCGAGCAAAGGGCCGTTTCGGAGATGCGGCGACCTCTTCATGGCCGTGCGGATACCGCTCAGCCGAGGCGGCGGCGGGCCGGCGGCGGGCGGCAGCCGACGAGAGCTCAGCTTCCCCGTCCTCAAGGTCCTCCACCCCTCTCGCCCTCTCCCCTTCCTCTCGTCGCGACAAAAACTCAAACAGTCGCCCGCCATGTCGAGGTACGACACGCGCGCCGGCCAGTCGTTCGGGCGCGTCCTCGTCGCCATCGTCGGCACCGTCGCCTTCCTCTTCCTGTGCATCTTCTCGACCGCGCGCATGGTCAGCTCGTTCCTCCACCGGCATCCCAACATGAACCTCCCCTTCACCGACCCGTCGACCCTCGTCCTGTCGCCCGCCGAGGTCGAGCGCGTTTGGCGGTGGGAGATCGCGTCGGGCCACTACCCCTCGCGCCGGTCCACCCCGGGCATCTCGTTCGACGTCCCGAACGGCGGCGGGTCCGCATCGGGCCACGCCGCACCGGTCAACGGCGCCGTCAAGGTCGAGAACCCGGGCCTGCCTCGGCGCACCGAGGAGGACCTGCGCCGCGAGCGCCAGGTCAAGGCCGAGGTCGAACGGCGGCTGCGGGACCAGGCCGGCGTGCGCGGCGCGCTCGCCTCGCCCCGCGACGAGGCCGGCCTCGACGTCGTCCCCGTCGGACCTGGGCGCAGCTACGTCGACCTGCCGCTCAAGGGCGGCCGGCAAGCTCAGCCGCACCCGCCTCGCCCAGCCGCTCGCGCCGGCCTCGACCTCGACGCCGTCATGGACCACTGCGACTTCGCCGAGGGCAAGTACGTGCGCGACTGCCTCGAGGTCCTGCGCGTCAATGCCGGCCTCGACACGCCCTTGCGGCGCGGCGTGCACGACTCGTGGAAGACGACGTTCATCCCGGCCCTCGACGGCGCCGCAGGCGGCGCGCCGAGCGAGCGTACGCGCGAGCAGCTCGAGCAGTACCGCGACGACATGAGCCAGGTCCTCAACTCGTCGGCGTCGGCCTTCTCGTCGCTCGTCGCCGCTCGGCAGCAGCTCACGCTCTCGAGCCAGGGCGCGCCGTCGGCCTCGCGGCGAGGCCACCCGGTCTACACGCCGCACCCGTCGCACCCGACCGCCGACCCGGCGTGCGACCCCGACTACCCGCGCCTGTTCCACATCTTCTGGGCCGGGCCCTTCACCGACAAGCCCTACACGGCGACCCTCTCGTTCCTCTTCACCCAGCGCCTCGCGCTCGACACACCCATCAACTCGGACCCGACGCGCGCCGACCACTCGCTGTGCCGCCCGCAGCTCTGGATCTGGATCAACCCGGGTCCGGCGTCGTCCATCCCCGACCCGCGCGCCGAGCGCCGCATGCGCGACGACCTCGCGCGCAACCCGTGGTCGGCGCCGTTCCTGCACCCGCGCTTCCGCGACACGGTCAAGTTCCGCCTGTGGAACACGACCGAGCAGCTCGACGGCGTCGCCGAGATGAAGGGCTGGCGCGACATGCGCCTCTTTAACTCGGGCGGCGTCAAGTACGGCTCGGCGGGCATGGCCAAGCAGGCCGAGAAGCTCGCGCGCCGCGACGACGAGGTCGGCGTCGACGGCGAGGACGACGTCGAGGCCGAGGACGCAGGAGCGCACGACGCCAAGGTGGCCGACGCCGAGCGCGCCGAGCGAGCGAGCGACGGCGGCGACCTCGCCATGACGGCCGAGGCGGCCCTCTCGCGCGCGCGCGAGCTCAACGCCAACGCGACGCGCGCCGTCAACGCCTCGCAGGTCGCTGCGCCGCTCTCGACCAAGGCCAAGGACGCCCTGTTCGAGCGCGTCGGCTCGAGCGGCAACAACGACTACGACCGCCTCTCGGTCGTCCTGAGCGACATGGCGCGCTTCGTCCTCACGCACCGGTTCGGCGGCGTCTACCTCGACGCCGACACGATCCTCCTCCGCGACTGGACCGAGCTGTGGAACTGGCACGGCGCGTTCGCCTACCGCTGGTCCCGCCTCGAGAAGTACAACACGGCCGTCCTCAAGATGCAGCGCGGCAGCGCCATCGGCCACCTCGTCTTCCGCTCGGCCGTCGCCAACGGCCTCGACTTCCACCCGATGACGGTCAGCCGGTACACCAAGGACGCCAACGTCGAGGGCTTGCTCCTCCGCCTTCCCGACGCCCTCTTCGACCCGGCCTGGCTCAACACGTGCGTCCCCTTCCCGCTCTCGTCTCCCTCGTCTCGCCTCGCCAAGCTCGGCAGCTGACCATCCTTTACCCGCAGCGAGTACTACCAGCGCGACCGGCCGCCGCAGCCCTACTTCAAGCGCTTCGAGGACTTCTTCGACACGCCCAAGGAGATCAACGCCGCGCCCGTCGCAGCCGGCTTCGACGGCTTCTTCAAGGGCGCGTTCAGCTACCACTTCCACAACTTCTGGTGCGTCCCTCGTCCTTGCGCCTGGTCCTCCTGGTCGATGTCGAGACGGCCAAAGCTGACGCTCGTGGCGCCGCTCCTTCTCGCGCGCGCAGGTGGATCCCGTTCGACGCTGCGCGCAACTTCCCTGACCTCGGCCCTCGGTTTTACGCCGGCGAGCGCGTCGCTCGCGGGCGGCTCCTCGTCGCCAAGCTCGCCGCCAACCCGCAGGCGGCGTCGTCGTCGACCGGCGCCAAGGACGGCGATAACGGGCCGTCGCCGACCGCACCGGGCGAGACGGGCGCCGCCGCTGCACGGCCCGTCCCGACGCCGCCGGCGAGGCGCGACGGGTACAAGTGGGGCGACGACGAGCGCGACTTTGCCGAGCTCGACTGGTCGGACGAGCGCGTCGACGACGACGAGCGCGACCTGAGCTGGGCGGCGGTCCTCAAGCGCACGTTCGAGTCGTTTGTCAGGGGCGAGAGGCCCAACATGTACGGCGAGTGGCTGAGCTGGGACGAGAACGAGGCCGAGGACGAGTACTGAGCGGCGAGGAGTCAGGGTCGCACGGTGCGTTCCTCTCTCCCTCTCTCTCTCTCCCCCTCGCGCTTCCTCCTGGGTCATTGTGCGTCGCTCATCTTTCCCTTGCTACAGGCTCGATAGAGCGCTTGACGTGCGGGCGCAAGCTGTCGACGTCGACGCCCGACGAGCTGCTCTCGAGGGGGCCGGCGCCTCGTTCGCCGTCGCGCCACCTCTCGCCCGGCCGGGCTCTCCCGGCGCACTTCTCTCGGCGAGCGACGGCGCCTCGCACATGGACGATTTCCCGCATCTCGGCGGCCGTGACGATACCCCCTCCCTCCACGGTCCCTCTTCGTGTTTCTCGGCTGCGCTCGCCCGTCGAGCAGCTCATTCTGCCTCGTAGATTTCGCTCCACTTCTCGTCCTACCTCCTACTCTCTCGTACATCGCTGCAACCAACTCGTCGAGCTGTCGAACGGCGCCTTTCCTCTGTGCGAGAGCGAGCGTTGCGACGAGAGGGAGGAAGCGGCGCCCCTCTTGGTCGTCTCGCCTCGACCCTACTCGTGGGCCGTCCCGCCTGGCCGAGCATGAGCGACAGCCCGACCGTGTCGTCACTGCAGCAGCTCCTCGCCCGCCCTGGGCCGCCCCCGCCGAGCGCGGCCTCCTCGATCAACTCGCCGCCGTCCTCATCATCTCGCCGTTCGCCCTCGCCCGCCGCCACGACGAGCCCGAGCCGCGCCAGCACAGCACAGCACATTCGCACACCACCTGCGAGAGCTGGCTGGGGCTCGACCCTCTCGTCGGCGTTTGGCTATGGCGCTGCCGCCTCGTCCTCGTCGTCCTCGTCGTCCTCGACAGCCCCACCCGCCGGGGCCCACACCTCGGCGACGGTTGCCGCAGGCGGGCAGCGGGCGCGGGCGAGGGAGCGCGGGAGGATACCGGCATGGGGTACCGTGCGCCAGCTACCACTGAGCGAGGGCGAGCCGTTCGACGACTCGGCTGCGGCGTCCGAGGAGGACGACGACGACGAGATGGACTCGCTCGTCGAGACCATCCTGTGGCAGGTGCGTTCCTTCCCTTTGCTACGCCGAGATGGGCCGGCCAGGCGGGCAACGTCCCACCAGGCCCGTTCCCCACCGCACACCTCGTCTTCGCCGGCGACCCGAGTGGGCTGACCCTCCCTCGAGCCGCCCTACAGGCAGGACACGACCAACTCGACCCTTCAGGACCGCTCCTCGTCATCTCGGGCTCGCGCATACCGCCACCGGCCCACATCTCGCACGCCAAGTTGCTCGTCAAGCTGCGCCGACGCCTCGAAATGTTCGCTCGAGCCGGCCCTTACACCGTCGTGCGCCCCCTTCCTGCTTGTCTACTTGCCCCTCGAGTCTCTCGGATTGCATCGCTGACTCGGATCGGCCGCACGTGCGCAGGTCCTACTCGTCAACCCGGCTCCTCATGCTCCGACGACCGCCAACCTCGTTTCCGCCTACCTTTCGGTCGCTCGCCTCGTGCGCAAGAACGTCCGCCATGTCTACATCGTTGGAGGAGGCTGGTGGACCAGGGTGCGTTCGGACTCGCGCTGTCGGGACCTGCGCGCGCGTGAGCTGACCTTCCTACCCTCCCCCCCTCCCTCCCTCCCTCTCTCCCTTCCTCCTTCCCTCGTACTCCTTCGAATGCCGTCCTCTTTCCTCCTACAGGCAATCCTCGGCATCTTCTCAACAACTCTGCTGTCGGCCAAATCGGCCGACAAGCTCGTGCAGTGCGCTACGCTCTCCTCGCTCGCGCAAGCAGTGGGCGCCGAGGCGTTCAAGCAGGTCGAGTTCCCGCTCGAGGTCTACGTGTGCGTCCATCCCAGCTCTATAAATGTCCTTGCCGAACGTAAAGCTGATGATGCGTTCCCGCAGAGCCAACGCTGCCGCCGAGAAGGAGATCGTCCTGCCGGCGCACGAGGATGAGTCGCTCGGCGCGGTCTTCGGCGTCCCTCTTGAGCAGGTGCGCTCATACGTCTCTGACTCTTGCGTGCACGGGCCTGGAAGAAAGTGAGCTAATGTGTCGACCGCTGCAGATGGGCGAGGACGAGGCCGACCGCCGAGTTCCTGCTGTCGTGCGCGACTGCGTCGACGTCCTCCTCGACCAAGGTGCGCTCGTCTCCCTCGTCTACTCTCAGAGCTCGACTAACGCCTTCCCTTCGGCGCGCTCGCAGGCCCTGAATCCGTCGGCATCTTCCGCCGCTCGCCCTCGGCTGCACACGTCGCACATCTCCGAGGCGCCTACGACCGAGGCCATCCCGTCTCCCTCTCGACCCTTCCAGATGCTGCGTACCTCGCCGCATCGCTCCTCAAGCTCTACCTGCGCGAGCTCCCGGCGCCGCTCTTCGCGCGAGGCGACGTCTGGGACGTCGCGCGCGCCTGCCCAGTTGGCGACGACGACGCTGCTCTCGCTCACGTCGAGGCCGAGCTCCTCCCTCTTCTCTCGGTACCAGTCCGCACTCTCCTTCGACACGTCCTCGGCGCTCTCGCAGCCGTCGCCGCCGAGTCGGACGTCAACCTCATGACCTCGGCCAACCTCGTCGTCTGCCTCTGCCCGGCGCTCATCGGCGGCCTCGGCGACGTGCCGACCATGGAGGAGATCGAGATGTGCGGGCTGCCCTGCGCGGGGGGTGCAGCAACGGTCAAGGGCGCAGCAGGAACAGCGAGCGGGCGAGGAAACACGGTCGGCGGCGTTCTCAAGGTCATGATCGAGCGGTGCGTCACACTCGCTCTCTCTCCTATCTCTCTCCTTCTCCGAGAATGCGCTTGGACCCACTGACTCTTTGCTCCGCAGCTACGCCGACGTCTTCCCTCCCCCGTCTCTCGCCGCCCTCGAGCCCGCACGGTCCTCCTGCACTCGCTCGACCTCGCCGCACCGTTCGACGGCACCGCCGCAGCTCGTACAGCCCGATTTGCCGCCTCGTCGTGTCCACGGCACCATGAAGATCAAGAAGCCGGCGCGAGTTAGCGCCAAAGGCGGTGCAGGCTTTCTCGTCGAGGCGTTCAGGGAGGAGGACGACGAGGAGGACGTTCAGCGCGTTCAAGCACACGGTCAGCTCGTCTCTCCAGGACGTAGGGTCGCGGGAGTGCAGGATGGAGGGGCTGGCGCAGCCGAGGACGGGCAGGACGAGTCGTCGTTGGGCAGCCGAGACGAGCCGAGTCAGGGCGACGGTGCAGCGGCGCTCAAAGAGCCGCTTCCGTGAGCCGAGCCAGTGCCTGTAGCGACGAGTCCTGATCGCATTGTTTCTTGTCGCGATGGTACTGAGCCTCGAGAGGAACAAAGAGCGGCTCGTTCCTGCTTCAATTCTCGCAGACTCGCCCTCTTCGGCTCGCCGAACCGGGGCACGATAACTCGCCGGCTCCCCTATGTCGAGTCGCTGCTGCCGGAAGAGCCGAGCGTCGAAGGGCTCGTCTCGGAAGCTCGCTCGCTCGGAAGACCTCGACCTTCGCAAGTTGCGGAGCCAGTTCGAGCTGCTCGCTCGGACCTCCTCGCTCTCTGAGGCTGGCGCAGGCTCCAAAGGATAGAGATCTCAAGTTGCGAATGAATGCTAAGGAGGCGAGATGCGCCGAGAGACTAACGAGAGGGGGCCGCGCGTCGAGCGGGCGAGGGAGGGAACGAAAAAGAGGGGTACGACAGGGAAGAAAGGCGGAACTGCGGCACTGCCGGATGGATGGATGGATGGATGGGTATGAACGGTACAGGCGTGGAGGGGGAGCTATGTGCAAGGCGGGGAGGGCGAGGCGGCACTGCCGGCCGAGGGGAACCAAGAAAAAGCGCGGGCGCGGCCCGAAAACCGAGAGACGAAGGTGGAAGGGGGTCGCCGAGAGCGCCTAGAGGACGTAGGCCTGGTCGGCGTCGAAGTCGAGCGACCGAGGAGCCGGGACGCCGGGCTTTGCGCCGTTGGCGCCGCGGAGGAGCATGCGCTGCCCCTGCTCGTACGCGCGCGAGAGGAACGAGCCGCTGCGCTGCGCGCGCAGGAGCTGCTCGAACGACGGGCGACGCTGGTGGTGCTCGCCCGGGTGGACGGCCGAGGCGTAAGGAGGGACGTCGTCGGTCGGGGTGACAGGGAGCGACGACGACGACTTGTGCGCCGAGGCGAGGCGGGGAGGCGTGACCGGCTTGGCGGACGACGAGCGCACAGGGCGCGACGACATGCGCGTCGTGCGAACGGCGGCGGGCGCCGCCTGCTCGTACTCCATCTCGCGGTCGGAGAAGTCGGACTCGACGTCCGAGAGCGTGCCGCCCGACGAGGGCGACTCGGCCGGCGAGTCGCGCGCCCGGGAGACGGCCTGCTGCCGCTCGCGCGCCTGCGAGGGCGCGGCGTGGAGAGTCGGGCGCCGTGCCGAGGGAGGAGGGGTGAGGTAGCCCGACGCCTGGAGGTGCTCAGCCTTGCGCTGCGGCGTCGTCGGCGCGGCGGCGCGCTGCTGCTGCTGCTGCTGCTGCTGCTGCTGCTGCGCCTGCTGGGCGTAGTGCGTCGCCGGGAGGGGCGCGGCGTACTGGGCGCGCGAGGTCGAGGCGACCGGGCCGGCGCGGCGGAGGAAGGGCGCAAAGTGGTGGACGAGCTCGGCCTCGTCCATGCGGAGGTCGTAGTCGAGGAGGAAGAGGAGCTGACGCTCCATGAGGTTGACCTCGGCGGGCGAGAAGAGGGCGGCGTAGCGCGTCCAGTGCTTGTTCTTGGGCGACGAGTCGTTGAGGTACTTGGCGGCCGTGATGAGGACGGCGAGGAAGACGCGGTGGCGGGTGCAGTGCATGCCCTTGGCGACCTTGGGCAGGCGGGTCTTGAGGCGCTCGAGGTAGACGAGGGTGCACATGAGGGTCGGCACCTGGACGTTCGACTTCTGGACGAGGACCGTGATGAACGTCTCGAGCGAGGGGATGGCCGAGGCCTGGGCGTCGACGGCCTGCTGCTGGAAGCCGGCCTTGGTCGGGGTCGCCGGCGGCGAGGGGAGGACGGCGGGAGGCGGCGAGCTGCACTGGATGACCTCGATGGCCTTTTCGGCGAGGTAGGCTGCAGGAGCAAGGAGCGAGGTCAGGACGATACCCAGACGGCGAGGTACAGAGGCTCTGGAAGAGGGAAGACGCACCGATCATGTCCTGAGTGACGGGCGCGCGGACGAACTCGAGGAGGGCCGGGTCGTGCCACGACTTGGGGAGGAGCGAGGCCGGGTGCCGGCGACCGTTGGTGTGGTAGGCAGACATGGCTGCGGCGGAGCGAGTGATGGTCGAGGTCGAGGAGAGGAGAGGAGAGGAGAGAGATGGCCTCGAAGGAGCGAGAGGGCGAGGAGGGAGCGAGTGTTGCGAGGGAGCGAGGAGGTGGTGGTGGAGGGAGGAGGAGGAGAGAGAGAGGGGGAGAGCGGCCAGGGGCGAGGTCGAGTCGTAGGCGGCTCCGAGTTGGCTTGATGCACGAGATGGCTGCAACACAGGGCGCGCAAGAGGGTCAGGACGAGCAGGGATGGCGCGACGCGAGATGGACGAGATGGCGCGCACCCGAGGCGAGATGGCGGGTCGCGGCGGGCTGGCTCGTCGGGGGGTGGGCGTAGGCGCGTCGCTGTGGTGGCGTGCGCGTGGCTGTCGGTGCTCGAGTGGCTGCAAGGGCGGGCTGCAGCACAGGCGAGCCGAGGTGGACGAGGACGACGAGCCGTTGGAGGTGTGATCAGCGACGCGCTCTCGCTCTCGGCCCGGCCCGGACTCCGCGGAGACGCCGACGACGGCCCGGGCGCGCGCTCGTCCTCCCTCCCTCACTCCCTCTGCTCCGCTCTGCTCTGCTCTGCTCTTCGAGGAGGAAAACTAGTGCTCACCTGGTGCGCGTGCTTGCTTGCGACGAGTTGGCGATCGAGGCGGACCGGCGGTGACGAGCGAGCGAGCGAGTGACGCGGTGCGTGCGGGCGGGCGAGTCGAGTGCAGCTGGCGGGAGCTCGCGCCGGGTGCTGGCAGGGACGCTCAGAGAGGGTCGCAGGAGGTGCAGGAAGGAGGGAGAGGGCCGGCTCGCTGCGTCCACTCCGAGCCAGAGGGCTCGACAAAGCGGTCTTGGGTTCGCCCCGTCGTCGACCCGTCGCCTCGTCCCTCGATGCCCACTCAGCTGTGCCTGCGGTTTCCTCGTTCGTCGACGGTCGCGCACCTTGGACCGCCAGCTCGATAGCGAGCGAGCGTCAGGCCGACCTCACTGGCTGCCGCAACCGGACGGTCGACCTTCCGACTTCGGCGTCTCGAGCTCTTAGTCGGGCAGGGCTGCTGCCAGGCTGCAGACGCCCCGCTTGTCGAAGGCCTTGATTGAATCCGCTGGCCCTGGCGGCTTCAGCCCGACCGCCTTCCGCTCGTTCAGGGTACAGCCTGTCTCGCGCCGCTTCTCTTCGCCTCTCGCTCCGAGCGGCTGACGCCGTTTCATTGAGCGCTTGTCTGCCCTCATCGAGCGCTCGCCTTCTCCGCCGGCAAGGCGCCCGCATCGGCGGCCCGCGCTCGAGAGAGCGAGCCGCCTGCGGTGCCGGCGCCGCCGACCGGGCTCGTCGGCAGGAGCCAGCTTCATCCTGGCGGCGGGCTGCGCTCGAAGTCTCTCGAGCTCTCACTTTCGCCTCGGCTATCAGCTCAAACGTGCGCGATCTCGAGGCACACGGCGCCGCCTCGTGCTTCGGCAGGCTCTGCTCGACCGTCCAAAGAACCCTCTCGAGCCTCGTCCGCAGCCCGAACCTCTCCTCGAACAGCCGGACTCGGGTCCGCTGCAGGCTCTTTGTGCACAAAGATCAGCGCTCGAACATCGCTGCAGAACCGGCGCACCGCTGGCCCACTGGGCCGGGCAAAGTGAGAGCCAGACGAGGCGCGCACGAGCCGCTTCTGGCGTTCGCCCGACGACTTCGCTCTCGCAGGCTCGGCCGCAGGCAATCTGAGCGAGCGTCCCGCGCTTTTGAAGAGGCTCGAGAGCTCGACTGAGTGCATAATGAGGGTGCGCAAGGCGTACGAGCGTGAGATGGCGAGGGAGGACGTCGAAGGCAAGATGGCGGGTCGCGTACGTGCTGGCTCGTCTCGAGTCGGCGCGAGTCCCTCTCTCCCTCGCAGTGCTTATAGAGACGCTCACACCTTGTAGAAGACCAAGGACCCGGCGCAGCGGTAGGGAGCGAAGTAAGCGTCGCGCTCGAGCCCAAAGTGATCCTTTGCTCCGCGCGCACGGACCTCGAGTCGACGGGCAGCTGTCCGCGTCTGCGCTCTAATGCAATGTGCTACAAGCGTTCTCTGAGTGTCGCACGACGTGTGGTAGGCAAGCAGCAATGTCAGCCTTCCGCGCTTCGAAAGTTCGCCAGCTCGAGCACGACCTCCTCGCGCTAGGCTCTTTCCGAGGAAGGCCGATCACGGTCGCGACCTCGAGGATCGCTCCGTCGTGTGCACACGATTAATATGTCCTGCGGTCGAAGCCTCACGAATGGCCTGTGAAGCGAGGATCGCTTCGTTGAGAGGCCGGGTTGGGAAGGTCCGTAGCGGACGCACCTGTTGCGGCAGGCCGTCGACGCTGGCGTTTGAACATCGGTCTCTGAGCCCAGACAGCTGAGGGGTCCGAGCAGCAGAGTTGCGAGCTTCTGTCGTGCTCGCAGAGCTGGCGAGCGGTCCCTGCTGAGATGCCCGAGCTCCTCTTCCAGCAGTTGCGCGACCGCGGCGCAGGAAAGGCGGCGAGCGCAGAACGGCCCAGACGGTCCAGCTCGTAGCTACAGCGTGAGAACCGAACTTAGCCCGGGAGAGCGTTCAGCGCTGCGAGACGAGGAGGTCTCTCCCAAGCCAACTCGCGACCATCCGCTCGCTCGCAGCATGACAACCTGCTGCAGGCCCTCGTTCGCCGCGATCACAGCGAGAAATACGCCTGTCTTCGATGCGCGTCGGCAGCATGGCTTCTGCAGGGCCAGGAGAAGTGAGACGGCCGTCCGAGGCCAGGAGGGAGGGTTCGGCCTCGTGCTCAGGACGAGCCAAAGACCGAGACCAAGTCGAGGAACTCGGGGACGACGCAGAGCAGTGCTACTCGACCGCTCGCGCGGTGAGCACGACGCCTCGCCGTTGAGAGGAACGAGCAGGACAGGGTCGGGCGCAGCGGGAGCGAGGAGGAAGGTCGCTCCCTCGTCGCATCCTCGCGGAGAGGGCAGGGAGGGAGCTAGCGGACTGCACAGAAGGCTGAAAGAGAGCTTTCCGGCCCGCACAGGCAGCATGAGCTGGGCCTGGGTGGCAGAGAGCCACAAACTCGAGGAGGAGATGAGCCTCGACACGAGCGAGTGCGGATGGGCACGGCCGCTGCTGCGACGACCGACACCGGCCAGTACGATACTGCAGGTGAATCTGAACCAGCTCTGGGAGCGCCTCGAGCCGAGGTGAGGAGGTGAGCGGTGGTCGTCGACGATGCCATCCCCGCGCCGCGCTCCTCCCGCCTCTCTCTCCTTCTCTCACTCTCGCACCCGCTTTTCCGCCAGAGTACCCGCTGCCGCCTTGCTCAGCCGAGCCAATTCGCTCAGGTTCTCGTCGTGCGCCAAAACGCAGGCCGCGACTGAGCGCCCTCGTCCTCGTCGCCGTCGTCATCGCCCAGGAAGCTTTGCACCCCTCGCCCTTTTCTCCGGTCCAGGTGCGCTCCTCTCCCTTCCTGTGCTGCTCACACACTTCATGGATGGCAAGCTGACTCGTTGCCGTACCCGCAGCTTTCGACCGCGCGCTCTTCTCGTCGGCTTCGTCGTCCTCGTCCTCGCCCGGTCCTCGCCGTCGCCCGGGCCGCTGGATGCACAGCCGACGTGCGGCCAGATCTGCTCAGTCTCCGCTTCAACCGCCGAACAGCTGCCGGCCGATTCCTGCCGCCCTCCCCCTCCCTCCCCTCCCCTCCCCTCCCTCCCCCTCGATGACTCTCTTCGTGCCTCTCCCTCGGGAGCGTCTACGCACGCGGATTTTAACGATGGGGGAAGAACCGA
>Ga0308169_10002257_pt1 | contig 20280 bp, 19 predicted proteins | sample PhyBR1_2_FD_202139 | JGI IMG/M metagenome (GOLD analysis project Ga0308169, IMG submission 202139) | Phyllosphere microbial communities from UC Gill Tract Community Farm, Albany, California, United States - DLSLSB.R1 | ecosystem: Host-associated > Plants > Phyllosphere > Unclassified | place...
CCGAGCACGCTGCCGAGGCGTTCTTCTGGAACTGAATCGGTGACGAGCGCGCTGTGAGGAGGGTGAGCCGGCGTCAGCAAGGAGCTCGAGGCGACTCTGTGAGAGAGGAAGGGACGCACAGGCCGATCGTCCACAGCACGGTACCGCTGAAGCCTCTGCGAGCATGTTGTAAGGAGAGTCGGCGAGGTCCGTGAGGCGAGAGAGAGTAGGAGCGGGAGGAGGGGACGCACTGCAGGACGCGCGCGACGACCATGAGCGCAAAGCTCTCGGACTCCATGAAGAGGATGACGGCTGCGAGAGTTGCTCAGAGTCAGCTCGGGGTCGTGCGAGTGCGAGAGCGAGGGGGAGGAAGAAGAGGACGGACCGCCGGCCATGAAGAGCAACCCGAGCGTGAGCGGGACCTGGCGGTTCTTGTACTTGGCGCCGATCCAGCCGGCGACCGGCGACGACACGATGAGGCCCGCCGCGTACGCCGCGACGAGCCAGCCCGTCTTGCCGCCGATGTCGTCGTACCCGAGCGCTTCGAGGCGGAAGGGGACGACGGGGACGACGAGCGAGTAGGACGACAGGTCGACGAGGACGCCCCAGCCGACGGCGAAGGCGATGAACCAGGTGCTGCTGCGCTGGCGCAGGCAGAACGGCGCCCGTCGGCCGCTGAGCGGGTCGGCCGCCTCGTGCGCCGTCGTCGCGAGGCGTGCGTCGGCCTCCTTGCCGTGCAGGTCGGCCGTGGCGGGTGCAGGTGGTACTCGTCGCAGTAGTGCGCGGATACGCTCCATGTCGCAGTGTCGGGAGCGGGGCAGAGGTGCGGCGATGGCGGTGAGGCGGCAGGCGGAAGTCGGAGCTCGGGGAGCGAGGGCGATGAGCGACGGCGGGCGAGCGAGAGCTCGGCGGTCGGCTCAGGGGTGGGCGCAGAGGTGCCTAGGCGGTGAAGAGAAGCGCGCTCAGCGGCGTGGCGGAGGACAAGAGCGAGCCATGCGGGTCGAGCGGCGAAGGGGGGAGTCGGCAGGCGAGCGGCGGCTACGAGCGCGATCGGGCCCTCGGCCGGCCTGTCCGAGCTGCAGGGGAGGCGGCCTCGGACACGTTCCGGCTTCCGACAGTCCCCACCTCCGCCTCGTCGTCGTCAGCTCCTCCTCCTCACGCTCACGCTCTCGCACCCTCGCCTCGCTCACCCACCACACCGACCCGCTCAAGCACCTCGCATCATCATGGCCACCAAGCCCCCCGCATCCGGCCCGTTCGTCGTCTTCGCGACCGTCACCGCAAAGCCCGGCAAGGGCGACGAGCTCGAGAAGGCGCTCCAGCCGGTCATCGCCAACGCCAACTCGAACGCCGAGCCCAAGACGCTCACGTACCGCTGCGTTCGCCACGGAGGTGCGTCCTTCCTCGAACCGCTGGCGCTGTCGCCGCAGCTGTCGCCGACCGGGCCCTCGTCGTAGCCGGGTCCTCCTCGAGCCGTCGCTGACCCCAGCTCTTCCTCCTTCGCAGACGAGTTCCGTCTCTTCGAGGAGTACGAGAGCAAGGAGGGCGTCGCTGAGCACCGTGCGTCCCCATCGTCCTCCCTCTCCTCCGTCGTCGCTCGCCTCGCTGACCCTGTTCTCCTCGCGCGCCTTCCTCCCGCCCGCAGAGAAGCAGGAGGCGTACCGGGCACTCGGCAAGTCGGGTCTGGCTGCAGGCGTCAAGATCGAGATCTTCCAGGAGATCCCGAAGCTCTGAGCGAGCCGAGGAGGTCGAGCAAGCGGGCGCCGAAGCCCGGGGCTGCGCGGACTCGACGCGCTCGGCTGTGCCAATATCAAGCTGTTCTGCAGTGTCGACGTGGTCGAGCGAGGGGCCGGCGTCGCTGCGTGCGAGCTGAGAGCGAGAGCGAGAGCGAGAGCGACGAGGAAGCGGTCAGTGCGCTCGAGGCTTCGACGCTCTCTCCCGCTCGCGTGCGCGGTTCTTGCCTTGCGAGGCTCGTCTGTGCTGTCACAGTGAGCTCTGTCGGTAGTAGCTGAGCTCACGCATAGACCTGCGCAGGGTTGCGGCTCGGCGCGCGCGTGCTTTCGTCGAGAGCGGTCGTTCCTCGGCAGCTTCTCCTCCGTCAAGAGCGGGTCGTTCGACGCCGACGTGCCGAGTGCTCGTGCTGGCGCACCGAGGAGAAGACGGCCTCGAGCCTATGAGCACTGCGAGACGAGGAGCGCCGGCCAGCTGGACCTGACCAGTCGGGCTTACTATTGCCGGATACCAATTCGGTAGTCGACCGTTTGTGATGCGGCTCCTCAGGGGAGGTCGATCCGCTGCCTCGGACTTGGACGCCGAGCGTTTGTCACCGAGCCCCGCCCTCGCCGCCGTCGGGCCTGTCCTCCTCTCTCTCTCTTCCACATCTCGCTCTTGCACCAGCCGACTACCACCACCAGCCACCATGTCGCAGACCCCTCCCTCGTCCGGCAAGACCGTCGTCTTTGCGCGCGCCCTCGCTCACCCGGGCAAGGGTGACGAGCTCGAGAAGCTCCTCGCCGTCGCCGTCGCGAGCGCCAACTCGGACAAGGAGCCGTACACGCTCACCTACCGCTGCGCTCGTCACGGCGGTGAGTCCTCGCCGTCCCTCGTCCCCCCTCTCCACTCGTCCCCGCTCGACCACTTCCCCACCTCGACCCGCTCGCGCCCGCGCTGACGCTTGCTCTTCCCCACGCCGCAGACGAGTTCCGCCTGTTCGAGGAGTACGACCAGGACATCGGCGGCATCGAGGAGCACAGTGCGTCCCTCCCCTCGCCCGCCTTTCGTCGCCGGCCCCCTCCCTGCGAGTCGCAAGCTGACCTCGCTCGCTCGCCCCGCTCGCAGAGGCCCAGGAGCCGTTCCAGAACCTGCTCAAGTCGGGTTTGGTCGCCGACGTCTCGATCGAGTTCTTCCAGGAGATCAAGGCGTGAGCGAGGAGGAAGGACGGCGGGCGGCGAGCGGGACAGTGGAGCGAGAAAGGAGGACAGGGCCGCAGCACGACGTCGCTGGGCCCGAGTACAGCAGTCGAGTGATCCGTCAAGCAGTGACTATGACCCTCATGTTTAGCGGGCGAGCGTCGAGAGCGACGAGCGGATGTGTCGAGAGCGGAGCTGAGAGACGCACTCGCTGCGAGCTGAGCAGCCGGTCGCAGCCGGTTCGGGCGAGCGACCTGAGCGCGTGCGAGCTCGAGAGCCTTCGCTGCACTCGCACGACAGAGCGCTGCACAGCGCAGCGAGAGAGCGCGCAGGGCGTGCCGGTTCCCTTTGTGCGGCGAGAGATGCGCAGGGAGCGGCCGCCTCGCGCCCTCGCGATGTTCGCCGAGCTGCGACAGGACCTGAGAGCTAGCGCAGTAGACACTGAGCGCAGTCGCAACTGCATCGCTGGGCGTGCGAGCGAGAGCAATCCAGCGCAGAGGTGCCGCAAGCTCGCGAGGGGGCCGCCGGCGGCGGCACACCACGGACGCGATGCTCGCCTGGACAGTGGAGCCGAGCGGCTCTGTGCGAGTCGGACGAGCGCTTGAACGAGTCAGCCTGTGCCGAGAGTGGCGAGCGGGCGAAGGCAAGGCTCATCTCCTCGCTCTGTCTGGTCCTCCTCATCCCGCTCGCTTCACGACAGCCGCGATGCCGCCCAAGAAGCAGAAAGGTGCCAAGGGCAAGAAGAACGTCGACGACGACGAGTACTGGTGCGCCCACCGTCCTCTCGCCTCTCCTTCCCCTCGTCCTCTCACTGACGAAAACGCTCGCCGCCCCTCCCACTCCCCACAACCCTCTGTGCCCGCTGCCAACACTCGCAGGGACTCGCTCGCCAAGAAGGACTCGCCCTCGGCCACACCGGGCGACGTCACCCCCGCCGCCGCCCCCGACTCGGACGACGACTTCTCCCCCTCCTCTCGCGCACCCGCAAAGGGCGGCAAGGCCAAGCGCGGCGGCGCAGGCGGCTTCGGCTCGTTCGCCGACATGATGGTCGACGACGGCGGCGACGACGACGCCGACGACGACGACTCGGCCGCCCCGCCCAAGCCGCAGGGCGAGGACAGCGACGACGAGCTCGCGGTCCAGGGCAAGAAGGCGGGCGGCAAGAAGGCCAAGGGCAAGAAGGCCAAGAAGGGCGCGGCGGCCGTCAACGACGACGACTACTTCAACCCGGAGGACGACGCCGCCGCCGCCGCACCCGCGCCCGCCGAGCCCGAGGAGGACCTCGCCGCGCCGCGCGGCGCCATCGACGCCGGCGACGACTGGATGGAGGAGGAGTTCGGCGGCGCGGCCAAGGGCAAGAAGGGCAAGAAGGGCGGCAACAAGAAGCAGCAGCAGAAGAAGCAGGCCGACAGCGACGACGACGACCTCGCCGACCAGGTCAAGGCCGTCACGCTCGACGAGCCCAAGGCCAAGAGCAAGCCCGCTTCGCCCGCCCCTACGCCTGCGCCTGCCGCCGCCGCCGCCGAGCCGGCCGACGACGAGGACGACGACGGCGAGCCCAAGCGCGTCCTCTCCAAGAAGGAGAAGGAGAAGCTCAAGAAGGAGAAGGAGAAGGTGCGCTCGCCTCTCGCTTTTGTGTCGATGCCTATGATCGAGTGAGTGTGCTGATGCTCTCTCCCCCGCTGCTCGCAGGCCAAGAAGAAGGCGCAGGCCGCCGCCAAGAAGGGCGCCGAGCCCGCCGCACCCGCACCCGCCGACGCGCCCGCCGCCGCCGAGGCCGTCCCCGCACCTGCAGACGACGGCGCAGACGAGGACGGCGGCGAGGGCGAGGGCGGCGCGTCGTCCAAGAACAAGAAGAAGAAGAAGAAGAAGGGCGGCGCGGCGGCCCCGGCCGAGGAGGCCGCACCGGTCGAGCCTCCTGCGGGCAAGAAGGGCAAGGGCGGCGGCGGCCAGATCGCGGCGCTTCGTGCGCTCATGGAGGCGCAGCAGAAGGCGCGCGAGGAGGCCGAGCGGGCCGAGGCCGAGGAGCGTCGGCGCATCGAGGAGGAGGAGGCGGCTGCGGCCGCCGAGGAGCAGCGCAAGGAGGAGGAGCGTCTCAGGAAGAAGGAGAAGGAGAAGGTGCGTCTCGCTCGCTTCGTCGTTGTCATTCTTCTGCGCCTGCTCGTCAAACTGACTCTGCTCCCTCCCTCCCTCCCTCGTCACCCGCCCGCAGGCCAAGAAGGAGGAGCTCAAGAAGAAGGGCCTCCTCCTCACGCCCAAGCAGAAGGCCGAGCGCGCCGCCGCCGAGGCCCGTCGTCAAGCCCTCCTCTCGGCAAGCGGCGTCGCCGTCGCCGGTCTGCAGCAGGGCGGCGACAAGGCGCCCGCCGCCGCCGCCAAGGTCTCGTACGGCAACCGCAAGCGCGGCGGCAAGCAGCAGGACAAGGAGCCGGCGTCGCCCGCCGAGTCCAAGCCGGCCAGCCCCGAGCCGCCCAAGGTCGAGGACAAGCAGGCCGAGGCGGCGGCGCCGGCGTCGGCCGAGGTCGTCGAGGAGCCCAAGAAGGCCGCCGAGGACGAGGACAAGGATGAGGACGTCAAGGACAGCTGGGACGCGTCGTCGTCCGAGGACGAGGCCAAGAAGGACGAGGAGGACGTCAAGGACAGCTGGGACGCGAGCAGCAGCGAGGACGAGGACGAGGTCAAGCCGGCTCCCGCCGCCGCCGCCAAGGGTGCGTCCCTGCTCTTCTTTACCTCGCCGTCGCCCTACCGTCGCGGCCTGCTGACCCTGACCTTCCTCTCGCCCGCAGCCAACGGCAAGACCGCACCCGTACCCGCACCCGCCGCCGCCGCCGCCAAGGCCGCGCCCGCAAAGGCTGCGCCCGCAAAGGCCGCACCCGCCAAGGGCAAGGGCAAGGCGGCCGTCGTCGAGGAGTCGTCGTCCGAGGAGGAGGACTCGGACGACGACGACGACTCGGACGACTCGGACGACTCGGGCGACGACTCGTCGGACGAGGACGACTCGTCGAGCGAGGAGGAGATGACGGCCGTCGAGCGTCAGGAGGCGCAGCGCAAGGCCGAGGCCAAGGCGCGGCGCGAGGCGCGCGACGCCCAGGCGCTCGCCGAGCGCGACAAGGAGAACCTGCGCTCGCCCATCTGCGTCATCATGGGCCACGTCGACACGGGCAAGACCAAGCTCCTCGACAAGATTCGCCAGACCAACGTCCAGGAGGGCGAGGCCGGCGGCATCACGCAGCAGATCGGCGCGACGTACTTCCCGATGGAGGCCGTCCAGAAGCGCACTCGGGTCCTCGGCGACGCCGACCTCAAGGAGTACAAGCTCCCCGGCCTCCTCGTCATCGACACGCCCGGCCACGAGTCGTTCACCAACCTGCGGCAGCGCGGCTCGTCGCTGTGCAACATCGCCATCCTCGTCGTCGACATCATGCACGGCCTCGAGCCCCAGACGCTCGAGTCGATCCGCCTCCTGCGCGACGGCAAGACGCCCTTCATCGTCGCGCTCAACAAGATCGACCGCCTGTACGGCTGGACGCCGATGAAGGACGGCGGCTTCCTCCAGAGCTTCGACCAGCAGAACCGGGCCGTCCAGCGCGAGTTCGAGAAGCGCCTCGCCGACACGGTCGTCGCCTTCGCCGAGCAAGGGCTCAACGCCGTCCCGTACTACGACAACAAGAACCTCGGCAAAAACGTGTCGCTCGTCCCGACGTCGGCCCACACGGGCGAGGGCGTGCCCGACCTCCTCATGCTCCTCGTCAAGCTCACGCAGGAGCGCATGGCCAACAACCTCATGTACATCTCGACGCTCCAGTGCACCGTCCTCGAGGTCAAGGTCATCGAGGGCCTCGGCACCACGATCGACGTCGTCCTCGTCAACGGCTACCTCCACGAGGGCGACAAGATCGTCCTGTGCGGCCTCGACGGCGCCATCGTCACCCAGGTCCGCGCCCTCCTCACGCCGCAGCCCATGAAGGAGCTCCGCATCAAGGTGCGCTCGCTTCCTCCTCTTCGCATGCATGACTCGGTGAGCGAGCGGGCGAACAAGTAGCTGACCTTCCTCTTCGCCTCGCATTCTGCAGGGCCAGTACGTGCACCACAAGCAGATCAAGGCCGCCATGGGCATCAAGATCGTCGCGCCCGACCTCGAGAAGGCCATCGCCGGCTCGCGCCTGCTCGTGTGCGGGCCGGACGACGACGAGGAGGAGCTGCGCGAGGAGGTCATGTCCGACATGACGAACCTCTTCAGCCGCGTCGACTCGGGCGGCCGAGGCGTGTTCGTCCAGGCGTCGACGCTCGGCTCGCTCGAGGCGCTCCTCGAGTTCCTCAAGAGCGACGCCGTCAAGATCCCCGTCGCCGGCATCAACATCGGGCCCGTGCACAAGAAGGACATCATGCGCTGCGCGACCATGCTCGAGAAGGCGCCCGAGTTTGCCGTCGTCCTGTGCTTCGACGTGCCCGTCGACAAGGACGCCGAGGACCAGGCCGCCAAGCTCGGCGTCAAGATCTTCAAGGGTGCGTCCGCCTCTCTCCCTCTGCCTGTGCCTCCCCCTCTCCTCGTGCGCGAGCTGACTCGCCCTCTCCTGCCTTCGCAGCCGACATCATCTACCACCTCTTCGACCAGTTCATGGTGTACAAGAAGCAGAACGAGGAGATCCGCCGCGAGCAGGCCGTCGGCAAGGCCGTCTTCCCCTGCCGCCTCCGCATCCTTCAGTGCTTCGCCAAGCGTGATCGTGCGTCCTTCTCCTCCCCCTCGAGCACTTCTCCTCGGCCTCCTCGTCGTGTACGTCGTCGTGCGCTGCCGCTGACGCACGAGCCCCTCGCCCGCCCGCAGCCATCATCCTCGGCTGCGACATCGAGGACGGCACGCTCCGAGTCGGAACGCCGCTGTGCGTCGTCAAGACGGACCCTGCGACCAAGAAGAAGGAGGTCATCTCGCTCGGCAAGATGTGCGTCGAGCCTGTTCTCCCTACTAAGCTGCTCTCGAGAGCTCTTTCGCTGACGCCGAACGTCCGCCTCGCTACGCAGCACCGGCCTCGAGATCAACCACAAGAGCAAGGACATCATCAAGAAGCACGAGGCGGGTGCAGGTGTCGCCGTCAAGATCGAGCACGCGTCGTACGAGTCGGCCAAGCAGTTCGGCCGTCACTGTGCGTCCTCCTTCCCTCTACGCCCTGTCTCTCTCTCTCGGGCTCCTCAGCTGACACGCCTCTTCCCACACCTTGCAGTCGACGAGAAGGACGAGGTCGTGTCGATGATCACGCGCGAGTCGATCGACGTCCTCAAGAGCACGTTCCGCGACGACGTGTGCGTCCTTTTCCTACTCTCGCTCGCCCTTCGGCGCTCCTGCTGACTTGTGCCTCACCCACCGCAGCTCCAAGTCCGAGTGGATGCTCATCGCCAAGTACCTCAAGCCGCTGCTCGACATCTAGACGAGCACGTCGACCGTCGCCCCTCCTCGTTCGCCTCTCCCTGTTCCTCTTTCGGTCCCTTTCGCATAGCCTTTCCCGGCGCTCTTCCGCTATTCCCTCGCCTCTCTTTCCGTGTTGGACTCGCCGTCTCTGCCACCACCGTAGCTCGCAATGCATGTACTCTAGCTCACTCTCCCTCGTCCCGCGTCGCGCTCGTACTGCGACCTCGGCAGCCCGGCTCAGAGTGCACCGCGAGCTCGATCTTCTTGCGCATGAGAACGTGAGAAACAGTGTGCGCCTGTCGTCCTCGCAGTCTCGCGAGGCGAGGCGGACTGGCCTTTGTGCTCGCTCGCGCTCTCCTCGCTCGTCTCTGCATCGGCTCGACCGCATCTCGCTCCTCGATCCGGCCCTTCAGCACCGGCCAGCTATGCAGAGCATGCTCGAGCTACCGTCCAATGGCGCACCTGTCTCCCAGAGCGGCGTCGGCGAGCCAGAACAATTGGTGCAAGCTTCGTACGCCCGCTCCTCCTCCTCCTCTCGTCGGCGAGTGCAGGACCTGACTCTGATGCACCTGCAGGTCGTCAAGTACTTCTATCGAGTCGCCCCAGGTCACCACCAGCTCATCCAGTCCAGCGTGCGTCCTACTCTCGCCTTCTGCACCGCCTCCCCCGCCATCAGCGAGCTGACCTCGCACTCGTCTTTGCAGCTCGAGTACCGCCTCTCCCGCCGAGCGCCTCCCGGTCGAGATCCTCGAGTACATCCTCGAGCCCATCATCCGGCGCGGCGTCCCCGAGACGGACGCCGAGACGCTCCTGCGCTTCCGCCGCGCGTCGGCCTTGTCGCTCGTCTGCCGCAAGTGGCATCGCCCCGCCGTCGCCGCCTTCTGGTACAAGTACGAGCTCATCAGCGACAGCCAGATCGGCATGCGCGGCGTGATACCGCCACGAGCTCCAGGCCAGCACCCGCTTCGGCGTTTCGACCGCGCCTTCCTCGAGGGCCCAGCGCTCGAGCGGTGTGCGCCCCTTGTGCGGCACCTCGTCTGCTCCGCACTCGGGCCATACGATTCGCGAGTCGCCGACGCAATCGTCGCGCTGCGGCACCTCTGCAAGGAGGTCCGCACGGTCCGCCTCTCTGGCGGCACGGCCTTCGACAACTTCTTCGTCAAGTCGGTCCACGCGCCGTCGCTGGTCCACCTGTCGGACGTCTCGGGCTCCGTCTCGCCCGTTATCGGCTGGCCGGTCGAGGTGTTCAGGTGCCTCGACGGCATGGCCGTTGCGGCGCCGAGCCTCACGAGCCTCGCCGTCACCAACTTCGGGCGCGCCGCTTCCTGGGCGGCTCAGCCTCGATGCGGCAGCCCTTTGCCTTTGATGCGGCTCAGGAAGCTCCGCAGCATCGCGCACGCGTCCACCGTACCGCCCGATGCCGTCGCGCGGCTCTTTGCGAGCGTCGACCTCGCCTATCTCGAGGACCTGTCCTGCGCCATCGGCGTCGACTTCCAGGTCTTCGCCGACATCCTCCCGCACTGCAAGCGTCTTCTTCGACTCGAAGTCGGCTGCGCGGCGTCGAGCCTCTTCGCGCGCAGCTCGGGCGGCGACGGCGGGTTCCTCGGCGCGCTGTCTGCGCTCTCAGCACTCGAGCACGTCGGCATCCGCTCACGGCCCACGAGCGTGGACTACGTCGATCCCTCGTACAAACTCAACGCCGCGCAGGTGGCGCAGGTGCTCGCCGCCTTGCCAGTCAACATCAAGGAGGCCAAGCTGGTCCTCGACTTCTTCCCGAAGGACCGGGCGACGCTCGTCGCGCTCGACGACTTCATCGCCCAGCGGTCCGGCAGCGCCCTGGAGGCGTTCGAGTGGGCCGAGGTGGGGCTCGGCGGAACGAGCTCGACGCTCCGGTGGGAGCTGTGCGACGGCAAGTTGGTTCGAGTCTCCGATTCTTGAAGCGCTGCAACATCGTCTTTTCTCTCTGCTGTCCTCAAACAGCCTCGTGAGAGCTGTCTGTGCGAGCGAGAGACAACGCGCACGAGCAAGCGAGCGCTCTCGAAGCGTGCGGCGGAGAAGCGGAGGAAGAGGCTCGAGCGCGAGCGCAGCGCAGTCACCTCGCAAGAACTCCTCGTTCTCTGCTTCTTTGCGCGTCTCGGCACTCTCGAGGGCACGAGGAAGACCTCGCGCGTTACTGGAGCGGCTACATAGAGAAGCACCACCTCTCGTCCTCGCTGTCGCTCTCGCACGCCACGACGTTGAGCTCCTCGCCGCCTGCGAACCGAAGAACCCACGGCCCGTCCTGCTTGAGGCCGTCCTCGAGTGCGGCCCAGCTGCCCGGGCACTCCGGGGAACTCGTCGTCGTCGGTGAGAGGCGCGGCGAGTTGGACGACGTGGGCGAGGACGGAGGAGGGGAGGGCGGGGAGGCTCGCGCGAGGATGGAGGGGCCTGGTAGGCGGCGGTGGTGCTTGAGCGAGCATGGCGTGCGTGCTCGAAGGCTCTGCCATGGTGTGTGGTGGCTCTGGCGGTGAGGAGGACGAGGCCAAGTGGGCGGCGACGAGAGGCTCGCCTCGTCTCGCTCTCGCCGCACGCGCTAGCTGGTCTGCCATGGCTCTGTGCTCTTCCTAGCAAGCTCACATGACCTGCTGCGCCTCAGCCGTCCCGCCCGCCGCCCTCGTCGACCTCGAACCAGCCTCATCAGCCGCCGACGGCCGCCATCCCCGACCTCCTCGACACACCACGACGCTCGACAGCCAGGTCCCTGCAGCCGCTCCACGGACCCTACACATCCACCACAGCATGCACCTCGACCGACAGCCTCCTGCGCGGCCTGCGCGCCACCCTCGCCCCGCAGCTCGACCCGGGGCGAGCCGAACAGCCTCGACAGGACTCGGCGAGGCGTTCGCGATAGCTGCACAGTGAGCGAGGAGCACAGGAGACGTAGGGCGCGAGCAGCGCGTTCAGGTCGGCGCACGAGCGAGGGCGGCGAGGTCGGCTCGCCTCCGTATTCGAGTTGAGCAGCGGCGGGCCCTCGCTCTGCCTTGCTCACTGCCCCTTTCCGGTGGGCTTGCAATGATGGTCCTCAGCTCTTTCATGAGTGCGAGAGCATGAGCGACGGCTGCGTCGTGCAGGGAGCCGAGCGAGAGCAGCTCTCGAGCGGAAAGCTTCCTCGCGAGCCGGCACCACCCCTCGCTCTCGAGCTCTCGTCGGGCGTCTGAGGAGAGGCTAAGTATGCGATACAACACGGCTGCGAGAGAGAGAGGGAAGACTACAGCACGGAAGCTCGGCGGGCCATCGAGAGGAGAGGAGGTCGAGCGAAGGAAGGGTTCACTCGTCGTCCTTGGGCGGCGGCGGGCCGCAGGGCTGCAGCATGCGCTGCAGGAGAGAGGATAGAGCGTCAGTGTGACGGCAAGCTTGACCCACCCAACGGGCGGGCTCAAGAGCTCGACGAGCGAGAAGGAGAGGACGAGCTGCGGAAGCCGACGCACCTCGGTGAGCTCGAACTTCATCCTCGCGCACGCCTCGCCGTCTGCGATCGAGAGGTACTGGAGGAGGGCCGGGTGGCCGACGATCGAGGACGACGTGTCGCGGTGCTGGTTGGTGAGCCACTCGCTGCGAGGAGGGCGGGGAGGGTCAGCTCGAGGTGCGAGTCGAGGAGGAGGAGAGAGCGGACGCACTACTTGGTGACGTCGGCGTGGCCCGTGCCTGTGTAGGAGAGCTGAGGTCAGTCCATCGGCCCACGCCTCGAAGCCCGACACGCTGAGGTGGAAGCGGGGCGGGGCAAGGGTGCGGGCGTGAGGACTGACCGGTGTAGCGAGAGTGAAGCTGGGCGGTCTGAGTGTTGGCGGTGTGTCGAAGCTCGGAAGACTGCAGTGTGCAAGTAGGCAGGGGGCGAGGGGGCGGAGGGAGAGGGCGGGGGAGATGAGATGGGAGGGAGGAGGAGGAGGTGGGAGGAAGAGGTCAGCGGGTGCCAGCGCAGGGGCTGCACGGTGTTCGAGAGTGCTCACCATGGTCGTGCGGGTGCTGCTAAGCCAGTCGGGTGAGCGGGTGCGGAAGTGAGCCGGATCCTCATCTCGTCCTCGTCCTCCCCGCGGCCCTCCCTCTCGACACGCCGCCTCTGCTGCTCTGCCGACTGCCCAGCATGAGTGAAGTCGACCCAGCAACCACCCTCGCGTCCCTCTCGGACGCCGTCACCCACCTCGACTCGGCCCTCGCCCCGCTCCTCGCCAAACCGCTCGCCGACCACCTCGAGCACGAGCAGCCGCTCCTCCAGGCCCGCGCACAGGTCCTCGCCAGCTACGTCGTCCATGACCTCGTCTGGGGTGCGTCCCCACCTCCCTCGTCTCTCTCGCTCGCCTCGGGAGCCCTCGCTGACCCACTCCTCCGAGCTCGCAGTCTACCTCAAGGCCGTCGGCGTCGACCCTGCCTCACACCCTGTCATGGCCGAGATCGTGCGTTCCTTCTCCCTCTCTTTCAGCAGCTCCTGACCCAGCTGACCCTGACCTCTCCCCGCAGGACCGCCTCAAGACCTACTTCAGCAAGCTCAAGGGCGCTCAAGCCGGCGTCGTCCCCTCCTCCTCGTCCGCCTCTGCCGCTCCCGCACAGCAGCGCCGCATGCACATCGACCGCCAGGCCGCGAGCCGCTTCATCAACGCCGCCATCGCCTCGCAGCGCGCGACCGTCGACCCGGCGTACGAGGGCGACGGCGAGGGCTTTGACCCCGAGGCGGGGCCCTCGGGCACGCACACGCGCTTCAGGGGCGACGAGGACGAGGGAGAAGAGGAGGAGGGCGCGGCGCCCGTCGACGCCGAGGTCGACCGGCTTCTCGAAGCCGAGCCGGCGGACGACGAGGTCGAGGTCGAGGGCGGTGCGGCCGACGAGGCGGTCGTGCTCAGCGCGGGCGCGGGTGCGAGCGACGCCATCATCGAGGAGGCGGCGACGCCGGCCAAGAAGGGCAAGGGCAAGGGCAAGGCGGCCGACGGCGGCAAGAAGCGCAAGTCGCTCGACCCTTTCGCCGGTGCGTCGCGCTCCCCTCTCTCAGTCTCTCTACCCTTCGACGTCTACTGACATTGCTCCTCGCAGGTTACGACGAGCCCAAACCCTCCACTCCTCGCCCCGCCGCCGCCGCCAAGAAGGCCAACCCGCCCACTCCGTCCTCCTCCGCCGCTAAGCGCCAGCGCACCTCCGCGCCCGCCTCGCCCGCTCCCGCCGCACCGACGCTCGACTCGGGCGCGTCGACGCCGACCGGCGCCGCAAAGGGCAAGCAGGGCAAGGGCAAGAAGGGCGCCGCCGCCGCCGAGGGCGAGGGCGAGCGCGTGTCGAAGAACCAGAAGAAGAAGCTGAGGATGAAGGCGCAGGCGGTCGAGGGGCAGCAGTAGCGGAGTATGGTGTGTTCGTAGCTGGTCGATCTGGCAACGAGCTCTCCTCATCGATGCGCGCGAGAGCAATCCTTGCGAGGACGAGGGGCTCGGGAGGCTCGAGCACCCAGGCCGCCGACGCTGTACCTGCGCTCGAGTCTGAAGTGCGACTTGTGCTCTGTGAGCTCCCTGCCTTGAGCCTTTCCAGAGCGTGAGCCGAGCAGCTTTCGACGCAGAGCCGGTCCGAGCGAGGAGGGAGCGGCGATCGACATCTCCGCCGACCCGCTCGCCTTGCAGCCGATCTCAATGAACGCCGAGCCGATGCCGTCTCGCGGCGTGTTCAGAACGTTCAGATGAGATGGGCGATCTCGCGAGCCGAGCGAGGGTGCGCGCAAGCCAGAGCTTACGTCGGCGCAGCGATCTTGACATGCTCGCTCGCCCGCCTGCGCCGTTTTGACATCGTGACGACCTGCGTCGTCGCAGTTGGCGTCACTTGGACGCACTCTGCTCTGCTGAGAATCGCTTCCTCTCGCTTGCTCTCCTTCACACTACTTCGCCGCACGCACCTCACCTCACCACCACCCACCACCCACCACCACACCTTCTCCAGCATGAGCAACTCCGACAAGTTCGAGCAGGACGACGCGATCGTGCGTCTCTCTCTCTCTCTCTTCCTCGTCGCGCTTCGAGCGTCTCGCTGACACTCGACGACGCGCACACAGGTCGCCGACGACTCGGTCCCGCAGCAGCCGGCCGGCGTCCTCGACGGCGGCGACGAGGAGCTCTCAGCCGACAAGGGCATCAACGCGCCCGAGGACGGCAACTACGAGTCGGTCAAGGGCAACGAGATCTCCAAGGGTGCGTCCTGTCCCTCCTGCTCAGCTTCCTGTAGCGCCCCGCTGACCGCAAGCTGACCCCGGCCCCCTCCTCCTCCCTCTCGATCGCGATCGCGCAGACGAGTTCGAGAACGACGAGTTCGATGGCGTCAAGAAGGAGAACATCCTCGACTCGAACGAGCGCTCGACGCGCAGTAACACCAACTTTGCCAAGGCCGACGAGGAGGCCGACAAGCTCGTCGAGCAGGTGGCCGATGCCCAGAACGGTGCGTTGCTCCCTCTCTCTGCTCCTCCGTACTCTCGGGACAGCTCTGACGTTCTCCTTTGCTCGCAGACGGCACTTCGCGCATCGCCTAAGCGTCCACCTCGACGCAGTGCTTCTCCTCGACGCGCCGCCCGCCCTCTGCCGAGGACGACAGCGCCTAATCTAGTCGCAGTACTTTATCGATGTCATGTACACAGATGTGCTTCAGTCTACGTCGTTCTGTGCTGTTCTGTGCTGTCGAGAGCAGCGAGAGTGCGAGCAGAAAGCGTGAGAGGCGAGCAGCACGTCGAAAGGGGTCCGAGCGGGCGTTCGGGTGAGGCTCCTTGGCGGTACAGGTGCTTCCTCGCCTCGAGGAAGTGAGTGAAGCGCAGCACACACTTTCTCTCGAGACTCCTCGCTCGACGCACACGCTGCACCTCTCGCACGCGACGAGCGACGGCGCGAGCCAGTTTGCGAAGGTCGTCCTCGCCGCATCTACAGCTCCGCCTCGCTCTTAGCGAGCCGTCGCACGCCCTCTACGTATCTGCTCAGCCGCTCGTCGTCCTCCCACACGCCGAGCATCGAGCGCCAGTCGGCCCACCACCACTTGTGCGTCTCGAGGTCGGGCGAGGAGGGAGGCAGGGCGTCGAGCCACTGCGAGCGGTGAAGCGAGGAGGGAAGTAGAGCGTCAGCGAGAGCTGCTCGACAGCACGATGGGCAGAGAGAGAGAGGGAGAAAGGAAGAGGGAGGACGCACCGGCTTCTCGACGATGTAGTGCAGGACGGCGACGCCGTCATCTCGTCGCTCGCGCCCTTCGAGCCGCTTGCCGTCGCCCTCGGCGAACCACAGCTCAGGATGGACCCACCGGAATGTCTTGATCGCGTTGAAGCGCCAGCTGAGCGGCTTCCACTTGGCGTCGAACACCTCGCCGAGGAGGTCCTGGTCGGGGAGCGCCATCTTTGCGACGGTCGGGCTCGTGTGGAGGTAGTCGACGATCGCGTCGTACAGGGCCTTGGACGGCGCGAGGACGACGAGGCCGCTGTTGAGGAGGCCGTACGTGCGCTTCGAGGGGAGGAGCTCGACGGGCGGAGGGGCGCCGCCGTGCGCGGCGGCGTGCGTGTAGGCGCAGTTGGCCGGTGTGCAGTCCGGAAGATACCAGTCTTGGTTGAGAGGATTGCAGACGCAAGAGTGCGCAGCGGCGATCCAGGACGAGGAGGGGAGGACTGTGTCGTCGTCGAGGAGCGAGTCGATGGGCGAGAAGACGCTCATGTCGCAGTCGAGGAGGACGACGCGCTGCGAGGGGCCGAGTAGACGTCAGCGAGGTACCCCTCGAGGATCGAGAGCGAGGAGAGAGGCACGCACCTCGTACTCGTCGAGCGCGAACGCCTGGAGCTTCGACCAGGTGTCCTTGAAGCGCTCGGCGATGAGCATCATCTCGCCTCGCGGCTCGAGGAGCTCGATGCGCTTCGTGTGCATGCCCTGCAAGGTGTGCAACGACGTTAGCCGAGGAAGGGAGCACGGTGAGAGAGAAGGAACGCACCAGAGCTTCGAGGAGAGCGAGGTGCTCGTCGGGGAACGACGGCGTGGTGAGGACGACGAGCGGGTACTTGGTGCCGACCTGCTTGAGCGTGTGGTCGAGGACGAGCTGCGAGAGGGGGTTGCTCGAGCGTGAGCGACTCGATCGAGGCGGACCGACGTCGAAGGGGAGAGAGCTGACGCACGAGCCCAGGAAGGTAGCGAGCGTTGGTGAGGAGCGTGACGAAGGCCCGTCGAGGCGGTGCGGCCGAGGGCGACATGACTGAGGAGCACGGAGCGTAGCAGAAGAGCGAGGCAGACAGGGAGGAGAGGAGCGAAGCCAGGCGAGGCCGCGCGCGCTCAGAGTCGGCGGATCGGCCCGGGGCGGCGGGCGCGCGCCGGCGACGCGTCGGGCGAGAGAGAGCTGGGCTCGCCTTTGCCTCGCTCAGCTCAAGCACACCAGCACACTCGCTTGCACACACGCCACGCACGAGCAAAGGCACGCCGCCGCGTCGACCCGCCTCGCCCATCCTCCTCCCGCGCCGCCCTCCCGCAGCTCGCCCCCCCGCCGACTCGAGCACCGAGCACATCCACTCGCACCTCGATCACCGCCGCCGCCGCAGCAGCAGCACCACGCCCAGCTAGGGCTACGGCACCAGCAGCAGCCGCGCATGCCTGGGCCACAGCGAGCACGGCACTCGGCAGCTCGCCCGCCCTCGATCTCGTCCGTCGCCGCCTTCGCCGCAGCACCAGCCCACGTCGTCCGGCGCCCAGGCCGCGTCGCGTGCGCCCTCTTCGCCGTCCTCGTCCTCCTCACCTTGTCGGCCCTCGAAATCGGCGGCAAAAAGGCCCTCTCCGAGCCCCACTCGCCGAGCCAGGACGAGCTCGCCCAGCTCGGCGCGGCCGCGAGCGTGACGGCAAGTCGGCAGGCTGCGCCGCAGCTTACACCAGTCGCACGAGTCGGCGCAGCAAAGCAGCCCGCCGTCGAGGCGGACCGCGACGAGGTTGTCGACGACCGACCGGCGGGGCGAGAGGCGGTCGAGGAGGTCCTGCTGGACGAGGACGAGCAGTTGCCCGTGTGCGACAAGTCGGTCGTGTTCCGCTTCGCAGGTGCGTCCTTCTTCGCACCCTCCCTCTTGCTCGAAGCGCCCGCTGACTCGGACGTCGTGCGCTCGCAGGCCTGCACGGCTTCGGCTCCGAGGTCACCCTCCTCTTGCGCGTCGCCGCCGTCGCGAGCCACTTCGGCTACCCCGTCTTCATCGACACCGCTTCGTGGAACTACGGCGCGTGGGACGACTACTTCCTCCCGCTCGACTCGCCCTTCCCTCCCTTCTCCTCCCCGACCGACGACGCCGCACCCTCGCCCGCCTGTCGCCTTCCGCCGAGCGACACCAAGCGCTACAAGCTCGCTCTCACGAGCGACGAGCACAAGGCCGCCGCCGGGAGCGACGCGCTCGACGCGCCGTTCGAGCCTCGGTGGACCCACCGCGACCACATCGTGTGGTCGGCGCGCGACATGGACGGCCTCGACGCGACGTTCCTGCGCCTGTTCGCCGACGCCGACGAGCTCGCGACGCTCCACCGCGAGGACGTCGAGCTCCTCGCGCGGCGCAAGGCCAAGCCGGCGTTCCTCTCGCCGAGGAGGACGCTTCCCGCCGTCCACGAGCGGGCCTTTCAGCGGCTGAGCGAACTCGCCGAGCTCGCATGGCGGCCGGGCGAGCTTGTGCAGGACATGACGGGCGAGCTCGAGGAGCGGTTGGCGCTGCCCGAGCGGGTCGAGGGCGTCAAGGGCGCAGGGTCTCTCCTCATCGGCGTGCACGTCCGGTGCGTCTCTCTCTCTCTCTCTCTCCCGCTCACTCACGCACCTGCTGACGGTGCTCCTTGCGCGCAGCCTCGGCGACAAGTTCCTCGAGGTCGACCACATCGGCCCCGCCGCCTTCGCGCCCGACCTCGCACCCGCCCCGCCGAGCACGACCTCGCTGCGCGGCCTGCATGCCGACCTCCTCACGTCCTACTTCGCCGCCTCGATCGACTCGGTCCACTCGCTCCTCGCCCTGCCCTCGATCGCGCACCCGTTCTCGGCCGCCCACTCGTCCAAGGACCGCATCCGCGCCCTCCTCGCCGCGACGGCCTCGTGGGCGTCCGAGGACCCGAGCGAGCGCCCGACGCTCGCCCTCATGAGCGACGACGAGCGCGCCGTCGAGGCGTTCAGGGCGCACCCGCTCGCGGCGAGGTTCCGCATCGTCGGCACGGCCGAAGCGGCGGCGCCGTCGTCGCCGGCGGATGAGGGTGAGGAACGGGCGGGCACGGGCGGCGAGGCGGCAGAGGGAGCAACGGCGGCCGACGACAAGCCGCAGGGCGGGCTCCTCGAGGTCGTCGAGCGCGAGGGGGCGGCGCAGGACGCCGCCGGTGTGGAGGAGGAGGAGGCGGGCGAGGAGGGCGACGAGCTCCTCGCCGACAAGCGCTCGCTGCCGTCGGCGAACGGCACCGACTCGGCCGCGCAGGAGCCGAAGCCGCGGCGAGTTGTCGGCACGCCGACGAAGGCGCGCAAGAAGCGCAAGGGTGGGAGGAAGAGGCAGATCGGCGAGATCCCGGCGGGCTTCGTGCGTTCCCTCTCTCTCTACGTCACCTCGCTCGTACAACTCGTAACGATCCACCTCGAGCCTTACCGCTGACGCTCCTCTCGCGCGCGCAGAACGAGACGAGCTTCAACTCGCTGCCCCTCGCCGCTCGCATCTCGTCGGCGCGCCTCTTCGTGCGCGACCTGACCGTTCTCGCCAGGCGCTCGGACGCCCTCGTCGTCACCGGGTCGAGCAACGTCGGCCGGCTCATGATGCTCCTGTTCGAGGCGTCGAGGGACGGGCGAGGGGAGGGGAGGAAGAGGGAGCTCAGGAGTCTCGACGCGAGGTGCGCTCGCGCTTTCTCCTCTCTCGCTCTTCCTTAAGCTCTTTACGAGGGTCGCGCCGTTGACGCTGAGTCCCTCTCGCAGATGGTTCCCGACCGCGCGCTTCACCTAATCCCCGTCTCGGCTCGTTCGTCCTCAAGCGGTCCGTGCGCCGGCGCATTCCGCCCTTCCTTCGTCTTTCTCTCTCACTGTTGTCTATACCTCATCCCGCAAGCATGCCAGTGCAATCCAACCTAGACTATTCACATCTTCATGCTCCTGCTCGTCCCTCGTGGCGGTGCGAGTCGGCCTCGGCCAGCCCTCCGCGGAACCTTCGCAAAGTCGGCGGACAGGGGCGCGAGCGGTCCCTGCATTCGTCCGTCTTGTCTCGCGGCGGTCCTGTCTCCTCTCCGGCTTCGCAGCTCGCACGAGCGGCGTGCGTGCGACTGCTCGGCGATCCGTCTGCGAGGATCGCCTCTCGACGGACCGGCTCTCGCTCCTTGCTCTCCCTTCCTCTCGCTCTCGGCTTTCGTGCTCGAGCGTTCGCTGAGCGGGTGCGTTCTCTGTCTTTGACGCCTCCCATCGCTGAGATCCTGCACTGACCCTTCTCGAGCGCGCAGATGTCTCTCGCCTCGCCGCCGTCGGCGTTGGTCCCCAGCTGCTCCTTCGACCCGGCCTGGGTCAAGACGAGCGACTGCGGCTCGTCCAACTGCGCCTACTCTGCGGCGTACGTTCCGCCTCGCCAGCCACGCTAGAGCTCGGCGGTAACCTCGATCGAGGTGTGAGGCGCAGGCCGCCGGGTGCGCTTGCGCGTCCGCTCCTTCCTGCCAAGGAGGAGGCACGCTGACTCTTGCCCTTGCGCGCAGGGCATCTTTGCGACTCTTCCAAGTTGTCGACGAGGTGCAAGCTCGACGGCGCCAGCAGGCCTTCGCCAAGGCGGTCGACAAGGCGCTCTCGGACCTCCTCTTCTTGCGCTCCCTCCCTCTCTCCCGCCTCTCGGGTTCTCTTTTCGGTCTTTCGCTGTCTGGAATGCACTTGTCTCTCTCTCTCGACGGCCGTACAGAGAGGTGTGCTCGAGAGAAGCGTCTGCAGTGCAGCTCGAGCCGAACCAGCATGCGCATCTTAGTTCCGAGGTCCGAGAGCGACGACGACGACGACAACGGCGAGCCCGAGACA
>Ga0308169_10002259_pt1 | contig 20273 bp, 22 predicted proteins | sample PhyBR1_2_FD_202139 | JGI IMG/M metagenome (GOLD analysis project Ga0308169, IMG submission 202139) | Phyllosphere microbial communities from UC Gill Tract Community Farm, Albany, California, United States - DLSLSB.R1 | ecosystem: Host-associated > Plants > Phyllosphere > Unclassified | place...
TGCTTTTTTCCTCCTTTCTTCTCTCCTACTTTCCAATCTTCGCCCACCTTCGTTCGTTCGGCAATGGGCGCGCTCGAGTGCCAACACCTCCTCGATTCATCGAGTTCGAAATCATCTAAACCCGTCTTCCCTCATTTTCCCATCCGACACCCGACGAACCCAAAACCTCACCTCTCTCACCTGTTCTCCTGCCTTCCCTCTGTCACCTCCACAGCCTCCTCCTCCTTGACTCCGCCGTGCTCCAGCAGTCCCAATGGCTGGCGATCACCTTCCCCCTCGACCTGGCCCGCCCCAACCGCTCACTCCTATTCCGTTCAGGCGCATAATGCACCCTATCGACGAGATTATTGAGCTAGTTCGGACAATCCATGAGCGCGCGTTTCACCTGGGTGTCACGGATGAAACAATGTCGGTCTGGGAAATATGCATGCTTCGAATCTGTAACGGGTACGACAATCAACGTGCTCTCTCTACTTTTGCCCCCAGCGTCATAGAATCCTTCCTTGAGGAAGTCCAACGAATGGAAGCGCAGCTAGTCATCGATCCTCATCTAGTAGGAAATTTGAGGCTGATTCATTCTCAAAGATTGCTATGGTCGTTGACAATTTGGCTTTCAGGTGTTGGGGGATGATCGATGTCACCTGCGCCATCGCTACACTGTAGAAGGCTTCAAAGAATGGATCGAAGTGGCCCATCCAGGAGCTTTCGCACGCGCTCCTGCGAGACCACCATCGCACTCGCTCGCTAGACACCCAAGGATCTCGGGACGTTACGCTAGAATGATGGGTTCAACGACGAACGGTGTAGCTGGGGAGGGAGGATACAATCTTGCGCGTTTGTAGTTCAATCCTTTGATCACTTCGATTTTTGCCGTTTAGTTTCACCTCTTTCGTTTTATACGTCTTGTCCAGCCTTTGCGCGAGCAATCTCTGATCAGATCTGTCTCGACGACGTCGGCCTCGTTTGTAATTTTGAGCTCGTCTTCGTCTTTTGGTCTTTGTTCTTTCGAGTTGCCTTCGACCTAAGTCTCCGCTGAAATAGTCGGAAATGCAGCGAATGCGCCTTCTCCCTCGGCTGAGTGTTCGGTCTCGTCTGCTCCCCTTATCCGAGTTCAAGCAAAACCGATGGCCGACGAACGGTGCCAACTTCCGATGCTTCCTATCTGCCTCCACTCGCTTTCTCCCTCTCTCTCTCTCCCTCCCTCTCTCTCTGTCTCTTCCATCGAAGCACGTTGCAATGGCGCCGCGCGACATCGACCAATATGCCCAAAATCTCGCCCGGGGACTAGAAAGGGCCACCGCTGCGCTGAACCGTCAGAAGGCAGATACCACCTTATTGAACGTCCGTAATTTCAAGCGCTCGGTCGACGAGATCGCACGCCTCGCTACGAGGAAAGGTTTACCGGCGGAAATGATGGAAGATTGGGAAAACGGGATGAAAGGAATCGCTTGGGAAGGGAGAGATAGCCTCAGTCACTTCGTGTCGGATCCAGTCATATTCAAAGAGCTGGAAAGGCTGGTTGGGGTCATGAAGAGCGAAGTCGAGAGAGACATAAATATCGTAAGTTCGCATTGAGCTTCACCTGGGTCGTCAGCGTTTGACGTCGCGCATGTAGATCCTCAACTCTTACACGAGGCGTATCCTTCCAGACTATACCGCCGATGGGTTCGAAAGTAGAGTAGAACGTAACCTCCCTCTTTACTTCTAAAGCGGCGGCTCATCTAGCAATTCTTACGGTCTCGGCAAAGGGAGGATTTCTGGACGCTACTCTTCGATGATGGGGTTGGAAACGGGAGAGAGGGCAAGAGATGGAGGGTATCACTTCAGTAGCTTGTGATCTTTTGTCTGTCGATTGTTCTCCTGAGCTGTCCTGTTATTTGCAACCTCCTTCTCCTTCTCGCTGTAAAGCCTAGCAGCCTGCTGATCTGGACAGATCAAGTAGCACCGTCGAAGAGGAGAAATAAGCGAGTTCACAATGCGAGAAAAAGTAGTCATACATAGTATTCGATCAATCCTCCTCTTTAGCACCTTTAGCCAAGTCGCTACTTCTTCATGAGATTCTCTTCCCGTCGTCTCGCCCAAAACTCCATCGAAATAATCGGATCATGACCTCGATCCACCGGTAACTCCTCCCAAACGACTGCGATCCCTCGACTCCGACTAGCTCGTAGAAGCTTCCTGACAGCGAGTTCCATATCTTGAGGAAGTTGAGAGGTATCTTCGAAGGATTTGTCGAGGTAGATTGAGCGGAGTTCGACTTGCTTCTCTTCCTCAATCGAATCCGCCAATCGATGCGATGAATCGATCATCATTGAAGATTCGACGCTATCGGCAGGCCATCGAGCGTTGCAGAGACGAAGGTGAGGAGCAGTGACGACGGTCGTGAGGGTTTCGGGGAAAGCGTCGATGAAACAATCGACGAGGGAACGAGGAAGGAGAAGTTTTCGGAAGTCGTAAGGAAGCTTGAGAGTATCGTCATCGATAACGACTTGGTCGAGTTGAGCGAGTAAGCCGAGGAATTGTTTGACTTTAGAAGGGGGACCCAATCTTCCGCTTCTGTGATTCCTGGAAGAGCGAGAGCTTGCAGAGAAGGGAGGAGAGTCGGGTCGAGAAGTGTTCTCGCTTCTCGGATATTAACGTTGTAGATAGTGAGGAATCGGAGATTTGGAAGGGGATTGGGCTCAATCATCGCGAAGCACTCGGAAGAGAGTCGAAGATCCTTCAGGTCTGCAGATCCGAGAACTGTTAAACAATGATCCCGTGACTGGAGACAGGTAGATTTACAAGGTAGTCGATTCAAGTAAGATAGATCCAGCGGTTTGAGGGGCCAAACATCGAGAGTAAGGGTGACAAGATTGGGAAAGACCGTGCAGACTCGCTCGATTGTTGCTGCGTTAAAGTCGTCGTCGAACGAGCATTTGATGATGGCCTGCCGCACAGCGACTCCGCTCCCTCTCGATTTGAGCAAGTCCATCGTCGAGTCCAGCGATTTCTTCGATCGAACATAGATGATTTCGCAAAGGAGGGATTGAGCGAGTGGTCGAAAGTTACGAGAGGTGAAGCTGAGGGATCGCAGATTGTCTTGTCGAGCTCGATAGGTGTTGGAATGGTAGGTAAAGGGAATTGAGAATTCGATGATTTGGCGAAGGAGTTCGGGAGGAAGCAAGTCGAGAGATCGTTCAGTCATTCTTTCCGCCTTTGAATAAGCGAGCTGTAGTAGGCGAGCGTGATCTTGGGTCAGTCGAGCATCGCTACCGAGAGAGGGAAATTCGACGTGGAGGGAAGAAACGAAGAAGTGGTAGACTCACCTTGGAGGGAATGTGGAGTAGCTAGGAGTTTGATCTATATCGTCTTGTTGTCTCCTGACCAAGATTCGCGCTCTCTGAGGGATTCGTTGCTCGGGAGAGTCGAAAGTTGGATGAAGATTTGAGGCGGGTTGAGGCTGAGATGTTGGGCTCGAAAGAGGATCAGACACAGTCGTGTAGGTTCTTAAGAGGTATCGCGTTCTGGTGAGCTTTGGCAGGCGATCTGATGTGATGGGAGATGGAAGAGAGCGAGAAAACGATTTCGCTCGAGTTTGCGCAAAATCCGCTTTCACCCGCTTTGATCGAAAGTCTTCTGTGGGGAGTCAGTATCAGCGACGGATTGCGGCTCAGACGGGTTGATAGGTTGAGAGAAGAGGAAGGAAACGTGAGAAGAATCCGTCGCTAGTGAACTCAGGCCCAATCAATTATATACGTTGACAGAGGCTGGCTCTCTATCTGCACTTGTGGTTTAGTGGTAAAATCGGGCATTGCCATTGCCTGGCCCCGGGTTCAATTCCCGGCGAGTGCATTTTTGCTCCATCTGCCTACGATTCCTCTTCGCAAAGCTTTCTCTATTTACGTTACCCATCTTCACGAGCCGCACCTCGTCTGCTCTGATCTGGGCGTAGAAGGATCGCTCGCTGTACCTGATCTGAAGCGACTGGAGAAACAACTCCTCGATGAAAGCAGGGAAAAAAGATGCGAAAACGACGATTTCAGAGTATGAAGAGTATCCAGGTTGAGGTGGATTTGCGATATTTCCCGCTCGGTTGAAGAACGAGACAACAACAATATGATAACGTACTAGAAGAGAGACCCGATAAAAACCCTAAAAGAGAAACCTAAATGATACAGAACCTCGTTGAGAGGAAGAGAAACGATGACCCTTGTTGAGAGGGTTCTAGTGATGAGATGCGTGTAGATGGGAAGAAGACGTCTAGTGTGTAAATGAAGGAAGGAAGCTAGTGCTTGGAAGCGAAATGAAGAGGTCCCGACCATTTTCGAAGTCGTTCTCCGAAAAAGACGAGGCCGACGACGGCGAGAGTAGCTACACCGACGATGGCGGATTGGACTGTAGGAGTGACGAGGGATCAGTCAAAGTCACCGAGAAGAAAGAGGAAAAGAACGCACTACCGAACGAAACATCGAAACCGCTCTCCATTCCCCATTCAAGTTGGAAGTAACCGACAGCGAAACCTCCAGTTGTTCGACCTAAATTGATAGCAGCGCTCACTTCGCCGGATGCACTGGGGTAACAGTCGAGAGCGCTGTAGCCGGATAGGATCAGCACGAGCTCTGGGAGAAGGCGAAGAGAGAAGAAAGCTTGCTAGGCAGTGATAGCAACCGATGCAATCATGACTCCAACAACGTAAGATCCCCATCCAACGATAATCGCCGCAACTGACAGAGTATGTTCGAGAGCTGAGCCGACGATGTTGAGACCCGCAATCATGAGAATCGCGGCGAGGAAGAAGACGTAGAGTCGGCATTCAGGGCGGAAGAGACCATTGTGTCGACGAATGTAGGAAGCAGCGACCTTGTCGTTTGCGAAGTGACCGAATAATTCTCCGATAGTGAGAGCGACCAGAGGGGTAAAGTAGAGGAATGAGATGGTCTTGAGAGAGTAACCGTATCCAACTGGTTGAGGAATACCAAAGATGATTGAGGAGGTAACGTTGATGCCGACAGCCCACATGAAACCTAACAAGAAGACGCGAGTGTGAGTAAGGGAAGATAGCGGAAGTGAAAAAGGAAGAGCTTACTGAGCATGTAGACGAAGAACGAGATGAGAATGACGGGTTTGAAGAAGACTTCGATTAGTCGCATGCAACTGTGCCAGACTTTTGCCTTGTATTGACGTTCTCTGAATGCGGTTACTCCCGTGAGATTGAGGATACGACCGTAGACTCCAGTAGGTCGATTGAGCTGAATGTCGGCTCCTCGAGGGTACCAAGTTTCGTCGGCGAAAAGAACGATGAGAAGAAGGAGAGTTGCGGAGTAGGCGAAAACGAGCCATAAAACAGGTCGCCATTCTCCTAGTTGCGAGAGCATGAATCCTCCGAAAAACGGGCCTATTCGAGAGAAGTGGGTTAGCGAAAACTTGCTTCTCGAGGAGAAACAGAGGAACTCACCACAGTAAGGAGAAGCCAAGAAGACCGCGACCCAGATTCCAATCTTTTTCGCATATTGATGCTTGAAGTACATGTCGTGAATAAACGTCAAGCCTATCGTTTGGCCGCTCGTCAAGAATACTGAAGTGAGAGGTCGAAGGGCGTAATATGCTTCGAATGAGGGGGCGAGTGCACTGCCGAGTACCATGAAAGTTCCGATGAATTGGGTCCAGAAGAGAACTGGAAGTCGTCCCCAGAAGTATAGGGGTGGGATCCAGATTAAACCTCCGATACCTAGGAATAGGACGTTCAGGTTTCCAGCTCGGTTGACTTCTGTCGGTGTCAATCCCCACTCTTCACCTTGCGCTTCGAGCAAAGGAATACCAGCTCCACTCTGGAAGTCTCCTCCAAACGCTGCAAGGGCGAGGATTGCTAGCATGAGACCTTTCTTGACGGGAGTCCAGTTGAGAGGATCTCTGGGGTCGTCGGAAGGTTGAGGTACGAGAATAGTCTAGAAGGGGGTCAAGGGGGGAGAAGAGAGCGCGGGAGAGAAGGGAGGAGCGAGCGAGTGGAGGCGATAGGGAGCGGAGGAGAGAGGGAAGGGGGAGAGAGGGGTTAAAGGGGGAGTGAGAATAGGGAGTCGACGAGAAAGAGAGGTCAGCGCGTTTCCCTCTCTCAGAGTGGATTCAACCCGGGCTTACCTTGCCATCAGGAGCGGTCTTCAACCCAAGGGCAGCAGCATCATCTACCTGCATCATCGTCGCTCCCTCTTGTTCAATCTCGCTATCTGTCTTTCCCAATCCTGTCCCTAAATCGAGACTCTCTGATCGCTTCTCGTCATCTTCGTAGCTTGTCGGTCTTGTTGACATCCTTCTCGAGGTGTTTGTGGTGTAGTAGAAACTCAATGGGTGAAGAGAGAGAAGAAGAAAGGGGAGATGGAATTTTTTAGCCAGAGATTATTGGATACAAAATTCTAAAAGGGGTTCTCCGCCTCTCCTCCGCTCGCCCGCTCCCTCTGAGTCAAATTCGAATTCATCCGCTCACACTTTTGTCGGTCGAAACCGTCGCATCGAGCTCAAATTCCTCTCTTACTCACAAGAGTGATAACTCTGCACGAGAGCATTCAGTTCAGTAGTTGTGCACCGAAGAAAAGGACAAAATCAGTGATCGACAGGAGTACGGAGCCCCGCGGAGAAGAAGATGAAGAGAAGAGAAAAAGATTCCTTCAAATCTTTCCTTCCTACTCTTCACTTCTGCTTCGGAACAGCTACACGGGCGTGAGCAGTATCTGCTGCCTGCTCCCAAGACAGCAAGATCTGAATGTTTCTCCCCACACAGTTCTCCTTATTTCTCTCGCCTCTGATCATTCGCTATGCTTCTTCCCAGCCTCAGAGATGGCTTCGGATGGTTCACACAAACTATGGCAATCTCACAAGTCCCTCTCAATCGTCCTCTAGACTCGAAATCACTTCCCACCACATCGATTCTCTCGGAACCACTTTACTCGCCTTTCTTACCTCCTGCGATCCCTCTAGCAGTCAAATCACCTTGTTAGTAGCTTCAGACATTGATCGGGCTGTGCTAACGAACCATCATCTTGACAGATCTCAACACATGGCTTTCGACAGGAGGAGACAACGCAAAATTACTCGCAGGGCAATGGGCACAACATTGGCCTATCAGATTTGGACCAGAATCAAAGAAAAGCTACCGTATGCCGTGGTCCGGAGCAATACGGATTGACGGGAAAAGTTACGAATTCCTCGGAGCTCCCATCTCTTCGGATTCCTCCTTGAGCGGTTATTCAAAGGGCATAGCGAATCAAACGTCTTTCACCTTCACTGCGACACGATCGGTCTTCTCATTCCAAGCGGAAGACGTCGGATTCAACGTCACTTTCCTCTCGCCGATCACGCCAAACGACGAAATTCGAACTTCTTTACCATTCTCCTATCTCGCTATTGACGTCGATCCAATTTCGCTCGAAAAGCATTCAATCTCGGTTTACTCGGATATCGGTGGAGAGTGGGCATCAGGCGATTCCTCGGTCGAAATCGTTTGTTTCGCAGTAAAGCTCTCTCACAGAGTGAGCAGTCGCTTACATCGCTCGGTCGCCAGGTATGGGACTTCCAGGCTCACAAAGGTGTTGGCTTCCATTCTATCTCCCGCAAGGATCAGATCATATTCGGAGAGTATGCGGAGCAAGCAGAATATGGATCGACAATCTACGCCGCTGATTCTGTACGTTCGCTTTTCCCTCGTTATCGCTTCACACTCGGCTGATGAGAAGTGCGATCAAGACTCGAGCTATTGCTTCAAGTGGTTCAGCGCATGATCTACGTTCTCATTTCATTGAGAAAGGTCGACTCGACGGAACTTTCGATTCTCGATATCGTCGAATTGACGATGACGAGCCGGTCTTTGGCTTCTCCGTGTCTCTGAGTAAGTATCATCCCCAAGCAGTGTTCACAATTGGTCATGTTCGCCATCCTTACGTCGTGAGGTTCTTTCCTTCTCCTTTCTCTCTTGATTCTGGCTTATCATTCTCGTCGACAGAACTATGTCACTCCTCTCGGTCAAGTATCACTCGATGGACTCTGGACGACTCGCTATCCTCGTCATGAAGACGCTATCGCTTTCTTCCAATCCGACTATCCTCGCGCTCTCATCGAAGCGAAGAAATTCGATGCTCAACTTCGCAAAGATGCCGAACGAGTCTCGGGCAGCAACTACGCTGCGATCGTCGAGCTTTCAACTCGCCAAGCCTTCGCGACATTCGAATTGACGACGGGGGTTGACGAGGACTGGAAAGAGGACAAGACGAAAAGTATGGCTTGGTTGAAAGAGATTAGTAGTAACGGCGACATGTCGGTACGTTCCTCACTTCCTCTCATACCATCTCAAGCGCCCCCTGATGGATTGCTGAGGTCAGACGATCGATGTTATCTTCCCTCTCCATCCGATTCTGCTCTACACGAATCCGACACTTCTCGCACTACTTCTCGAGCCCTTGCTCGTATACACGCATTCGGGACTTTACCCAAACCGATGGCCTGTCCACGATCTAGGTCGCTACCCCAATGCTACGGGATACGCTGGCGGAAATGATGAACCTATGCCGGTCGAAGGTAAGCAAAATTCTCCCTCTCCTGTTGCTTCGATTCATACCGACGTTGTTTTGGGCGATGTAGAGGCGGGAAACATGCTTTGGATGGCTCTGTCGTATTTTCAGCTCACTTCTGATCTTCCTTGGGTCGAAAAGCATTACGAAGTGTTCAAATCCTGGACCACTTTCCTAGTCGACGACGGTCTCCTCCCTGCGAATCAACTGAGCACCGACGACTTCGCCGGTGAGTCAGACCTGACCAGCGTCGTAACGGTAGGCGAGAACTAAACTTCGGTATCTTACAGGTCAACTTGCGAATCAAACGAATTTAGCGGTCAAAGCGATCGTAGGAATCGGTGAGCAGTCTCTCTTGATGATCTTTATTGACTCGTACTCAGCTCGTTACGGTGATGTAGGTGCAATGGCGGAACTAGCGAATCAGACGGGCAGATACACTGACTGGGTTCATTACCGCTCAACTGCAAAGGTCAGTCTCTGTATTTCCTATTCGTGTCGGTTCTCTCGCTGATCAACCAATCTCCCTTCTTCCTATCGCCGCAGACCTATGTTGAGGAATGGTGGAGATTCGCGATGACTGATCTCGACGGTTCGAACCCGCACGCGAAACTTTCGTATCAAGACGAAGACTCGTGGGGCACTCTCTGTACGTCTCCTATCTCGAACTACTTCCTCACATTACCCCTGGGAGCTGACTGATCGTCGAGACTAGACAATTTGCTTGGGGATCGAATTCTTTCCCTCGACCTGTTCCCTCCCGAGCTCTACAAGTATCAAGCGAATTGGTATCGACAGAAGCGAGAGAAGTATGGGGTCCCTCTCGACTCACGTCACTATTGGGCGAAGGTGAGTCCGAAGGCTTGTGATCTCGTTGTGTGACGGGACAAAGCTTTTGACTGATCCTTTCCGCATTTCTCTTTCCCAACAGACGGATTGGCAGATCTTCGCAGCCGCTTCAACCGACGACAAGAAGACGCAAGATATGTTCATCGACGATCTAGTCAGCTATCTCAAAGCTGGAAAGGTCGACGCCGCTTTCCCAGAGTACGTTTCCGTTGATCGTACTCCACGGTTATTAATTCTCGACAAGACTCGCTGATATCAGCATACCTCTCTTTCCATAGCCTCTATGAGACCCCGACGGCCAATTGGCCTGGAGAAGAAGGATTAGATTGGGGAGTTCGATTCCTTGCTCGACCAGTCGTCGGCGGTCACTTCGCTCTACTCGCTCTCGAAGCCGCTGACGCAGCGAATGGAAGGAAGAGAGTAGAAGAGGCAAAGGGAAGCTTTGTGCTGCAAGGAGAGACGAGGGAGATGAAGTGGGAGAAGGAAGTTTGAGTTGATTTCGAGGAATCGCTTGGCCGGTCGGGATCCAGTTTCGAGACCTGTAGCATAGTCTGTTAGCGTTCGAACCAATGTAGCTTTCCGTGCGTGTCGAGTCCAGCGAGCGACGACTCTCAGTTGGAGTCCCGAGCTTGAGAACGATAAACTATTCTCTTGCGATTCATTTGCAGTCTTTCATCTACACGAGTTCGAAATCATAGCTTGGCACCATCCTCCGCTCTGCAAGAACACAAGAACCGAAGCAAAAGTCGCAAAGAAAAGAATCAGCTCGCTGTCTCTCTCTCGTTTCGGGAATTCGACGAATCTGTTTGATGATCGGTACTGCATTGCTCTTCCTTCTTTTCACTTTCATGGCACAGAATACCTCGATACTACGATCTGATCCCTCCTGGAGCTTGAGATGTGCGTTCCGACGGAGAGAAGATCGTTTCCTTACTTGAACTATTCACTCTCAAGAAACAGTCAGTACAGGTTTGACAAGGAGACAGACAGATGAACGCACTTCTTGGTAGAACTTGATGTCAATAGCAGCTACGAGACCACTCTTGAGTAGATCTTGGAAAGGAGGTTGAGCCTCTGCGGAAAGGAACGAAAGTCAGCGAAACGAAAGTAGCGATTTCGATTTCAAAGCGGGACTTACTGTGAGCTTCGATTCCTTTAGCTCCACTGTCATCTCCTACATCTTGATCGTACTCTTCGAAGATGGCGAAAGTGTCTGCTCGATTAAACGGAGGGATTAGCTCATTACTGAGCGAAAGGTGGGGAATTTCGAGGAAGAGAGGAAGAGAGGAAACTCACTCTCGTGTCGAGAAGTACGGTAAGTTAAAGTGTAAGGCTCCTTGTCGGATTCACCCGATTTACGAGCGACAGAGAGGAGTTTTCTAGCGTAGAAATTGCTTGATCAGCAAAAGCAGTCAAAGGAGTTGAGACCAAAAGGGACTCACTGTAGCTCATCAGCCTTGCCTTCCTTAGCAGTAGCATAAGCGAATACGATAGTCTTGCCGGATGAAGGAGGAGTTGAAGACATTGTTTAGTTTGGATTGATTGAAAGGTGGGGATTTGATGCGCTGACTATGAAGGACAAGGGGAAGGATGAGCTGTGCTCTGAGGTCAAGATCAAGAGTTTGTGGAGCTATGGCGACTTACGATATCAAGTGCGGGTGAAATGAAGGGAAGGAAAGAAGCCGTTGACGATTCTCCGGGCAAGACTTGTCCGAAAATGCTCGCAACTTGTCCGAAGAATCGCAGAATTTGTCACTACTCGAGCTCGATGATTTCGACACTCAACCGAAGACTCAGAACGAGAGCACTGCGACGAGGTTGAAGCGATGAAGTGAGAACGAAATCTTTTCTTTACAAAAAACGAACGGTTTTCATTGCGAGCGGGGAGTATCTGCGAGTCCTGAGTACAGAGTGGTGGAGCTGAAGGAAGGGTATCATGGGTTGAGACTACAGTGGAAGCGATTTGGGAAGTCATCAAGCGAGAGGGATTTGAGGGTGACAAGCGAAAGGATCTTTGTTCATCAAGCGTTTCTTTTCGTGCGAATCTGCGGAAGGGTCGGGCGTATCAGCGGTACGTACACTATCATGTAGAATGCGAGCGAAGAAAAGGGGACGTACTCTTGAGCTATGAGCTATCTAAAGACGTCTCGCAGCTGCTCTTCTGCCTCGAGCAGTCTCCTCAACAGCAGGAACAGCTTTATCGACCTCGACGGCAGGTAGAGGCTTGTTGTAGAGTACGAGAGAGCGTTGAGGAGTATCGGTAGGTTTGGCAGGATGGCACCTTTGGAGGTGTTCGAGCTGAGAGTGAGAAGCGAAATCAGCTTGTCAGTTTCGAAACAAGGTAGGGGAGGCTTACAAGCTCCGAGGCTAGGAAACCGTCACCGTCACTAATCCTCCCTTTTGGGCAGAGACCGCAGAAGAAGTTTGGTCCCAACGCTTCGAGATGTTTCGCCGTTGATTTTCCCGATCTGTCCTTGAGGTTGCTGGCTTTGAGGACTTGTACGAGGACTTGATACCAATATGAGCTGAATTGAGGGAAGAGGGGACCTTGATACGCTGGATGATTGATCGTTTCGAAACGGCTCCAGAGAATATCGCGGTAGTCGCCTGGTTGCTGCTTCGGGAAAGCGAAGGCTTGCATCGAATAGGCATTGAGAAGCTGAGAGAGGTTGTAGTCGGTGATGGTCGCAGGGTCGTCGAGGCGGAGTCCTGTTGAATCGGCGGAGTTGGACATGCCCTCGAAACGAGCGGGGGGCGAGGAGGAACCGGGAGGATTGAGGGATTTGATGACGTCGGAGGAGAGAGGATGTCCGATACGAGCGAGTTCGACAGCTGAGTTGCGAAGCAGAATGAGTTTGATCCAACGACGTGCTTCTTCGATATCTGCAGTAATCGAGGGAACTGCTCGAAGCCACGCTTTCGCGTAGTTGGTGGAGCGAGATTCAATTTGCCAGAATCGACGTACGCTCGGCAGTTCTGTGAAGATGGGGAATGAGGGAAACAAGGCGAGATTGCCAACCATGTGGTCGAAGCGAGATTTGAGGGCAATGCGGTGAGCGAGGTGACTCTCCTTGACTTTCTTCCCTTTCTTCAAGGAGTGAATAGTGTTGACTGCGTCGTCGAAAGCAGGGAAGAGGAGTCGTCGTTCTGCGATTCGTAGAAAGCAAGGAAGACCGTCAACGCTGTTCTCGTGTGCGAGGAAGGAGAACAGGCAAGCTGACCTTCGGGAGTGAGCGGATGCGGTCGATCAATCAGTTCCCTCCACTGTTCGAACATCGCCAAACTACTCGAGTATCTGCAAGTCAGCAGATGCAAACGAGAGGAGCGAGAGCGAGAGAGACGAACACGCTCTCCCCCCTATCGTATCCAACTCGTGCCAGCACCTCAACTCGGATACTATAGAGTGAGCAAGCGCTCAGTGGTGCTCGCCCAGATAGCATCAGCAGATTGACTGACCTTTCTCTTCTGTTAGCGACTGATTCTTTCCACCATGTTGCAAGCTTATGACCATCCTATCGCAAGCAACGCATCGATCAGTAAACGCTAGACGAGAATAGGAACACAGGGAAACTCACCTCTTCACGTGCTTTGACAGCTTCCTTCTTCGTGTTGACGAAAGCTAGAACAGCTGAATGTTGCGCTTCTTGAGTACCGAGGGGGACAGCATTCAGGAGCTCGAGGTTTTCCTCCCTCAAGCGAGCGACATCGTAGTACTCTGGTGGACGAGCAGAATCAGTACAGGGCAGAAAATGCAAAGAATGAGGGAACCTACTCAGCGATCCTGACTCGAAAGCAACTGGAACGCAATTGAAAACCTCTTGACGTATGACTGGGATCTTCGTCAAGATTTCGTGCTCGGCAAGGAAGATTCTGTAGAAGTTGTGAGGTCAGCCGATCAATCCAGATTCGATGTGACAGAAGAGCGTACTTCTTCTGACAAACGAAGTCGGACGACACGGCTACTCGTCCTCGTCGGGCATCGCCATACGACTTGTCATGCCACCTCACGAACAGAGTATAGCTCATCTCAAATGCCTCGTCGTTTCCGCAAGCGTGACAAGTCGTCTCGTACAAGCAGCTGATCAATGCTGGACCGATCAAGTCGTCGGTGTGCAGAGATGGCAGATTGAAGATTGATGCTGAGCGCTTCCAGATTGACTTCGAATGCTGTTTCGACATGAGGGCTTGATAGAGAGTCTTCGTAGTCCTTGCGAGGTAGAGAAGAGAGAGAGGATCAAGATTCTCAGCGACTGCATGGTTGCGGGTGAGTCAGTCTGAGCCATCATCGTCAAAGGAGATAAAGAGGCGCACCGAGTAACCAGAGATCAAGCGGAAGATTGACTGATCGACGCATCTCTTCTTCCTCCTCCTCCGCTTCCTCTTCCTCCTCCTCCTCCGCTTCCTCTTCCTGATGATCCGTTTCGGTGTCACCAGGAGCGAGACTATCGTTGCTTGTTGCCAATTTCGGGAAAGACACTTTCGATTTCTTCGAGATACGGCGTTCTGTTCGCGTTAGGTAGAGTAGATCAGCTGTGAAAGCGCGTCCAACATGTAGTGCAGGTAGAGCGTACCTTTGGTATTCCTTTCTTCAGCTCCTCCTTCCTTCTCTGCTTCCTCCAAAGATGCATTGTCCTTGCCCTTTCCTTTCCCTCCCGGATTTCCTGACTGCCTACCTTTTGGAGGCATAGCTAGATCGGTTTTGATAACTCGGAGAACGGTCGAGGAGAGGAAGCTGTAGTGAGATGACGAGTCAGTCCAAGTTGAGGAGGAGGAAAGGGAGAACGAGGACTGACCGATCGATACGAGTGGGCTCTCAGGGTGCTGATGCTCTAGTCAGCTTAGATGAGAGTCACAAGGGAGAACGAAGGAGGGAGAAGAAGGAGGAAGAGACAGCGGAACCAGCGTCGAGAGAACTCCGAAAAATTCCCTCGGACTTTGGAAAACAAAAAATCTACATCCTTCGCTCCTTCTCCTCCCCGTAGCTACCCGTTCGATCTCAGAGACTCCATGCTCATGGTCAGTATGACGAGCCTGTTGAAGTCGAGACGTTTCTCTGCTCAATTCGTGTCCCTTCCTCAGCGTTGCTTCTGCTCCGAGTAACTCCAAGCCAGCTCCAAGCGTAGTCAGAAGTCCATTGTTCGGCTCCTAAGCAGCAGTAATTGCCTCAAACGTGAAGTTGCCAGCTTGAACGATTCCGAGTCAAAAGTGTTGTGGACACGCAGCGACGAGGGATCGCAGTGAGGTGGGACTTCTTGCATCGGATGCTTGAGATGAGAAACTGGCAGCTGAGCGTTGTAGAGGCGTAACTCTCGTTGGTTAGGAGTTGAGAGAAACGATTCGAGATCAAGGAGCAAAAGTTCGCTTCTTGTCCTCGACTTCGTACTGAGCTTCTCCTCGTTTATCAGTCGAGCTCCGAGAGTACAGAAAGTCTTCCTCGGGACTCAGCACACAGGTGAACTTTCTCGTCTCGATTCTCTCGAGTCGTCTTCGCACTCTCCCGTTCTGCCCACTCTGCGAGGCGACAGCGAACAGAGTAAAAGAGGTGAGTCATGTGCTGATCTCGGCTCAAGGGAAAGTGCAAGTGAAAAGCGGTATTGATTTCGGCATGCGATTTCTGACAAGTTTTGCGAAGAGACGAGAAAGGAAAGCTAATGTAGATATGGATTCAAGCGACAGAGGACCGTGTAGAGAAAGGCAAGCTAGGAGATGCGAGAGGTGAGTTAGTCTCAGTACAGCGATTCGAGCGAGGAAAGCGAGGATTCATCTACCGTTGAGTTTTGATTCGATTCATTCATTTCTTTCCCTCCGAAGCTCGTTTGTTGGTCGAGCTAGCGGTAGCTTGAGGTGCGGTCGACGGAGCCGCTTGTGGAGCTGAAGGAGAGGAAGCGTTGGGGTCTTTGTAGATGATGAGTCGTCTCGAAGGTTTGTTCGAGGTGGGAATCGGATGAGTTTGAAGATGACGGAGCTGTACAACCGAGTCTCAAGTACATCGGCTACATTTCGATGTCTAGAGAGGAGAGACAGCTCACAATTGTGGAAAGACGAACGCCATTCGGTCTCTCACACGTTCCACAGAAGAAGTGTGAACCCAAACTGTCCAGTCGCTGAGCGGTCTCGCCGAGAGGTCCGTCCGAGAAGTCGACTACCTCGAGTGCTTGTAGGAGGACGTTGTGCCAGTAGGGATGGAAACGAGGGAAAGAAGCGGTAGATTCTGAAGGAAGATGATGGCTGAAGTGACCTGGCAATTTGCCCTTGTTGTACCAAGCTTGCGTCGAGTAACGGTTGAGGAGCTCGTCGAGTGCCTTAGTCGAGATGGTAGCGAGATCGTCAAAGTCAATCTCAGAGGGTTTGATCTCTTGCCAAGTTGTAGGAATTGGTGAGTTCGGAGGGTTGAGACAGGCGAGGAGAGCGGAGGGAAGGGGTTGACCGACATCCTTGAGAGCGCTGGCCATGATACGAGCGTAACCGATCTTGTACCAGCGAATCACTTTGTTCACTTCTGCCTTGATCGCGGGAAAAGCGGTTTTCCATTTCGATCCGAGGTTTTCAATTCTTGAGGATCTGGGACCAGAGGACCTGTAGAAGCTGAAGGGAGAAGGGGCTTGATAGAATGCGGTGGACGCAGGTTGCCAGAGAGCTTTGATTTGAGGGAGTTCAAGGAATGCGGGAAAGGGAGGGAAAACGTCGAAAGTGTTGAGTCCAAGTTCTTGACGCATCTGGTCATACTGTTCTTTCAATGATTGACGACGCTCTTGTAGTTGACATTCTTCTATCTGCTTGTCGATAGCTTGAACGAAGTCCTTCGAGATCGTCGACCATTCTGAAAGAACGTTTTTCATCACCGCAACGAATCAGCGACACGAATTGCTAGCTTGGAATCTGGAACATACCCGCGTCTTCGAGAGGCAAAGGACCGAGCTTAAAGCTTTGGGATAGATCCCACCTGGGCAGAAACAAGGCAATCAATGAAACGTCTCGAGGGGCAAGGAGCTCTCGAGATCTGCGAGACTCACAAACTCTCGCTTTCGTACGCTGATCCTACACGCTTGTGCAAGCTGAGGAGTAGTACATTCAGCTTAATGTATCTTGTAATGATTGATTGTTGACTCGACTCACTCTGAATTGAGCGCAGATTCAGCATTCTGCCTCCAATCTTCCAAGGACTCTCCATCTCGTTCCAGGGTCTCAGCATGATCTTTGAGCGACTTGACAAGTTTCGCACGCTTGAGAGGCTTCTCCTTGGATAATTCTTGATTCGTCGAGAAAATCTGAGTCTTCAGATATTGGCCTGAGAACCCAGATATTGTCAGCCGTGTTGGTAGATACACCAGTAGCTTGTTGACTCACAATCGTACAAGACGGAAGGTGTACAATCGAGAGTTTCGGCGTGAAGGTTTGGGAACTTCTTCCGAACTTCCGATGTTTGGAGAAAAAGCCTGTCCAAGAGCTTCTATCAGTAAGTACTCATTTGTTTGCTGTGAGAGCGTTCTCACTCCGTTTCACAGCCCTGTAGAAGAAGGAACTCGTTGAGCAATGATCATGACTTGAACGGTCGGGAAACTCACTACACTGTGCCAACGGACTCGTAAGCTCGGATCTAAACTGTCCGCTCCGTATACACCACACCAAGCGCAAATCTTCTCGTAGATGAAGCTAATGAAAGCGATATCTCTCCCATCCTGATGTTCGAGTTCAGGCAACCTGAGTCGATCGATTTGGTTCTTCCAAATCGCTTTCGACGTTCTCTTCGAAGTGAGCAAGTTGCGAAGAGTCTTGTTGATTCGAGTAAGTTGAAGGAGTGAAACGGGATCCGCTTGTTCAGCGACTGAATGAAACGGGATCAGTTTTCGAGTGAGGGTTGCGAAGAGAAAGAAGGAACTCGCTGAGTATCCAGATATCAAGCGGAAGATTCAACCCAGTCACAACATCCTCTTCCTTCTTCTCGACTCCAGCTCTAGCGTCAATCTTTGCTTTTTTTGACTTTGATTTCCCTCGAACTGAATTGAGCGAAATCTCGAAATTCAGCTCATTCTCCCCGATCACATCAGAATCAGCCCTGCTTACCTTTCGTATTCTCCTTTGCCTCTGTTTTCTCCTCTCCACTCTTCCCCACGCTCTCAGATTCCCTCTTCGCCTTTCTCGAATACCTTGTCCTCAAACTTCCCTCGTTCCCTTCCTGACCGTTTCCAGGTGTGGAAGAATCGCTAGGCTGGATCTGTATACTGCTATAAGTGTCTGAAGCCTGTACAGAAGCCATTTTGAGTGAGTTGACGATTTCGGAAGTGAGGAGAAAGAGAGAAAGAGAGAAGACGAACGAGATTCACGTCTTGAGTTCGAGTCATGATATTCCCTTTGACCGCTAGATCGTTCAAGCAGCTCTTTGAACCTCTGAAGCACAGAAGAGAGAGAAAGGACCGAGTTACAGAGATAAAAACAGCAAACTCCGAAATTCTCCTCGGATAAAGCTCTCGCAATGAATTTCGAATCCGCTTGAATCGTAGAAATACAAACCAGATCCTCAGGTTACGTCGAAGGACGCGCGTCTCCTTCGACCTGACAACCTGCGAATGTATCCCGCTTGAGAATTCCACACACTTCGATCGACTCTCCCGCTTCATCTACGCAACTGCGTCCTCCCATCGATTCCCCCTTCAAAGTGGACTGATACCGATATTTCCGCAACTTGGGCGACCAGTTCTGGCTTCCCCGTCTTTGCTCCGGCTCGTGATATCGCGTCCGAACGCCCTCTATCTCCTCGCCCCGTTCGATTGAGAGTCTTGAAGCGACTGAAATTGACACCTCCTTCATGTCGAGGGTATTGCGGGTCGTCGACATGCTTGGTGAGAGGCTGGAAGATATCGATTGTAGTTGTTATCGACGAAATATGTTCGACTCGTCTGAAAGCCTCCAAGCTCCTTCGGCGGCCCTTGGTACTCGCTGAACGCGTCCGCTCGCACTCGGCAAGATCAGACGTGTTGAGAATGACTGAATTGAGCGCGAAAGCAGAGTGAGCGACAGCTGGACGAAAAGATGAAGAAACGAAAGTTTGAGCACGCTACGCTCGACTGCTCGTCAAGGAGAATGAGGCGAGCTTACACAATGATTATTCCTACCCTACCAGACCGTTCGAACGTAACTCCAATGACTTCCTCCAGCTGAGTCGACTACCGTTTCCACCTCTTGCTTGAACGCCAGAGCAAGCAGAGCCTCGTCCACCCCTTCCGAGCATTCAGGAGGCCTCTTGTATCCTCCCAGCGTAGTTCCAGCTGCTTTAGGATCGAGCGATGTAATCCCGAGCAGCTTCCAACTTTGATCGACGAATCTTGATCTTTCTCCCTCCCGACGCGATGGACCGCCTCGAAAGTGATTCCAATCGATAGCTGTGATTGTTCGGTCCATTTGCAAGTGCCACTAAGCGAGTATAATTGGTGTCGGTTCATTCTCAAGATCGGATTACAGATCAAAGTCATTCGACTCGATCTTCGCTCTCGGGTCTCCCTCTCTTCCCTTTCTACTTCACTCTTCTCTTCTCTTCTCTTCTAGCGATACCCGCCCACTCTCTATTCAAGATCACCGCGCGGTTTTCAACGACGATCTTGGCGCATTCAACCCTCTCTTGCCGCCTTTCCTCTCTTTCCTTCCCTCTCTCCCTTCTCTCGCTCTCTCGACTACTCGATCGACCCTGCAAGTAGGAATGAATAAATTGAAGGAACGTAGTAGAGCGGCATTGGCACGGACAAAGCATGAAGAAGGGGAGGAAATGAGAGGGAAACCTCCTTTTGCATTGAGGATCAGGAGTTCGACTTGGTGGATCGCTTTATGTGTTGGGTTTGGAGGTACTTTCACTCTCACTCTCTTCCTCTCTCTCTCTGAACGAATCCAGCTAATGAGAAATGGTGAGAGTGATTCAAAAGTTCTCGTGGATTTATCTTCTTACTCTATCGTAGTACCCGTCATTCCCTTCCGACTCGAAGCCTTAGGATACACAGATATCGGTTCGAAAACAGGATGGTTAGTAGCAGCTTACGCAGGAGGTCTCATCGTTTCTTCCCCTCCAGTTGGTTACATCGGTGCGAAATATAAAGGAAGACAAATTCCGTTGGTTGTGGGATTACTGTTTATGGCGGGAGCGATTATCATGTTTATGGAGGCGAAAACTTATGCTCTAATGGTTGTAGCAAGGATCTTACAGTACGTTTCATTCGTCGTTCGATTGAGATGGAAGTTTTGAGCTGATTCACTTTCTAATGTGCGAATAGAGGATTTAGTGGAACGGTTCTGTGGACGATTGGGTTGGCGTTAGTGACGGATTCTGTACCTGAAGAAAGAGCGGGAGTGGTGATAGGTTACACAATGATTGGATTCTCAGTCGGTCAAGCGAGTGCGTCCACCCCTTTCTCCACTTTCCTATTCCCTCACTCACCGACACTTTGCTCGCTTAGTTGGACCACCAGTCGGAGGAACTCTCTACGACAGATTCGGTTGGAGAGCACCATTCATCTTCTCGATCATTCTCGTCGCGATCGATCTCTTGATGCGTTTATTCATCATTGAGAAACACGTCGCCCTACGTTGGGTCAAGAGTGGAGTAGTCATCAAGAACTTTGAAGCACCTGGATGGAACGAAGGCAAGAGTGAAGAGCAACAAGAGAAGGAGCAACAAGAGGAAATGGAATCGGAAACAAATTCCAACGACCCTTCTTCTTCACCAACTAAACCTACCCACCTTCCCTCAACTACGACGACAGAGGATCCTCAAGTAGCTTCGAAACTTCCTTCGCATTGGTTAGGATTCATATCGATGTTGACCGACCCGAGACCCCTCACTTCCTTCATCCTTACTTTCTTGAACGGCTTCATTCTCGGTGGTCTCCTCGATACAGCAAT
>Ga0308169_10002270_pt1 | contig 20167 bp, 21 predicted proteins | sample PhyBR1_2_FD_202139 | JGI IMG/M metagenome (GOLD analysis project Ga0308169, IMG submission 202139) | Phyllosphere microbial communities from UC Gill Tract Community Farm, Albany, California, United States - DLSLSB.R1 | ecosystem: Host-associated > Plants > Phyllosphere > Unclassified | place...
GCTGGCCGACTTCGTCAACCGCTCGAAGGGCGGCATCCCGGACGACGTGCCGGAAGTGGCGGTCTCTGGCGCGCCGCTGGGCGTGGCGCAGCTCCTGAAGGCGGCCGGCCTGTGCGCCTCGACCTCGGAAGCCATGCGCATGGTCGACCAGGGCGGGGTGCGCATCGACGGCAACGTGGTCAGCGACAAGAATGTCAAAGTCGAGGCCGGCCAGTTCGTGATGCAGGTGGGCAAGCGCAAGTTCGCGCGTGTAACCTTCAGCGCATGATCGGGCTGCTGCAACGCGTCAGCCACGCCAGTGTCGTGGTCGACGGCGCCACGGTCGGTGCGATCGACGCCGGCCTGATGGTGCTGGTCTGCGCCGAAAAGGGCGATACCGAGCGCGAGGCCGACGCCCTGTTGGCGAAACTGCTCGGCTACCGGGTTTTTTCCGACGACGCCGGCAAGATGAACCGCAGCGTCACCGATACGGGCGGCGCCTTGCTCCTCGTGCCCCAGTTCACGCTGGCGGCCGACACCCGCTCCGGCACCCGGCCGTCGTTCTCGCCGGCGGCCAGTCCCGAGGACGGGCGCCGCCTGTTCGATTATTTCGTGCGCCAAGCCCGGGCCCGGCATGGCAAAGTTGAAACCGGTCAATTTGGCGCAGACATGAAAGTAAGCCTGACGAACGACGGTCCAGTCACCATCTGGCTGCGTGTTGATCCGGTCGTTGTTTCGCGTTGAAACCCGTACCGCAGCCTGCGGTCAATACATAGGGAGGCCCCTTGGAGTCTAAGATGAAAATCTGGAGTGATTCATTTACCGAGGGCGGTTTGATTCCGCCCGAATGCGCGTTCGCGGTCATCGACCCCGCGTCCCATGTGCGGCTGTCGAGCAACCGCAATCCCCACCTCGCCTGGGATGAAGTGCCGGCAGGCACCCAGTCGCTGGTGATCCTGTGCGTCGACGGCGATGCGCCCTCCGACGGCACCGACGTCAACCAGGAAGGGAAAGTCGTGCCCGAGTCGCTCAAGCGCGGCGATTTCCATCACTGGGCGCTGATCGACATCCCGCCGAGCCTGAAAGCCATCCAGGAAGGCCAGTTCTCCGACATGGTCACCCCGGGCGGCAAGAGCGGCCCGAACGTGTCTTTCCTCGTCAAGAACGGCACCGAGCACCAGCTGCGCCAGGGCATCAACGATTACACGAGCTGGTTCGCTTCCGATCCGAACATGGTCGGCGAATACTTCGGCTACGACGGTCCGTGCCCGCCATGGAACGACGAGCGTGTCCACACCTATGTGTTTACGATCTATGCGCTCGACATCCCGCAACTCCCGCTCGACGGCAGTTTTACCTGCGAGGAAGCGCGGCTGGCCCTGACCGGCCACATCCTCGACGAGGCGCAGATCTTCGGTGTCTATTCGCTCAATCCCGAAATCGCACCGACGCTTTCGACCTGATTTCTACCGATTCCGCCCGGCGTTCCGGGCATTTTGGACCGCATGCATAACGACACCCCCACCCGGATCGTATTGATCCGTCATGGCGAAACCGCCTGGAACGCCGAACGCCGCCTGCAGGGCCACCTCGACATCGACTTGAACGAAGAAGGGCAACGCCAGGCGCGCGCCCTGGCTGCGGCTCTGGCGAACGAGCACTTTGACGTACTCGTGTCGAGCGACCTGTCGCGCGCCAGCCAGACCGCCAAGGCGCTCGGCGAAGTTGCCGGCTTGCCGCTCTTTATCGATGGGCGGCTGCGCGAGCGCTGCTATGGCGGCTTCGAAGGCTTGCTGTATGCCGACATTGCCGCACGCTTTCCGCAGGAATTCGCGGCCTGGCAGGGGCGCGACGTCGACGCCCAGTTGCCGCCGGGGCAGAACCGGGGTGAGTCTTTCCGTGAGTTTTACGACCGGGTGACGAATGCCGTGCTTGGTTGGGCGGGAGATAATACGGGCAAGTCGCTGGCGATCGTGGCGCATGGCGGGGTGCTTGAGTGCATTTATCGTGCGGCGCTTGGCCTCTCTTTGGAAACGCCGCGCGATTTCAAGGTGTTGAATGCCAGTATCAACCGGTTTGTTGTGCGGGGCGGCAAACTGGAGCTGGTCAGCTGGGGCGAAGTGGAGCATCTCCGGCCCGCGGTCCTCGACGATATCTAAATGTAGGGTGGAGTCCTGACTCCACGCGGTACGGCGGTCGATCAGCCGTTTCCCGTTTCGCACACGTCCTAACCAAGCATGCTCTGAACCGCGTGGACTCGGGAGTCCACCCTACGTTACGCCACTGCCGCGGCGAGTTCGATGAGCCCGGTTGATTGATCAAACCCAGCCACCCATGCCTGCCGGGTAAGCCCCTAAAGCGCTTCTTTCCCTTTTGTCCACACCGGATTATCCCGTTCGCGACAGTTCGGGAAAAATTTTGCCCGTAAATTGAGCAGCCGTTCGGGTAAAATAGCAGGTTCCCATCCATTCTCGCCAATTCCCGCTGTGCAAATCGGTCCCTATACACTGGTAAATAACGTCTTCGTCGCCCCCATGGCCGGCGTGACCGATCGTCCGTTCCGCCAGCTGTGCAAGCAGCTCGGTGCGGGCTATGCCGTGTCGGAAATGGCGGCCTCGAATCCGCGCCTGTGGGCCAGCGAAAAGACCAGCCGCCGCACCGACCATGAGGGCGAGATGGAGCCGAAAGCGGTGCAGATCGCCGGCGCCGACCCGCAAGACCTGGCCGATTGCGCGCGTCACAACGTCGAGCGCGGCGCCCAGATCATCGACATCAACATGGGGTGCCCGGTCAAAAAGGTGTGCAACAGCTGGTGCGGTTCGGCCCTGCTGCAGCATGAAGACCTGGTCGAGCGGATTTTGAACGCCGTGGTGCGGGCCGTGGACGTGCCGGTAACGCTGAAATTCCGGACCGGCTGGGACCGCCAGAACAAGAATGCGCTGGTCATCGCGCGCATGGCCGAGCAGGCCGGCATCCAGATGCTGACCCTGCACGGCCGCACCCGCGCCGACGGCTACAAGGGCGAGGCCGAATACGACACGATCCGCGCGGTGAAGGCGGCGGTCGGGATTCCGGTGGTGGCCAATGGCGACATCACGACCCCGGAAAAGGCGAAATTTGTGCTCGACTACACGGGCGCGGATGCCGTCATGATCGGCCGCGCGGCCCAGGGCCGGCCCTGGATCTGCCGCGAAATCGACCATTACCTGCGCACCGGCGAGCACCTGCCGGCACCGCTGGTCGAGGAAGTGCGCGCCCTCATGAACGAACACTTGCCGGCGCACTACGCCTTCTACGGCGACTACATCGGCGTGCGCAGCGCGCGCAAGCACATCGGCTGGTATGTCGAGGATTTGCCAGGCGGAGAAGCCTTCCGCCAACGCATGAACCTGCTGGAGTCGACGGCCGAGCAGCTGGCGGCAGTCGATAATTTTTTCGAATCACAACTTCGCCATGGCGAGCGGTTACAATACCGGCCCGCCTTGCTCAACGAAGAAGCAATCGCGGCATAAAAAAACTAGTACAACTAGTAAAACAACAAAAACGATATGGGGACGCCGCCGGTACCACCGGCGAAGCAATCACTAACCAGGATGAAGCAGCAGACATGAGCAAAGAGAGTATCCAGGAAGTTGTCCAGAAGAGCCTCGAGGACTATTTCAATGACCTGGGCGAGCAAAAGCCGACGAACATCTACGACATGATGGTCATGACCGTGGAAAAGCCGATCCTCGAAGTGGTGATGACGCGCGCCGACGGCAACCAGTCGCACGCCGCCCAGATGCTGGGCATCAACCGCAATACCTTGCGCAAGAAACTGCAAGAGCACGGACTGCTCTAAGCTTCACCGGCACACGTTGGCCGCGTGGGCGCGGCCGGTACGGCGTGCTGGAATTCCGACCCGAATTCTCATCAACCTGTGGCCACCCCATGATCAAACAAGCTCTCATTTCCGTCTCCGACAAGACCGGCGTGCTCGACTTTGCGCGCGCCCTGTCTGCGCTTGGCGTGAATATCCTGTCCACCGGCGGCACCGCCAAGCTGTTGCAAGACAATGGTGTGCCGGTCACCGAAGTGGCGGACTACACCGGCTTCCCGGAAATGCTCGACGGCCGCGTCAAGACCCTGCACCCGAAAGTGCACGGCGGCATCCTCGCGCGCCGCGATTTCCCTGAGCACGTCGCCAAGCTGCAAGAGCACGGCATTCCGGAAATCGACATGGTCGTGGTCAACCTGTACCCGTTCCAGGCGACGGTTGCCAAGGATGATTGCTCGCTGGAAGATGCGATCGAGAACATCGACATCGGCGGCCCGACCATGCTGCGTTCGGCGGCCAAGAACCACCGCGACGTCGTCGTCATTTGCGACCCGAGCGACTACGGCGTCGTGCTGGCTGAAATGAAGGGCACTGGACAAACTGCCGGCGCCGTCAGCTACGACACCAAGTTCCGCCTGGCCAAGAAAGTGTTTTCGCATACTGCGCAATACGACGGCGCCATCACCAACTATCTCACCAGCCTCGGTGAGGACAAGCAGCACGCGACGCGTTCGAGCTACCCGCAGACGATCAACATGGCGTTTGAAAAGGTGCAGGACATGCGCTACGGCGAAAACCCGCACCAGGGCGCCGCGTTCTACCGCGACATTACTGCCGTGGACGGCGCACTGGCCAACTACCGCCAACTGCAGGGCAAGGAACTGTCATATAACAACATCGCCGACGCCGATGCGGCCTGGGAATGCGTCAAGTCGCTGGGTGGCTTCGCCCAGCCGGCCGGCTGCGTGATCGTCAAGCACGCCAATCCGTGCGGCGTGGCCATCGGTACCGATGCCCTGGATTCCTACACCCGTGCACTGCAGACCGACCCGACCTCGGCTTTCGGCGGCATCATCGCCTTCAACGTCGAAGTCGACGGCCGCGCCGCCGAAGCGCTGGCGAAATTGTTCGTCGAAGTGCTGATCGCGCCGTCCTTTACGGAAGAAGCGCGCCGGATCATGGCTGCCAAGCAGAACGTGCGCCTGCTGGAAATCGCGCTGGGCGCCGGGCAGAACCCGTACGACGTCAAGCGCGTTGGCGGCGGCCTTCTGGTGCAGGCGCCGGACGCGAAGAACGTCGGCATCGGCGACCTGCGCGTTGTGTCGAAGAAGCAGCCGACCCAGCAGCAGTTGCAGGACATGATGTTCGCCTGGCGCGTCGCCAAGTTCGTCAAGTCGAACGCGATCGTCTTCTGCGGCAACGGCATGACGCTGGGCGTCGGGGCAGGGCAGATGAGCCGTATCGATTCGGCCCGCATCGCGTCGATCAAGGCGCAGAACGCCGGTTTGTCGCTGGCGGGCTCGGCGGTGGCGTCGGATGCCTTCTTCCCGTTCCGCGACGGTCTCGATGTGGTCGTCGATGCGGGCGCGACCTGCGTGATCCACCCGGGCGGCTCGATGCGCGACCAGGAAGTGATCGACGCGGCGGATGAGCGGGGCGTCGTGATGCTGTACACGGGGACGCGTCACTTCCGTCACTGATATCCGGATAGGCCAACGCCGCGTGCGTTGAAACCCGTAGGGTGGGCGGGTTTCCCGCCCACGCGGTGAGTGTTATCGGCTCCGATACCGAGCCGGATGATCTTGCCGCTAACTATCACCGCGTGGGCGGCAAAGCCGCCCACGCTACGTCCCTTCGGCATACCATACGGTTGTATAAACATCAGCCAACCTGTGTTTTTACACAGTATTTTTCCCACGAACGTTGCTGGCCGGTATAACATTCGTCCATGATTATCCTCGGCATCGACCCCGGCCTGCGCACCACCGGCTTTGGGGTGATTGAAAAACACGGCAGCAAACTGCGCTACATCGCCTCCGGCACCATCAAGACCGGCCTGGAGGGAGCGCTGCCGCCGCGCCTGAAGATCATCCTCGACGGCGTGCGCGAAGTCGTCGCCACCTACGGTCCGCAGTGCGCGGCCATCGAAAAAGTATTTGTGAACGTCAACCCACAGTCGACGCTGCTGCTCGGGCAGGCCCGCGGCGCGGCGATCAGTGCGCTGGTCGGCTTCGACCTCGATGTGGCGGAATATTCGCCGACCCAAATCAAGCAATCGGTGGTCGGCAGCGGCAAGGCGGCGAAGCCGCAGGTGCAGGACATGGTCGCGCGCCTGCTGAAGCTACCCGGCCTGCCCGGCAGCGATGCGGCCGACGCCCTCGGTGTCGCCATCTGCCACGCCCACACCTACGACACGCTGGCGCTGCTCAACGTGCTCAGCCCGCAGAAGGCCACGCTGCGTATGAAAAACGGCCGCCTCGTCTAACCAGAAAAAAGGTCAACCATGATCGGTCGCATCTCCGGAATCCTGCTCGACAAAACGCCGCCGCAACTGCTGGTCGATTGCAACGGCGTCGGCTATGAAGTCGATGTGCCGATGAGCACCTATTACAACCTGCCGCATACCGGCGAGAAGGTGGTGCTGTTCACCCACCAGGCGATCCGCGAAGACGCCCATTTGCTGTTCGGCTTCGGCAGCGCCAGCGAACGCGCGCTGTTTCGCCAGCTGATCAAGATCACCGGCGTCGGCGCGCGCACCGCGCTGGCGATTTTGTCGGGCATGACGGTGGCCGATTTGTCGCAGGCGGTCACGCTGCAGGAATCCGGCCGCCTCGTCAAAATCCCCGGCATCGGCAAGAAAACGGCCGAGCGGCTGCTGTTGGAGCTAAAAGGCAAGATCGGCGCCGATCTCGGCACCGTCGGCGGTGCGCCGCGCGACGATACCAAGTCCGACGTGCTCAATGCACTGCTGTCTTTGGGGTATTCTGACAAGGAAGCGCTGCTGGCCACCAAGAGCCTGCCGGCCGGCTCGACCGTGTCCGACGGCATCAAGTTCGCACTGAAAGCGCTGTCCAAGGCGTAAAACGCCATTCGTCATCAAAGATAATCCATGAGCATCCAGACCGACAATTTCACCGAGCAGCGGGTCATCGACGCCGCGCCGGCCTCGCCCAACGAGGAGGCGATCGAGCGCGCCTTGCGCCCGAAGCAGCTCGACGAATACGTCGGCCAGGAAAAGATCCGCGACCAGCTCGAAATCTTCATTTCCGCCGCCCGCAAGCGGCGCGAAGCGCTGGACCACACGCTGCTGTTCGGTCCGCCGGGCCTGGGCAAAACCACGCTGGCGCACATCATCGCGCGCGAAATGGGCGTGAATTTGCGCCAGACCTCCGGCCCGGTGCTGGAGCGCCCGGGCGACCTGGCGGCCATCCTCACCAATCTCGAGCCGAACGACGTGCTGTTCATCGACGAGATCCACCGGTTATCTCCGGTGGTCGAGGAAATCCTGTACCCGGCGCTCGAGGACTACCAGATCGACATCGTGATCGGCGAGGGTCCGGCGGCCCGTTCGGTGAAACTCGATTTGCAGCCATTTACCCTGGTCGGCGCCACCACCCGCGCCGGCATGCTGACCAACCCGCTGCGCGACCGCTTCGGCATCGTCGCCCGCCTCGAGTTCTATAACGTCGAAGAGCTGACCAAGATCGTCACCCGCAGCGCGGCCCTGCTGGAAGCGCCGATCAAGGAAGACGGCGCCCGTGAAGTGGCCATGCGCGCGCGCGGCACGCCGCGTATCGCCAACCGCCTGCTGCGCCGCGTGCGCGACTATGCGGAAGTGAAGGCCGACGGCCAGATCACGAAAGAGATCGCCGACCTGGCCCTTAAAATGCTCGATGTCGATTCGGTCGGCTTCGACGTGATGGACCGCAAGCTGCTCGAAGCGGTGCTCTTCAAATTCGGCGGCGGCCCGGTCGGCATCGGCAACCTGGCGGCGGCGATCGGCGAAGCGGCCGACACCATCGAAGACGTGCTCGAACCCTATTTGATCCAGCAGGGTTACCTGCAGCGCACCCCGCGCGGCCGCATCGCGACCCCGGCGGCCTATCAACACTTCGGCGTGGCAGCCCCGCGCATCAGCCCGACGGGCGACCTCTGGGATAACTTGCGATGAGTCTGCGTTGAGCACGGACGTACCCAACGCGATGCAGATCTGGGTCGACGCCGACGCCTGCCCGGCCGTCATCAAGGACATCCTGTACCGCGTTGCCGAGCGCACGCAGATCCAGGTGACGCTGGTGGCGAACCAGCTGCTGCGCGTACCCGGCTCGAAATTCATCCGCTCGGTGCAGGTGCCGAGCGGCGCCGACGTGGCCGATGCCGAGATCGTCGAGCGCCTGAATCCGGGCGACCTGGTCGTCACCGGCGACATCCCGCTGGCGGCGCTGGTGCTGGAGAAGGGCGGCTTCGCCCTGAATCCCCGCGGCGATTTCTATACGAAGGACACCATCGCCCAGCAGCTGACGATGCGCGCCTTCATGGAAGAACTGCGCAGCGGCGGCGTCGACACCGGCGGCCCGGCCGCCTTCAGCCAGTCCGACCGCCAGCAGTTCGCGAATGCGCTCGACCGGCACCTGGCCCGCTACCGTCCCCGCAGCAACTGAACATGCCCTAATGCCGAGCGCGGCGACACCGAACTTGCTTATCTGCCATTATCCTCGGGACTTTTTGAGGGAGCAGGCATGTGGTGGCAACGCAGCTGGATGGCGGTACAACAGGAATTCTCGGACCTGGGCGATGTGGAATCCATCACCCGGCTGGTCGTGCGCCTGCTGGTGGCGATGATCCTGGGCGGTATCCTCGGCTATGAACGCGAATCGGTCGGGGCTTCGGCCGGCCTGCGCACCCACATGCTGGTCTCGCTCGGCTCGGCCCTGTTCGTGCTGATTCCCTTGCAGGCGGGCATGAAGATCGAAGACCTGTCGCGCGTGCTGCAGGGCGTGACAGCCGGCATCGGCTTCCTGGGCGCGGGCGCCATCCTCAAGCAGAGCAACAAGAACGACATCCGCGGCCTGACCACGGCGGCCAGCGTCTGGCTCACTTCCGCCATCGGGATTGCCGCCGGCATGGGACGCGAAGCGACGGCCGTGCTGAGCGCGCTATTCGCGCTGGTCATCCTCGCCATCCTGCGGCGCCCGCCGAAGGAGTGATCCACGCAAGCCCGAATGCAAAAAACCCGCCAATGGGCGGGTTTTCCTTTGCTACAGCCTCGCCCACGCTATCTGCATGGTGCGCGCCGTTATTTAATTTTTTAAATTAAATGGCGCGGATATTGCCGGCTTTTTCGCCTTTAGGACCGGTCGAGCGCTCGAACGAAACGCGCTGGTTCTCGGCCAGGCTTTTGAAGCCTTCGGACTGAATATCCTGGAAGTGGGCGAACAGATCGCCGCCGCCTGCATCAGGCGTAATAAAGCCGAAGCCTTTGGAATCGTTGAACCATTTTACGGTGCCAGTTTGAGTAGTCATTTACATTCCTTTAGATTTGCATGGGCAACAATACCCGGGATGCACATCGACCGAAGTGGGTGAAACAGGAGGAAATCAAACTGGACTGCCGGGAGGCAAGGCGGGAGAGAAAGACCAACAATAACAACGACTTGATGTAGTGCGAGATGGAAGATACAGGCTTTTTCCCGATTGTCCTAATCATTTCTGATTTAATTTCCCATTACTGCCCATTCCTGAATAAGCCGTAAATGCAATGCAATGACTGTTAAGATCGGGAAACCCGTTCTATGCGAATCTCGCTGAACCGGGGATACCAAGGTTTAAATGACACAGCACCGACTGGACAGCTTCATACACGACAATATGGAGCAGATCCTCCAGGCGTGGGAAGATTTTGCCCGCACCATTGAACCACCAGCATTGACCATGGACGATACCGAGCTGCGCGACCATGCCCGTCTGATGCTGCTCGCTTTCGCCGACGACCTGAAAACGCCGCAGTCGGATCACGAGCGCGCCGCCAAATCGCATGGACTGGGCCAGCGCGGCGACGACGACACCGCCGCCGAAACGCATGCCGAGGCGCGCCTGCTGTCCGGCTACACCGTGGTCCAGCTGGTTTCCGAATACCGCGCGCTGCGCTCGAGCGTGCTGACGCTCTGGGCCGCCGGCATCGGGCCCGAACGGATCCCGCACATGGCGGACGTCACGCGCTTCAACGAGGCGGTCGACCAGGCCCTGGCCGAGTCCGTCGCGCGCTACGAACACATGGTGAAACAGTCGCAGAACATGTTCGTGGCCATCCTTGGCCACGACCTGCGCAATCCGCTGGGCACGGTCGTGACCGGATCGAGCTTCCTGATGCAGGCGGTCGATATCCCGCCCAGGTATATTCTCGTGGCCACGCGCATGTTCAACAGCGCCAAGCGCATGAGCAAGTTGATCAACGACCTGATCGACTTCACGCGTACCCACCTCGGGCCCGGCATCCCGATCCGGGTCAAGCAGGGCAGCATCGTCGCCGTGTGCGAGGAAGTGGTCAACGAGCTGCGCACCTTCCATCCGGAGCAGCAGATCGACCTGCAGGTCCCGCCCCAGCTGGACGCCATCTTCGACGAAGCACGTATCGCGCAAGTGCTGTCCAACCTGATCGGCAACGCGATCCAGTACGGGAGCACGGACTTGCCTGTGACCGTGCGGGTCAGCGCCAGCGAGGGCGACCTCGTCATTGACGTGAACAACCGCGGCACGGCGATTGCGCCCGACAAGCTGGCCAGTATTTTCGACCCGATGGTCCGGATCGCCGCCAGCGTCAACAGCGCCGCCACCGACTACACCGAGCGCACCAGCCTCGGCATCGGCCTGTATATTTCGCGCGAAATCGTGCATGCCCACGGTGGCCGGATTGCCCTGGCGTCCACGGCGGCCGACGGTACGACGTTTACGGTGACGATGCCGCGCATGCCGACAGGTTTCCAGTCCGCCGAGGGCGCCGCACGGCTTCCTGGCGCGCGTGCGTTATGATGCTGGCAGAGCGCCCGGTCGGCCTGGCAGCGGCGGCGACTGAACCGCGATCACGGAAGGCGCCTGAACAACCGACTCCCGGGCAGGGACGGGCGCCGCGCCGCGTATTGGTGGTGGACGATGAGCGCGACCTGGCGGACCTGACCGAAGCCTTGCTGGGCGCCTACGGACTCGAAGTGAAAGTCGCCTATTGCGCCGCCGACGCCTTGCTGATCCTGGAAAGCGACCCCGCCATCGACGCCGTGTTCTCCGACGTGACGATGCCCGGCATGACCGGGTTGCAACTGGCGGAGGCGATCGGGCACCTGTATCCCTCGCTCAAGGTGGTGCTGACCACCGGCTTCGCCTGTCGCGCCCTGCTGACCAGCCACGGCCGGCCGTATCCCTGCGCATCCAAACCCTACCGCATCGAAACGGTGCTCGAACTGCTGCGCAGTTAGCGCCTGTCCCGGCAAGCGGCGCGCCGCCACGCCCGGTTCGTGCACGCCAGCAACCGCGCGCCACGTACGCCCTTGTTTGCTAGGATGGCTTGCTCTCGAATCGATGGAGCGAGGCTCGCATGTCAGGAAGCGGTACTGGGGATCCGCGCGCCAACGCCTATCTGGCGGCGCGCGTCGATGACGCCTTGAAGATGCTGAAAACGGACGGCATGTCGCCCGCGCTCGAGTTCATGCAGCTCATCGGCGTGCCGCGCACGGTCGCGCTGCGGGTGCTGTGCTCGCCGGCCCAGCAGCGCTCGCGCGACCGTCGCCGCACACCCCGCTAGCGGCTAGGCACTGCGTTCGCCGGCCCGCGCCGCCAGGATCGCAGCCAGCCGCGCGGTATCGACCGGTTTCACCATGTGATGATCGAAACCGGCTTCGATCGCCGTCCTGCGGTCGTGCTCCTGGCCGTAACCCGTGACCGCAACGAGCAGCGCGTCGTGCGTTTCCGGCAGGGCGCGCAGGCGCCGCGCCAGTTCGGTGCCGTCCATTTCGGGCAGGCCGATATCGAGCAGGCAGACGTCCGGCCGCTCGCGGCTGGCGCGCACCAGTGCGCTCGACGGCGCATACTCGACCAGCGCCGTATGGCCCAGCACCTCGAGCAGCATGGCGAGCGTGTTCGCGGCGTCGACGTTGTCGTCCACGACCAGGATGCGCAGCGCGGTGCCGCTGTCGCCGGCGTCGGCCTTGCCGGGCGCTCCGGCGGCAGGATCAAGCGGCGCCTCCAGGCGCGGCAGGCGGATCGTGAAGCAGCTGCCCATCCCGAGGCCCGCGCTGGCCGCGGCCACGCTGCCGCGATGCAGTTCGACCAGGCTTTTTACCAGCGCCAGGCCCAGGCCGAGGCCCCCGGAGGAGCGGTCCGGCGTGCGCTCGGCCTGGGAAAACAGGTCGAAGACATGGGGCACCAGGCCGGCGTCCATGCCGATGCCGTTGTCCGCGATCCGGATCACGATTTGGCCGACATCGGCGCCCGCATCGGCACCCACGTCGATGCCCGCATCAATGCTCATATCGAGCCGCAGCTTGCCGCCTTCGGGCGTGTACTTGGCCGCGTTGTTGAGGAGGTTCGTCAGCACCTGCACCAGGCGTTTCTCGTCGCCCGTGACCAGGGCAGTATCGGGCGCGAGCTGCAACTGCAGTTCGTGGCGGCGCGACTGCAGCAGCGGCGTCACCTGTTCCACCGCGTGGGCGACCACCTGGCGCATGTCGACGGCCACCGCGTCGAGCGTCACCAGCCCGGTCGTCACGCGCGAGACGTCGAGCAGGTCGTTCACCAGCCCGGTCATGTGTTCGACCTGGCGTGCGATGATGCGGCTGGTGTCGCGCACCCGCCCTTCGTCGAGTTTGACCACTTGCAGCAGCTGGGCCGCCGCGCCGATCGGCGCCAGCGGGTTACGCAATTCGTGCGCCAGCATCGCCAGAAATTCGTCCTTGCGCCGCGCGCCTTCCTGCAGCTGCTTCTCGGTGCGTTTGCGCTCGCTGATGTTGCGGAAGAAGACGGCCAGTTCGTCGTTCAGGGCGGGCACCGCGCGGATCTCGATCCAGGCTTGGGAACCCGACGGGAACACGTGGTGGTGCTCGACGCTGGCGGCGGTGCGCTTGCGCTGCACGCGGCGGTACAGGGCTTCGACTTCGGTGCCGACCAGTTCCGGGAAGGCTTCCCAGTGACTGTGCCCGATCAGGTCGCGCGCCGGGCGGTGGCTGATGCGCGCCGCGGCGGCGTTCACGTGGCGCAGGGTCCAGTCGGCGTCGAGCAGGGCGAAGCCTTCGTTCATGCTGTCGAAGATGTGGCGGCTGCGGTCGCGTTCCTCGCGCAGTTCGGCCTGGGCACGTGCCGCTTCGATGGCCGACCAGGTGCGTTCGGCCACTTCGCGCGCCAGCTGCACTTCGCGCTCCTGCCACGGGTGTGCTTCGGCATCGTGGATCACGAGGATGACTTCCAGCTTGTGCGCCCGTACCAGCGGAACGAGCAAATCCGCGCGCACACCGATGCGCGCATACGCTTCTGCATGGTCGGCCGTGCGCGGATCCGACGCGATGTCCCCGTTGGCGACGGTGGCGCCGGCGCGCAGTTGCGCGATCATCGCGGGGCCGTAGTCGTGCAGGATCTTGGTCTGGCCGGCCAGGCTCGGAAAGCCCGGCGCGGTCCAGTCGTGGCGGATGAAGAGGGTGCGGCGCGCCTCGTCGACTTCGGCATAGAACACGCGCGAGACGCCCAGCTCGCGCCCGAGCAGTTCGCTGGCGCCGGCGATGATCGCTTCCGGCGTTTCGAGCGCCAGCAGGCGGTTCGCCAGCGCCAGCTGGAAGGACTGGCTGCGTTCGGTGTCCTTCAGCCGGCTGACGGTGGCGGCCAGTTCGCCGTTGAGCGTTTCCAGCTGCTGCCGGCTGCGCACCTGGTCGGTGACGTCGCTGCCTTCGATGAAGATGCCGGTGAGCTGCCCATTCGCGTCCTTGATCGGCTGGTAGACGAAATTGGCATAGCGCTCGGTGAGCGGCCCGCCGCCGGGCGGCTGCAGGGTGAAATGCGCTTCCGCGGCGACATACGCTTCGCCGCTGGCGTACACCTGGTCGAGCAGTGCCACGTAACCCTGCGCGAGGGCCTCCGGCAGCGCCTCGGCCACCGTCAGGCCGAGCACCGGGCGGTTGCCAACCAGCTTCAGGTAGCCCGGGTTGGCCAGCTCGAAGCGGTGCCCGGGCCCGCGCAGCATGGCCATGAAGGTCGGCGCCTGTTCGAACATTTGCGCCAGTTGGTCGCGCTGGTTCACCAGCTCGCGCGTGGCCAGCACCTGGCGCGTGGTCTCGGAGCAGACTACCAGCACGCCGCCGATGCCGTTCGGCGCGGTGTCGTCGTCGATCGGGCTGTAGCTGTAGGTCCAGTAGACCTGTTCGTAGCGGCCGTGGCGCGTGATCGGGATCAGGTGGTCGACGTTCCAGGTCGCGCCCCTGCCCGACTGCGCCTGCTCGATCTGCGGCCCGATCACGGGCCAGATCTCTTCCCACACGGCGCGTCCCGGCTGGCCGAGGGCGACCGGGTGCCGTTCCGGGCCGATCGATGCGCTGTAGGCGTCGTTATACAGACAGGCGCGCTCCAGGCCCCAGAAAATGAACATCGGGTGGCCGGTATTGAGCATCAGGCGCACCGTCGTGCGCAGCGCCTGCGGCCATCCTGCCGGCGGGCCGAGCGAGGTGGCGGACCAGTCGTGCGCGCGCATCAGCGCACCCATTTCACCGCCGCCGGAGAGGAAATTCAGGGAGGCGGATTTCGGTTCGGCTCTGGGTGTCACGGCGGCTCGTTTCTGTAGCGTTGTCGGATTTTGCGTTCAGACGAAGCATATACCAAGAGCGTCTGGCGATAACCGAAACACTTCCTCGAACCGGCGCGCCGCGCGGATCAGCGTCCTGCCTTGTTTGCCGGCGCGGGCGCCAGGTCCAGCACCGAATAGGTCAATGCCGCCACCCCGCTGCGGATGGTCGCTTCGCGCTCCGGTGCGAAGAACGGGCTGTGCGGACTTGGAAGGATGGTCCCCGCGGCCTTCGCGCGCGCAAACGCACCCGGCTCGATGGCGCCGATCCGGAGCTGGATCGACGGCGCGCCGGCGACCCGGCCGTAGACACCAAAGTCTTCCGAGGCCGAAATAGGGGGGATCGGCAGCACGTTGGCATCGCCGAACCCGCGCCGCAGGGCGGTGGACAGGCGCGCCGCCAGGGCCACGTCGTTGAACACCACTTCCGAGGCCTCCAGCGGGTCGACCGAAACGGTGGGTTCGCGGGTCGCGCCGGCCGCCGCCGCCTCGCCCCTGGCGATGCGGGCGATCGACGCCAGCAGGTGTTGCTGCACCTCGGGCTTGTACGAACGGACGGTCAGCTCCAGCTTCGCCTCATCGGAAATGATGTTGCGCTTGGTCCCGGCATGCAGGGTGCCGACCGTGACCACGGCCGGATCGAAGGGGTCGATCTCCCTCGCAACGATGGTCTGCAGCGTCACCACCGTGCGCGCGGCAATCACCAGCGGATCGATGGTGGTGTGGGGCGCCGCGCCGTGTCCACCTTTGCCATAAAAGGTGATATCGACGGCATTCGACGCTGCCGAGGAAGGGCCCGAAGCCACGCCGACCTGCCCTGCGGGAAGCAAATGCGTGTCGTGCACGCCAAGCACGAAGTCCGGTTTCGGAAAGCGCGTCATCAGGCCGTCCTTCACCATCAGGTTGGCGCCTTGCAGCACCTCTTCCCCGGGCTGCCCGACGAAAACGAGCGTTCCCTGCCACTCGTTCCTGGCTTTGGACAGCAGCGCCGCCGCGCCCACCCAGGACGCCATGTGGATATCGTGGCCGCAAGCATGCATGACCGGGACCATTGTGCCCGCCGCGTCGCGTACCGTCACGGTACTTGCGTACGGCAGTTTCGTTTGCTCCCTGACGGGCAAGGCGTCCATCTCGGTCCGCACCATGATGGTCGGTCCCTTGCCATTGCGCAGAACGCCGACCACGCCGTGCCGGCCGACATGTTCGGTGACATCGAAACCGAGCGCGCGCAGTTGGGCGGCCAGTTTTGCCGCGGTCTTTTCTTCCTGGAGCGAGAGTTCGGGATGCTGGTGCAGGTCGCGGTAGAGGGCATCGAGGGAAGGGTAGAGGGCATCGAGCCCTGCGATCTCGGGTGCCGGCGCGGCCGCCGCCAGGGGCGATCCAAGCACCGACGCCACGCCCAGCGCCGCAACGAGCTGTTTGCATGCCGACCCGAGCCCAAGCTGACTACCGATTACATTGCCTGCATACCGTGCCATCGCCCATCTCCAAGTGGTAACTGCTAATTGTTAATTGCCAATCACCGTTCAGTATCACACGGGGCAATTATCGTTGCAATTTACTTTGAGCATTGTCGTTCCCAGCCCACGCCCGCGGCAGCGCCAAAGAAAAAGCGGCCACGCGGGCCGCTTCATCGGGACAGAATGGGTCTTACTGCTCGCGCTGCCAGACCTGCGAGCGGCCGAACATCGGCGCGCCGATATAGCCGCGCACTTCGAGCTTCTGGCCGCCGTCGCGCAGCGTCGCCTTGCTCTTGTAAACCTTGCCCTTGGCCGGATCGAGGATCTCGCCGCCGGTGTATTCGTTGCCGTCCTTTTTGAGGCCCGAGACGATGGTCATGCCGATCAGCGGCTGGCCCTTGCGCGAGTCGCTGCACTCGGTGCATTTCGGGTTCTGGTCTTCGTTCGGGCCACGGAACAGCTTTTCGACCTTGCCTTGCAGGGCGCCGTTTTCTTCGGTGATGCGCACCAGGGCTTTCGGCTTGCCGGTTTCGTCGTCGATGGTCTTCCAGGTGCCGACAGGCGAGGTGTTCTGGGCCCAGGCGGCGGAAGAGAGGAGCAGGGTGGCGAGCAGGCCGGCTTTGATCATGGGTCGCATGGTGTGTCTCCGTTGTTGTGGTTTCGCTGGAGGCAGTGTAGCAAACTGTGCACGCCGGTTGTCGATAAAACGGTTGCAGGATGTTTCAGGCGGCGGGCAGTTCGTGGCCGACCATCAGGCGATGGCCGTCGACCGTGCGCAGGCCGAACTCGCGCATGTCCCAGGGTTCGTCCTTTATTTCCTTGGTGATCTCGGCGCCGGCGGCGACCGCCCGTGCGAGTTCGGCGTCGGCATCCTCGACCACCAGGTAGCCGTAGTACGAGTGAAAGCCCGTGTCGGCCGGCGGCATGGCGTCGCGGCATTCGCCCGCCATGATGCGGCAGCCGTCGCGCACGAACATGCGCCAGCCCGGGTCGCCCATGTCGTGGACCGCGAAGCCGAGGGCGTCGCGGTAAAAGGCGGCCGAGCGTTCGAGGTCGTGGACGGCCAGCACGTACATGTGGTCACGGATCATCGCATTCTCCATTCAGGTTAAAAAAAACGCGGCCACCGGGGCCGCGTTCTTCAGTCAGCGGGTCAGCCCGCAGCCAGTTTGCCCAGCTGCTCCTGCATCTTCGCCAGCGTCGCCGAGAAGTTCGCCAGGCGTTCCTGCTCCTGCGCCACCACCGCGGCCGGCGCGCGTGCGACAAAACTTTCGCTCGACAGCTTGCCTTTGGCTTTTCCGATCTCGCCTTCCAGGCGCGCGATCTCCTTCGACAGGCGCTCGCGTTCGGCGCCGACGTCGATCTCGACCTTCAGCATCAGTTTCGTCGTGCCGACGATCGACACCGCGGCCGGCGATTCCGGCAACGCGTCGACGATCTGCACTTCCGCCAGCTTGCCGAGCGAGGCGATGAAGGGAGCGAAGCCGGCCATGTTGGCGCGGTCGCCCTCATTGCCCGGCTCGACGATCAGCGGCACGCGCACCGACGGCGACAGCTTCATCTCGCCGCGCAGGTTGCGGGTGGCGTTCGTCAGGTCCTTCAACTGGGCCATCCAGGCTTCCGCGCCTTCATCGATTAGCGCTTCGTTGGCGATCGGGTAGGGCTGCAGCATGATCGAATCACCCGTCTTGCCGGCCATCGGCGCGATCGCCTGCCACAGCGCTTCGGTCACGAACGGGATGATCGGATGCGCCAGGCGCAGGATCACTTCCAGCACGCGCAACAGGGTGTGGCGGGTGGCGCGCTGCTGCGCCTCGGTGCCTTGCTGGACCGTGACCTTGGCCACTTCCAGGTACCAGTCGCAATACTCGTCCCAGACGAATTTGTAGATGGCGCTGGCGATGTTGTCGAAGCGGTAGTCGGCAAAACCTTTCGCTACTTCGAGCTCGGCGCGGTTCATCAGCGAGATGATCCACTTGTCCGCCTGCGACAGGTCGGCTTCATCCGGCGCGCCGCAATCCTTGCCTTCCGTGTTCATCATCACGAAGCGGGTCGCGTTCCACAGCTTGTTGCAGAAGTTGCGGTAGCCCTCGGCGCGGCCCAGGTCGAAATTGATGTTGCGGCCGAGCGACGCGTAGCTCGCCATCGTGAAGCGCACGGCGTCGGTGCCGAAGGCCGGGACGCCGCCCGGGAATTCCTTGCGGGTCGCCTTGGCGATCTTCTCGGCGGCGCGCGGATCCATCAGGCCGGCGGTGCGCTTGGCCACCAGCGACTCGAGGTCGATGCCGTCGATCAGGTCGATCGGGTCGAGCGTATTGCCCTTCGACTTCGACATTTTCTGGCCCTGCGAATCGCGTACCAGGCCGTGCACGTACACGGTCTCGAAGGGCACCTTGTTCGTGAAGTGCGCGGTCATCATGACCATGCGCGCGACCCAGAAGAAGATGATGTCGAAGCCGGTGACCAGCACCGACGAGGGCAGGAACATCTTCATGTCCGGTGTCTCTTCCGGCCAGCCCATGGTCGAGAAGGGCACGAGGGCCGAGGAGAACCAGGTGTCCAGCACGTCTTCGTCGCGGCGCAGTTCGCCGGTGATGCCTTGCGCGGCGGCTTTCGCTTTCGCTTCTTCTTCGTCGCGCGCGACGACGATGCTCCCCGCTTCATCGAACCAGGCCGGAATCCGGTGGCCCCACCACAGCTGGCGCGAGATGCACCAGTCCTGGATGTTACCGAGCCACTGGTTGTAGGTCGTGCTCCAGTTCTCCGGCACGAACTTGATCTCGCCGTTCGCGACCTTTTCCAGCGCCACTTCGGTGATCGACTTGCCCGGATTGAAGGTGCCTTCCGGCGCCGGTTTCGTCATGGCGACGAACCACTGGTCGGTCAGCATCGGCTCGATGACGACGCCGGTACGGTCGCCGCGCGGCACCATCAGCTTGTGCGGTTTTACTTGTTCCAGCAGGCCAAGTGCTTCGAGGTCGGCGACGATCTGCTTGCGCGCGGCGAAACGGTCCAGGCCCTGGTATTGCGCAGGGGCGTTCTCGTTGATCTTGGCGTCGAGCGTCATGATCGTGATCGGCGCGAGGCCCGCGCGCTGGCCGACGGCGTAGTCGTTGAAGTCGTGCGCCGGCGTGATTTTCACGCATCCGGTGCCGAATTCCTTGTCCACATACGAGTCGGCGATGATCGGGATCTCGCGCTCGGTCAGCGGCAGTTTCAAGAGCTTGCCGACCAGGTGGATATAACGTTCGTCGGTCGGATCGACCGCCACGGCCACGTCGCCCAGCATGGTTTCAGGGCGCGTGGTCGCAACCGTGAGGTGGCCGGAGCCATCGGCCAGCGGGTACTGGATGTACCACATGGAGCCGTCTTCCTCGACCGAATCCACTTCCAGGTCGGAGACTGCGGTACCCAGTTTCGGGTCCCAGTTCACGAGGCGCTTGCCGCGGTAGATCAGGCCCTGCTCGTACAGGCGCACGAAGACTTCGGAGACGACTTTCGAACGCGTCTCGTCCATCGTGAAGTATTCGCGCTTCCAGTCGGGAGAAGCGCCGAGGCGGCGCATCTGGCCGGTGATGGTGCTGCCGGATTGCTCCTTCCACTCCCAGACCTTCTTGATGAATTCGTCGCGGCCGAGATCGTGGCGCGAGATTTTTTGCGCGTCGAGCTGGCGCTCGACGACGATCTGGGTCGCGATGCCGGCGTGGTCGGTGCCCGGCACCCAGGCGGTGTTAAAGCCGCGCATGCGGTAGTAGCGCGTCAGGCCATCCATCACGGTCTGGTTGAACGCATGGCCCATGTGCAGCGTGCCCGTCACGTTCGGCGGCGGCAGCTGGATGCTGAACGATGGCTTGTCGGCGTCGAGGGTGGCGGCGAAGTACCCGCGCTGTTCCCACTCGGCGCGCCAGTATTGCTCGATGTCGGCGGGCTCGAAAGACTTGGCTAATTCCATGATGTGTGGCGGTGTGTTTGGCGAAAAGGGTCATTATAGAGGAGGAGGGCGTGCGTGCGGTCGTGGCGTCGGGGGATTTTCGGGGGCGGGAACGCGGCGGTTCGTGGCGCTGTTGCGTGTGATGTATCGGTTTATACGATCCGCGT
>Ga0308169_10002273_pt1 | contig 20151 bp, 22 predicted proteins | sample PhyBR1_2_FD_202139 | JGI IMG/M metagenome (GOLD analysis project Ga0308169, IMG submission 202139) | Phyllosphere microbial communities from UC Gill Tract Community Farm, Albany, California, United States - DLSLSB.R1 | ecosystem: Host-associated > Plants > Phyllosphere > Unclassified | place...
TGATGGCGGCGATCGAAAGTGTGACCAGCAACACTGCGCTGCATACGCGCGACCTGGGCGGCACCGCCACCACAGCCGACGTCACCAAAGCCGTCTGCGACTTCCTCAGCAAGCAGCATCGCGCAGCAGCGTAATTCCGTACCGGCCGTGCAATCTCACCGGGCCGCTCAGCCCGGCCCGGCCCGGTCCCGCAGTATCCGTGCCTCCCGTCTAGACGATTCCGCCGAAGAGCGGGAGGGGGCGCTGCACCCAGAATAATCAAGGAGACATTATGTCAACCCGCATTTTCGGAAAACTGTACGTGCAGGTCCTGATCGGCGTGCTCGCCGGCGGCCTGCTGGGCTTCCTCTACCCCAAGCTGGGCACCGACCTCAAGCCCTTCGGCGACGTCTTCATCCGCCTGATCAAGATGGTGTTCGCACCGGTCATCTTCGCGATGGTGGTGCTCGGCATCGCCCGCATGGAAAGCATGAAGGAACTGGGGCGCGTCGGTGTACGCGCCCTGGTCTATTTCGAGGTCCTGTCGACCTTCGCCCTGCTGCTCGGACTCGTCGTCGTCAACGTGTTCCAGCCCGGCGCCGGCATGAACGTCGACGCCAAAGCGCTCGACACGCACTCGATCGCGAATTACACGGCGGCCGCCGCCAAGTCGACCGGCTTCGTCGACTTCCTGCTGAACATGGTCCCGACCAGCATTGTGGACGCGCTGGCCAAGAACGACATCCTGCAGATCCTCGTGTTCGCGACCATGTTCGGCGTGGCGCTCTCGCACATGGGACGCGCGGCGAAACCGGTGGTCGACATGCTGGAAGCCTTCAGCAACGCCATGTTCGTCGTGGTGCGGATGGTGATGCGGATCGCGCCGATCGCCGCCTTCGGCGCCATTGCTTTCACGGTCGGCAAATACGGCCTGGCCTCGCTGCTGTCGCTCGGCCAGCTGATGGCCTGCATGTACCTGACCTGTGTCGCCTTCGTGTTCGTGGTGCTGAACGCGATCGCCCGCTTTTCTGGCTTCAGCCTGTGGAAGTTCCTCCGCTATATCAAGGACGAAATCTTCACCGTGCTCGGCACCAGCTCCTCGGAGTCGGTCGTGCCGCAGCTGATGCACAAGCTCGAACACCTCGGCGTCTCCAAGCCCGTGGTGGGCCTGGTGGTGCCGGCCGGCGTCACCTTCAATCCCGACGGCCAGTGCATCTACTACACGATGGCGGCGATCTTTATCGCCCAGGCCACGAACACGCCGCTCTCGCTGCTGGACCAGTTCGTGATCATGGGCGTGCTGATGGTGACCTCGAAGGGCTCGGCCGGCGTCACCGGTTCCGGCTTCATCACCCTGGCGGCCACGCTCGCTTCGATGGGTAACATCCCGGTCGCGGGCATGGTGCTGCTGCTGGGCGTGGACCGCTTCATGTCGGAAGCGCGCGCAATCACCAACACGATCGGCAATGCCGTCGGTACCGTGGCGATCGCGAAGTGGGTGGGCAGCGTCGACAGCGAGCGCATGCACCGCATCCTAGATGGCCAGGAAGTGCCGTCCCTGGTCAAGCCGGCTGAGGACGCGCCTCTGCCGGTCGATCTGCACATTGTCAGCCCGGGCGCCGTTCACAAGGCATCGGCCTGAGCACAATCTCAAACCGGAGAAACAGATGGATAAGGTGGGTACTATCAACCTGGGAAGCGTTGTCGGCGGCGGCGAACGCGTGTTCTTGGAAAGGCTGTTCAGGGCCGCGATCGCAGCGGCCCAGCCGGCGCTGTGCATCCCGGCCCACCTGCCCGAAGCGCCTGCCGGCCGCCTGATTGTGATCGGTGCCGGCAAGGCTTCGGCGGAGATGGCGCGCGCGGTCGAGCAGAGCTGGCAAGGAAAGTTGGAGGGTTTCGTTGTCACGCGCTACGGCTACGCTGTTCCGTGCAAACATATCGAGATCGTCGAGGCAGCACATCCTGTGCCCGACCAGGCCGGGTTCGACGCCGCGACCCGGATGCTCGACATGGTGCGGGGCCTAAAGGCTGAGGACACGGTCTTGTGCCTGATTTCGGGCGGGGGATCCTCCCTGCTGCCCTTGCCGTTACCGGGCATTACCCTCGAGGACAAGCAGGCAGTGAACCGTGCGCTGCTCGCATCGGGCGCCAGCATCGGCGAGATGAACTGCGTGCGGCGCCACCTGTCGGCGATCAAGGGCGGGAGATTGGCGGCCGCATGTCATCCGGCGCGCGTGGTCACGTTGCTGATTTCGGACGTTCCTGGCGACGATCCGCGCGACATCGCTTCCGGCCCTACAGTCGCCGACCACAGCACCTGCGCGGATGCGCTTGCGATCGTTGAGCGTTACGGCATCGCATTACCGCCCAAGGTACGCGCGGTCTTGGAAAGTGGAGATGGCGAATCGGTCAAGCCGGGCGACCCGCGTCTGGAAGGCCACGTTGTGCGCATGGTGGCCACCCCCCAAATGGCGCTCGAGGCGGCTGCCGCAAGCGCCGAAGCGGCGGGCGTCAAGGCTCACATCCTGGGCGACAGCATCGAAGGCGAGGCGCGCGACGTTGGCAAAGTCATCGCCGGCATCGCACTGCAGGCCGCGCGGCGCGGCCAGCCTTTCGACACCCCGTGCGTGCTGCTCTCGGGCGGCGAAACCACGGTTACGATCAAAGGGCAGGGCAGGGGCGGTCGGAATGTCGAATTCCTGCTGTCCGCGGCGCTTGCCCTGCGCGGCGAGCCGGGCGTGCATGGCTTGGCGGGTGACACCGACGGCGTCGATGGCATCGAGGAAATCGCCGGCGCCTATTTTTCGCCGCAGACCATAGCAAGCGCATTCGACCACGGCATCCGACCGCAGGATAGCCTCGATCGCAACGATGGTCATGGATTTTTCCAAGCCTTGGGCGACTCGGTGGTCACCGGCCCGACGCTCACCAACGTCAACGACTTCCGCGCCATCTTTATTAACTCAGCACCTCCAGGAAACACCCATGAATCGTAATCGCAAAGCAAAAATCGTCGCCACCGTCGGTCCCGCCAGTTCGGACGCGGCGACACTGGAGGCCATGTTCCGCGCGGGGGCCGATGTCTTCCGCCTGAATTTCAGCCACGGTACGCATGAGGATCACAAGGAACGCCTGACGATCCTGCGCGGGCTGGAACAGACTCTGGGCCGACCGATCGGCGTGCTGCTCGACCTGCAAGGACCAAAGCTGCGCATTGGCACCTTCGCCGGCGGCCCGGTCAAGCTCGAGCCGGGGGCCGCCTTTCGGCTCGACCTGAATACCTCGCAACCGGGCGACGCCGAGCGGGTCGCGTTGCCCCATCCCGAAATCTTCGCCGCGCTGCAAACCGGCGCCCGCTTACTGCTCGACGACGGCCGCATCGAACTGCAGGTCGAGCGCTTTAGCGCCGAGCATGCGGAAACCACCGTGATCAACGGCGGCATGCTGTCCGACCGCAAGGGCGTGAACGTGCCAGGCGTGGTGGTGCCGATGTCGGCCTTGACCGAGAAGGACCGCCGCGACCTCGCTTTCGGCCTGACGCTGGGCGTGGACTGGATCGCGCTGTCGTTCGTGCAGCGTCCCGAAGACATTTACGAGATCAAGGAGATTGTCCAGGGCCGCGCCGGAATCGTCGCCAAGCTCGAAAAGCCGGCCGCCATTGCGCAACTGGACGCCATCGTCGAGGCGGCAGATGCCGTCATGGTTGCCCGCGGCGACCTCGGCGTCGAAATGCCGGCCGAGCAGGTGCCGGCGATCCAGAAGCGCATCGTGCGCGTCTGCCGCAGCCTTGGCAAGCCAGTAATCGTTGCAACCCAGATGCTCGAGTCGATGGTGACGGCGCCTGTGCCGACCCGTGCCGAAGCCTCCGACGTTGCCACGGCCGTCTATGACGGTGCTGATGCCGTGATGCTGTCGGCCGAATCAGCCTCCGGTAAATTCCCGCTTGAAGCGGTGCGGATAATGAACAGCATCATCGAACAGACTGAATCGGACCCGTACTACCTTGAAACGGTTAAGGCAGCCCAGAGCCCGGCGCGCGCCGAGATCGCGGACGCCATCGGCCTGGCCCTGCGCAACGTGGCCGACCTCCTGGAGGTGGCAGCTACCGTCGCCTACACCAGCTCTGGTCACTCGGCACTGCGGGTGGCGCGCGAACGCCCCAAGGCACCGATCATCGGCATGACTCCGAAGCTGCTTACGGCGCGCCGCCTCGCGCTCGTCTGGGGCGTGCATGCGGTGCTGATTCACGACGTGGCCTCGGTCTCGGAGATGACGGACTTCGCCTGTGCCACGGCCGGTCGCGAAGGCCTGGCCAGCCCCGGGCAGACCATCGTGATCGCCGCCGGCATGCCCTTTGGTGCAGCCGGCACGACCAACCTGCTGCGCATCGCGCGCTTGGGCGAGAACGGAGGTGGCCAATGAGCGCCATCGTGGAAATAATCGCGCGCGAGATCATCGACTCGCGTGGCAATCCGACCGTCGAATGCGACGTCCTGCTCGAATCCGGCGTGATGGGCCGTGCGGCCGTGCCGTCGGGCGCGTCGACCGGTTCGCGCGAAGCGATCGAACTGCGCGACGGCGACCCGAAGCGTTATTTCGGCAAGGGCGTGCTGCAGGCCTGCGAAAACATCAACACCGAGATCAGCGAAGCCATCATGGGCCTGGACGCCAACGAACAGGCCTTCCTCGACCGCACCCTGATCGACCTGGACGGCACCGAGAACAAGAGCCGCCTGGGCGCCAACGCGATGCTGGCCGTCTCGATGGCCGTGGCGAAAGCCGCCGCTGAAGAAGCGGGCCTGCCTTTGTATCGCTACTTCGGCGGTTCGGGCGCGATGCAGATGCCGGTGCCGATGATGAACGTCATCAACGGCGGCGCGCACGCCGACAACAACCTGGACATCCAGGAATTCATGATCATCCCGGTCGGCGCGCCAAGCTTCAAGGAAGCGATCCGCTACGGCGCCGAGGTGTTCCACACCCTGAAAAAGATCCTGCACTCGAAGGGCCTGAACACCGCGGTCGGCGACGAAGGCGGTTTCGCGCCGTCGGTGGCCAACCATGAAGAAGCCATCAAGCTGATCATGCAGGCGATCGAGCAGGCCGGCTACGTGGCAGGCCAGGACATCGCCCTGGGCCTGGATTGCGCGGCCAGCGAATTCTACAAGGACGGCAAGTACGTGCTCGAAGGCGAAGGCGGCCTGAGCCTCAGCGCGACCGACTTCACCAACATGCTCGCCACCTGGGTCGACAAGTACCCGATCATCTCGATCGAAGATGCGATGCACGAAGGCGACTGGGAAGGCTGGGCGATCCTGACCGAAGCATTGGGCAAGAAGGTGCAGCTGGTCGGCGACGATTTGTTCGTCACCAACACCAAGATCCTCAAAGAAGGCATCCAGAAGGGCATCGCCAACTCGATCCTGATCAAGATCAACCAGATCGGCACCCTGACCGAGACCTTCGCCGCCATCGAAATGGCCAAGCGCGCCGGCTATACCGCCGTCATCTCGCACCGTTCGGGCGAAACCGAAGACTCGACCATCGCCGACATCGCCGTTGGCACCAATGCCCTGCAGATCAAGACCGGCTCGCTGTCGCGTTCGGATCGCATGGCCAAGTACAACCAGTTGCTGCGTATCGAGGAAGACCTGGGCGACATCGCCAGCTACCCGGGCCGCGACGCGTTCTACAACCTGAAGTAATTCCCCGGCCGGCGCGCGTAGACAGGGCTTGAATTGCCTGTCTGTGCGCGCCGGTTTCTTTGTTTTTCTTTTTTCCCCCTATGCGCCTGATCACGATCGCCCTCGCTGTGTTGCTCGTCCTGATCCAGTATCCACTCTGGCTCGGCAAGGGCGGCTGGCTGAACGTGGCCGACATGCAGGACCAGGTCGAGGCCACCCGCCTGAAAACCGAGCAACTCACGGCCCGCAACGGCAAACTCGACTCCGAAGTGCGCGACCTGAAGGAAGGCACCGGCGCGGTCGAAGAGCGTGCGCGCTACGAGCTCGGCATGATCAAGCAGAATGAAATCTTCGTGCAGGTGCTGCGCAAGGACGAGCAGGCGGTCGAATCGATGACGGTGCCGCCGGTAAAGGCGCCGAAGAAAGACGGCGCTGCGCATCATTGAGCGGGCCTGGAAAGCTGACTATGACCCAACCGAATTCCCCGATAGATCCCGCCAGCCTCGATTCGCTCGATGCGATTGCAGATTGCCTGGCTGAAGCGTTTGAAGATGGCGAGGGCGATGTCGTTGGCGCGGCCCTGAAGGCGGTGGCGGCGGCGCCCGGGTTGCCGGCGCTGGCTGCTGCGGTTGGTGTGCCGAAGGAGCAGCTGGCCGCTGCCATGGCGTCGGGCGAGTTCGACCTCGATCTCACGCTGGAGATCATGAAGGTGGTCGACTTGCATATGAGTGGTGGGCGTAGCGCGAATTGAATCGCGTTTTCGTCTGATTCAATACTGGTTGAACGCGTCGGCGGCTGAGCCGCCGACGCGTTCATGCGGCTCTTGCAAACCGCACTATCAACGACATCGACGAATTACGTCGACGACGCTTCACCCTGCACATGGCCTGCGCCCTGTTCCAGGAACGCGCGCAGCATCCATGCATTTTTCTCATGCACTTCCATGCGGGTCGACAGCATGTCGGCGGTCGGGAAATCGTCGATCTCGTCGGCGATGCGCACGGCGGCGCGCGCGGTGCGGATCACGGCTTCCTGGCCTTCGACCAGTTGACGGATCATCTCTTTGGCCGACGGCACGTCGACTTCTTCGCTGATGGTCGACAGTTCGACATAACGCTTGTAGGTGCCCGGTGCGAAGTGGCCCAGCGCGCGGATGCGCTCGGCGATGTCGTCCAGCGCGTTCCACAGCTCGGTGTACTGCTCCTGGAACATCACGTGCAGGGTCTGGAACATCGGACCGGTCACGTTCCAGTGGAAGTTGTGGGTCTTCAGGTACAGCATGTAGCTGTCGGCCAGGACGGTCGAGAGCGATTCCACGATTTTCGCGCGGTCTTCGGTGCTGATGCCAATATCCATGTTCATGTGTTTTCTCCGTTGGTTCAATAAAACCCAGATAGGGTTGGTATTCGAAAATACAACAGTGTCTAAGAGGCATGAGCTTATCACCTCGCTGAAAAAACCGTAGGACGGCTGGTGTGGCGTTATCCAGTGTGACTATATGTGACTATTAGGCAACAAACTTCGTCTACACTCGTTTGTACTAACGCATGGGAGTGATGGATGAAGCACTGGTTGACATTGGCGACGGCACTGGCATTGAGCGGCCCGGTGTGGGCGCAGGAACAGGCACAGCCGCAAACAGACGCCGAGGCTGATAAGCAGGTCCAGGTCAGCGGTGTGAAAGACCCGGCGCTGCGTCCCTACCGCATCATGACGCGCGGCCTGGATGCTTTCGATAAACACCACGCTCTGGCGCCGAAAGCCGACCTGCGCTTCGAACTGTGGAACGCCGATGGCACCGTCGCGCGCGCCGACGGACTCGGCCTGCGCCTGGCGGGCGACAAATTCGACCAGGCGCTGGCGGTCGACGCCGAAGCGACCTTCGTCCTGCCGCGCAGCCAGGAGGCGTTCGACGACAATGCCGACCTGGTGCTGAACCGCAAAAAGGACCAGATGGCGTGGCGCCCGCGCGTGCGCAGCCCGGGCGTACCGGACAATGCACGCCGGCTGGGCGACATGCGCCTCGAGTGCGAGGTGGCGTGGGCGGTGATGAAGGACCAGATGTCGTTCATGGTCCGCACCGCGCTGACGGCGGCCGGCGGCATGTGCCGTGCGCCGATGACGGTGCTGTCCTACCGGGCGCCGAAGCAACTGGCATCGGTCACGCTGGTGTCGGGCGAACGCAGCCGGCCGCTGAAGCTGGGCAAGGACCCAGGCACCTATATCGTGCCGCTGCGTGACAAGGCGTGGGACGACGAGAGCCTGATCGTCTACCAGTTCGCGGGCGATGCTGCGGCGCCAAAAGAACAGGGCGCCGCAGCGCCCTGATGGGGGAAGCGCCGGCGCAAGGCCGACGACATCGATTGCTTAGTGCGTGCTGCCACTCGGCGGCAGCACCGCCTGCGCCGTGGTATCGCTGGCGAACAGCTGCGCGCAGTCGACCTTGTCGAACGAATAGTGCTTGCCGCAGAAGTCGCAGTTGATGCCCAGTTCGCCCAGTTCGGACAGCGCCGACTCGACTTCTTCCTGGCCCAACATCTTGAGCATGTTGCCGACCTTTTCGCGGTTGCAGCCGCAGTGGAACGTCGGCTGCAGCGGATCGAACACGCGGATCGTCTCTTCCCAGAACAGGCGGTGCATCAGGGTCGAGATGTCGGTGGACAGCAGCTCTTCGCGTTTCACGGTCTGGCCCAGCATGGCGGCGCGGTTCCAGGTTTCCAGGTCTTCCGCTTCGCTCGCCTGCACCGTCTGGTCTTCGGCGCCGCTATGGCGCGGCAGCTTTTGCAGCAGCAGGCCACGGGCGACGTTGTCGTCGGCCGCCAGCCACAGGCGCGTGTCGAGCTGCTCGGAGCGCAGCATGTAGTTTTCGATCACGGTCGCCATGTCGTCGCCGTCGAGCGGCACCACGCCCTGGTAGGGTTGCTGGCCCGGCACCTTGTCGTTCGGATCGAGCGTGATCACGAAGCGGCCGTTGCCGTTCACGTTGAACAGCTCGGTCAGGGTGGCGTCGTCGCCGATCTCGACGTCGGGCGCCAGCTTGGCCGTGGCGCGCAGGCGCAGGTCGGCGTCGCACTCGACCACCAGCAGGCGCACCGGACCGTCGCCGTGGATCTGCATGATGATCGAGCCGTTGAACTTGAGGTTGGCCGACAGCAGGGCGCCGGCCGCGACCATTTCGCCCAGCACCGCGCGCACCGCTTTCGGGTAGCCGTGCCTGGCCTGGATCTCGCGCCAGGTGTCGGAAATCTCGACCAGTTCGCCGCGCACGGCGGCGTTGTCGAAGATGAATTTTTGCAGGGTATCCCCGCTGTTGCCCGCAGGCGTGCCCAGAGGCGTGCTAGTTTCAGTCGTCATTCTTTTATCCGATTTTCTTGAGCTGCGTTTTGTAGGCCTGGCCGCGGGCGACGTAGCCGGCGGCCGTGCCTTGAAGGCGCAGCAAGTCTTCTTGTGTCAGTTGTCGCACCACCTTCGCGGGCGAACCCAGGATCAGCGAACCGTCCGGGAAATCCTTGCCTTCGGTGACCAGGGCGCCGGCGCCGACCAGGCAACCCTTGCCGATCCGCGCGCCGTTCAGGATCACCGCCTGGATCCCGATCAGCGAACCGTCGCCCACCGTGCAGCCATGCAGCATGGCCTGGTGGCCGATCGTCACATGCTTGCCGATCAACAGCGGATAGCCGGGATCGGTATGCATCACCGTGCCTTCCTGGACATTGCTGTTTTCGCCAATCGTGATCCGTTCGTTGTCGCCGCGCAGCGTAGCGCCAAACCACACCGTGGTGTTGGCTTCCAGCGTCACCTTGCCCAGCACGGTGGCCGTGTCGGCAACAAAGGCCGATACATCGATGTCGGGGACGTGTTCGCCGAGCTGATAGATCGCCATGGATGTGCTCGCAAGAGGTGGAAATGCCGCTATTTTACCGCTCCTGCCGGCGCCGCTGTCCTCGAGCCGACGCGTTCGATTCTTGCCGAAGCCGGGCAGATGGGGCCGGGTCGGACGAAATCAACGGTTCGCGCCTATAATCGTCAGCACGACCGTTCTATTTTGAGATTCTCATGCGCCCATCCCGATCCGAATTCCTCACCGTGCGCGGCCTGCGCCTGCATGTGCGCCACTGGGGCGAAGAGGGCGCGCCCAAGCTGTTCATGTTGCATGGCTGGATGGACATGTCGGCCTCGTTCCAGTTCATGGTCGATTGCCTGCAGGGACAGTGGCATGTGATCGCGCCCGACTGGCGCGGCTTTGGCCTCAGTCAGCGCTCGGGCCACGACACCTACTGGTTCCCGGATTACCTGGCTGACCTCGATGCGATCCTGGATCATTACGCGCCGCCCGACGGGCCCGACGCAGCGATCAACCTGCTCGGCCACAGCATGGGCGGCAACATCGCCGGCCTGTATGCGGGCGTGCGGCCGCAGCGGGTCGGCAAGCTGGTCAACCTGGAAGGCTTCGGCCTGCCGGCCGCGCGTGCGGCCCAGTATCCGGGCCGGGTGGCCAAGTGGCTGGACGAATTGCGCGAGCCGCCGGTGATGCGCGGCTATGCCAGCCTGGACGAGGTGGCGGCGCGCCTGCGCAAGACCAATCCGCGCCTGTCGTTCGAGCGCGCCGCCTTCTTGGCTGCGCACTGGGCCGAGCAGGACCGCGACGGCGAATGGACCATTTTGGGCGACCCGGCGCACAAGATGACCGGGCCGCTGCCATATCGGGTGGACGAGATCATGGCCGCGTGGGAAGCCATCACGGCGCCGGTGTTGTGGGTCGAAGCGCAAGAGACCGATATGTGGCGCTGGATGGGGCCGAAAGAACAGGCGCGCGCCGAGATCGACCGCCGCATGGGTCACCTGAAGCAAGTCACCGCGCAAATGGTGCCACAGGCCGGGCACATGCTGCACCACGACCAGCCGGCATTGCTGGCGCAGATGGTCGAAGCGTTCCTGATAGCGTCATAAGCCGCATTGTCGTTGTATCCATACAAAAGGATCACCGTGTGCAAGGCATAAATTGCCCGCAGGAAACGGCTGTGCTACAGTCGGCCCCGGGCGTGCCAGTCCGGCCGCGCCGAAGATCGACAGGATGAACGATGGGTTTCACCTCCCGACCGCGAGCGATGCTTGCGCTCGCAAGCGGCCTGCTCTTGGCGGGCTGTGCCATTCCCTACAGCCCGGCCCCGGTGGCCACCAACTTCGCCAGTACCCAGCAGCTCAAGCTCCAGGCCGCCGCACACTGGGGTGTGATCGCGCGCCACATGGCCACTGAATTGCGTCCGACGCTGCACAGTGCGCCGAAGCGGCCGCTGTATGTGATGCCGCTGCAGTCGTCGACCTTCAGCCAGGGCGTTGCCACCCACTTGGTGACGGCGCTGGTAAACGACGGTTTTGTCGTGCTCAAGTCGCCCGAACCCGGCTCGCTCAAGATCGAGCTCGACACTCAGGTCGTAAAGTTCGCAGCCGATCGGCCGCAATACCGCTACGTCGGCCTGCCAAGCACGCTCGCCAGCGGCGCCTGGGTCTTGACTGGCATCGACCACAGCGCCGAATGGCTGGGCACCGCCGCGATCTATACCTACGACGCCTATCGCTGGTTCACGGCCCAGTTCGCGCCGGGCGCGACGCCGAAAACGGAAGCCATCGTTACCCTGTCGGTAGCCGACGACAGCCGCTACTACGCGCGCACCACCTCGGTGTATTACACCAACGACGACGACCGTGCGCTGTACGACGCCGCGCTGCAACCGTCGAAGACGTTCGCGGTCAAGGACCATTGAGGTGCGTATGCTGAAACTGAACACGTTCATCGCGGCTCTGTCCGCTGCGCTGTTGCTGGGCGGCTGCGCCGGACTTGGCAACAACGTCGATTACACGGCCGTGGCCGGCAACGATTTCGTCGCCGCCAATTACCGCGCCGCCGACGCGCTGCAAACCCAGTTGCGCGGCAAGCTGGACTCCGACAAGCCGTTGATCATGGCGACCCTGGTCAATATCGACGCGCTCGAACACAGCTCGATGCTGGGGCGCGTGGTGTCGGAACAGATCTCGACCCGCCTGGCCCAGGCCGGTCTGCCGATGCTGGAAATGAAACTGCGTAACAGCGTCTACCTGAAGCGCAACCAGGGCGAGTTGATGCTGACGCGCGAGCTGGGCGAAGTGGCCGGCACCCACAAGGCGCAGGCGGTGGTGGTCGGTTCCTATGCCGAGACGCGCGACACCATCTTCATCAACATCAAGGTGATCCAGCCGACCACCAACCTGGTGCTGGCGGGGCACGACTATGTGCTGGCCAAGCAGGGCACGATCCGCTCGATGCTGGTTCCTGATTGAGCCGACGGCGGGGCGCGCGCCTGGTTTTGACGGATGCTTCGGTCGCCGTCGCGGCCGGCGTAATGCGCGTACAATGGATAGTCCATGAACGCCAATCACGCCATGCTGAAAGTCGACCTCCACTGCCATTCCAATGTCTCCGACGGCGTGCTCGCACCGGCGTCGGTCGCCGCCTATGCGCGCAAGGCCGGGGTCGACGTGTGGGCGCTTACCGACCATGATGAAGTGGGCGGCATCGCGCTTGCACGGGCCAAGGCAAACGAGCTCGGCATGCGTTTCGTGGCCGGGGTGGAAATCTCCGTCACCTGGGCCAACGAGACGGTGCACGTGGTTGGCCTGCAGATCGATGAAACCAATCATGCCCTGATCGCCGGCCTGGCCGCGACCCGTGCCGGACGCGAGGCGCGCGCACGCGAAATCTCGGCCCAGCTGGCGGCCGCTGGCATCCCCGGCGCCTACGAGGGTGCGCTGCGCTATGTCGCCAATCCCGACCTGGTGTCGCGTACCCACTTTGCGCGCTACCTGGTCGAGCTGGGCATCTGCGGCACCACCTCGGAAGTGTTCCGCAAGTACCTCACTGAAGGCAAGCCTGGTTATGTGCCGCATCGCTGGGCCACGCTGTCCGATGCGATGGGCTGGATTCGCGGCGCCGGTGGCATCCCTGTGATCGCGCACCCAGGCCGTTATAAATTCAGCGCCACTGCCGAAGGGGTGCTGTTCGACGAATTCCGCCAGCTGGGCGGCAACACGATCGAAGTCGTGACCGGCAGCCATACGCCGGATCAGTATGGGACGTATGCCGAAGTCGCGCGCCGTTACGGCTTTCTGGCCTCGCGCGGCACCGACTTCCATGCACCGGGCGAATCGCGCGTCGAGTTCGCGCAGTTGCCGCCGTTGCCGTCGAGCGTGACGCCGGTGTGGCACGACTGGTTCTGATCGACAGTTTTTCCATGCGCCTGTCGCCGGGCGTCCCCGAATGCCTTCCAAAGCCAGTGCGGCGACCCTGCACTGGCTTTGTCGTTTTTCGTCCAACAATTGTTCGAAACAGGTCGCGCTCTTGAAATCCACGTTTTATACTCCAATTAGAGTATAGCTAGCGTATGGAGCCCAAGATGAAGATCGTAGCATCACAGCAGAAATTGCCCGACAGTGACAAGGTCACCGTCAACGTTGGCCTGGTCGACCTGGCCCAGATGGACTTGCTGGTCGAAGAAGGCTTTTATTCGAATCGCACCGATTTTGTCCGCACCGCGATCCGCAACTTGTTGCAGCAAAACGCCGAAGTGATCCGCCAGACCGTGGTGCGCAAGCGCTACGTGATGGGGCTGCACCGCTATTCGCTGCGCGAGTTGCAGCAGGTGGTGGCGGACGGACAGCAACTCGACATCCACGTGCTCGGCCTGGCCGTGATCGAAGACGATGTGCCGGCCGAGCTGGCCGCGCAGGCGATCGCCTCGATCCAGGTACTGGGCGCCTTCGTGGCGCCACCGGCGGTACGCGTCGCCTTGGCCGACCGCATTCACTCTTGACAGGACATCGTATGAAACTCGACAACTTTATTGCCCAGATGATGGAATCGGCGCGCCTCGTGCAATCGCGCGACATGTCATCGGCTACCGACGTCATCCAGAAAGCGCTGGCCGATGCCGGCCTGGCGACGTCGTACGCCAATCCGTACGTAGCCCCGAACGCGACGCCGGATGCAGCCGATGACGGCGCCGCCTTCATCGACCTCAATGCCGTGCCGCAATGGGCCAAGCGTCCGCAAGCGCGCCAGGCCAAACCACAACCGCAGGCCAAGGCGCGCCCAGGCCGTCCGGCACGCGGCCCGGTCACGCCACCGCCGCAGGAAGATTTGCCTGGCAAATTTATCGGTGGCAGTTTCTCGTGCGAAGCAGGCACGCGCCGCTACAAGCTGTACATCCCGTCGCAGCCGAGCGCGGTGGCGCGGCCGCTGGTGGTGATGCTGCACGGCTGCACCCAGGGCTCGGACGATTTCGCCGTCGGCACCGGCATGAACGCGCTGGCCGAACAACACGGCTGCCTGGTGCTGTATCCCGAGCAAGATGCCAAATCTAACCACAACCGCTGCTGGAATTGGTTCGAAGCGGGCCACCAGGTGCGCGGCGTGGGCGAGCCCGAATTGCTGGCGGCGATGACGCGCCAGGTGGCGGCCGAGCAGGGCGCCGACACGTCGCGCATCTTTGCTGCCGGCTTGTCGGCCGGCGGTGCGATGGCGGCGATTCTGGGCGCCGAGTATCCCGAACTGTTTGCGGCGGTGGGCGTTCACTCCGGCCTGGCGGCAGGCAGCGCGCGCGATTTGATGTCGGGCTTGAACGCGATGAAGAAGCCGGGCCGGGCCCGGGCGCTGCGCGAAGGCGTGCCGATCATCGTGTTCCACGGCGATGGCGACCATCTGGTGCATGCCGATAATGGCGACGCCGTGCTGCAGCAGTTCGTGGCGGTGCATGCCAAGGGTCAGTCGACGCCGCTGCATGTGCAGCACGACGAGCACAGCCGCGCCAAGCGCCGCGCCACCCAAAGCACCTGGCGCAATCGCGAGGGCAGGGCAGTGGCCGAGCATTGGGTGGTGCATGGCGCGGGCCATGCGTGGAGCGGTGGCAATCCGCGCGGGTCGCATACTGATGCGAGCGGGCCGTCGGCCTCTGGCGAGATGCTGCGCTTCTTCCTCGAGCAGGCGCGCTGACGCCTTGTAGCAGGCGGCGCCGCACGCGGCGCTTGCGGTGGCTCGGCCGTTCTCCTGCACGGCCGAGCCCTTGAATTTCCCTGCCTCAGCCCTATCTTGGCATCCTGTTATCAGTTACTCGGGAGACCTCCGCCATGAAGCGCATTGTCCTGTTCCTGGCCACCAACCTCGCTGTCGTTCTGGTCCTGTCGCTGGTGATGAACCTGCTCGGCCTGGGCCGCGTCGTCTCGGCAGAAGGGATCAACCTGCCCGCGCTGGCCGTGTTCTCGCTGGTGGTCGGCTTTACCGGGTCCTTTATTTCGCTCCTGATGAGCAAACCGATGGCCAAGTGGTCGACCGGCGCGCGCGTCATCGAGCAGCCCGCCAATGCCACCGAGCAGTGGCTGGTGCAAACCGTGCAGCGCCTGGCACAGCGCGCCGGCATCGGCATGCCCGAAGTGGCCGTGTATGACGGCGAGCCAAACGCCTTCGCCACCGGCGCCTTCAAAAATTCGGCGCTGGTTGCGGTGTCCACCGGCCTGCTCCAAAGCATGAACCAGGACGAAGTCGAAGCCGTGCTTGGCCACGAAGTCGCCCACATCGCCAACGGCGACATGGTGACGCTGACCCTGATCCAGGGCGTGGTCAATACCTTCGTCGTGTTCCTGGCGCGCGTGGTCGGCTTCTTTGTCGACAAGCTCCTGTTCCGCAAGGAAGACAGCGCGCCCGGCATCGGCTACTACGCCACCGTGTTCGTCTGCGAGCTCCTGTTCGGCCTGGTCGCTTCGATCATCGTCGCCTGGTTCTCGCGCCAGCGCGAATTCCGCGCCGACGCCGGCGCTGCTAAACTGATGGGTTCGCCCGTGCCGATGCAGCATGCACTCGCCCGCCTGGGCGGCTTCGCGCCGGGCGCGCTGCCGAAATCGATGTCGGCATCGGGCATCTCCGGCAGCGGCGGCGGCTGGGGCGCGCTGTTCTCAACCCACCCGCCGATGGAGCAGCGCATCGCCGCACTGCAAGCCATCGGCTAAAAGGAAACTAACAAGATGGGCCAATTTTTTCAGATCCACCCCGATAACCCGCAGCCACGCCTCATCAAACAGGCGGCGCAGATCGTCGGCGCCGGCGGCATCGTCGCGCTGCCGACCGATTCGGCCTACGCGCTGGTGTGCCGCCTGGACGACAAATCCGCCGTCGAAAAGCTGCGCCGTATTCGCGGCGTCGACGACAAGCACCACCTGACCTTGCTCGTGCGCGACTTGTCCGAAGTGGCGCAATACGCGCGCGTCGACAACACCCAGTACCGGCTGCTGAAGGCAACCATGCCAGGTCCCTACACGGTGATCCTGGAGGCCACGCGCGAATTGCCGCGCCGCCTGTCGCACCCGTCGCGCAAGACCATCGGCCTGCGCGTGCCGGAGAACAAGATCACGCTGGCGCTGCTGGAAGAGCTGGGCGAGCCGCTGATCGGCACCACGCTGCAACTGCCGGGTGACGACCATATGCTGTCCGACCCGGACGAAGTGCGCGAGCGCCTGGAAAAGCAGATCGAACTGATCATCGACGGCGGCGCCGGCATGCTGGAAGCGACCACCATCATCGACCTCACCGGCCCCGAGCCGGAACTGGTGCGCGAGGGCAGGGGCGACCCGGCTGCATTCGGGCTGTAATACGGCACCGGGTTTGATACTGGCGGCGCAGCTGCCCCTTCCCCGGGGCAGTTGCGCCGCTTGCATTTCTGCCTGCGTCTTGTCATGCCGGCTTACTTAAGTCCGGCTTAGGGAAGGCGCAGCTCTGCCGTTTCCCGCCATTCCCCCGGCCGGCGCGCTGTCGGGCTCTGATAGAATCCCCGCCATGGAAGAAACGATCCGCACCATCGCCGTCTACGCGCTGCCCGTCCTTTTTGCGATTACCTTGCACGAAGCCGCCCACGCCTACGCTGCGAAATATTTCGGCGACAACACCGCCTATTCCCAGGGCCGCATGAGCCTGAACCCGCTGGTGCACGTCGACCTGTGGGGCACGATCGTGATTCCACTGGTGCTGTTCCTGACCACCGGCTTCGTGTTCGGCTACGCCAAGCCGGTGCCGGTCGAGTTCGGCCGCCTGCGCAATCCGAAGCGCGACATGGCATGGGTGGCGCTGGCCGGTCCCGGCGCCAACTTCATCATGGCGGTGATGTGGCTGGTGTTCGGCGCGCTGATGATGTTCTTGAATGTGGACGAGGAATTCCCGACCCGCGTGGCCCAGGCCGGCATCGTGACCAACCTGTTGATCATGGCCTTCAACCTGCTGCCGATCCCGCCGCTCGACGGTGGCCGCGTGCTCACCAGCATGCTGCCCAATTCGCTGGCCTACAAGTTCGCGCGCATCGAGCCGTACGGTTTCTTCATCGTGCTGGCGCTGGTGTTCCTGAAGGTGGTCGGCTACTGGGTGATCCCGGTGATGGCGTTCGGCGAAACGCTGGTGCACCTGGTCGCAACGCCGTTTACGTTCTTCCTGCTGTGAGCGCGCGATGAGCATTGAGACCCGTCACGTGAACATGATGAACCTGCCGCCATCGCCGTGGGTCGAACGGTTTGTTTCGCTGGCCCGGCCCGGCGAAGCGCTCGACCTGGCTTGCGGCAGCGGGCGCCATACGCGCCTGCTCGCTGCGCACGGCCATGCGGTGCTTGCCGTCGACCGCAAGAGCGACGCGCTGGCGAGCGCGGCCGGCGCCGGCGTCACCACGATGGAATACGACCTCGAAGCCGAAGGTGCGCCGTGGCCGTTCGAGGCCGGGCGCTTTGCCGTCGTCGTGGTCACCAATTACCTGCACCGTCCACTGTTCGCGCAGCTGGCCGCCAGTCTGCGTCCGGACGGCATCCTGATCTACGAAACCTTCGCCCAGGGCAACCAGATCTACGGCAAGCCGTCGAATCCGGACTTCCTGCTGGCGCCCGCTGAGCTGCTGGAACTGGCGCAGGATGGCGGCCTGCAGGTGCTCGCGTACGAAGACGGCCACGTCGAGCGCCCGCATCCGGCGCAGGTGCAGCGCCTGTGCGCGGCCGGCAGCGGCTTCGCCAAAACCGAGGCACGGCTCGACCATATTGTGGTCAGGAATGAACCATAGGAGCGGACGATCCGCTACAATCAGACTTTTAATGAATTGCACGAACCAAAGATTATGATTAAGGGCAGTATTGTTGCACTCGTAACGCCGATGTTCGAAGACGGCAGCGTCGACCGCGATTCCCTGCGCAAGCTGATCGACTGGCACATCGCCGAAGGCACCGACGCGATCGTGATCGTCGGCACCACCGGCGAATCGGCCACCGTATCGCCCGAAGAGCATGGCGAACTGATCAAACTGGCGGTCGACCATGTCGGCGGCCGCATCCCGGTCATCGCCGGCACCGGCGGCAATTCGACGGCCGAAGCGATCGCGCTGACCCGTCATGCAAAATCGGTCGGCGCCGACGCTTCGTTGCAAGTCGTGCCGTACTACAACCGTCCAACCCAGGAAGGCATGGTCCGCCACTTCCGCGCCATCGCCGAAGCTGTCGACCTGCCGATCATCCTGTACAACGTGCCGGGCCGTACCGTGGCCGACATGGCCAACGAGACCGTCGCGCGCCTGGCGCCGATCGACAACATCGTCGGCATCAAGGACGCCACCGGCAACATCGGACGCGGCATCGAGCTGCTCAAGATGGTCGACAAATCGTTTGCCGTCTACTCGGGCGACGATCCGACCGCGATGACGTTGATGTTCTGTGGCGGCGCCGGCAATATCTCGGTCACCGCCAACGTCGCCCCGCGCGCCATGCACGAACTCTGTGTGGCCGCCATGGCCGGCGACATCGCGCGTGCGCTCGAGATCAACAACCGCGTGCTCGGCCTGCATGCCAAGCTGTTCATCGAACCGAACCCGGTGCCGGTGAAATGGGCGCTGGCTGAAATGGGCAAGATGCCGGCCGGCCTGCGTTTGCCGCTGGCGCCGCTGTCCGCCGCCTACCACGAGACCGTGCGCGCCGCCCTGGTGGAAGCGGGCGTCCATACTCCATCCTGAACCCGCAAGGGTTCGGGCTCCTGACCTGACATCGAACGACATGACTAATCGCAAGAACAAGACCCTGGTATCCGCTCCCGCCCCTGCCGTCGCGCGCGTCCTGACGCTCGGCGCGATGGCACTCAGCCTGGCGGCCTGCACCACCGTGTTCGAATCGAACAAGGTGGATTACAAGGGCGCCAAAAAAGCCGCGCCGCTGGATGTGCCGCCCGACCTGACCGCGCTGCAGCGCGACAACCGCTACGCCATCCCCGATGGCCGCGGCGTTGCCACCGCATCCGGCTTCCAGCAGGGCCAGGCGGCTGCCGCCGGCGTAGGCGGCCAGGTCGCAGGTCCGGTCTCGAGCCAGGCCATCGGCCCGATCTCGAGCGACGCCGTGCGCGTGGAGCGTAACGGCGACCAGCGCTGGCTGGTGGTCAAGCAGACCCCGGAACAACTGTGGCCGCAACTGCGCACCTTCTGGGAAGAGCAGGGCTTCGCCATCGAGACCGAATCGGCGACCACCGGCACCATGGAAACCACCTGGGTCGAGAACCGTTCGAAGATTCCGCAAGATTTCCTGCGCAATGTGATCGGCCGCGTGTTCGACAAGGCCTATTCGACCGGCGAGCGCGACAAGTTCCGCACCCGCCTCGAGCGGCTGCCGGACGGTTCGACCGAGATCTGGGTCAGCCACCGCGGCGCCGAAGAGGTGCAGGTCGGTTCGACCAACACCGAGTCGTTCACCTGGCGCATGCGTCCGAACGATCCGGGCCTGGAGTCGCAATTCCTGGGCCGCATCGTGGCGATGCTGACCGGCACCAAGGACGTGCCGGCCGCGCAAGCGACGGTGGCCAACGCCCCGGTCGCGCCGCTGCACGCCAAGCTGGTGGGCGACAAGGTCGAACTGGACGAAGGCTACGACCGCGCCTGGCGCCGTGTCGGCCTGGCGCTGGACCGCGTCGGCTTTACCGTCGAAGACCGCGACCGCGTGCAGGGTATTTACTTCGTGCGCTATGTCGATCCGGAAGCTGCGAACAAGGAAGGCTTCTTCAAGCGCCTGTTCACGTTTGGCAAGGAAGACGACGCCAAGGAAGCGCAACGCTACCGCGTGCTGGTCAAGGCAGAGCAAGGCGCCAACGTCAGCCAGGTCACGGTGCAGACCAATGACGGCAAGGCGGATACGTCGGCAACGGCCGGCAAGATCCTGCAGCTGCTCAATGATGAGCTGAAGTAATCTGCGGATTGCTTTATGTTCTGAAAAAACCGGCCTTGATGGCCGGTTTTTTTAGGCGCTGTCACCGTTGTGTGTTGAATTGACTGAACTGCCGAGTATCCGGATGGTCTGACAAGTGTCGAGACCAGATGGAGCGGTGATGAAAACGGCAGCCTTCAAACGCTGGTCGGCGCAGTTGCCGCACTTGAGCAGACAGCAACGGGCGCACTTGCTGGCG
>Ga0308169_10002274_pt1 | contig 20144 bp, 42 predicted proteins | sample PhyBR1_2_FD_202139 | JGI IMG/M metagenome (GOLD analysis project Ga0308169, IMG submission 202139) | Phyllosphere microbial communities from UC Gill Tract Community Farm, Albany, California, United States - DLSLSB.R1 | ecosystem: Host-associated > Plants > Phyllosphere > Unclassified | place...
TACAGTCTAGACTGCCCTCCTGGTTGAGATGGCAGCATGCACGCGCAGTCGGAACCGTCACGCGTGTTGGCGTGGCGTACAACCGATGCAGGGTGAGTATGCGCCGGATCCAAGCTCTTGACTGATACGCCCTTACGCGTGACAGACCTGGAGATCTGATTGTCTGTGCGTGGTTGACTCAACCGTGGATCATCCACATCGACAGATCCGGCTCATCAACCCGTTCTCCTACTCACCACATAGCCTCATCCCCCGCATGACACTCCTCGCTGCCCGTCGTCGCGCCGTCGCCTCCTTCCGTCGCTGAGCGCGTCGCGACCACATGTCGTCCCCGCCGGTCCAGATGGACCTAGACGGAGGGGATCTCGGAGCATCCCTTGGCCAGTCGATATCGCAGGGGCAGCACCCTGACGGTCATGCTACCGGCACCACGGGCAGCTACAGCCTCCACGATATCATGGACGTCGACGTCGCCGGTGACCTCGGGCCCTCAGCCAGCGCAATCTCGAACCGGTACTCGCTTGCGAATCGGGAGCCTACCCCACCACGAGATCTCACAGAAGACCAGCGCGATCATGCTGATCCACCTTCGACACCGCTTACTACACTTCTCACGCCCACAACTTCCTCTTCTAAGCACACAAACTCCGACGATCACGATACTTCTCCGCATCCGACGCCGACCGACGACGCAGTCCGCGCAAGCAGCAGGCCAGTCACCTACGCCGGTCGTCGAACCGTTCGGCCGTCGTCTCTCAAGCCTCAAACAATCCTCCCACTCCAGTACCGGGATCCCAGCCCAGATCGACTGCGCGCTCGGGACGGTGATGTCGCCCCTTCGCTAGTCGTCGCATCATCGCCGACTTTATCTGCGTCTACCCTCCCGGAGGCGGGTCCGGAGGAGCCGTCCCCTGACGATGAGGAACCTAGTCGGAGCGAGAACCAGGACCATTTCATCGTGCCCGAGGCACTTCCCCGCGGACGCAAGCGCCGCAACTCGATCTCTCGGGACTCGCCTTTCCGGCCCAAACGGATCGCTCTACGTGCGTCCAGCGCTGAATCTTCGAGTTCGTCAGCGCATTCAATCCCTCCTTCGCGGCGCCTCACACCGTCAGCGTCCACATTTAGCTCTGTGCCGGCCTCCTCATCTCCCTCGCGCTCATCGTCATCGGCGTCCTCGTCTTCCTCGACGAAGTCGACGAACTCGGGCAATACTTACAGGCATATGTCCACCTACAATCCCCTAGGGGCCAAGCCCACATCCGGCAAGTCGGCCTGGTCGACGAACAAGCTCACCTTTGCCGTCTCTGCCGACCAAGGTCGTGACAACACATACAAGGCAGGTCCCAAGTGTGGGCGAAGGGCAGATGGGACCGGATCAGACCGAGGTGTCAAGGTAAGGAAGCACGCCACGGTGGCCATGGGCGAGACAATTCTCCGCTCGTCCTTGACATTCGCAGCGCTTCATAACGAGATGGTCGATACGCACTGCTGGGGGTGTCATACGAGCTGGGAGGACAAGGCGCAGAGGCTAGGCGTCGATGTCGACGCGTGTAAAGACCGGTATCTGCGGTGCGAGAGGTGTCAGACGGCGTTGTGGTGTTCGCTGGTGAGTCGATGCAAGGCTTTTGATCCGGGATAGGCGGTGACGGCAGAAATGCTACGCGAAGAATGCAGAGAAGCATCACCCAGAGTGCCGTGCGCTCAAGCGGTGCGACACGGCGCCGAGTGCGCAGGTGCGGGCCATCGCCAAGGTGTTCCACGCGATGGCGAGCAAGCGGGTGAGCTCGTCGGGTCCTATGATGCCGAGAGCTGACGATCAGCGGATGACCTTACCTCAATACGACCGTGAGGCGCTGCGTGGAAGCACTCTCGCCCCTCACTGACCGGTAGGTCCCCCGCTGGACGCCGATAGGATCAAGGAGCTGAAATTGTTGGTCAAGCAAGTGACGACCTTCCTGTCGCGCACGCACGACCACGAGCTGGACGTCGATTGGGCCGAGTACAAACTGACAGGTCCGGGCGAGGTCATACGTCTCATCCGGCAGGTGAGCCTCATATTCTGAGGGGTCGCGCGGCGCTTCGTCTCCCGCTGATGGAAGCTGCAAGCCATGACAGTTGAGATGCGAGACCAATACGATCGGCCCATCGGACTATGCATCGTCAATCGGCCGACGAGGATCCGACACTCGTGTACTCCCAACGCGTACGTTGCCTTCCCAGAAGGCTTGGACGCGCAGGATCCCCTCCGCATCATCTCCCTCGAGGAAATCCGGGGGGGTGAGGAGGTTCGTCTGCCAGCGTCGTGGTTGGGCGATGGGCTGATGGTAGGTGACTGTTTCGTATGCGAGCGTCTTGACACCGTGTCAAATGCGTGCGCCAGTCTTGCTTTCGGCGGGGTTTGAGCACGACTGTGGAGAATGTGCGAATTTGATGAGAAGCGTGGACCCCCGGTGGGCTTCGTGGCATGAGGATTGTGCACCGAGGCCTCGTCAAGGCGGCGCGGGCAGCCGGGGTGCCGGAGAGCGGCTAAGCTGCACGAGTGAAGAGGTTGGAGCGGAAAGAGGTATGATGGCGCTCGAATGTGAGTCTCAAGGTGCTCCCACGCCTGAGGATGGGGCTGACACTAGATGACAAGTCGTCCCTGGAAGAACGAAGTTGTCCGGTGTGCCACGAGATGGAACTCACCTTCGAGAGGTCATGGGACCATGACCGCGCGGTGGAGTCGATGATGCAGTGGTATAGCGAAGCCGGAGTCAACTGGTCCATCATGCCCGTGGCCGAATCAGGTGGGCTATGCAAACTCCTTGTTGATGACGCGAGCAGTCCACTGACGCCAGACCACTCGATTGAGATTGAAATCCTGACGACCGCGATCCGCCGCCTCGAAGGCAGATTCCCCGAGACGGTCTGGCCTTTGCCCCTCATCCATCTTTTGTTGAATTGAGGTAGTATCATTACCTTAGTACTATTTACCTATTTAAAGTAGTATAAGTGATAGAATACTCTACCATGAATATTGCTATGCACTATAGTTACTCTCACCAGCAGCTGTCAACCTACCTACCCCCTCCCCATAACAGCATAACCCTCTTATCCGACACCGCATCGCCTCGCTCGTGCTACTTCAATGCGGTCGGACCGTCGAGGATCTGTACATCGCCCTCGAAGACCTCGGAAAAGCGCATGCTGCCCATCGACAACTGACCGGCCGGGCGACCGTCTCGACGGTCTGGATCAGGATTCAGATGTGCCGCGCCTACGAGGGGATCATCGGAAAGCTTGTCCATGTGGGCGTTTTCATGAAGAGCTGGCAGGATCGTCGGCGGAAGCTTGCGAGAGATCGTTTGGGTGCTTGCCAGCGGGTCAAGCATGAGGTAAACGGCTCGGTTGCGGAGGAGATTCCGGCGGGGAAGGTGGAGACCGCGTGCGCCTCGGACCGCGAGCCAAGGGGTGGTCAGGCAACGAATGGCGCGAAGACGGACACATCCGTGGCCGAGAACAGTAACACCGAGACCAACATCGACGACAACATCGAAGCACTCTCGCCAGAGGAAGAACAGGAGATTATCGAGGCATCCACCCGCCTCAAAGGCGTCATACGTTATCTCGGAAGCGTCCCTTTCTCCGTCCGCCCTCAACCTCCGCGCCGGCCCAAGTCGTTCACGATCAAAGACATAGACGACGAAGCGAAGTCGCATGTGGAGCAGGCGCTGGAGGCGTGGAATACAGCGCGAGCGGAGTGGAGGGAAGTGAGTGCCGGGATGGACGGTGTGGACAGTGGCAAGTGGCTGCTGGGGCGTCAGGTGCAAAAGGTCTTGGGGGACTGTAAAGCCCTCGCGGGGTATTTTGGGGTTGATACGGGGATGAGGAGTGCGCGATGAGGGGTGGGTGAGCGGTGATGGTGCGCGCTGAGAAATGGACCCTGGCAAGAGGAGTCGGGGGAAAGATGGACTGCCGGGCGGGTCAAGCCAAAAAGTGTTTGAAGGGACATAAGTCTCCGTCCCGTCGCGGGCCACACTTCGATTCATCGAGAGGCTGGAAGAGAAGGGGAGGACAGCTCGCCACGGAGCGAGGCGACTCGATGCGTATCAGTGCGGTGATGACGCTCTTGAAGGGTGAGATTCAAAGACATGCGGTCAATTATATGTATACTATCACAGCAAGCCTTGGCACTAGGCCACATGTATGGACAGTACCATGTTGCGCGGCAAACGCACGGGGCAAGGGAGATGAGCAATAGGCGCGGCAGGCGAAGGAACGGGGTTGACACGCGCCGCGCGCCTTTTGAGACGAGACGTGTTTCAGCTTGAACTTGTGTCAACAGGCTCATTTCAGTTCTGGACATTACATCCACCCTTTTCTCGGACGGGCCAGCACCATGTCCAAAATAGCAGTCATACAGCTCGACACGGAGACCCTGCGGGGCGTGTACGGGATAGAAGAGCTGCTCGTCCAGCCTAGCGTGGTGCGTGCGCGGTCGATCACCGCACACTCCTCTCCCTGCTCGCAGAGCAAGGCGTTCGGACAAGCCACGCGGCTGACGAGCAGACGATAGCGGCCGCGTACGCCTCACCGCGGACGTCAAGGACCGACAGCAATGGAGAGGCAGAGTCGAGCTCTGCCCCGTCGTCGTCGTCGGTCAGCGGGTGGATCGTCGGCGCGCAGCTGGACGCGGCGAGGGCGCAGAGGGATTTCGAGGATAAGTGGGAGCTGAGGTGGCCCTTCCGGAGCGCGGGGGGAGCGGCGGGGGATGAGGATTGGACGGGGAGGGAGTTTGTTCTGTGAGTGCGAGCGAGGCGTTTTCATCCTGTGCACGGACGACGGCCCGGCATGACCAGCATACTGGCCCACGGGGGCACGCTGGAGCTGGCCTTGCGGGCTCTGCGATTGCATCTTCGCCTGTCCACGTGTTCATCATGCTCAACCCGTTCATGCCCTCTGTCGATCGCTGACCCCAGCAAACACCTCCTGACCCTCTTCAACACCCCCACACCGCCCACCTCGCTCATCCTCGTCCCCCCGCCGAGTCAATCCAACCCGATTTCGACCCTCGAGCTCTACACGCAGCTTTCCTTCGAGTCCCTCGGGATCGCATACCTCTCCATCCTCCCCGCCGCGCTCGCAGCAAGCTACGCCCTGAACACGACAAGCGGGGTGATTGTGCACCTCGGCAAGCACGCCTCGCACATCAGCGTCGTCGTGGACAGCATCGTCCGGAACGAGTGGAGCACGGTTGCGCAGGTGGGCCTGGCGGACTGCGAAGCCCACACGCGGAGGCTGTTGGCGGAGGACAAGGCTGTGGAGAAAGAGCTGGCCCTGGTCGCGGGGAAGACGGGCGAGGCTGGCGCAGATGCTCCGACGAGTGAGCCTGGTGCAACCGCGACCGCGCAGAACGGAGCGGACAGTGTCAAGTGGAACGAGGGCGAGAAGGAGAAGCTGCTGGACGAGCTGAACGACGCGTTCTGGAAGGGCGTATTGAGCGGGGAGGTCGAGGTGGATGTCTTGACGGCCACGGGGCAGAAGGTGGTCATTCAGGGCAAGGAAGAGGACGATGAGGGCACGTTTGACGTCGCGAAGCGGTAAGTCTTGGTCAGGTCTGCTATACTTTAACTCGACCAGCGACCGCACTCTCTCGCTCCGCCCCTGCCCACCGTGGACCCTCCTTCGCGGCCACACTCATGCGCTGCATAGCTCACACACAGCCTCGTCGGCGACCCACCCGCCGCGGCCAACCCGAACAAGTCCAAGAAATCACAAGCGGCTCAAGTCGCCGCGCAACAGAAAGCAACGGCCCAAGCCGCTCAAGCCGCTCAAGCCGCCCAGGCCGCGGCGGACGCCGACGTCGTGCTCGTCACGCTGCCGAGCCTGGGCAAGGAGGTCAAGGTCGGCACGGTACGGAACCGGCTGGTCGAGCCGCTGTTCAGGGGTGTGAACGGTGGGGAGAGCGTTGTGGAAGCTATGAGCAGGGCGGCGTCGCGTGCGGGTGTCGAGGGATTGGGGATATGGGATGGTCTGGGGGTGGTTGGTGATTTGGCGGGGATTCGGAGTGAGTGTAGGCTTGACTTCTGACAAGGTCCCGCCAGACCGGAGGGCCGCGCTGACAACAGCGCTCGGCCCGGCGTTGACGACCTACCTCGCCCCGTTCCTCGTGTCCAGCTCGGACATCCCCACCGACGTGCAGCCGACAAAGGTGCGACTGTTGAGCATACCCGACTACTTTGTCAATTACAAGGGAGAGTCTGGCGACCTGGCGCCGTTCCTGGGCGCGAGCATGGCGGCCAAGGTGGGTTCTGTCTCAGGAGGCACAGCGCGGCGCTCACTCGCAGGCCCTGCTGTCGGATCCGGGGCTGAGTGTGAATAAGATTCAGTATAATGCGATGGGACCGGCGGCGATACATACGATCCGGGAGGAGGCAAAGTAGGCGCGGTGGGCGCAGGAGAGGGAGTGGGCGGACAGGGGGTCGCGGGTTGATGGTGCGTGGAGGGGCCGCGCGGCCGCGCAGGAGGACATGAGGTGTAGGTCCATGGCCGCTCGAGGAACATGGAAGTCGCCTGTGTTGACTGAGCGGGTGGCATGATGCATTGGGTTTATTGTAGCCTCTGTGTCGTGTCCGAGGATGCAATGCGACAATGACCGCTCTCGATCAAGAGCTGGCTGATCCTCTGTCTGTCTGAGCGGTCTGAGATTTGGTCCTCCTCCACTTTGGCGCGACGAAGTGGCCCGACCGGGAAGCGTAGTCCGTCGTTCCAGTCCTGAGACCTGCGACAAGCGGGTTCGCATGTGCTCATCCGCCCGCTATGGTGCATGAAGCGCTTTTGGCACATGAAGCATAAGAATAGCACCGCCTGCGTAACTTGGAGATCTCCGCGTAGTACGGCGAGGTGGCCAGGCCAGGGCCACGGTCAGTGGCATCGCATCGCATCGCCTTGAGCGTTCCTGTCTCCTTGCTGTATGTCATCTTCCCTCTCCACGCCTCGTCTTCACTGTCGGTGGACAGCGCCCACTTTGCACGCATACCCACGAGTGTGGAGCATCACGTGCCAGCGACGACGCTGATGGTCCTCCCGCCCAACCTGCACGCGACTGATATCCGACTGTACGGTCAAGGTGACGAGTGAAAGATGGACCGGGTGAAATTGCCGGATTGGGTGATGACGATGCTCTGTATTGACGCCGCTTCCGGCCACGGGCCAACCTCATGTCGTCTCGGCCCGCAGCACACCGGCGCACTGTAGATTAGTTAGCACACAGCGCACGATGCTATAACCATCTGCTCGTCCTTCGTCGTTGGCCATAACATCACACGCCGGCCCTCGGCTCAATCCCCGAGAGACGTTCAGGAACGACACCGAAAGGGGCCTTGCTCGTGCACCTTGAACGTTGATCGGCAAGAGCGCCAAGCGAAACAACCGGGCCCGGGGGGCCAGTCACCGACTGCGGCCCACGTCTATCTACTGCGCACGACACACATCATCACATCGCATCATCCCCCTCGTCCTTCGCCTACGGCGCAAGCTTGTCAACCTTGATAGCCCAGGGCAGCCTCCCCCCTCGCAGCTGTTGGCTCTCCGCTCTATCGTCATCGAGCCCGCGTCATCCCCGAAGAACGGGCTTGGAACGTGCTCCAAACGTCAAAGGAGCAACAGGCGGGGCTTGGCACAGCCCTTACGGGAGGAGAGTAGCCCACGCTAGGGGTCCGAGACTTGGACGACGACGCATATCGGACCACTTGATCAGCAGGGCGAGGTCTATCGACACGGCAATCTCGACGCGCATCTACGCTTGACACCAACCCGGATCAGCACACTGCGCTCCATCATCTCACCATGCACGACTCCACAGGCGTCGAGCTTGCACCAGCGCTGGAGATGCGCGAGACCAGACCCGCCAGAACCGGAGTTTCGGTCCCACCCATCGACGGTCTGCCTAAGCGGTCCGCCTCGCCCCGCTTCGACTCGCATGCCCCGGCCGACTCGACCGCGCCCTCATCACCCTCGACACCCACCGCGGCCCGCGCATACCCCCAACCCGGTCCCTCATCCCACGCAGGGCCCAGTGCAGCCCCACCGCCTCGGCGCAGGCTGCTGTCGACGTATCTGGCCCAGCATCCCACGCAATCCGTCTCCAAGGCCATCCGGGCAGAGTTCCCGCATCCGAACCCCCTCTTCCGGTTGTTACGGAGATTCCGGGTGAAGCACAGCGTGATTGATGGGCTTACCGAGGAGGAGATGCGCAAATGGGAGGCGGAGGGGAAGGAGTTGAGGAGGAAGGCCGGGTGGAAGTTTGAGGGCGAGCAGGGCGAGGGGGTCGTTGTTGGCGAGCTGTTCTGGAAGGTGAATGCGGGGGTTTCTGCGAGCCTTGGCTGCCGTCCCTGGGTGGACAATCGAGGGATCATCGTCTCGAAGGAGCTATCTTCGCTGACTGCAGATGTACCTATCCCTCATGCCCACGCTCGAGCGAGATCCGCTCTCCGGCCTCGTCCCACCCGACTTGCTAGGCTCGACCACGACAATGCCTCTGTCCATTATCTCTCTCATCCCCGACATCATGCAACATTACCGAGACGTTATCATCCGCGCGCAGAAGGAGGTCTTTCTCGCGACGAACTACTGGCAGTGAGTCGCAAGAGGCGGACCTGTTAGACATTGACATCAGGCCGTCCAATAGCGTCAACACCATCACCAAATCATTAAAAGACCTCTCAGCATTGGTGCTCAAGGAGAAGCGGCCAAAGGTGGTGGTCAAGATCATGTACGATCGAGGATCGTGGGAGCAGCTCTGGAACTCGCATGCGCCGGTCAAGCCTGAAGGATGGACGCCGTTGGATCTGCCGGGGCAGGACGACGTCCCCGGTCTGGACATGGAGGTCATCGTGAGTCGTTTTCGGTTCAGTGAGCCCACTAACGGCAGAACTTTCACCGAGTGCTGCTCGGCACCTTCCACGCCAAGTTCCTCATCGTTGACCGGAAAGTCGCCTTGATAAACAGCAACAACATCCAAGGTGAGCTTCAGCTCGAGCGAGCACGACTAACAGCAGACCGGCCCAACCTCGAGCTCATGTCGCATCTCGAGGGCCCCATCGTCGACTCATTCTACGAAGTCGCCCTGCACTCGTGGTACAACAAACTCTCGCCTCCCTTACCCTGCATGGCCAAACCCTACCAGCCACCCGTGGACAAGTACGGCAACACGCGATACCTTTTCCAGGACCACAACCCGTACTTTGACGATATCGAGATACTAAAGGCGGCCAAGGCGGCGCGGCTGTTGCTCCGGGAACAGACTAAAGATGCCGACGCGGAGCGGGCATTGTCTGATGAGCACGGCTTGGACCGGTTCCGCGATGCCGTGTACAAGGCGATGGACAAGCAGCGGCAGAGCCTGGCGGACTGGAAGCCTGGTGAGGAGCTGAACAAACGTGCGGAGAATGCGATGCATGAGCTGCGAGAGTTCCGGGAGCGGTGGGGCTTGGGAGGGAGTCGCGCGCCGAGCAGGAGTGGGAGCAGAGCCCCGAGCAGGAGGGCTAGTTTTGAGGTGGGGGGAAGGAAGGATCGTAAGTGTAGTGTTCGATGCGGTGGGGAGGGGCTCTGACGGCAGAATTCGACAAGGAGACGAATGCGATCACGGCGCAGAATGCAGCGGCCGGCGCGCCGCCCGATCCGTCCGAGGCGCCCAGCACCCCTACGGTCATTGGCGATACGCCAGTCAAGGCGCATACTTACCCGGTTCCGAAGGGTGGTGTGAGCGGCGACGACGCGGAGAAGAAGACCAAACCGCATGTGCTCTTTCTCGACACGGACGGGATCGACGGCTCCGGCAGGCTATTTGACCGTGATGGCGAAGCGGTCGATTCGCCCTTGACATTCAAGTCGAGTCACTCGAAACGCGAGGCGAGGTTCTTGGATCCCGCGGAGGGCGAGGCGATCGTCGAGTCGCCGGCGGTATCGACACTGAATATCCCGCCAGAGTCGCCCATGAGGCCTGCTCCCGCCGCGGCTGGTATGCAGCAAGGACCAGCTTTGCGTCAGGACGGCTATCCCGCCGCTGGCTCCGTGCTCACCAACTCACCCACCGACGACATCATCGCGACGCCGAGAAACGATGTGGGCGAGGTACTGCCGATCACGGCGCTCACGCCCGGGGAGATCAAAGCCAAGGTGGCAGAGAGTGGCGCGGGTGGTGTCGCGCTCGAGACGACTCCAGATGGGCCGGCGCTGGTGCGGGTCAGTACGGATCTTCCCGAGGGCAGGGGTAGCAAGCGGATGTTCCAGATGTCCAAGATGTTCAGTGCGTGGGCAGTCGGGCGACCGAGGGTGGAGCTGATGACAGATGCCGCCGGGGTGCTGAGCGAGGCGTGGGCAACGGTAGAGGACTCGGACGATCTCGACAACTTTAGGCCGCATGTGGTGCATGCTCCACATGAGCCGTTCCCCATCGCCATGTGCTGTCGCAAGCCGCACGGATGTGAGTGGTTGGAGTTGATATCGGATGAAGCTGACAGCAGTCCCGGGCCATCATGGTGAGCTAGTGAAGGAGGAGCAATGGCAGCGCTGACGATAGATATACGGAATCCGCAGAACGCAGCGTGGCTCGCGGGTTTCCGGTACGCCAAGAAAAAGGTCTTTGTGTGAGTCTTGCGTCCTCTGTCGTCCCCGCTCCGCCGACGCGATCAAATCGTCGCCGAGCTCGCAGCGCGTGCCTCGCTCGTTCCGCTCGCCCAGCTAACCCGCAGCCAAACCCCCACGCTCAACGCCCGCCCCATCGTGCGCGCCATCAAACAGGCCTGCCGGCGCGGCGTCGAGGTCATCCTCCTCCTCGACCTGGGCTTCAACGACAAGGGCGAGTCGATACCGTTCCAGGGCGGGACGAACGAGGAGGTCGTCGATCGGCTGTACAAGCTCCTCGGAAAGGAGAAGAAGGAGCAGTACCTCAAGGTGTATTGGTATACCGGCAAAGACCAGGTTCGGCCGCTCAACGCCGTCAAGAAGCAGCGCAACTGCCACATCAAGTTTGCGGCGTACGACGATGAGGTTCTGATCATTGGGAATGGCAATCAGGGTAAGTCGCGTGGTCTGGCTGGTGAGTGTTGTGTTGATGCTGACGACAGACTCGCAGAGCTGGTTCCATTCGCAGGAGGTGAACGTCATGATCGACAACAAGGCGAGTGATACATGCATGAGAGGTGGCTGTGCAAGCGCTGACAAGCAGCAAGTCCTCGCGGAGATGATGGACACGCTGCTGAGCAACCAAAACACGATTCAGTACGGGCTCGTCTCGCCCGACGGGGTCTGGAGGGACAGCGAGGGCAAGACGTTGATGGACCATGGGTTGACGGAGAAGGGGGCGTTCAGAGGGTTGAGCGGGTTCATCGCGTTTGCGAAGACCATCTAGGCGGAGGCGGACGATGATTGGGCGCGGCAGCCGTGTCGGAGTCGGGGAGGGATCCAGGCGACACGGCGAGAGTCGGTTAGCTTGCATTGACTATAATCACCACACAAGTTGTCTGCATATGTCAAGATTAACCAATCTGAGCGGTCCATGGCGAGGGCTTTTAATAGCCTGACAGGTCATGGTTGTCTGCCGGCAGAAGCCTGGCGCTGGTTACGTGTACAGGATACCTCGAGGTATCGTGATCGAGAAGTGGTCAAACATCGGCGCGCGAGGTGTACTTTTTGTAGGGGTCGACGAAGCAAAGCTGTGAGAGCAGGAAAGCCTCGTTGCGGCCGCTGAGCTGGTCATCCGTTCTCTGTGACCCAGTATCCGTCCCCTCCCCGAGATCCCGCGCTGACGCTGCCGGGAGACACGGAATATTGTGCGAAAGAGACGTTGCATCCCCCAAGTCGAGCTGGCTACCGGTGGTCCTTTGCAGAGGCACGGCGCTGCTCGTGTATAGGCGAGTTAAGCGATGCATGTGGAGGATGTCGGTGCGAATGATGCATGGTGTAGATGCTGAGCTCTCTCTCAGACCTTCACACCATCATCCAATGATCGCCTCGCCCTTGTTGCACCCCGTCTCGCCCTCCGATGACGATATCAAGGCCTTTCTCGATGCGCACACGGCGCTCTTGCAGCTCGAGCGCGACGCAGAAGAGGAACAGACCAGATTACTAAACTCGAACTGCTCGCCAAAGGAGCTCGAACGGAAAGGGCTGAGTCTGGGCGGACTGGGCGTCAGCGCGATCAATGTCGGGCTGGGAGGGAAGACGTGAGCGGCGGAAGGACTCTGACTGATGAGCTGACAGTAGCATGATCGAGTTGCATCGGCCATCAGCGTACCACACTTCGCCTCATTTCCCTCCGCACACTTTCCGGTACGTTCAGCCGGCGCGGGTGGGCCAAGGCTGATGCTAGGACGGGAGACCCCGCTCGCATCGAAGCACATCAAGCTGACAATGGCAAAACCAAAAAGATCAAGTCCAAAGAGGATGCCGATTCAGGTGTCGAGGGAATTGTATACAAAGTCTCGAGGGAGAAGATTGTGCTTGCGGTGGACGGGTCGAGGGAGCTGGATCTGCCCGAGCGGGTCAGGCTGTAGGTCTCGTGTCCTCGTCGTGGTCAGTCGTGGAGCTCATGGCAGGCTCAAGCTCGCCAACTCGGTTACGTTTGATCGCATGCGGAAGACGCTGGACCATCTTCGTCGTATCGTCCTCCCTGATAGCGCTATCAACGGCGAGTCGAGCTCAAAGGGTTCCAGCACGGCAAACAACCAGCAGCTCGTCGATGTGCTGCTGATTCGATCATCTCCTACCTGGTCCAAGCGCTCGGGAGAGCCAATCCGGTGGCTGGGTGATCGACTGAACGACTCGCAGAAGGACGCCATCGAGTTTTGCCTCGAGGCAGACCAAGTAGCCTGCATACACGGTCCTCCCGGCGTAGGTCTGTCCATCTCGTTTGGATGCCCAGCTGACTTGCAGACGGGCAAAACGCATACTCTTGTAGAGCTGATCTTCCAACTCCTCTCGCGCCCTTCCTCCTCCTCGTCAGCCACCCCGCCCCGCGTACTCGTCACTACTCCCTCGAATCTCGCGCTCGACAATATCCTCCTCCGCCTACACATCCTCGCTCAGACCGCGCCGTATTCGACACTTCTTCCGCCTGGATCGATCCTACGCCTGGGTCACCCCACCCGTGTACACCGGGACCTCGTCAGCGAGACGCTGGACTGGCGTGCAGCGAACGGGGACGACGGCAGTTTGGTGCGGGATGTAGGAAGGGAGATCGAGCAGCATCTGAGTGATTTGGGGAAGAAGAAGGGCGAGAGGGGTAGTGTGAGGGGTAAGGAGCGGGGCGAGAAATGGAGCGAGGTGAGGGAGCTGCGTAAAGAGCGAGTGGGCTTTCGAGGTGTGATTCATTCGGCTCATGAGTAGGTATCGACAGAGAGAGGCCAAGGTGGTGAAGAATGTCGTGGGCGCTGCGCGGGTGGGTCCACATCATGAGCCGTGGGCGCCTGAGCTGACGCCAGGTCGTCCTGGCGACTTGCCACAGCGCAGGCTCGAGGCAGCTGAACAACGTCGACTTTGACGTGTGCATCATCGACGAAGCGACGCAGGCGGTCGAGGCGGTGTGCTGGGTGCCGATATTGAAGTCGAGGAAGCTGATCTTGGCGGGTGACCCGCAGCAGGTGAGTGACTAGTCTCCGACCTGCGCTGACGCAAGCTCCCGCCGACGATCATGAGCAAAGGCAGACTCGGCAAGCAGCCGCCAACCGGGAACGAACAGGTCCCTCTATCGCAGACCAGCGAAGCGGCAGCCGAGAATCATGCAGAGGGGGAGAATGGCCACAGCTCGGCGTGGGCAGAACTTGAGGGCATTGACATCACCAAGCGGCCACGCTTGTCTCCGCCCAGATCCCTCGAGCGGACGCTGTTCGATCGATTGGAGAGGCTGTATGGGCCGGGTATAAAGCGTGTCCTGAACACGCAGTATCGGTGGGTCTAGCGAACAGACCCTTACAGCCTCGTTCCGCGCTAAGGCCCAGGATGCACGAGCAGATCGCCTCGTTCCCCAGCAAGAGGCTATACGAAGACAAGCTTGTCTCGGCTCCGTCCGTCGCGAAACGGACCCTGCTTGACCTGCCCGGGATACTCGACACCACCTCGGACGAGGCAAGGGATGTACTGGAGCCGAATGTCGTCTTTTTCGACACGGCCGGCTGCGAGTTCTACGAGCGGAACGAGGGGGAGGATCTCGGTGGAGGCGTCAGCGAGGGGAGCAAGAGTAACGCAAACGAGGCCGAGGTAGTTGTTCGATGGGCGCGGCGGCTTGTAAGTCGCTGAGTGGCAGTCGGTGTCGACGATCAAAGCTGACGCCAGATTGCGCTGGGTGTCCCACCCGAGGAGATCGCCGTGGTAACGCCATACCAGGCCCAAGTATCCCTTATCTCGGAATCCATTCGCGAAGAGTACCCCGAGATGGCCATCGGGTCGGTGGACGGGCTACAGGGCCAGGAGCGCGAGGTATGCATGGCTGTGCGGGATGGCTCGGCGCTGACATTAGGCCATCATCCTCACGCTGGTCCGGTCCAATCCCAAGTCCGAGGTGGGGTTCCTGAGCGAGTATAGGCGGCTCAATGTCGCTATGACGCGGGCCAGACGGCAGCTGTGCGTCGTGGGCGACTCGGACACGGTTGGAAAGGGGTCAAAGTACTTGAAGGAGTGGATGAGCTGGTTGGAGGACAATGCGGATGTGCGGTACGCGGGGGATGCGCTGGAATAACGACAATCGCTTGCCCAACAGCAGGAAGCGGCCCAACAACAACAGCGGCTTCAGTTACAGAAGGCGAACCAGCAGGTGCAGCACAGGCATGATAGCAGGCGTTACAGGCTCAGCAGCAACAACAGCAGGGACAGCTACAGCCGATCGACCCGTCGCCCCGACAGTCCCGATCGTCGCCTCGGTCTAGCGGCTCAAGGAAGGGTGAGGGGAGGGATTCGCCACTCGCGAGTGGCAAAGTCTCGAGTTGCGTTGTCGCCCGCGAGGTCACCATCATATGGCTGGAGTGCATGCATGCCTTTGACTGGATGTTGGAGTGCTGTAGAGACGACTGGACCTGCGGCCCGCAGTGTTCTGTGATTTCAGCGAGGAAGTGGACACGATGGCCGTCGTTCGCTCGGCGGGACGTGGTATAGATCTGCGAAACAGCCCACGTCAAATGCGAGCGAGCTGTTGGAATACTCTGGTGCTGGGACCAAGGTCTCCCGAGTATGATTGTGCGCTAAGATTGCATACAAATACGAGGGCATTGACATGGTGTCCGTGTCAGCGAGCCGTATAGATTTCGCTCTCATCCAGCCCATCCCCCTTGGCCCTCGCCTCCTCTGCTCGTCCTCCACCCCTCGCTCCTCTTGTCCACACGGGAGGGGGTGGTCCCTCTCTTCTCCGTTCAGGCCCGACAAACTTCCGTATACACGGGGTGCGACCATCCCCTGACAGTCTCCAGCCTGTGCTACACCGCAGAGACAGGCGAACGCGCAGACCCGGGGCTGCCCAGATCCGGCGCTCAACCTCGTCTATGCACAACACGAGGTCGGCCGTACACGAACTCATATCACTGCCGTCAGTATGAGCAGTACGGGCAGCTCACGATACAATCACTCACGAATCCTGTCCCCCTGCCTGACCTCGACGAACTCGACCCCGAGCTTTCCTTCCCGCTCCAGCTCTCTCAACTCGGCCATGATCCGCTCGCGCGCGCACTTGCCCGTGGGGTGGGGCATGAGCGAGTCCTTGATATGCGTTATGAAGACCCTCAGCCCGCTCAGAGGTGATCTGCCGTTAGGGTCGCCCCCCACATCGAGCTGGCTCACGCACACTGACGACTGGACCTTGCGCGCGAAACGCTGCAACTCGTGATACAGAGCCGGCGGGGAGACATGGCCGAACATGAGATGCGCGGGCCGGTCACTCGCATATGAGCACTCGATCTATCGTCAGCCGCCGGCCTCGAACCGCAACTGCGGACCTGCAACGCACAAACACGCCCGCTAACCGCCCAGCACCCCAGCTCCGCGCTGCCTCGGTCCAGATCGCCTCGTTGTACGCCCTCGCGGTCTGCTGCCCGTCTACATCCCAATCCTCCTCGCCCTCCTGCCGCCAGTCGCTCTCGACATCGCCGAAGAACAGGAACTCGCGCTGATCGGCCGGGCCGAGATCCCGATCGCTCGGTGGGGTCGTGTTGCGCGAAGCGGTCGCTGACATGGCGCCCAAGTCGTACCGGAAGAACATGGCCGATGACTCGTAGACCCCCTTGGAGGTACACCCGTGCAAGACGTGGAACTTGCGAATGGTGATGGGCAGGGTGGGGTGTAGCTGCCTATGCTCGTCCGACGGGGTTATCCTGCCGTCAGGATCGCTCGAGCAGCCCCCGACGCCGTGACTCACGGGGTGAAGACGACGCCTGTTCCGCCTCCACTGCCCATCTGATCCGAGTCGCCCGTGATCGACCCGCGCTTCTCTGCCAGCTTCCGCCGTTTACTCCGCGAGGCGTCCTCGGGCGCCCATGTGCCCAGCTCTGGCCATAATTCCCCGCCGTACGCCATTGCCAGCCGCTCGAGCGTTTTCCGCGTGCCGTACACGGGTGGTCGCGGCAGTACGGGAGACTGAGGCTGAGGCGACTCATCGAGCGCTTGGGCCGTCATGGGCGGAGTGAGGAGCGAGGGCGAGCTGGTGGCCATGGTCGGACGTGGGGGGACAGAGCCCGATAAGAGGATCAGCGAGTGACAGTGGTCGAGGTGTGCATGGGTGATGAGGTAGCATCTGGAGTCAGCGCTCGTGTACAATCTCATCATCCACTCACGCTAGGAGGGAAAAGACATAGGCGGCTTTCAAGACGGGGCTGTTGTGTGTATCGGGAAAGACGAGGTCCGGGAAGAGGTCGCTTGGCAATTTGCGTTCGAACAGCGCTGCTAGAGCGCCGAGTCCCGAACCTGCCGTCAGCATGCATGCTAGCTGTGTGGATTCACAACGTACCGCCCTCCAGAGCAAGTATGCCGTCCTCCCATCTGCTGTTGTATGGCTTGACGAGGTATCTGGGGGTCAACGACGTCACGACGTCACGGCGAGCCAAACCCACCCGGACGAGTCCGTCTCGAGCGGACCACCTCCACTGCCCAACACGACCATCTCGAAGGCCGGTGCAACGCCCCCATTCGTTTCGGACCCGCTCATGCCTGGATCGATGGTGACGGCTGGTATCGACAGCGATGCCCGGGAAGTTCGATATGACAGGCGGGAAGAAGGGGGGGAAGTCACCTGTCTGCCGTCGCACGACGCAACGCCGTATCCGTTCAGGCACCTACAACCGCTCTTCGTCCGCTGGAACAGCCGAGCGTGGGATACAGGAACCGCACACGCTTGCTTCCGGCCCCTCGCATGCAAGGTTGAAGCCTGCCTCCCCCGGCACAGGTGGTGAGACAGCCTGAGGAACAAGACTAATTGGGCTGAGCATAAAGGGGACATTGGGCGACTGTCTTTCCTTTGTTGGCCGCAGCGCCTTTCAGCCTCGATGCATACCGTTCCTGCTGTCCCTTTGACTGATTCACCAGACGATCAAGCGCAGCCCCCGTTGCCCTCGAACCGGGCCGCGTGGGTTGACAGCGCCGGTTCAGCGCTTAAGGTTTCGCCGATCTCACAAAGGCGCCAGGAAAAACGCTGCCGGGGTGGTGGCGCCCTGCACGTCATAGCAGGCGGGTAGGGACAAATTGAACTCTGCGACATCCTAACATGTGTTTGGACGCATGCATAGGGATTCCTGGGATGGGTGCAGCCATGTTTGACGCGCCGAGCACTTCGAGGCCCGGCGACTGCTCAGCCATCTGCATGCTCATGGTGTGGCTCAATTGCGTCCTGCCCGGCTACTACTACCGGTCTCGGCTGATCAGGACCTCGTTGACTCGTTTAAGCGCGGCACGAGGCGGGTTGCCATCTGGCCACAGGGAAACGAGGTGGTGGAGCTCGTCGGCTATGACGCTCTTGTCAATCTCGGTGGAAGCGTAGCGAAGCGAGCAGGTGAGAGCGAGAGTGATAGGGATGATTGCTTTCCGAGCGGAGACGAGCTCGGCAGGGGTAAGGGGGTGTGTCATGGTGGATAGCTCGACCCCTTGGGGTAGTGTGGCTGCGGCTTTGACCGCGGCGTCGAGATCCTGTCGCCGGGCAGCGCGGATGACCACTTTCTTGGCGTCTAGCTTTGGTCGGAGCGCCGTGACGAGCTCGGCGAGAACTTTGCGGTACCGATTCCCGTCGGTCCGAGGGTCAGGGACAGCAATGAGAATCATGTCGCCCGCGGTGCCCAGGGCGATAATGGTCGACGCGTCCTTGGCCAGTTTGTCAATCTCGACGATGTATACGCTGGTAGCGGCGGTGTGGCTCCAGGGCGCGCACTCGATCGTTGGCGGTCCGATGTCCACTGCGAGGGGCGAGGTCGAATCTGGCACCCCGATTACATGTGATGAGACCGTCGAGTCCGATATCTTCAATCCCTCCAGCGATAGTTCCTTGCCGCTCGCGACGATCTCGTCGACCAAATCCGCCAGGTCGTCGCGGTCTGACTCTAGCAGCTCATTGCGTCTGGCGTGGTACAAGGCCGGCTTCAGTCCCTATAGTCAGCAGAAGGCCGCGCATCCAGTCCGGCCAGACTCACCCTAGCCCACAGCTCGTCATCGTCGCCCGCGCCCGGCACGTACTCGTACCCCACGGTCCGTTTGCCTATACTCGTCACGCTCGGCACATCGTCGCCTCCCGCGCCAACCCATCGAGATGCCGAAGCGCAGATGATCGGGGTGTACGGTGGATCAGAGGGTATCTGCGGGGGAGAAGTCGTGCCCGGATGGACGAAGAACGGTCGAAGGGGTTTGGTCAAGGACGGCAGGGGGAGCGTCGAGGTCTGCTGTCAGTCGAGTCCGCCTGCTTGGCCGAGACACACTTCAAGGGCCGCCGCCCAGCTAGGCAATAGAGCCTGGATCTGCGCCTGCTCCGAGGGCGAGACGATGTTGGGTGGCAGGTACAGCGTCGTGTCCCACCCGTCCACCTTTCCCCCTTCGTCCTCCCGCCGAAGTTGCAAGGCGATGTTGATCACCGCGCACCATATAGGCACTGTTTTGGACAGGGCATCCGGCATACGCTACTTCCTGCATCAGCTCGAGCACTTTGGATCCAGCGAAGCGCACCTTGCCGCGCCGGGTCGAGTCCACCAGGATCAACCTGGTATCAGCGCCGTACAAACCGGAAGCACATCTCTCGCTCACCCTCCCTTGTCCTCTGCGATCTGCGCCAACGGCAAATTCGACCGTCTCAGATTGAAGTTCCAATTCTGCGGTTAGCCAAATCCGAGCACTTTGGCCCCGCGTCGCCCACATTGGTGTGCCCGTCCGTGGACTTGAAATACGCGTACACCGTTGAGCTGGACTATACATCAACGCCGTGTCTACGTCTTTTGATCCGAGCCCTACGGACCGATGGATCGCAGTACCATGTCCCGCATCTCTGGTTGGCTGATATGAGCTGGTGTCGTAGCTTCCGGCTTGTGCCGACACTCACGGACAACTTCGAACCGGCCAACATACCATCCCTCCGCAACCCGCTTGACAAACGCCCCATCGGCAGCTATGGAGTGTATCCGATTGAACAGGTCATGCTGCGCCGTGTGCTTCCGGATCGCCTTCGCATCATGCATATCGGCTCTGACGGGGTGGTGCAAATAATGAATGCATGTGTACAATATCAACGTGCACAAATGTATGGACGAGGCCAGCGGGAAGCGAAAACGAGATGTGGCGGGTGGCGACTCGTGGCGATAGTTCGGGCACCTACTCTTCTCTTTCCTTGCTCGCCTGGGCGGGCGGATGCCCATCACAGGTAATTGGAGGTGGGCTTATGAGGTTGGCCGGGCAAAGAGGTCTGAGAAGGCACGAACGGAAGCGTGCTTAGGCTGAAATGAATTACCCAGACGAATGGCGAGCGCTTGTAGAATATATATACACACAAACGATACTAGTAACATCCAACTTTACAAGTTCAACAACCGGCGAAGTGACCGAGTGGTTAAGGTGGCAGCTTCAGGCTTGATAGCTCGCTGTTTCGAAAGAGCGAGGGTTCGAATCCCTTCTTCGTCATGTTTTTGTTTTCCATGGCTCTGCACCATACA
>Ga0308169_10002275_pt1 | contig 20141 bp, 24 predicted proteins | sample PhyBR1_2_FD_202139 | JGI IMG/M metagenome (GOLD analysis project Ga0308169, IMG submission 202139) | Phyllosphere microbial communities from UC Gill Tract Community Farm, Albany, California, United States - DLSLSB.R1 | ecosystem: Host-associated > Plants > Phyllosphere > Unclassified | place...
GACGAGCGTCGAGGCCCTCGTTCGCTCCCCCTGCGCCAAACAACCCCCTTCGCCCCCCTCTCATCCTCGTTGCTGACTCGCCCTGTGCTCCTGCAGATGCCCAAGGAGTCCAAGACCCGCTCTGGCAAGGCCACGGCCGCCGCCAAGCCCAAGAAGGACCCCAACGCGCCCGTCCGTCCCCCTTCCCCCTCGTCTCGCTCGCCAAACAATGGCCCTCGTCCGCTGTCGCTGACTCTGCCTCTCGCCCACGTCTGCAGAAGCGTCCCCTCTCGGCCTACATGCACTTCTCGCAGGACAAGCGCGCCGAGGTCAAGGAGGAGAACCCCGACGTGACGTTCGGTGCGTCCTCTCGCTCTCGCTCTCGTCCCGCCGGATCGCCATGCGGTTCAGCAGTCGAGTTTGCCGGAATGGAAGGCTGACGCACACGCTTTCCTACAGGCGAGATCGGCAAGCTCCTCGGCGCCAAGTGGAAGGAGGCCACCGACGACGAGAAGAAGGTCCGTCCGCACTCGCTCTCTTCCGCCGGCCTCGCTGCGCTCGTCACTGACGCCTCTCTCCTTCTTGCACCCGCAGCCGTACCAGGCCAAGGCCGAGGCTGACAAGGAGCGCTATGAGAAGGAGAAGTCGGCCTACGACGTGCGTCCCCCTCTCGCTCGCGCACGCCCCTCCCCTCTTCCCTCGGCGCCTCATCCTGACGCCGTCTCTGCTCGCCGTGCGCAGGAGGAGAACCCGGACCAGGCCAAGCCCGCGTCGAAGAAGAAGGCGCCGGCCAAGAAGGTCAAGAAGGCGGCGTCGAGCGACGAGGAGTCGGCCGGCGACGCCAAGGACGAGTCGGACGACGAGTAGACGTACTCGCCCCTCCGTCGCCTCTCAGCCTTTCAGCTTTCCCTACCCCTTCTCCCGACGGCGTCGACCGCCTCGCAGCGAGCCTCGCCGTCGTCGATACCCCCTCTCGCGCTTCTCGCTTTCGCCCTCGCGTTGTAGTTCCGCCCCCCCTTCCTTCCCTCTTCCTTCCCCTTCCTATCCCCGACTATCAGTGCTGTGCCAAACTGTCCCTCTCCCTCTCGCCCTAGCCGAAAGTGTGCCAACGCCGCTCCACGAGTTGCCTCACGTTCCCTCTCGCGCTCTCGTCGGGCTCGGGGGCTATCTCGAGAGCTGCACTATCGAGAGGCGAGCACGAGAGAGCGAGCGAGTGAGCCAGTGCAGCAAAGTCTCGCCTCGAGCGCGCTCGCCGACGCTCGCACCCTCTCATCGTCTCGTTGCTCTCTCCCTCTCGCTCTCGCAGCGCGCGCACGTCACAGCTCGTCCTCGTTGCAGGCTCGCTCGTCTACGCCTTCTTGGCCGCATCCCTCTCGCTCCTTCGCTCGATCGCACACCGCAACCCGAGCTGCGCACGGATCCCGCCCGACCGTGAGGGTCAGCTCGATTCGGCTCGGCTCGGCGGGCTCGATGCTGCGCGAGAGGGAGAGGGAGAGAGGGACGAGGACGCACGTCGTAGCCGAGGACGCCGCACCCGCTGAGCATGCCGGCGCACACGGGCGCCGTGACCGACTTGTGGCGGAACTCCTCTCGGGCGTGCCTGCGAGCGCAACAAGGCGAGCCGAAAGCGGTCAGCAACGACGTCGAAGCCCACATCGTCACCTGCTCGCGAGTCGGTGGAGGAGGGAGACGAGGGGGAGGAGGACGAGGCGCCGACGCACACGTTCGAGATGTGGACCTCGACGACGGGCGAGTCGCACGCGTCGATGGCGTCGCGCAGCGCGTACGAGTAGTGCGCCCATGCTCCTGCGAGCGTGCGAGCGTGTCGAAGCGTCAGCGCAGGCTCCCACTCGAGCACGGGCGAGCCTGAGTCCTCCAGAAGGAGAAGGAGCGCAAGTCGACGAGGAGGGAGAGCGAAGAGGACGCACCGGGGTTCATGATGACGCCGCCGAGGCACCGCGAGTAGTGGATCTGCACAAAAGATGCTTTAGCCTCAGCTTTCGCCTGGCTCTAGGCTTAGGGAGAGCCCGCATCGCGAGCCGCGGCTCGAGCCAAGTGAGGACGAGGGACGCACGAGCTGGCACATCTCGCCCTCGTAGTCGGTCTGGGCGCACACGATCTCGACGCCGAGCTCCTTGCCGAGCTTGGTGACGCGCTCCTCGATCTGGGCGAGCGTGGTTGTGCCGTACCTGCGACGAGTGAGCGGGAGGGTCAGCGGGCCTGGGGAACGGCGAGAGGGAGGGGAGGGAGGAGGCGACGCACTGCTTGGCGTCGCGCTTGCCGAAGAGAGCGTGGTTGACGCCGGAGAGGAGGAGGAACTGCACGAGGAGGGCCGAGCCGCGGTCAGCTCGTGAGCGTGGTCGAGAGGGGGACGAGAGGGAGGAAGGCGAGCGCACCGTCTTGGGGTCGTTGGGCTTGTCGAGGGCCTCGTTCGGGTCGACCTTGGTGATGCGGCGCACGCCGGCGTCGGTCTGCGAGCACGTTGAGCGGGTCAGGACGAGGGCGATGAGGAAGTGGGGGAGGAGGAGAGCGACTCGCGGTGGTGAACTCGGTGGGCATGGCGGTGGGGCGAGGGGCTGGGTGGTGCGTGTTCTGGCGGGTGCAAGCTGTGCAGGCGGAAGCTGAGCAGAGGAGCGAGAGCGAGAGGCTGCGCCGAGGTCCGTCGCCGGGAGAAAGAGCAGCGCCGCCGCAGACCGCCCCCGTCGCGCTTGAGGCTTCAGTTGTCGATGGAACAGCTCTGTGACAGCCTCATATACTCGACGAGCTCGCACTGGTAGGGCCCGAGCGCGGCGTGAGGTTGACCGGCGATGGAGGCCGGGTCCGGACGACGAGCGACAGAGAGGTCGGCTCGTCCTGGCTTCGCCCTCGACCACCAGCACGCTCGCTGCCATGGAGCAGCTCCACGCACGCCACGCCGTCCTCGCACCCACCCACCCCGGCCACGCAGTCCTCGCAGCTCCCGCCCTGTGGGACTCGCTCGTCGACCTGTCGCCCTCCTCCGCCCGCGACACCGACCCGTCCACCCTCACCCTCGCACTAGAGCCACTCGTGCACAGCTACAGGCCCGCAAAGGGGCCTCGAGCACTCGTCGTCGTCGCCCGCCAGGCCAGCAAGGCCGACCTCGCCGCCGTCGACCTGGTGAGCCCCAGCCCCTCCTCGTCGCGCTCCCTCTGCAGCTCGACCTGACGTCTATCCTTGCACGCAGTCTACTCAGGACACCGCACTACTCGTCCCACATGCACTCGCCGCGGCGCACCCGCTCGTCTTCGCCCGCCGCTCCTCCCCTTCCTCCTCCCCCACCTCGCCCGCCCCGGCAACCCTCCTCGTCTCGCTCACGGCCCCGATACCCCTGGCCTCGGTCGTCCTCGTCGCACTCGACTCGCCCTCGTACGCCCATGCCGCCCACCCCTCGGACGGCCGCTCCCTCGAGTCGCGCCTCGCCGACTCGACCGCCGACCTGGTGCGCGAGGGCGGCACCCTGCGCCTGCCCAGCGTCGGCCGGTACCGCGTCGCAATGGCCGAGCCCGTCCTCCAGGGCATCTTCGTGCACGGGCAGACCCAGGTCCTCGTCCTGCCTCCTCAAGGAGCCGACCAGGAACGACACGAGCCTGCTCTCGACGCCGGCTCGTCGCACGGCGCAGGACCGCGACACGACGAGGCGACCGAGGACGACGACGACAACGACGACGACGACGACCTCCTCGACTTTGAGATCGACGAGGGCTTCCTCGCCGGCTCGGTCCTGTCGCCCCTCCGCTCGTCCAGCACCCCCCTCACCTCGCCCCTCCCCGACTCGAAGCACTCGAGCCATGGCTCGTCCTTCCCCCTCCTCTCGGCGTCGACCGCATCGCTCGCAGGCGCCGCCGCAGCCACCCGCACCGCCGGCACCACCGTCACGGCCGCGCCGCTCGCGCACCCGGTCCCCGACGAGCTGCTCGTCCCGCAGCCCGACGCCGACGAGGACGACATCCCGCGCGCGTACGTCGTGACGGCCGAGCTCGGGCGCCTTGGCCTGTTCAGCGGCGACTGGGCCGTGCTGAGTCGGCGGGCGGGCGAGGGAGAGGGACGGCTCGCGAGGGTGTTTGCGGCCGAGGGGCTCGTCGCAGGGACAGACTCGTCGTGCGTCTCTCTTTTCTCCCACTCTCAGATACTTGCCGAAGAGGAGTGCGCTGACTGTGCGCGCCATCTTGCAGGACCAGAGCCGCACCGACCGTTCACCTTCCTCCCTCCCTCCTCTTCAACCTCCTCGGGCCCGACGCCCTCTCCACCTCATCCGCACCATCCCTGCACCTCCTCCCTGCACCTCGTATCTCGCCCATCCTCCCCGCGCCGCTTCCCACCGCCTCGTCCGTCACCATCGCCCGCCTCGCGTCGCCGCTCTCGGTCAACAAGGTCTTCCAGCCGCTGTTCCTCGAGGGCCTCAAGGAGCACTTCTCGCGGTGCACGAGGGCGGTCAAGAAGGGCGACGTCATCGCCGTCGGCATCGATGAGGAGCGGGTCAGGTTCGCGCAGGAGGTCAAGGAGGGAGCGCCCCACGAGGACGAGGTCGAGTGCGTCCAGGTCTCGCTCGATGATCCGCCTGCCCTGCCGCGCGAGCTGACCCTCTATCCCACTCACCTCACGCAGCCTTCCCGCCGCACCGACAGCGCCGACCGCCGTCGTCCACTTCCTCGTTACGTCGCTCATGGTCGAGCCGCCGACGAGCTCGTCAGCGGCAACGGGCGACTTCGACCTCGACCGCCAGCTCGAGGACGGCGCGCTCGGGTGCTTCGTCGACCCCAAGGTCACCAAGCTACTGCAGACCGGCGTCGAGCGCGGGCGGGTGCCGGACGTCGCAGGGTGGATGGGCGTTGGTGCGTCTCCTCGTCCTCCTGCGCCGCCATGATCGAGCCCCGCTGACTCAGCCTCGAGCGCCTGCAGCTCCCTCACCCTCGGTACCGCTCACGCCGGACGCGTTCGGCACGCCGACGCCGGGCTCTCGCCTCCTCGCCTTCCTCCTCTCGTCCCTCACCCCTCGCGCGTCGACCTACGCCCTCCCGCTCACCGTCCTCCTCAAGGGCGCGCGCGGCAGCGGCAAGCGCGTCCTCCTGCGCTGCGTCACGCGCGCAGCCGGCGTCGGCCTCCTCGAGCTCGACTGCTTCGACCTCCTCGGCGAGAGCGACGCCAAGACCGAGGGCCGCCTGCGCGCGCTCGCCGTCGACAAGGCGCTCGCGTGCGCGCCGGTCGTGCTCGTCCTGCGCAACATCGAGGCGCTCGCGAGGAAGAGCCAGGCGATGGAGACCGGGCAAGGTGCGTCTTGTTACTCCTCGTCCTCTTTTCTGCGGCCGGCGCGCGAGGAATATGAGCTGACTCGGCTTCGCCGTACGCGCACGCAGAGCCGCCGATGACAACCGTGCTGCGCGACTGCATCGAGACGATCCGCGAGGGCTGGAAGACGTCGGGCCACCCGGTCGTCGTCGTCGCGACCACGACCGACGTCGACAAGGTCCCGACCGGCGTCGTCGGCCTCTTCAAGGAGGAGATCGGCATCGAGGTGCGGCCGACGTGCTGTGCGACTCGCTCCTCGTCCTGTGCAGTCCCTGACGGCCTTCTTCCCCCGCTCGCAGGCCCCGGGCGAGCCAGAGCGACTCGCCATCTTGCGCAGCCTCACCTCGGCCGACCTCCTCGCGCCCGACGTCTCGCTTCGTGCACTCGCCGTCCAGACCGCCGCCCTCGTCGCCAACGACCTCGTCGACCTCGTTCGACGAGCACGAGCCGCCGCCGCCGAGCGAGTTCTCGCCCTTCCCTCCCTCTCGACCTCGGCTCCTCCACCTCCCTCATCCTCCTCATCGGCCTCCTCTCCAGCACCGTCATCGGCACCGACACTCGCCGACCTCACCCACGCCGGCGTCGCCCTCACCTCGCTCGACTTCAACTGCGCGCTCGACAAGGCCCGAGCGGCCTACAGCGAGAGCATCGGCGCGCCCAAGATCCCCAACGTGACGTGGGACGACGTCGGCGGCCTCGCGAGCGTCAAGAGCGACATCCTCGACACGATCCAGCTGCCGCTCGAGCGGCCAGAGCTGTTCCGCGACGGGCTCAAGAAGCGCAGCGGTGCGTCGGCGCAGACGTTCCCTTCGGCCGGCTCTCTCCTCAGCGAGGGCTGCATGCTGATTCATCTTCGTCTTCTGGCACGCAGGTATCCTCCTGTACGGCCCGCCCGGAACGGGCAAGACGCTCCTCGCCAAGGCGGTCGCCACGTCGTGCTCGCTCAACTTCTTTTCGGTCAAGGGCCCCGAGCTGCTCAACATGTACATCGGCGAGTCCGAGGCCAACGTGCGGCGCGTGTTCCAGCGTGCGCGCGACGCCAAGCCGTGCGTCATCTTCTTCGACGAGCTCGACTCGGTCGCGCCGAAGCGCGGCAACCAGGGCGACTCGGGCGGCGTCATGGACCGCATCGTCAGCCAGCTCCTCGCCGAGCTCGACGGCATGAGCGAGGGCAAGGGCGGCAACGACGTCTTCGTCATCGGCGCGACCAACCGCCCCGACCTGCTCGACCCGGCCTTGCTCCGACCCGGACGGTGCGTCTCTCCTCCTCTCCGACAGCTCCTCCAGCCTCTCGGTCTTGCCCCGATGCTGACTCAGGGTCTCCTCGCCGCAGCTTCGACCGCATGCTCTACCTCGGCGTCTCGGACAACCACGCCGCGCAGCTCAACATCATGCGCGCCCTCACGCGCAAGTTCAAGCTCGCGCCCGAGACGGACCTCGCCAAGCTCGCCGAGCAGTGCCCGTACAACTACACGGGCGCCGACTTCTACGCCCTGTGCTCGGACGCCATGCTCAAGGCCATGACGAGGAAGGCGACCGAGGTCGACAACCGGATCGGTGCGTCCTGGTTCCTCGCTCTCTCCCTTGCTCTTCCGCCTCTTCTCCTTCGACAAAGCACTGACGACGTGTCTCAACGTACAGCCGAGCTCAACGCGCAGCCGCCCTACTCGACCGGCGCAGCGCCCGCCCTCACCCCGCAGTACTACCTCGCCGAGCTCGCCACGCCGCAAGAGATCGAGGTGCTCGTCGCGCAGCAGGACTTCGAGGCCGCACTCGCCGAGGTGCGCTCCTTCTCTTCTGCTCTCTCTGCCTGAAACTTCCTGCGAGCGCTCAAGGACTGACTCGCTGCGCTCCTGCTCGTTCCGCCCGCAGCTCGTCCCCTCGGTCTCGCAGGCCGAGATGCTCCACTACAAGACGGTCCAGTCGCGCTTCTCTGCCGAGACGCTCAACAGCGACGACAAGCTCGCCGCCAAGGAGGCCGAGGCGGCGGCGGCAAAGCAGGACTCGTCGTCGGCGTCGGCGGCGGCGCATGGTGCGCTCCAGGGCCCGGTCGAGCACGCCAAGCCGAACGGCATCGTGCCCAATGGCGTCGTCGCTGACGCCTCGCCTCAAGAGGAGGCGGGCGAGGCGCAGAAGGAGGAGGAGGAGCGGCAGCGAAGGAGGAAGGCCAAGGGGAAGGGCAAGGCGAGGGCAGACTGAGGGCCCGAGCGGGGCGTCAGAGCGAGGGGTCCGTCTTTGTGCATTGCATCTGGGCATCTCAGCATCTCATCTGGGCTTCGCTATGCTCGTCCGCGCATTCGGTGCGTCGACTTCGAGCCGCGAGGCGAGCTCTGCCGCGGACTTGCGCTCGAGCCCCGCTTGGTCGCCCGCCTCGACTGCGTTCTCGGCGCGGCTCGCATGGCCTTCGCAGGGCCGCTATCGCTGCACGAGCACCCATCCGAGAGCACGAGCCGAAGCCGCCAGATGCGGGGGAAGCGGCGGAGATGGCGGCGAGGAGGAGCGCGGGCGGGAGTTGGCGGACGCCGGCTCTGGACCAGCTTCGCTCTTCGCACACCGCGCACCGAGACTCGTACTCGAACTCAGCACACCGACTGCTGCACCTGCTCTCTGCTCCGCACCTCTTGCGCACCCGCCGCACCCTCGACTCGCCGCCCCGTCTTATCGCCCCTCGCCCTGCTCCGCCGCTCAACTTGCAGCCTCCCCACCCGCCGCTCGCCGCCCAGATGGTCCACCTCAAGCTCGCCAAGTACGGCAAGGACAAGGTCCGCGTCGCGCGCGTCGTGCGCAACCCCGACGGCACCCAGACCTTCGTTGAGCTCATCGTCCGCACCCTCCTCGAGGGCGACATCGAGGGCGCGTGGACTCACAGCGACAACTCGATGTGCTTGACGACCGACGCTCAGAAGTGCGTCGCCTTCCTCTCCCTCCCACAGAGCCTCTCGAGTACGACGGCTGACAGCTCTCTCCCCGCCGCAGGAACACGGTCAACGTCTTCGCCAAGACCTCGCCGCACGTCCTCGTCCCCGAGGCGTTCGCCCTCGACCTTGCGACCCACTTCGTCACCCGCTATGTGCGTCGCACCGTCCCCTGCCCCAACGCCCGTACTCGAGCACCTGCTGACCTCGTGTGCCCGCTCGTTCTGCAGGACCACATCTCGCGCGCCTCGGTCGACGTCGTCCAGCTCAAGTGGTCGCGCATCCCGGTCCAGGGCAAGCCGCACCCGTGGTCGTTCGTGCGCAACGGCGACGACAAGCGCACGGCGTCCGTCGTCGTCGACGCGACCAAGGGCAAGGACGCCATCACGGCGACGTGCCAGGGCGGGCTCAAGGACCTCCTCGTCCTCAAGACTCACGAGGTGCGCAGATCTGCTCATTCAGCGTGTCTCGAGACGCTGCGGCGGCCAGGGGCGCGAGAGCTGACGGCGATTCTCGCCCGCAGTCGTCGTTCGAGGACTTCTGGGTCGACGAGTACACGACGCTCAAGCCTGTCAACGACCGCATTTTCTCGACCTCAGTCGACTGCGTGTATGAGATCCCGATCCACTCGTCGTCGTTCTCGGCGGCCGCCATCGGCAAGCTCGGGATCGACTTTGACGCGATCCACAAGAGCGTCGAGGAGACGACGCTCGAGATCTTTGCGACGCACAACTCGGCGAGCGTGCAGGCGACGCTGTACAACATGTGCGAGAAGGTGCTCAAGGACAACGAGCAGGTGAGCGACATCAAGTACGAGCTGCCCAACAAGGTCCGTCCTCTCCTCCCTCTCCCTCGCTGTTCTCGCTCTCGCCTCGTCTGACGCCTCACCGCACCCTCTGCAGCACTACATCCCGCCCGACCTGTCCTACTTCAAGCTCAAGAACACCGAGCCGCAGGACGCCGAGGTCTTCACGCCCGTCGACGCCCCGAGCGGCTACATCATCGGCCACGTCTCGCGCGACGCGCCCAAGGCCAAGCTCTGAGCTGCGGCTTCTAGACGTCGAGCTCTGCGCGGCGAGGATAGAGCTCTCGAGGCGGAGGAGAGGGAGAGGCGCGAGGAGCGACCGCCTCAGGAGGACGAGGACGAGCAGCGTAGACTTTTCTCCATCAGTGCCATTGCCTCTGGGTCTGTATCACGATCATCATCTGTCCCCTTTGCGCGTCTCTCTGGGTTCTGTGAGTGCGCAGGAGAGCCGAGAAGAAGAGGCTCGAGCGGGACCCTTCTCGATGAGCAAGCCTTCGCTCGACGATTCGTCAAGGTGTGCGCTGCTCTTCACCACACAGCCTTCTCTCGTCGCTCGAGCTCGGTGTCGATCGTCAAGACCTCGTTGCACGCCTCCTGCCGCCGCCCGCCTCGCTGCGCAGACCTGCTCCATCCGCCGCTCGGTCCTCGCCCTCGCTTCTCGCGCTCTCGCCCGCCCGCTCACTTCTTGGCCCTCGAGCGGCGCTCCTTGGGGAACTCGAGCGGGACCTTGAGCGTCGCCTTCTTGCTCTTGGCGGCGTCGGCGGCGCCCGTCGCGCGGCCGGTCGCGATGAGCTTCTCGCGGTCGGCGGCCGAGGGGGCGGCGAGGACGCAGCCGAGCGAGCGGAAGAGCTCTTGGACGCTGTGGGCGGGACGAGAGGGAAAGTGAGTCAGCTGACGAGCGCGAGGAGGCGAGGGTGGGGAAGAGGGAGGGGACGCACCGCTTGTTGCCGATGGCGAGGTCGTCGGCAATGGTCGTGACGTCGGTCGTCCAGCCGTCGACCTTGAGGATGGCGACGAGCATGTAGCCGAGGAGCTTGAGCTCCATCGTGCTCGTCACCTGGCGCTGCTCGTCGCCGCCTGTGCCCCTCGTCGGCTCAGTGTACCGCTCGATGAGGGCGTCGACGACGGCGGCGCTCGGGTGCCCGAGCTTGTCGACGAGGTGCGCGCGCTCGACGGGCTTGCCCGGGCGCGCCGCCTGGCGGAACGCAAACAGGTGCGCGACGTGCACGACGAGGCGCAGGCGCTCGCGGTCGCGCTTGGACGGGTTGGGCACGTTGCCCTCGGCGCTCGCGCGCGCGGGGAGGAGCTGGCGCAGCTTGGACAGGACCCAGTCGCTGCGGCGGTAGGGGAGGAGGAGGCGGCGCTCCTTGAAGTCAGGCGCCGAGATCAGGGCGCTGATGTCGAGCGCGTGCAGCTCGGCGGGGCTCGCGACGGCGTCGAGGTCGTACACGTCGCCGGGCGTCTCGGCGGCGAGGTTGAAGGGCGGGATCGGTCGGCGGGCGTTGGCGTCGTCCTCGATGTCCTTTGCGCTCGGGAGCGAGCCCGACTGGGCCTGGATCGTCTGCTGGAGGTGGCTCTGGAGGCCGGCGACGGCGGCGTCGGTGCCGAACGACGACATGCTGAGCTTGTTGCGCTCCTGGGCGCGCTGCTGCGCCTGGGCCTTCTTGGTGCCGAACGCCGAGCCGAGGGCGGCGCGCTGAGCCGTGTAGAGGGCGGCGGCCGGGTCGGACGCGGCGGTCGCGCCCTTGAGCGACTTGATGACGGGCGTGAAGCTGTGAAGTGGGGCCGAATGGAGGGTGAGGGTGTTGGTGCGAGGATTGTGGACGCCGAGCATGTACCTGTTGCGGGCGGAGAACGGTGAGCCAGAGGGCCCGGGAGCGGAGCGAGAGAGAGGAGAAGAGAGGACGCACTGGACGGCATAGCCCTGAGCCTCTCCATCTGCCGAGTTGCCGATGTGGTTCCTGCTGTCGTACTCGATCTCTTCGGTCTCGGCAGCGAGGAGGGCGCGCGAGCCCCTTTGGTCGGCCGAGGGAGCGTCGCCGGACGGGGTGTAGAGGGTGAAGGGCGTCTTGGCTGGAGGCTGGGTCGAAGGGAAGAGGCCTGCGGGTGGGTGTGAAGCTGCAGTGAGTCTCGGTGGCCGCACTGAGCGGGTGAGAGACGGGGAGAGGGTGGACGAACCGAGAGCTGGAGGAGGAGCGTTGGCTTGAGGGTGGGCGAGCGAGAGCTCGATGGGCTGGCCCTGGAGGCCCTTCTGGCGCTTGCGAGCTGCAGACTGGTCGCTCATGGCTGTGCGCTGGTGGCTGTAGCAGTCGGTGAGCGAGGGTGGGCGGTGCAACCTCGCCCTCGAGCTCGAGGCGAGGACGACGACGGCGAGCGAGCGAGTCGTCCCCGCGCACTGCCGCAGCCAGCTCCGCGGAGCTCTCTAACAGGTGCCAGGCTAGACTGTGCTCCCGCTGATCAAGGTGCGCTTCCCCCCTCGCGACGAGGCCCGCCCGCCCTCCTCCTCCTCCTCGTCCCCCGCCTCGCCCGTCTCCCCACTCGCTCACCCGACTCGCCTCTCTCTGTGCAACAGCAGCGCGTCCAGGTCTCGGTCCAGCTTCACGTCGAGGTCACGACAAGCCTCATGGTTTCGCCGTCGCCCCAGCCGCCCTCGTACCCGACCCCTCAGTCGCCGCCTCCTCCACCCGTCAACCTGGACCGCGACCACACCTCGACCGGCGCAGCCCACCCGCTCGCACAAGCTTCCTTCGCACCTCAAGACTCCCCTCAGCGCGTCAAGCCCGACCACGGTGCGTCGTCGCCGTCCCCTCGAGCACCGAAACTCTGCCTCAACCCGCCGTCGCACCACAGAGCTGTACTGACCCTGCGCTGGTCCCTTTGCACGCTCCACACAGACTTCGAGATGGCGCAAGGCGATGCCGCTACCGCGCAAGCTGTCGAGTGCGTCCCCTCTCGCGCCTGTCGCCCTGGAGCAACCTCCCGTCGCCCTCACCTGACTGGCACCCGCTCTCTCTCCTCCTTGCCCGCACAGCCCGATGCCGACGCCCGCAGCAGACCCTCTCCCGAGCCCTCTCGCCGCAACCGCACCCAAACCAGAACCCCTCGACGCCGACCTCGCCACCTTCACCTCGGCCGCCTCGGCTCGCGCCGGTCCCGCTCCCCGCCTCGACTCGACCTCGCCCCGCAAGCCCTCGCTCGTCGGCATGCTCACCGCATCAGCCTCGGCCTCGCGCTCCCAGTCGCCGCGCACCGCTACCGACGACCGCAAGCCCGACCTCCCGCCGCCGTTCCCCTTTGCGAGCACGAGCGCGTCGGCCGTCGAGGTCGACGCCAGGCGCGCGAGCGCCAAGCCTGAGTCGGGCGCGTCGACGCCCTCGGGCTCCGGGTCGGGCAGGGGCACGCCCAAGGACGAGGACGTCGAGGACGGCAAGCGCGCTGGGCGCGCGCAGGCCGGCAAGGGCGCCGCCGCCGGTGGTGCGCGCAGCGACAAGGGCAAGGGCAAGAGCTCGGGCAAGGGCGGCAAGGTCGTCGACGTGCCCGAGCCGCAGCTCATCGGGCACCTCCCCGTCGCGACCGCCGAGGCCGGCCGCACGTTCGTCGAGCTCGACGAGTCGACGTACGCCAACAAGACGATCGGCGACGTCAAGTACTACGAGCCCGACATGGCCCGGTGCGACTGCAGCCCCGACTCGAGTGCGTCCCTGTTTCTCCTTTCTCTGCAGAGCCTGGACCGCGAGAGCAGAGCACTGACGCTCGACCCTCTCACGCTGCGCGCAGGCGTCGCCGACGACGAGCAGAGCTGCGGCGAGCTCTCGAACTGTATGAACCGCCTCATGCAGATCGAGTGCCTCAAGGGCGACTGCAAGTGCGGCAGCCAGTGCCAGAACCAGAGGTGCGTCGCGTTCGCTCCACTTGAACGCTACCTCCTCCTCTCGACGAGGGCAAGTCGCTCATGAACTCGACTTTCTGGCGCGCAGGTTCCAAAACCGCGAGTACGCGCCGATAGAGGTCGTCAAGACGGAGAAGAAGGGCTTTGGCGTCCGGGCCGAGGCCGACATCCCTGCGTGCGTCCTCCCTCTCTCTCTCCCTCTCTCCCTCGGCCTCTCTCCTAAGCTTCGACCTGGCTCGGCGCTGACGCTTCGACCCCTCTTGGTGCTCGCAGAGACGCGTTCGTGTACGAGTACGTCGGCGAGGTGATCGGGCCCAAGCCGTTCGAGGCCAAGATGAAGGCGTACGGCAACGAGGGCATCAAGCACTTCTACTTCATGGCGCTCGACCGCGACGTCTTTATCGACGCGACCAAGAAGGGCGGCAAGGGCCGGTTCCTCAACCACTCGTGCAACCCCAACTGCTACGTCAGCAAGTGGACCGTCGGCAAGAAGATGCGCATGGGCATCTTCACCAAGCGCAGCGTCAAGCAGTACGAGGAGCTCACATTCAACTACAACGTCGACCGCTACGGGTGCGTCCTTGAGTCTCGCTCCCTCGTCGTGCGCGCGCTCGGCCTGTCGTCGCCGCCCGTCCAGTCGCTGACTCTCTCCGCCCGCCCTCTCCCCTCCCTCGCCCTCTTCTCCATCCCCTCCCTCGCCTCTCTCGCAGCCACGTCGCGCAAGAATGCTTCTGCGGCGAGCCCAACTGCGTCGGCTTCATCGGCGGCAAGACGCAGACCGACATCGGCGGCATGGACGACCTCTACATCGACGCGCTCGGCATCACGGACGAGGTCGAGCAGCTCGAGCTCAAGGGCAACAAGAAGAAGAAGGGCAAGAAGCTCGACGAGGACTTTACGGTGCGTCCCGCTCGCAACCTCGTTCGGCTCGTCGTCCTCTTGCCGAGGTCGGCCGTGCTGATACATGGCCGCCATGTTGCGCAGCCTACCCTGCATCCTGTCGAGCTCGACGAGGTCCCCAAGGTGTCGTCGGCGATCCGGCAGGCGCTCCAGACGCGCCGCATCCTCGAGAAGCTCCTCACGCGCGTCCAGATGACGACCGACGACGAGGTCCTGCGCAGCCTCATGCGCCTGCACGGCCTCAATCTCATGAACAACGTCCTGCGCGAGTACCCGCAAGACGTGCATGTCATCCTCCTCGTGCGTCAGCCTCTTCCCCTCCTCTCTTTGCTCTCCTCGGTCGACCTCGAGCTGACGCATCGACTCTTTCCTCTCCGCGCGCGCAGGACCTCGAGATCCTCGCCAAGTGGAAGCTCCAGACGCGCAACAAGATCGAGTCGTCGCGCATCGAGGAGAGCGTCACGCGCTGTCTCGACGTCGCAGACGAGCGCGTCCAGACGCTCGCCAAGGACGTCCTCGGCGCGTGGGCCGAGCTGCAGCTTGCGTACCGCATTCCGAAAGCGCTGCTCGTACGTCCCTCTTCCTCTCTCTCTCTTTTCGTGCAGCCTCATCGCTCCTGCTCGAGGACGACGAGCTGACGAAACCTCGGAAACGCACCTCGCAGGACGCCTCGACCGACCCCGACCGCAAGCGCCCTTCCTCGTTCGACTTCGACTCGCTCGCCAAGCGTGCCCGCTACGACGAGCCGTCGCCCTCGACCGACGACGACCAGCGCCCGGCCTTCGTCCGCCCGCAGCCCAACACGTCGATCCAGCGCCGCAGCCGCGCCCTCCCCGACGGCTGGCACGTCGACTACGACCGCGAGTCGGACCGCGACCTGTTCATCAACATGTACACGGGCGCGAGGCAGCGCGACCGGCCGTCGGGCCCGGCGCCGCAGCGCCCGCCGCAGCACTTTGCGCAGAGCGAGCGCGCGCGCCCTCCAGCGCCGGTTCTCGACGCCAATGAGCTCATCAAGCAGGCCGAGGCGCAGGCGCGCGAGGCGCTCGAGGCCGAGGAGCGGCGCGCCAAGGCCGAGCGCGAGGCGCGCGACGCCGAGAAGAGTGAGAGGGCCGAGCGCAAGCGGGCCGAGAAGGAGGAGAAGGGCGCGAGGGTCAAGGACAAGATGGTCATGGGCTTGTTCTCGACCGTCGTCGTCAACACGATGAGCAAGTACAAGGGCGAGTTCGAGCCCGATGCGTTCAAGAAGCGCGCGCGCGAGGTGCGTGCACGTTCCCCCTCCTCCCTCCTCTTCCTTCCTTCCTTCCTTCCTGCTCGAGCTCGTGACTGACTCGTCCGTCGTCCCTCGTCCGCAGGTCTCGGAGCTCCTCGTCGAGAAGGAGAAGAAGCGCCCGACGTACGCCACCGACTCGTACGACTCGCTCGCGCCCGAGAAGGAGGCCAAGGTCCGCTCGTTCGTCAAGGACTGGGTCAAGAAGCTCATCGAGCGCAAAAAGGCCAGCGGCGCCTCGTCGTCGTCGTCGGCTCGTCGCCCGTCGACAAGCAGCGCGTCGACGCCCAGGCCGGGCGTGCCGCCCTCGCCGGCGACGCCGACCGTCTCGGCCTCGAACGGGCACTCGAACGGCGCCGTCGTCGAGGCGGGCACGCCGCAGTGAGCTCGTCTAGCATAGCACGCGCAGTACTCTTCATATCGCAGCCCTTGTTGTTCCTCATCCCCTACCCCCTCGTCGTCGCAGTCGCTCGACCGCTTTGCATCTCGCGCTCCTTGCACTCCTCTCTCTCGCGCTTCTTCGAGAGCGAAGCAGCTCTGCAGCTCGTCGAGAGTAAGCACAGATGATCGTCCATTGCGCGATGCACACCCTGACCTCGCTGCCGGAAAAGTACAAACCCGCTCGGCGCTCAGACCGCCTCGTCCCTCTTCTTCTCCTCGCCGCTCGACACGCTCACGAGGTCATGGGACAACACAGGCTCGGCGACGACGACGACCTCGTCCTCGGTGTCTGTGTGAGCAAGGTGCACGCCGTCAGTCTCTGCGGCAGCAAGCTAGGGAAGAGAGGGAGGAGGAGGAGAGGACGTACGGTCCGTGATGCGCCAGTGCACGACGGGCGCCGCAAAGAGCAGGCCCGCAGCGCAGACGGCCCAGGTTGCAGCGAGCTCGTTCATGTAGGGCGTCAAGGCCGAGTCCATGGCGAACGCGCCGGCGGCACCTGCAGAGAGAGAGGGATGAGGAGGAGAAGGAGGAGATGAGGCGGCCGAGGGGGGAAAGTCGAAGTCAGTTTGGCCCGATGCGCGCGCAGAATGCGTCAAAAACGATCAAAGAAGAGGCAGGGACGCACCGGCCGACTGGATGCCCTTGTAGAGGCCGACGAGGCGAGCGAGCTGGGCGGGCGAGTTCGAGATGGCGCCCATGAGCCTGCAGAGGAGAGTCAGAATCACCTCGAGCTGAGCATGCAGGGAGAAAAGAGAGAATGAGGACGCACCAGTAGGCCCAGTTCTGCGTGACGGCGTCGAGCACGCCCTGGAAGAAGTAGAGCGCCGCGAACCCGCCGTAGCTCGAGTCGGTGACGTCGATGCGCGGGACCGACGCCCCGTCGGGCGTCCGGTAGTAGCCGCGCTGCTTGTGGTACGACGCGCCCCAGATGGCCATGTGGAAGACGAAGAGGAAGGCGAGGCTGGCGCGCGCGCGATTGCGGCGGCCGAAGCGCTTGAGGTCGATCAGGACGCCGAACACGGCGGCGCCGAACATCTGCGAGACCCCTGTATGAGCGAGAGGGAGACATAGAAGAGATGAGGGAGGGGAAGAGTCGAGGGGGAGGGGTGGAGAAGGAGGAGAGAGTCAGAGAAGGCGACTTGGGAAGGCCACCCGGAGAGTGGCCCCTCGACGCACAGAAGAGGAGCGAGTTGAGAGAACGGGCCCGCAGCGTCCCGAGCGCGCCGTTGAAGCTGTTCTGCTCCCACGTGTACATGAAGCTGCGAGGAGGAGACGAGGTCGTCAGCGACGCGCTCGGACCGCTCGAGTTTCTCGACGTCGAACTCGCTCGATCTGCTCGAGTCCCTAGACTCGAACGAGGAAGAAGGGACGTACTTTGAGCAGAAGAAGAGCGGGAAGAGCAAAAGGACGATCGTCTCCTTCTTGAGGAGCTGCCACATGCCGAGGAACTCGGTCTTCCAAGCTGCGAGCGAGGTCGAGGATCAGCAACTCGGGCTTGCGAGGTGGCTCGAGGAGAGGAAGAGACGAAGCACTAGGGTGGATGGGCGGGATGACACGCGTGCCGTCGTTCCTGACCATCGTCGCCGGGTTGACGAGGAGGACCGGGATGAGGGCGCCGACCGCTGCGATGACGAGGAAGACGACGTAGACGGCGTTCGACACCGTGTTGCTCGTCGAGTTCCACGACAGGCCCGTCTCGATGGCGCTCCCGATCGTGCCGCCCATGTTGAAGACGATCCAGAAGACGGAGAAGAGGCGGCCCTTCTGGCCCTCGGTCGCGTAGGCGAGGACGAGGCTGCCCTGCGCCGTCCAGAGGAGGCCCGCACAGACGCCGAGGATTGCTCCTGCTGCGACGACGAAGCCGTTCGTCGCCCGGATGTTGTAGTTGAGGAGCGCGCCCATGTACCTGCGGCGCGAGAGGAGCGCCGGCCGTCAGTACGCGCTCAGCTCGTCGTCGGCGAGGAGGGGGAGGAGGGAAAAGGGTCGACGCACAAGGCATAGCCGCCTGCGCCGAGCGAAAAGGCGAGCCTCGCGCCGATGCGGTTGATGATGGACCCGGAGAAGAAGCCGACGACAGCGAAGCACGCGTACAGGGCGACGTTGGCGTCGTTGGCGGCCTTGGGGTCGACCTGCCCACCGCCGCCGACGCCGCTCAGGGCGTTGAACATGCCGGGCGTGCAGAAGCAGACGAGCGAGATGAGGATGACCTGGACGAGGGGCGAGGCGTAGACGGTGCCGAGTCGGGTGCGGCGAGGGAGGGGTGGCAGGTCGGCGACCACTGCGAGTGGGTCTGCCATGGCAGCAGAGGCGGTTCTCGCTGTCAAAGTCGAGGTCGTGTGCAGCGAGGGAGAGGTGGAGGTCGCGCGACGGCGGCGGCGGGTCGGGTCGGCAGATGCGGGTCTCGCTGTCGGCGGGCCCGGTCGAGGTCGAGGGCGAGTGTGTGCGCAGGCTCGACGATGCAGCAGCTCACCAGGGAGCGGAGGAGAGGAGCGAGGACGGCGTTTATCGACGGCTCGGAGCCGGAGGGGAGGCGCGGGGGAGAAACGCGCTAGCGCCCTTGGAGCCAAAGTTGGCCGCGCGGTGCGCAGAGTGGGCTCCGCACGAGCAGCGCGAGCCCGGATCGAGCGTTGCCGAAGCAGCGAGACACGCTTCGGAGAGGGAGGAAGAGGAGGAGGAGGGAGGAGGAGCAAGTCGTCCGACTCGCCCGGCCTCATCAGTTTCGCTCGTCCACGCTCTCCCACTCGCCCCTGCTGCGGGCTGGATGCCCTCGGTCGACCTGCCTAGGTGGCACCTCTGCGTCGACGGCGGCGGCACCGCCGTCAAGGTCGTCGTCGCGTCCGACCACGGCCACCTCTCGAGCGCGACCGGCGGGCCCTGCAACGTGTGAGCCCCTCCCCCTGGACCGGTTCCAGCCTGCGGTGAGCTGACTTTGAGCCCCCTGCAGCAAGAGCGTCGGTCCTCGCGTCGCCCTCGCGACCATCCTCGCCGCGACCCGCAAGGCGCTCCACCAGATCCCCGACCTCGCCCTCCCGCACGACGCGCACCACGACTCGGGCTTCCCGCCAGCAGGCTTCTTCAGCAGCGTGTGGCTCGCCCTCGCCGGCATCCTCCACCAGAGCGACATCGACGCCTTTGCGCCTCTCGCCGGTCCAGCTTTCGGCTTCCTCCCTCACGATCCTGCCTTGCGTATCACGAACGGTACGTTCCCCGCCGTTCTCCTTGCTCCCACCGTGATCAAAGCTGACACAGGGTCCTTACGCGCAGACGGCCAGCTACTCGGCGCGCCAAGCCTCGTCCTGCCGCACGTCGACTCGGCCGTCGCTCTCGTCGCAGGAACCGGCAGCGTCGCTCTCGGTGCGTGTCCTTTAGCCCTGCTCCTTTCCTTTCGCTCGATCCTTAGCTGATCCTCTCTTCGCCTGCAGCGTTCGCCAAGGAGCTGTCGGGCCTCGAGCTGAGGTTGATCGGCGTGGACGGCGGGTGGGGCTACCTGTGCGTCTCGCTCCTCTCAGCCTGTCTCTGCGCGCCATCTCTGATGCCAGCTCCTCTCGAAACAGTCTCGGCGACGAGGGATCGGGCTTTGCCGTCGGCCGCATCGCCATTCGGCGCCTACTCGCCGCGCACGACGCCGCTACGACCGCCTCTCTCCGCAACCCTGCCGCCTCCCCGCCCGCCCTTCTCCCCCTCTTCGCCGACCTTTTCTCGACGTTTGATGTCGGCGACGCTGCAGATCTCGTCGACCGCACCTACGCCGACCACTCGCTCCCGACCGACGCCGTCCCGCCAAGCTTCACCTCGTCTGAGTCGAACCGCAAGCTGTGGATGGCCGCAGCCGCCCCGGTCGTCCTCGCGCACGCGTTTGCCTCCTCCTCGGCTGCCGATAAGCCGAGCGCGTCGGTTGCACGGTCCATCATCGAAGAGGCCGTCGCGCCGCTCGTGGACGCCGTCGAGCGCCTCGTCGGCGAGCACGTCGACCCAAGGCGCGCGCTCCTCTCGCTCGGCGGCGGCATGTGGCGCGCAGATGGGTACAGGGACCTGCTGGTACAGGGCCTCGAGGCGCGCGGGCTCGTGTTCGCCGAGGTGGTCGTCGTCGAGAGCGCGGCGGCGGAGGGGGCACGGGCTTTGTGTGCGCAGGCCGCTCCATAGACACTGCATTCTCACTTCTCCTTCTTAATCTTGGCGCCTTGCCGTCTGAAGAGCGTCTGGAAGAGCGTGCGTTCGACACGGCCTCGAGGTCGCTGTCGCCCCCCTCTCAGCTTTGCCCTGCCTCGGTGCCATCGCTCCGCCGACCAGGCGCTGTACTCGGCGAGGATGTGCACGCCCTTGTCTAGTACGCTGCTCGCACAAGTTCTGCCGCGCCCGTTGAGGCTCGGCGGTCCGAGCAACGAAGCAGTACTGCTCGCTCGGCAAGTCGCCCTCGAGCTGCCCGGCTCGACTCGCTCATTTCCGCCGGTCGTCGGCTCGCGGGATTTGACGAGTACCTGGTGAGGAGGGACGCTCGCCGCGAGGAAGTGGGAGCGGGGGAGCAGGCTGGGTCGAGCTCGAGGACGAGAGGGTCCGTGCGGTCGACTCGGACCTCGTTTGCGCGTCCCTCTCCTCGTGCTCGGGACCTTTGCTCGTGCCCCATCGTCGTTCTCG